>OCTA010005903.1_pt1 | contig 10535 bp, 9 predicted proteins | sample 1538991 | NCBI WGS metagenome assembly OCTA01 (sample SAMEA3539302, study PRJEB22396) | soil metagenome | biome: tundra; feature: field; material: soil | place: USA | collected 2010-05 | depth 0.15 m | reverse complement strand
CAGAAGAGCATGCTTAGCACCCAATCCGGAATCGTTGGCCACGACGCTATCATATATTCTTCCGGCCAAAATGTCCAGCTTATTCTTGCGCGGTTACTTAGGCTTCGGCCAGCCCATACATCCTTCCCGTGTCAGGGTGCGGATTGGAGTGTTCTGCACCTGCACCGTGGCGAGTCGTTGCACTCAGCGGAGGGATTCAAAGAGTTGGGCCCGAGCTTGGGATCGACGCTGTTGCTCGCGCAGGCGACTGGCGGCTTCACCCGCGATTGATACGCAGCCGCTTCATCTTGGCGATCAAAGTCGTCCGCGGCAGGCCCAGTCGGGCGGCAGAACCATTCGGACCGCCGAGCACACCCCCTGTCTGCTGGAGAGTCTGAAGGATGTGCGAGCGCTCCGCCTCTTCCATCGTCACGGGCGCGGATAATCTCGTGTGGGTCAGTTCGGGCAGTGAACCATTCAGCACAGCGCCTGTCGAAAGAATCACGGAACGCTCAATGAAGTTTTGTAATTCACGTATGTTGCCTGGCCAGGAATGACGCGCAAGAGCGGCCATGAATTCCTCTGCAATGGCCGCGATCGGCTTCCGCATGCGAGCAGCGTAATCCATTGCAAAATGGTGAACTAACAAAGGGATATCTTCACGGCGATCACGCAGCGGCGGCAGTTCAATGGGAAACACGCTGAGCCGATAGAAGAGGTCAGCGCGGAATTCACGGTTGTCGACCATCTCAACGAGATTCCGATGTGTGGCGCAGATCACGCGTACATCGGTGTGAATCGTGGCAGGACCGCCGAGACGCTCGAACTGTCTTTCCTGGATAACGCGCAGAAGCTTTGGCTGCAACTCTAGCGGAAGGTCGCCGATTTCGTCCAAAAGCAAGGTGCCCCGGTTAGCCCTCTCGAACCGTCCAATGCCGCGCGCGACCGCCCCGGTGTAGGCGCCACGCTCGTGACCGAATAACTCGCTTTCCAGCAAACCAGCAGGAATGGCGGCGCAATTCACCTTCACAAACGGCCCATTCGATCGGTCACTGTACTTGTGAATGGCTTCCGCAATCAGTTCCTTGCCAGTTCCTGTGTCCCCGTTGATCAACACCGTGGCGTCGGTCGGCGCTACCACCCTGACCATATCGAGTACGCGCCTTAGGGTGGCGCTGTTGCCGATAATGCGCGGTAATCTTCTGCTGCTGAGCGCGTCACTGTCGATCCCGAGGTTGGCCGACGCCGCATTCTCGCTTTGAAGGGATACTTTGTGGATGACTGCGGGCAGATTACCTACCCAGGTTGCTTGTGCGGCCATTCTCTTACTCCTTCCTTTCGTCCGCCATTCGAACGACGTTCAAATTTACTAACGCTGAGCTGCGTTGTTCCTATTCCAAGCGAGAGTATTCCCCCGGCGACCCTCAGGCAGCGCGACCGAGGAGGTCGCGAGTTGGCGCCTCGTCAAGATTGCGGTCTACGGCTTCCTGGCACTCTATACAAAATTGAGCCCATGGTATTGCGGCGAGCCGCTTCGGGTGGACCTCCTCATCGCACTCCAGGCACGTCCCAAAGCTGCCTTGCTCGATACGACGGAGCGCCGCACGGGCGCCTCGAAGTTGGTTGAAGTCACGGTCGAGATTACAAACCGCGAGTGCGCGTTGTGAAGCTGCCTGGATCTCTTCGAGTTGATCGGCGCTTCTCTCAACCTTGATCCCATCGCGTTGGCGGATGAGACGTTCCAATTCAGCAACCTTCGCCGCTAAAACGTCTCGAAATCGATTCACTTCGTTCTTGCCCATTTGGTCCCTCCTCGTTCTTATGAAGTCTTATTTCCAATTCCCTCGCCATTGGGAATGCAAGCGGTGCGCCAACCGTAAGCTACTGAAAGTATTAAAATTGACGGAATCAATAATTGGCGAGTTTCGCCAATTGGCGAATTCTGTACAAAAGTAGAGCGGTCGAGAATCACCTAGGAAAGCGGGCTAGCTGTTCTTCTTTGAGGTGCCTGTAGCATCGAAGCGATTCTTGTTGATCTTCAGCGACCTGATCTTCGATTCCAAGGTGGATCGCGGTATACCCAGCTTAGCAGCAGCGCCGGAGGGTCCGTACACCCGTCCTCCGCTTTCGCTTAGTGCAGCCTCGATGATTGCTTTCTCCTGAGCAGGAAGCTTCTTAAGAACGCCAAGTCCCCCATTCGGCTCGGTTGCCGGAGGTTGTCGAGAAAGCCAACTTTCATCGATAGAGAAAGTCTCCGTTTCACATACGATGACGGATCGCTCAATCACGTTCTGCAACTCGCGAATATTACCTGGCCAGGCGTACGATTGAAGCAGCTCGAGACTCTTCTTGTTCACCGCCTCAAAGCTCTTTCCTGCTTTCCTTGCGAAACGGTTAATGAAGTACTCGACCAGCAGGGGAATGTCCTTTCTTCGTTCCCGCAAAGGAGGCATTTCAATGGGAAAGACGTTGAGCCGGTAGAAAAGATCGCTCCTAAACACCCCTGCGGCGATAGCAGCCTCCAAGTCACGGTTAGTGGCCGCAATCACCCGAACATCAGTTCGGATCACTCCATTCCCACCGACACGCTCAAATTCGTGCTCCTGTAGAACACGCAATAGAGCGATCTGTGTCCCGGCAGGAAGCTCTCCAATTTCGTCGAGGAAGATCGTACCTCCTTCGGCCAGCTCAAAGCGTCCTAAGCGCCGCTGGGTTGCCCCCGTAAACGCGCCCTTCTCATGGCCGAACAATTCTGAGCCGATCAAGTCGCGCGGGATTACTGCGCAGTTTACACTCACAAACGCGCGAGCGGAGCGCCGGGAACGCCTGTGAATAGCCCGGGCGACCAGTTCCTTTCCGGTGCCGGTCTCGCCCGTGATCAGAACGCCGGAGTCGGCTGGAGCGACCTTGGCGACACGCGCAAGGACAGCTTGCAAAGCCGGCGACTCGCCCACGATCTCCTCGAACATGGATACTTGGTCGATTTCTTCCCGTAGCGCGATGTTCTCTTTGTACAGCTGATCCCGCAATTTCTTGATTTCATCAAAAGCCTCATGGAGATCGGCTTCGGCTCGCTTGCGCTCGGTGATATCACGGATAGCGCTTGAGATCAGCATGCCTTCTTCCGTCTCCAGCGGGCTAAGGCTGATCTCTACCGGAAATTCATGACCGTCCTTGCGCAAGCCGTATAGTTCCAGGCCCGCCCCCATGGGACGTACTCGAGGCTCGGTAGAAAAGGCCGCTCGGTGGTCCGGGTGCTGACTCCGGAACCGCTCTGGCACCAGCGCCTCAATTTCTCGTTCCAACAGCTCCTCTCGCTGGTACCCAAACAACCTCTCCACCTGGGCGTTGACCAGTACAATCTTGCCCTTTCGATTCACTACCACCACCGCGTCTGGAGCCGCCTCCAGCAACCCTCTAAATTTCGCCTCCGCGCGCTTGCTCTCGGTGATGTCCGTCACCGCTCCCACGAACTCAAAGCTGCCCGACTCACCCTGGGAGGGATGACACACAACCCGGATGTATTTGGCGGACCCGTCAGGCATCAACAACCGATGTTCAAAATCGAAAGCCTTCCTCTCGCGTGAGACGCGATCGAGCAGTTCCTGTAGACACAATCTGTCTTCCGGGTGAGTCCGTTGCACGATCAGTTCTATCGAAATCCCGGCTGCCGGTTCGTATTCAAATATGCGAAAGGTCTCTCGAGACCAGTAGATTTCACCGCTGGAAACATCCCAGCCGAAGCTGCCTGTGTGGCTCAGCCTCTGCGCTTCGGTTAAATACGCTTCACTCCGCCGCAGCGCCTCTTCGGCGCGGCTGAGTTCGGCTCTCTCCTCGGCTTCACGTAAGGCCCGTCGGACCGAGGGCACGATCCTCGACAGCCGCGTCTTGAAAACATAGTCCGTCGCACCGATCTTGAGTGCTTCAATCGCCACTTCCTCGTCCAAGGTTCCAGAAACGAAGATGAAGGGTACATCCGGCCAGTTTTGCACGGCGATCTTCAACGCGGACAAGCCGTCGAAGGAGGGAAGGGTATAGTCTGCGAGAATCAAGTCGAAGCCGCCCTCTTCGAGCGACGCGATCAAATCGGCCTCCGTCTCAACACGCGTTACCTGGCAGCTAATACCCTCGGCCTCGAGCGTTTCCTGAACCAGCTCTCCGTCCCGCGGGTCATCTTCAAGATGCAGAATACGCAATTGAGATTTCATTACAGTGCTACTTCTTCTTTATGCTTCCTGGTGGAGGCTCGTTAATAACTGCCCAAAAGGCCCCGAGTTCCTTTATAGCGTTCACAAACTCGTGGAAATCCACGGGCTTCACGACATAGGCGTTCACACCCAGCTTGTAACTCGCCACCATGTCCTTTTCTTCATGGGAGGAGGTGAGAACGACCACCGGTATGAGCTTGAGCTTCTCATCCGATTTGATCTGCTGCAGCACCTCCAATCCGTCCACCTTCGGTAATTTCAGATCGAGCAGCATTACGGCGGGATTCTCGCTCGAGCGCGTCTCGAAGCTCCCCCGGCAATACAGATAATCCAGAGCCTCCGCGCCATCGCGAGCGACAACAACTTCGTTGGCCAGATTATATTCTTCTAGGGCCGTGAGAGTAAGCTCCACGTCGTTGGGGTCGTCTTCAACCATCAAGATACGTCCCAAGGTACTCATATGTTCGACTCCTTGCGATGAGAAAGCGAGAAATAAAAGGCCGCGCCTTGGTCCACTATACCTTCAGCCCACACTCTGCCTCCATGCCGGTGCACAATACGCTGAACGGTCGCCAATCCTATGCCGGTACCTTCAAACACCTCAGCTGAGTGCAGGCGCTGGAACACGCCAAACAGTTTATTCACATATTTCATATCAAAGCCAACCCCATTGTCTCGAATGAACACCACTACTTGATCTTGATTGTGGTCGGTGCATCCTATCTCAATTTCGGCCTGCGGGCGCGTGCGTGTGAATTTCACAGCGTTCGAAATCAGATTGACGAGTACAAGCCGCAGCATGGAACGGTCTCCATAAAAGGCGGGCAAGGCGCTTACTCTCCAGACAATCTTGCGTCCCTCGGTCCCTTGCCGGACTTCGGTTAGAGCTTCCAGCACAAGCTGATCCAAGCTGACTAAGGCCTTGTGCGTCTCGGCGCGGCCTATTCGGGAAAAGGCTAGAAGGTCGTCGATCAGGCTGCCCATGCGTTTCGCCGATTCCAGGATCATGGCCACATATCGTTGGTTTCTCTCGTTGAGAAGCGACCCTAAGTTCTTATGCAGCAGCTCCGTGAAACCGGACATATGACGAAGGGGCGCGCGGAGGTCATGCGATATGGAATATGCAAATGCCTCCAGTTCCTTATTACTGGCCTCCAGTTCAGCGGTTCGTTTACTCAGTTGTCCGTTGAGCGAACTAATCTCCTGTTCCCGCCGGTTGCGCTCGGTGATGTCATTGTTCGTTTCCAGGATCGCAGCGGGCCGCTTCTGCTCGTCTCGCCGCAGCGACCATCGGCTCGACACGACCACCGCGGTACCGTCGGCTTTGGTGTGCTTGAGTTCGCCTTCCCAGCGCTCCGTCCGCAGCAACTCCGCGTGAATCTCGTCCAGCGGCGCCGGGAAAGTGGTGTGCAGAAGCTCCTCGGAGCGGTTCCCAATCGCTTCCTCCGGGGCCCACCCGTACAATTCCTGGGCGCCCCGATTCCAATACGTGATCACGAAATCCATATCGCGGACGAAGATCGAATCATGGGTCAGATTGAGCAGGCTGGCCTGCTGGGTTCGTTCCGCCACTTCTTTCTCAAGTTCGTCTCGGGATTGCAGAAGGTCTCGCTCGACGCGGCGCCGAACGGCGGCGAACCGCGTTACCAGCGACGCAAACAACACGAAGATGACAAAGTGCGGGATATCTTCGCTGGTTATGCGGAGACTGTAAATCGGCTCGACGAAAAAATAGTCGACGATCAGAAATGAGGACAACAGGGCGAGGATTGTCGGCCCGAGCCCTGTGTACCAGGCGGTTATGGCCAAGGCAAACAAGAACATCGGATCTGCGAAGCCGCGGAAGTGGTAGCGGTTCAGGAGAAGCGACCCGCCGAGCGCCACGGCGACGGAAAGAGCTGCAAGGCCATACTGTTGAATCGTTGAGAGGGGCCTCGGCAAGTGTTTCCCCCCTGCGATGGCCTGCTTCGGTCCGATATGTGCCTGACTCATTTGGCACCAAATTCGAGGAACAATGATCCAGGATTTCCATTTTGGCTTCCTGATTCTCTGTAAGCGTACATCCAAACCGGTCGCTCGGGACTGTTTATTAACAAAGTTTAATTCCGCTCGACCCGCCGTCCGCGTGGAGCGCCATCCCTTCCGTCCGGGTAAGCCAAAACCAGGGAACTGCCCTTGTTCAATCGATTTCTCGGCACACCTTTCCGTCCCCCTTCCTTTTTTCGCCAAGATTTTGATCTGCCAGCCGCCAAGATCTACCCCGCCGGCGCTGGCAGCGCATCGATCCGCCGCACCTTGCTTGTAATACCGCGCGTGTTTGACCAACCGGCCACCCGTCTCCACCAGCCGTTGCTGCAAACTCGTCAGGGACCAGTTCTCGATCTTCTTCGGCAGCACCAGCCGCCGCCACAGGTTCCCCATTGTACGCGAGCACACTCAGCCATGATCGCACCTCGTTGGAGCGGAACCGGTGGCAACTCAGCCGCGTCATCTTCACCGGGCCCAGAGGGCACCGCTTGCCTTCCTTGATCCACTGTTCCGCCGTGCCCCGCTTGTTGTAGAACCGCACCACCGCCCGGCTGTCCGTCTCCAGGTTGGTCACGATGAATCCCACGCGCGGGAACAGTTCCCCGAAGTGGAACTCCACCTTCGCCACGACCCGCCGCGCCGTCTTCCAACTGGCCGCTTGGTACAGAAACTCTTTGTACCAGAACACCGGCTTGTGGCTCGGTCTTCCCACTGGTCGTGTCAGCAGCTCCGCGGTGTCCCGGGCTGTCGTTGGCTGGGATGCGGATAGCGTACTTCACGCCGCGTTCCTCCAGCGCTTCATAGATCTCCGGCTTGGCGAAGGCCGCATCGGCCCGGAACACGACTTCCTTGCCCAGCTTCTGCTGCCGCTCGATTTCCGGTAGCAGCAGTTCTTCCCAGTCGTCGGCACTGTGGACGTTGCCGGGCCGCAGCTTTGCCGCCAGACAGCCGCCTTCCCGATTGAACAGCAGCAGCGGGTGATAGCAAGTGGACTCGAAGTGGTCGCTGACGAGTTTGCAGCAGCGGTTGGTGAAGACGGGTGGCCGGTTGGTCAAGCACGCGCGGTACTACTGGCTGCTGCTGGCGGAGAGCCATCTAACGAGGCGGCTGTTTGGCAGCATGGTACGGCGAATCGATGCACTGGCGGTGGCGTCGGGGTAGCGATTGGTTCCGGGCGGGCGAAGCTTGCCGATGAATGAGGCAGGCAAAGGGGATGTGTGTCTCTGCAAGTAGTCGGACAGCAGCTATTGCCGGGTTCCGGTGAATGGCAGAGGCAGAATGGCAACCTTGAGGCGTACTGTAGGCACTGAAGCTCCCAAGGAGGGAGAATCATCGCTCCTGGGTTCCAAAAAGGAAATTCTGGTTCGTTCGATCGCAATTTGAGACAAACTTGAAGACGATTTCATTGCTTTCAGCGAAGGCATATGGTAGCCTCGATTCTGCCGGGCGGGATGCCCAATGGGAAGAGGAGGGAATCACATGAAAAACTCGAAGACGGGGATGGCTCTGACCCTGTCCCTGGCTGTAACGTTGCCGGCGCTGGCGCAGAATTCAGTGCCAATGCTGGTGAACTACGGCGGAGTCCTGAGAGGCTCGAATAGCCAGCTTTTGACAGGGGCCGCCGGCGTCACGTTCCTTCTATATAAGGATCGCGAGGGCGGCGCTCCGCTGTGGATGGAAACGCAAAACGTCACGCCGGATCCGAGGGGCCGTTATACGGTGACGCTTGGGAACCCCAGCAGCGAGGGCCTGCCGGCGTACCTGTTTGCCGATGGCGCGGCCCGATGGCTGGGGGTACAGGTGGCGGGACGGGCGGAAGAGGCGCGGGTAGCGCTGGTGGCGGTGCCCTATGCGATGAAGGCCAAGGACGCGGACACGATTGGCGGGCTGCCAGCTTCGGCGTTCGTGCTGGCCGCGCCGGCGAGCAGCGGCAGCTTGAACAACGCAGCCGCGTCGTCGTCGTCACCCTTGTCCGCATCATCCTCCCCGGCGTCACCTGCTACCTCGTCCGATGTGACCACGACCGGAGGAACGGTGAATGCGGTTCCACTGTTCACTACTTCGACGAATATTCAGAACTCGATCCTGACCCAGACCGGAACCACGGCTGTCAGTGTGGCCGGCGCGCTGAAACTGCCGGCCACGGGCGCGGCGACCAGCACGGCGGGCAAGAACTCGCGGCCGCAGGATTTCGTGGCGTCTTCGTTCAACAGCTCGACCAGCACGGCGGAGAATCAAACCTTCCAATGGCAGGCTGAGCCGGCCTCGAACGACACGACAAGTCCGTCAGGGACGCTGAACCTGCTGTATGGACTGGGCGCCACCGCGCCGGCGGAAACCGGCCTGAAGCTGAGCAGCACGGGTATGTTCACGTTCGCCTCGGGGCAGACGTTTCCCGGGACGGGCACAATCACTGGAATTACCACAGCCAGCGGAAGCGGATTGTCAGGCGGCGGCACCACCGGGACGCTATCTCTCAAAGTACCTTCAGCCGGCATCACGAATGCGATGCTGGCGGATTCGAAGATCACTTTGAATGCCAGTACGGCAGGGGGATTGACTGCGCCGGGAGCGATGACTCTGGGCGATGCTTACACGATCGGGCTGAAGACTTGCAGCGCCAGTCAAGTGTTGGAATATGTGGGCACGGCGTGGACGTGCACGACGCCGACGGCGGGCACGGTAACCAGCGTGGCCAGCGGGGCGGGACTGACTGGCGGACCGATTACCGGCAGCGGAACGTTGAGCATCCCCAGTGCGGGAGTGACGAACGCCATGCTGGCGAATTCCAAGGTGACGCTGAATTCAGGGACCGGCATCACCGCGCCCGGAGCCATGACGCTGGGCGACACCTATACCGTGAGCATCAATACGGCGGTGGTTCCGCAACTGGCGGCGGCGAATACGTTCACGAACCTTGAGACGATCAACGCCGCCAGCGCCAGTCCGGCGCTCAATATAACTAATACCATCGGGGATGGAATCAACATTTCGGCTACCAGCGGGGCTGGAATCCAGATTTCGGCTCCCGGTGACGCGGGAATTGGCGTGATCGTCGAAAACGCCGGAGCCTTCGGCGTTACCGCTGCCGGAGACTACCAGGGCGGACTCTTCTACGGCGCCAGCGGCGGGACCTATTCGCAGAACGATACCGATAGCACTGGCGCCGTCGCAGCCTACGCGTTCGAGTTCGGAACGACGCAGCAAGACATTGGATTCTGGGGCCACAGTGCCAGCACTGCTGGCGTTGGGGTGTACGGCCAAGCCGTTCAAGCAAGCGTCACCGGACCGATTGGATCTGGCTTCCCTATTGGGGTTTGGGGCGACACCGGGTCGGACACAAACGGGAGCGGTTATGGCATTCTCGGAACGGCGGACGACGGTTCTGGTGTGGCTGGCTTTAACAACAGCACCAATTTTGCAACTGCGGAGTTTGGGAACTTCGAAGTTACCGACAATGACTCGGCGATTCTGTTCGCTTACGGCTCCAACCCCCTTGACTATTGTTACATCGATGTGAGTGGAAACTTGTATTGCGCGGGCACGATTGGCGCGGTTGCCCCAGTCGATGGCGGCTCGAGAAAGGTCGCTTTGAACTCCGTCCAATCTCCCGAGGCTTGGTCCGAGGATGCGGGCAGCGGCCAGTTGACCGGAGGGCAGGCTGTGGTCAACATCGAATCGGTCTTCGGACAGACTATCAACACGGGCGTGGAGTATCACGTTTTCCTCACACCCAACGGAGACTGCAAAGGGTTGTACGTCGCGGAGAAATCCGCCAGCTCGTTTGTAGTCAAGGAACTGGGCGGCGGTACTTCCAGCATCGCGTTTGACTATCGGATTATGGCCAAGCGCAAGAGCTTCGAAAACGTGCGGCTGGCCGATGTGACCAAGGCCTCGACGATAAGGAAACGTCCGGTCAAGTCGGCGGCCAATGCAAAACATCTCCCCAGTGCGCAAAGCATTCGAGAACAAACGCAGGAGCATGCCAAACGACGAACGGTGGCTCGGCTGAGCGGGCCGGTCTCCAATAGAAAGCAGTAATCGCGTATTAAACTGGCGCATGGTCCATAATGGTCCTCGTGGCAGCGTCCCAATATAGCTTGCGCCCTTCGCGATATGCGCGCGTGGCCATGATCACGGCCACGGAATGCGCGAAACCATTGCGAACGGTGGCATTGGGCTGCTGCCGGCTGCGGAGACAATCCAGCCAGTTGGTCATGTGAGACAGGTCGTTGTCGCTGATGAATGGCGGCCCCAAACTGGTGTTGCCGGGCAGCGTCACGTTGGTTTCGGCGCGGTGCAGGAACGGGTTGTCCTCGT
>OCTA010005902.1_pt1 | contig 10536 bp, 12 predicted proteins | sample 1538991 | NCBI WGS metagenome assembly OCTA01 (sample SAMEA3539302, study PRJEB22396) | soil metagenome | biome: tundra; feature: field; material: soil | place: USA | collected 2010-05 | depth 0.15 m | reverse complement strand
GGAAGATCCGCGAGTACGGGCATCGTCGCCCCGGCGGGTGTTGACCAGGCTCAGGCTCGGGCAGATGCGGAGCGAGCGACAGTGAGGTACCAGTAGCCACACGCGAGATTCAGCGCCCCAAGAACCAGGAACAGGGCTGCCCATCCGTAGGCGCTGTACGAGAGTATGAATGCGCCAATGCCGACCGCGACGATGCCACCGGAGATATGCGTGACCCCAAAGACGCGGAGGTGGCGGTACGCCCATGGGTGGATCAGGCGTTGCATGCCGGGTCGCGGGGGAGATAGCCACCACCCGCGCAGGCCTTTCCGAGCGGTGTTGTCGTTAGGTGCGTTCATCGTGATGCCTTCTGTGCGCTGTGGTGCCGAGCCACGCTGGTTGTTCCACAAATATATGGGAGACCCAGATGGGATCCGGCCGCATCACCAAGAAGGTAGGTATGTCACCCTGCGACACCGACGCGAAGCAGACCCTTCACGAATACGTTGATCAGGCGAGGTGTTCCGTGCGTAACGGTCGTCATCTCGATACCTACCTCGTCGAGTCGAACGTCGCGCACGCGAGGTCTTCCCGCATCAGTGGCAACTCTCAATCTGCGGTGCGACATCTCGGCAAGTTGGGCAAACGGTTACCGCGCGCTCGGGGAACATTTCTGAACACTCGGGCACGTCGTAGTCCTGCTCCAAGCGCCGTTGGTCGTCCTCGAAGAGTTCGCAGCCGTTGCTTTCGGCAATACGGTGCGCCTCAGCCCGTGTAATCCACTCGCCGACGGACACCAATTCAGTCGATAGGCACACGTCACCGTCGTAGGTATCGATCCAGGCTGGGCCAACATCGTTCGGGTCGCTCTCGTCAGGTGCATCTTCTGGGCCGTCCTCGTACTTCCAGATCAGAACGCGGCGCACGGTCATGCCCGGAGTCTACGGTCGGCTCAGCCCCCCAGTCGAGTGACATTCCTGAACACTCGCCCAGGCGACTCTAGCGTCGGGTGCCACTGCGACACGCTGGCGCAGCCAATAGGCCTTAGACCCGGTGGCCTCCGTTTGAGACAGTTAGGAAACCGCTACCAACTGTTCGTACCGCCGGTCATTAGCGACGCAACCAGGCGCGCAGGCGCGGTTGGCGCGCCAACAGTATTCCAGCGGCGGTCACGACAAGGATCGTGATGAGCGAAACCGGCCACATCGGCTGGTGCCCGCTCGCCCATACCGGGATCACGACCGCCAGAACGACAGCGCCGAGGATGAGCCTGTAGATGACGCTGTGCAAAGTGAACCTGTCACGCATGGGCCAATGCTAGGGCAAGCACGCGCCTCCAGCCGCTCCCTTTCGGCTCACGACGTTCAGGGTGTATTCGCGAACGCTGGCCCAACCGGACGTGCATGCCTCTGATTTCGACAGTGGGTTGAGGGGCGCGATGTCGGTTATCGCCAGCGGTCATGGGCGAGTGGCGTATGCGCGAGATGGGAACAGGCCGGAAGGCGCGCGCTTCCTATGCGAGATGCTCTTCGCGGCATCCGCCTGGCGCCCCGGCACGCTGCCGCCCAAGGTGGTGCGGCGGGCGAAGATGACCCGTTACGCCGCGGACGCGCTGGGCAACACCGGAACGCCGCTTGTCTTGGGGCCGCCTTGCGCCGGATGAGCATTCAGATAGAGGTAGCCGCCGGTGATCATCGCCAGGCCGGCGACCCCGGCGACGTAGAAAGCCAAGGCTGTCCCACCCCAGTCACACAATAGGCCGGTCAAGATGCCGCCAACCGGTGCCAGGCCGGACCAGGCGTAGTAGTAGATCCCGAGAACGCGTCCGCGCATGTGATCGGGGGACTGGAGCTGAACGTAGGTGTTCGAGTGAGCGGTATAGACAGTGAAGAAGACCCCGGTCAGGAACAACAATACGACGTCGGCGCTCGTAGAGCGCAGCGGGGCGAGCGCGAGCTGGGCGGCGGTGAAGCAGGCCGCGCCAGCCATCAACGCCTTCAAGGACGCTCTCCCGAGGGCGGCCGTCACGAGGGCGCCGAGCAGGGCTCCGGCGCCGAAGGCCGCCGAGATGATGCCGAAGGTCTGCGGCCCACCGGCGAGGGTCTGCTTGGCGAGCACCGGCAGCAGGACGTTGAAGTTGAAGCAGAGGACGCCGAACACGGTCATCATCCCGATCACGGCGAGGACGCGCGGGCTCTCTTTGACGAACCGTGCTCCATCGCGGAGTCCTTCCCACATCGGCGGGCGCCCACGACGCTTGAGCGGGAAGAGTTCGGCCGGGTCCATCAAGTAGAGACCGGCGAGGACGGCCAGGAACGAGACGGCGTTCACCGCGAAGCACCAGCCGAGGCCGACGCCGGCGATCAGAACCCCGGCGATCGAAGGACCGGCGATGCGGCCGATGTTGAACAGCGTTGAGTTCAAGGCGATCGCGTTCGGAAGCTCGGCACGTCCGACGAGCTGGTAGGTCAGCGACTGGCGCGAAGGCGTGTCGACGATCTGGGCAAGACCGCCCAAGACGGCGAGGGCGTAGATCTCCCCGAGGGTGATGACCCCAGCCAAGGAGAGCGCGGCCAGGGAGGCAGCGGCTATGAGCTGGATGGACTGTGTTCCCATCACCGCTTTGCGGTTGTCGAGCCGGTCGGCTAAGACGCCGCCGAAGAGGCCGAAGAGCATGTAGGGCCCGAACCTGGCGACGGCAAGGACGCCGACGGCAGTCGCCGAATGGGTCAGGCTGAGGACGAGCCAGGCTAGGGCTGCGTTCTGCATCCATGTCCCGGCCACGCTGATTACCTGGCCGGAGAAGAACAGCCGGTAGTTACGGTGGTGGCGAAGGGAGGCAAACGTCCGTCTGCCTGCGAGGCGCAATCGCGTCATTCAGCCACTCCTGTTCGAGAGGCATCAGAGCCTGATGACCCCGCCAGCGCGGACGTTCGCCCGACCCGAGGTCGGAGCGCGTCGTCTGGCATCTCTTTCAACTTAGCAGAGCCTGAGTGGTCGTCGTCGTAAGTTCGGTTGCGGTGGGTTGAAGGGACATGGCGGCCGGCGTCGGAGAGGGGGCCATGGCGAAGGGTCCCTTCGAGATCGTGCTGGGCGGCGAGGTGCCGTTTGTCCCCGAGTTGGCAGTCGTGCTCGAGCGCCTCGCCGAGGGCGAGTAACGGCGTCGAGGGACATACCTGAACACTCGCCCATCCGACTCTGCATGTTCTCGAGGTCGAGCCGGCCGGACCTGCCCCACGACGCGCTCAGACGCGATGCATCTTCGCGCTGAGAAGAACTCTGTGCGGCTGGAGCTCCGCATGCCAGAAGCCGCAGACGGTGCGCGCCGGGTTGTAGTCAACGAACGAGACCTCGCCCGGTATCTGGATTGCGCCGGCATGGAGCGGAACCGGACTGATCGCCGTCGATGTGCTCCGGGAGTGGCAGAAGACCGCGAGTTCCTCGTGTCTATCAGCTCGCTGAAGCTGTTCTCTAGCAGCCCGTGATGCCGGCGTGAAGTCGACGCTCAGGCGCCAAACGCTCAAGTGCTGGCCATTCTGGAGATTCACGGGGACGGCCTGCACGAGCCTGAAGACGACGCCTCGGGAAGTTCCACGCAGAGTCGACGGGACCTTGCCGGAGGTAGCGGCCTGGTGGTTTCCGCCGCAGGAACTTGCCGCCAGGGCGACGGCGACGAGAATCGATAGCGAGAGTAAAGCCGAGACGCGGCGCATGCGCGGATACTAAGACACTTGGTCACATCTTCCAATAGTCCCGATCCGAGCGATCTACTCGAGGGACTTTTCTGAACACTCGCCCACACCCTGTTCGATATTCCAGAGAATGCGCAATCATCGTCTCGCCCGGGCCTACGTTATATTCGACTCATGGCAAGGAGGCGTTTGGCTTCAATGCTGGCGGTCGGGGCCCTGGTGTGTATCGCAGCCTTGGCTGGTTCCAGCTACGCCTCCGAATCGAGCGTAACCGGGTGCCAGATCGCGAATATGCGTCTCTCTTTCGGACCGCTCGTGAGTGAGAAGACGGGGCAGCACACCGCTTCGGTCGTGCTCTCCAACCGTCTCTCTCGCGCCTGCACCCTCAAGGGCTACCCGACGATCGCCCTGCTCGACCGGCACGGTCGAAAGCTGTCTTTCACTTATAGCCATCACGGCGATCAGGAGATCACTTCAAAGAAGCCAGCCGAAGTCCGCGTCCCGGCCGGGGGCTCGTCCTTCTTCGCTTTCAACAAGTACCGCTGCGACGTTCGTGCACTTGACGTTACGCGAACACTTAGAGTGGCGCTCCCTGGCAGCGACATCATCCGCTCCGTCCGAATGCGGCAATACCCAATCATCGATTACTGCGGAAAGGCGATAACGCCGTACGTGGCAGTCTCGCCTATCGAGCGCCACCTCCGATCCGTCTTCTGGTTTTCCTAGTCTTACCCTAGTTCACGCGAAGCACCTCGGGGTAGATTCCTGAACACTCGCCCAGGCCAGTGACTAGTGGCCGAGCTGCTGCTCGGGAGCGGCCGACGCTAGTAGCTAGCCGAAGTGACCCCAGTGGGTCGCAACGATGAGAAGCACGCCGCTGATCGCGAGCGCCAGGCCCGCCACGATCTTCCTCGCAGCGGCGAACTTGAACTGGGGGATCTGTGCCGCCGCCAGCCAGATGCCGGCGAATAGGAGAAGCAGAAACCCGACTTCGGCGAGGCGAATCCCTGTGTGATGTGCGAAACCGAGAACGAGGCTCATGCGGATCATTCTCCTCCGTCGCCGCGTCGGTGTCGAGGAGCGGACGATTCCGACGCTGGCGCTCGCTCATGTGACATTCGCGCATGCTGACGCACCCGAGTGAATGGCCGGCCAACCGCCCGTGTCGAAAAAGCCGGCTGGCGTCTAGCAGGTGCTCCGCAGGCGTTTCGCTGAGCCACTCGTCTTGATAGCCCAGAGCGTGCAGCCGGTCGTCTTCGACTGCGCGGTCACGAGCAGCGTGTTCGAGCTCGGCGACCACGCGAATCCGTCCACCCGGCCAATCGCGGTTCCGGCCACGGCCTTGGCCCGATGCGTTGCGACGTTGACAACGAGGAGCTGACCGGTGTCGATGACAACGACGGCGACGCTGCGCGAGTCCGCAGACCACGTCGGAGGCGACGACAAGTCTTGGAAGTCGTCGCCCGGGAGCAGGAGCACGTTTGAACGGCCGTCGGTCGAGACTAGTCGGAGAGTTGAGACCAGTCGGAGGTTATTGGGATGGTCGATGTAAACGAGCCGCCGCCCGTCGGGCGACCAGCTCGGGCTAGCGCCGCTGCGCGTGAGTCGCCTCAGCGACCCACCGGCCGTGGACGAGACCCAGATCCCGGCAGGTGGGCCGTACTCGCCGGCGGCTTTCCTCCAAAACGAACGGGAGAATGCGACCAGGCGACCGTCCGGCGAGAGCGTCGGCGACATGTCTTGCGCTTTGCTGCCGCCGATACTCGTTGTCCGACTTCCAGCGAGCGGCCGGACGCTGATCGGCCCGCCGCACATCGGGCAGCCAGGGTTCCCCCACGCGACGATCGTGTCGGCCCGGTTGGTAGTGAAGGAGGAGTCGGAGACGGTGTCGAGGAGGACGGGGCGTTGCGTTCTCAACGGCAATCGGAAAAGGCGGAAATTAGCGTCGTACAGAAGCTGGTTGCCGGGCAGCCACGCAAGCTGGAAGAGCGCGTCGATCGGCTGCGTAACCGGATGCGCTTTCGACCCGTTTGACGAGGCGAGCCATATCCGTTCCTTCGATCCTCCCGAGGACTCCGCCCAGGCTATCTGCGATCCGTCTGGCGACCACGTTGGCATGACCATGAAGTGGTGCGCAGCGGAAGACTTCGCGGGCGCGGCGGCGGTCTTTCCTCCACCACAGCCGGCTGCGGCGACCGCAGCTGACAGAGCAAGAGCCGAGAAGGCGATGCGGACGCGTCTCACGGGTCGATCCTAACGGACTAGCTCACAGCCACCGTCTCTCGAGTTCACCAACGGAAATCGTGAGATTTCTGTTGGCTCAAGGGCGCCAGTAACTTCGGCTGAAGAGCACCGCGATCGGGATGATCTCCAGCCGGCCGAGCAGCATCAGCGCCGAGAGCACGAGCTTGGAGACGTCGCTGAAGGGGGCGAAGGAGCCCGCAGGGCCGGCGAGGCCGAGGCCGGGACCGCCGTTGGAGATGGCGGCGGTGGCGTCGGCGAGCGCGGGGAAGACGTTCAGGGTGAAGTCCATCCGCGCCGCGTCGAGCTCGAGCGCCAGCACGCCCAGGGCGAGCAGCCCGAAGAAGACCAGCACGAAGGCGACCACACCGCGCACGGCTCGCTCGTCGATGCGGCGGCGGTTGACGCGGATGTGCAGGACGGCCTCGGGGTGGACAGTCTGCGTCAGCTCGCGGCGCAGCACCTTGCCGATGATCAGCACGCGCAGGATCTTCTGCGAGCCCGAGAGCGAGAAGGCGCAGCCTCCGATCAGCGCCAGGCCAACCAGTATCGCTGTCGCGGCGAGCGGCCAGGTCGAGATATTGCCGATCGTGAAGCCGCTGGTCGTAAGGAAGGAGACCGACTCGAACAGTCCCTGGCGGATCGAGCTCCAACTGTGCGCGACGTTCCCGGCGATGAGCGCCGACGTGATGCCTACGGCTCCGAGCAGAGCGATCACGACGAACAGCCGCGTCTCGCTGTCGCGCAGGAGCGGGCGCCCCTCACGCCGCATCAGCCCTCTGAAGAGAAGCACGATGTTTGCGCCGGCCAGCGCCATGAAGACGAAGACGACCCACTGCGTCGCAACCGAGAAGTCCGCGAGCGAGCCGGCATGGGTCGAGAAGCCCCCTGTCGAGACCGCGCTGAAGGCCAGCCCGATGGCGTCGAAGACGTTCAGCCTATCGTCGATGTCGAACAGGGCGAGCCCGATCAGCGCGAGCGCCGCGACGAGCGTGAGCGCGACGTAAAGAAGCCCGAAGCGGCGAATCACGATCTTCACGCCGCGCGAGAGGCGCTCCACCTCCTGCCCCGGCGGCTCGGCGATGGTGGGCTCGCGCCCGCCGACGCGCAGGCGCGGCAGCAGCGCCAGCGTCAGCACGATCACTCCCAGGCCGCCCAGCCACTGGCTGAACTGGCGCCAGAACAAAAGCGAGCGCGGCAGCTTACCCGGATCGCCGATCACGCTGATGTTGGTGGTGGTGAGTCCGGCCATCGACTCCGTGAAGGCGTCCGGCCAGTGCCCTAGACCGTGTGAGGCGAGCAGGTACGGAAGGCTGCCGAGCAGCGCCGCCGCCAACCAGGCGAGCACGATGACCAGGAACACCTCGCGCGTGCCCAGGCGACCCTTGCCGCGATTCGTTCGCTCGAGCAGGAACCCGAGCGCGAGCCCGATCGCGAGCGGGACGAGGAAGGGGAGAGGCGTCTCGAGGTAACCAGCGGCAACCAGTGCGGGCAGGACGAGATCGAGGCTGCCCATCTCCTTGATGCGCCCGAACGCGTGCAGGCTGGCCCGGATGCTGACGCCGATCGAGCGGCGCTTGACGGCGCGCTGGAACCGTCTTCTCGCCGTCACAGCTCGCGCTCGAGCTTGCCCGCGTGCTCGGACTCGGTGAAGACGATTACGCGGTCGCCTCGCTGGAGCCGGTCGTGGCCGTGCGGGAAGATCGCCCGGTCGTTGCGGATGATCGCGCCGATGATCGTTCCCTTGGCGGGAAGGTCGCTGAGCGGCTTTCCGATCAGCTCGTTGTCCTCTCGTATCGTGACGTCGAGGATCTCGAAGCGGTCGCGCTCGAGCATCGATACCTGGCGCGTACGCGGATCGTGGGCGAAGCGGACGATCTCCTCCGAGGTGATCAGGCGCGGGTTGAGGGCGACGTCGATGCCCGACTTCTCGAACACCTCGATCGAGACGGCGTCGTGGACGATGGCGATGGTGAAGGGGACGCCGTGCAGCTTGGCCAGCGTCGCCGCGTAGTGGATCTTCGTGTCTTCACGCATGGCGAACACGGCCACCTCGGCGCGCCCGATCTGCTCGCGGTCGAGGAAGTCGGGATTCATCCCGGTTGCCACCAGGACGCGGGCCCGGGGAAGCAGCTCCGCGATCCGATCGGCTCGCCTGGCGTCGGCCTCGATGATGCGCACGCGGCTGCCCTGCGAGAGCAGCACCCGCGCGATCGCCACGCCGGTGCGGCCGCCGCCGAAGACGACGACGTCGCCCGTTCGCTGCTCGCCGCCGGCGACGATTGCGCTCCAGAGGTTGATTGCCTTGGGCGACCCGATCACGACGATGCGGTCGCCGGCCTCGATTCGCTCGCCGCCGCGCGGCACGATGCGTTTTCCCTCGCGGATGATGCTGACGACGCGCGAGTAGTAGGGAACGGCGCTCTCGCGCAGGCGCTTGCCGATCACCGCTCCCGAAGCGAGCTCGCGCGGCACCTCGAACTCGACCATCTGCACCTGGCCGTCGGCGAAGACGTCGGTCTGCCGGGCCGCCGGGATGCCGATGATGCGCGAGACGGCCAGCGCCGCCTCGAGCTCGGAGGAGACAAGGAAATCGACGTCCAGCAAGCGGTCGCGCCAGACCTCCAGGTACTCCTCGTTGGAGACGCGGGCGATTGTCTTGGCGTCGGGAGCGAGGCGGCGCGCGATCAGGCAGGCGATCAGGTTGACCTCGTCGCGTGGAGTGCAGGAGATGAACAGGTCGGCCTCGCCGACGCCGCCCTGCTCGAGCACGTGGCGGCTGGTGCCGTCGCCCTCGATCGTGGTCACGCCGTAGTTCTGCACCAGCTCGGCCAGGCGCTCGTGATCGTGATCGACCACCCTGAACTCGTGCTCGCCGCGCAGGGCTTCGAGGATCGTCGTTCCAACCTGTCCGGCTCCGACCATGAAAATCTTCATCGCGCTGGAAAGTTATCGCTCGCCGCAGTCGGATGCGGTGCTTGTGCACGGAACGAGCGGATGTGGCGAAGCGCCCTGTAGGGTGATGGGCGTCTCGGCCTCGGCCCCTTCGGTATGAGCTTCTACCGTCTTTCGATAACCGTCACTTCGCTCGCGCTGGTCGTTCTCGGCGTTGCGATCGTCGTGCAGACGGCGCGAGCCGGCGGTGGCATCGTCGGCTACCTGCTCGGACCGCTGTTTGCCGCCGCCGGGTTGGGACGTCTGTACCTCGCACGCCGCCACTGATGCACTCGTTCGCTCAGCTCCGGCCGGGATCTCGCGGGCTCGATCGGTTGCGTAACCAAGGCCACCGCATCGCCGTTAAGCTCGACGTCGATGGCTAGAAAACGTCCACGCCTGACGCGCGTTCTCGGTGGGCGCGATCTCTACTCGATCGCCTATGGCGAGGTCGCGTCCTCGATCTACTTCGCGCTTGGCATCGTCGCAGCGCACGCGCTCGGTCTGACGCCGTCCGTGCTGGTGGCCGTCGGGGCGCTCTTCCTCGTTGTAGCGCTCTCCTATGCCGAGGCCATATCGTCGTCGCCCGAGGCGGGCGGCGCGGCGAACTTCGTCGGCCGGGCCTTCGGTGACGTGGCCGGCTTCGCGGTCGGCTGGGTGCTGATGCTCGACTACTTGATCGTCATCGCCCTGACGACGCTCTTCGTGCCGCACTACTTCGGCGCCGCCTTCAATCTCTCGACGATCAGGAAACCGCCCTACGACACGCTGATCGGAGTAGGGCTGGTAGCTGCACTTGCGTTGATGCGCCTCGCTTTCCGGCCCAGCCTCTATCGCTTCGGCATCGTTCTAGCCGTACTCGACCTGGTTACGCAGGTCGCGCTGATCGGGCTCGGCCTGGCGATGCTCTTCTCCTGGCACGGGCTGGCATCGGGCGTGCACTTCGGCAGCACGCCGAGCTGGGGCTCGCTCGCCTTTGCCCTGCCGCTGGCGATGCTGGCCTTCACCGGTATCGAGACCGTTGCCAACCTCTCGCAGGAGAGCCGCAATCCGCAAGGATTGCCGCGGAACCTGTTCGCCGCGATCGGCACCGTGATCGGCGTCTACGTGCTGATCGCCGTGGTCGGCCTCTCGGCCTTCCCGGTCGTGAACGGTCACACGGCGCTCGGTGATGAATGGAGGCGCGCTCCGCTGATGGGCATCGTCTCCGCGCTTTCGCCGCACATGCCGAGCGTTCTCGCCACGGCGCTACGCGTGTTCGTCGGCCTGAGCGGCGTAGCGATCCTGCTGCTCGCCGCGACGACGGCGATCTCCGGTTTTGCGCGCCTGGCTCGCTCGCTCGGCGAGCACAGGATGCTGCCGGCACCCTTTGGCCGTCTCTATCACCGTACGCTCGTATCGCCGCAGGCGCTGGTGATGATCGCTCTCGTCGTCGGCGGCCTCTTGATCGCGACCGAGCCGCTACATCACACCGGCCTACAGGGGCAGGCGACCTTCCTCGCCAGCCTGTTCTCATTCGGCGTTCTGATCGCCTTCAGTGCCGTTCAGCTGGCGGTGATCAGGCTCCGTTACAGCGCGCCGAAGATGTTCCGTCCTTACCGCGTTCCCTTCTCGCTCCGCGTCTTCGGCGGCGAACTGCCGCTGCCCGCCCTGCTCGGCGCCGTGCTCACGATCTTCGTCTTCGTGCTGA
>OCTA010005901.1_pt1 | contig 10536 bp, 13 predicted proteins | sample 1538991 | NCBI WGS metagenome assembly OCTA01 (sample SAMEA3539302, study PRJEB22396) | soil metagenome | biome: tundra; feature: field; material: soil | place: USA | collected 2010-05 | depth 0.15 m | reverse complement strand
GCTCCGGGGCGACAGAGTGGCAGAACGACCAGATTTCATCGCACTGGACCACAGTGCACACCAGGTTCCGCAGGGTCGCATCCTGATAGTCGGAGCAGACTTGGTCGAGGTCGGTCAGGAGCTTCGTGATCGTGTTTTTCGCGACGCCCGTCACCCGGACCGTTGCCCGGATGCTCATGCCCTCAACCAGCAGGGCCAGGACCTCGGCCCGCTTCTGTCTGCTCAACCTGTTCATAGTCACACCGTACGCTTAGGGTGTAACAGTGAAAGGTCAGTTTGGACGAGAAAAGGCAGGTCGGGATGCACGTCGAATGGGCAGTCAACTGTGGAACCATCACCGAGGCCGCACTCGGATACGACCTCACGACTGCCGGTGTGACCGGCTACATCGCCTCAGGTGACGAGATTCCGTGCGACATGCTCATCCACGCCCTGGTGTGCTTTCGGTGTGAGCCGACCGACTGGACAGGGGTCGTCTATGACTTCTGGACCGAGGTGATCGGTCCCGATGGGGAGGCTCAACCGCGGGTGCCTTTTCGGGTTATGCAGGGAGCGGACACAAGTCCGCAACTGACCGACATCGAACGCCACTTCATGCCGCTCACGATTCTGGTGACCGTCACGACGGACGGTCAGTACGCAGTCGTATTCGGCGACTCAGTCAGTCACCGGTACGAGATGCCTATCCGGGTGTCTGTGCTGTCGGGACTCTGACGGAGGAGATCGGGGCGAGAGGGACGTTGCGGAGAACGTGCGTCTCCGGCTCCTCCCGCTCTGTCCGCTCGACCACGGCATCCACGACCGCCTTGGCCCGCTGGTTGGCGTCTCTCGGCGCCGTTGGCTTTGCCATCACAGTTCTCCTAGTTCGCGAAGCCGACGTATGTCGGCAGCCAGGTCGGCGTGCCACGAGAGGTACTCGCGAGCCCATCCCCAGCCCTTGACGCGTCGGTTCTCAATGGTGGCCAGGGCCGACCGACAGAACTCCATGTGCGCTCGCGTCCTGACTGCATCCATGGCCCAAGCCTACCGTCCTACGTCAACGGTCGGGCGACCTCTTAGCCCGCTCCTCGGCTACTGCCGAACTGGTGGCTGGCCTGAAGCCGGAACGGCATTAGTGGGCTCCTCGCAAAGGTGACAGCATTAGCGAATGCCCGAAGAATCGCAACGACGCCACCCTCTCGCCAACCGGGTGGCCGAGCACATCAATGTCGCTGGTCGCGGGAGTGACTTCTATCTGACCGATATGGCGACCGGGCGGGCACGATCGCCGGGTAGGTTGCACCCCGACGAGCAGGCCCAACTGTTACGGGCGATGGTCGTCGCTTTGATCGCTTCCGTCCAGGAGATCGCCGCAGACGTGGACGAACTATTCGATCGCCTTGACCGCCCGCACTGACGCCTCGGGGCAGACATAGACCATAAACGCCCGCGCTAATTCCGGGTCATCGACGGGCCAGTCCGGTGTGCCAACGATCCGGGCTGCCTGTTCAATGCTCATTGGCCGCCGATTCGAGTCTTTGTCACTGTCAGTGATCATTTTTGGAACCTTTCTCAAACTGACCCACTACCAAGTGAACGGCATCGGGTTGGCGTATGTCGTCGTAGGGAATACCGGGCTCCCTCCGGTTGTATTTCTTCACGCTCTTGGCGAGGACAGCAGCGCCTGGAGCACGGTGGTCGAGGCACTGACCCCCAGGTACCGTACGTACGCAGTCGACTTCCGTGGGCAGGGAGGGAGTGAACGAATGCTGGGTGGCGCCACAGAATCTCGTAGGTCGGTAGCGGTCGAGCCGCCCAGAGCGACGGGCTGTTCGTGTCGTCCACGTCACCCCCTCCCTCTGTCACTACAGTCCCGCCTGCCGATCCTGCTGCATCCCCCCTATTCAGATGCCTAATCTGCAATCCTTGTGCTTCGGCGTAATGATCCCTCGCTGTTGACAATACGGCAGCGACGGCTGCATCCAAGTAAGGTTGACAACCGATGAGCTTCACGGAAGCTGAAGCAGGATTCGTTGAGCAGCGATTTGAGTTCCTAGACATTGTGAGGACTCGGTATCCAACGTACCCGTTGACGATCCACGAAATCCTCGAACAAACAACTCGGCCTGTTCAATCCACCCTTGTTGACAGGCTCAACGGATTGACTACCGCTGAAGCTGAAGAGATTGCAGAATTGATGGGAAATGGCCTGGGCGTTGTCCACATTGTACCGAGGACCTTTGAATTCCCCGAACGTGGCCAAGAGCATCCACTGCTGGCTTTTGCTGAACGGCTTCGGCAAATCACGCCAATAGGCTCGCCTATCGAGCATCCGATGGAAGCACATCCAGACGCTCTAGCAAGATTCGGACAGCGCGATGGTACCCTGAAGATCTATGATTTGCCCATAGAATCGGGTAGCGATCGCTATAGGGAACAGGCCGAAACCAATGAGATGTTCGATGGCCACAATGATGGCCTCGGTTTTGCTGGACTCATCAAGACCGTCATGTTTACGCTCGATTCGCCTCCCCTAGTAGGGGGTTACACGTTTTTCCAAAACCTCGTGAGCATTGCACCCGCGATTGCAGCCGAGGACGACGAAGCGTTCAAGGCACTCTTCTTGCCCGACGCGATTACAGCGATTCGGCCGCGTGGCAAGGGAGCCATCAAGGTTGTCGCTCCGGTTTTCTTCATAGGACGAGATGGGATACCGCAGACGTTCTTCCGTATATCGACAGGCGAATATCAAATTCAATGGAAACATCACGACGGATTGAATCGAGCCAGATCACTGCTTGAGAGACTGGCGAGGCCCTTCGCCCCGCGATCGGAGTTTGTCCATTTGGTTAGACCTGGAGAGACGGTAGTGATAGACAATCAACACGTCATCCACGGGCGCACACCATTCGTCAACCCCATTGAAGGTCCTGGTCGAGTATTGGCGAGAAAATGGTTCGTACCTAACGAATCAGATTCGGAGTACCGGCACGTTCCCGTCGTCGACGTAGACCGCAGGTGGTCAAGGTACTTTCCCGAGCAATTTTCTGCCAACCGCCTGACTGGCGAGTGGCATTACGATCAGGAGCTGGACGAGAATGTTCCTGCAGAACAAACGTGATGCCGAGCCAATCAGTAGAAAGCGTGGTGCTCAGCAAGCCGAGGTTCAACCAAGTTCGCAATCTCGGTCGCCAGAGGTCCGCGACACGTCTTTGAAAACGGGCAAGCTCCGCCCGCAATGCTCAATAAGTCCTTGCCAACTGGCTTGTCGATCCTGTGTGGACCGGCACAGCGCGGCGTTTCCCGTTCGCAAAACGATCGGCCGATCTGCCACTCAATGTCGTTCAATTCTGGAAGAGACATGTCTGCGCCATCCGCGGTGAAGTGCATCGCTTGCTCCACGGCCCGTCGTAGTGCGATCACGGATCGAACATCCCAGGCTCGGTCACTTGCTATTGAAGATTCAACACCTTCAACATGCACCACGCGCTCTGTTCTAAGGTAGAGACGCAGAATGTGGTATTCCGTTGCTGGAAGCATATTGGCCAGATCACTGAATCGCACAAGTCGGTATCGGTGCAATTGCTGGGCGAGGATTCGAGACTTCTTTCGCTGTGGATCTGCATTAAATGCGGAGATCACATCCAAGAGGCCGTAGAAGCCATAGGGACCCGCGAGATGCTGTGGTTTTGACCACAGTTGTTGTGCATTAAGGTTCTCGTAAGCACCATTCAATGCGTTAGACACCGAGGCAAATAACTCATATCGTTCCGGAAGATCCGACGTATCACCAAATGCAAGCCCGAACTTGTCCTTGAAATCTTCCAGCGTCATGGCACTGAATGAACGAGGACTGGATCCCTCCAACTTCATAACGTCTATGAAGTGATCGCGAAGTCGATCCCAGTTTGTGGCGTGACAGACTGCAGCGACGAGGAACTCGAATCTGATGGCCTTGGCTGGATCTCTGCTGAATGGATGGAATGCTGGCTCTAATCCGATACCTCGAATTGCCATGCCTTCCTCGTAGCACCGTAGTGGTTGGACTTTCCATCGGCCAAAGGTGACGTCGTTCCGAATGCCTGCCATGCGCCTAACCTATTCGCATGGACGATGCCACAGGTCTCCGTCTCGGGCAGAGGGAATCGATGAACTCCGTGCCGGCATGGTCATGATCCTAGTCGGGATTGCCGGATTCGTCATCGTCGTCGCGGCGCTCTTCGTGGCCAGAGAATTCGTTGCTGGAATCGCCGGTGAACTGGGGAAACGCAGTGTCGACGCCGCATCAAACCGCCGGGTAAAGAGTCGCAGACGTCGATCGGCACGAGTCGCTGCAAAGGGGGGAGGTACTTGTTCGGCCGTACTGTGCGCGTTCGCTGGCGACGCTGCAGAGAATGCACATGCCGTCCTCCGGGGAAGGTTCGACCCCAGCGCATCGATAACGGCGTTGCTCGACACTCTCGATGAACTCCAGTCGCCGTTTCATAGTCGACCGGCGGTGATGTTGGCGATTGGATCGGGAGCTGAAAACGAGAAACAGATGGCGTTGGGCAAGACAGGTAGACGTGTCATATATGACGCAGTTGCGGTCGACATATCGGGTAAGGATGAGCAAGGTGACTCGATACCGGAGATCCTAAAGCAACGTATAGATGAACTAGGGCCGGAAGTGTATCGCCAGGCTACGAAAATTGGAGGGTTCGTAGCTGTCACACTCCTTCCACCCTTGACGGGTACATGGGAAACCGAGCTCGAACTGAATATCGAAGGACTGCTCTCCGGGATATTGACGCATTCTACCTGTGACACATGGCTGACAGTTCTTGAGCCGCCTCACGCAGGATCGTGGCCATCGACGGTGTCGATTGATTGTCCTCTTCCACGCAAGGTGTTCAAGAGGGCACTGGAGAACGAACGATTCAGCTTGGCACCACTCGCTACCTGGGCGAACCAAAAGTTGGTCTTGCCCGGCGGGGACGCTTCCCATCTAGTTGCAGAGTTGGCTGGGATAAGAGCGTTTTCAGTTCGAGGTGTCGACGTGATGCCCCGGTATAGCCCAGCAATGACGCTTGCCCTGAAGCTGCCCGGCGACGATGCTCGCGGAAGTGTCGAGGTCTATACGAACGAGTGTGACGTCATTCGGGACTACTTGCGGGCCACGGGGATCCAAATATTTGCCCATCCAGACGATGACGTGGAGGTGCGCTTGCCGCAATCTGCATTTCCCATCCGGACGATTGCGTGGACGGTGAGTAGAACGAAGGCGGAAGGGATGGCGCCGCAATTGGACGTGGACGCTGAAGCGTCAGAATCGGTTCGGTGGCTGGCGGAGGCAATCGAGGCCAAAGACCAGAATGTCGCAGCGGCCGTGCTTGCGGTCCACGGTCGTGCATGGTTGGAGCTTGACCATTCTCGGCATGCGCTTGAGACCATTGGCCGAGCGCGGGAGGTCTTCGACGTCTCGAGTGAAGCACATCTTTGGTCCCACTACCTCCTGGGATTAGATAGTGCCCTGCATCGAGAGGACCCTTCGGAGGAATGGTTCGCACTGCCTATCTGCACGATCGCGAACAATACTGAGCTCGGCCTTCTGTTCCAAGCTGAACACATGGAGTTTCGTCGTCTACGGGGAGATCTGCCGGGTGCAGTTGATGAGGCCAATCAATTGATTGGACGAATTCAAAATCAGACTCTCGTCCCAGCTAGCCGAGGATATGCGGAAGGGACCGCTCGATACGTACTCGCCAATGTGTTGCGGGCGGGCGGCAGGTACGATATAGCGAGGCGGTATATTCAAGATGCAAAGGACTATCTTGACCCAAGCCTGCCGTCGCATCGAATTGAGCTGACGCATGCCAACTACGGAGAAGGCGTGTGCGACAGCATGTTTGGGATCGCATCAATTCACGGCGGAGATGGTTGGTCACCTAGCGAAGCCGTATTTGCGCGGTCACTGGTGACCCTGGCGAACTGCCATGCCTCTTGGTTTGTTGATGACTATGTACGGGCCGTCGAATTCGCAACGATCGCCGAGAGAGGGTTTGAGACCATTGGCTACGATCGTTACGCAAGGCGAGCACAAACACTCAGAACTCTGATACTGGATTGGGCCGATCGAGCCGGATCACCTGTAAGACCATTCGCTGTTCGGGATCGAGATCGAAGGGTCACCGCTCTACTTGACGCCCCGATTGGAGCATCAGTCAGCTTGCTTGCCGCGGAAAGACCCTCACGATGCCTCAGTCTGCTTCAGTTCGCTGATGCATTCGGCTCGGCACGTGATTCACGTGAGGTCGAGATGCCGGAGTTGATTGTTGCAGATCAAGAAGGACGGCTCAGCTTGCGTAAACTTGCTGCAGCTAGCTCCTATGCAGAAGCTGAAGTACTGCTACGGGATGCCATGGGGATAGGGCAAGATGGCCGTGTGCCATTGGCGGCTGACTAGTGGTCACTGCACGTCCATCATTCGTCGCCAGAAGGCCGATGCCGAGATGGCCCCCGATTCCGCAGGGGCACCGAAGTGGCAGGGTCTGCGGTACAGGCTCAGCCCGGTCGAGCAGGTGTCGGGCAACTTGGAGCGAACCGAACTCGCCAATCTCTGCCTGGACACCATTGGTGAGGCCGCCGAGAATGTTGACGAGAGCCTCTGTCACATCGACAACGAGACCCGGCTGGCCCTCTCCTTCCTCCGCCACTGCGGTCTCAAGCTATGACAAGGGTCCGCGCGGTATCAGACGATGGTCTCTAGGTGGTTTCAGCTGCCCGCGGCTACGGCGACACGGTCGCTAACTAGTCCAGCGCACCGTTTAAGGTGGTGAGCCCACTCGGATGGCACCAGCGCAGCGGCTTGGGCGGAGGTTAGGTAGCGGAAGCTCTGCGGGGGAGAGAAACCGTGAGGGCCGGACCGCAGGGCCTTCAACGGTAGCGGCTCATCAAGGCGGCGGGGAGCGACCAAAGTAATCGCCACGGCGGTACTCCGGCCGTCGAAGTACTCATCGAAGTCTTGCGAACGCAGGCCCGTTCTGGAGCCGTGGAGCTTCCAGATCACGCCGGGGCGCTCCTGGCCGATGTCCGCCACCGCACAGGTTCCCACCACGGCCCTTACCGGTGTCGAGGCGTAGACAATGGCCAGGGCGCCTGCTGCGGCCCGTGGGCGCACTTTGCGTAGCTCCACCGTCTTTTTGCCGTCGAGGATTAGATCAGCGAAGGCTGGCTTCAGCGACAGGAAGAGAGCGCGGTCGGTCGGGCCCATTGATGCCTCTTTCGTAGACGGACGCGAACAAGCGTTCCGGTATTTCAGTGAGTGAGCGTAGAAAGAGGGTGTGACCGGCTTCACCCGAGAGCGTCCGCAGGACGTCGAGAGGAACAGGGTGCTCCAGGAGCTGAGTATCGGAAAACCGAATGGCCAGCACCTTGTCCTTTCGAGCAGCGACCATCACCTCCTCACGCTTCCAGACGCCTAACTGTTGGTACCTGCGGAAAAGAGTCCCTGGCCGGTCAATCACTGCCTCGTCAAGTGTGGAGACCGCTCGAACCATCTGGGTCCCGTTGCACCGTCGCCGATCACCGGAGACGTACCAGAGGAGCCGGGCCGGCGTGCGAAGTCGTCGCAGAGCGCCACTGTAATAGACGTGCTCACGAGAGATCCCGAGGACGGGGTCCCGCCTGAAGAGGGTCGCTTCGCTGAGTGAGCTGTCGAAAAGCTGCGCTGCCCAGGATGATCTGATCGGGACAAGGTAGGTGGTGATCCCCGCCCCCACCACTTTGAGGGGGGAGGCTTGGCGCTCGAGATCGGCCGCCAGTTCGGGCGTTACAGACGGATTTTCGAACTCTGGGACTGCATCCGACAGATTGGACCCATGTCGATGCCGGACTTCGGGCGCATCGCCGACGTCCCTTGCGTGGAGTATCCCGCGACGTGGAGCGGCGTGCCATTCGCCGTCGTCTCCTCGGAATCCCTCGGTGGCGAGTGCCGGCCGTAATGGGTCCGAAATCATGTCGTCTGTGACGGTGACCTGGCCTAACCGAAGTTGAAGGGCTCGTTGTCGCTGGAGGTGAACGATGTGACGACTTAGGGTTGACGCCATCGGTCCGGCAACTCGGAGGAGAGGGACTTCGAGGACGCCACGCCCCAAGTGCTGTGCATAGAGAGCGACTGGTCGATTGTGTTCATCAGCGATAACGCACACGTCGGTGGTCCGCCTGGCCGCGAGGCTCGACGTAAGTACGGCTTCAAGGTGGTTCCTCTTTTCACCGGACCCGTAGCTCAAGAACCTGGCGACGAGCTCGTTAACGGAGAAATCGCCTGCAAGGTGCAGAGAGAAGGTCGTGTCCTCTAACAGCAGAGGCGCATAAGCAGCTGCGGCGGCGAGGTCGCCGATGAACTCCCCCGGTGTTGCCACTTCCACGCCGGCTCGCTTGGCAGCATCTCCGAGTCGGCGGACCAAGCGCCTGTCCCTGGTCAGGAAGTAGCTGGCTCCGACCGCCGCAGCTCGGGCAATGTGTCGGATGTCGCGCTCGTCGTGGTCGGAGACTCGACCTGATCCGCGGGAGACCAGTATCTCGTGGAGCTGGTCAGCAATGGGCTTCCATACTGCGGCCTGGGCGTCCCGTTGCCGAAAAATGCTGCCAAGCCGGCGGGTCTTCTCGTGGACCTCGACCCAGATCTCCTTGGTAATGAAGAGTTCGACCTGTCCAGTCACCCAATCATCGAGCAGATGCCGGCTCTCCGATGGACGGTCGTCTTCGGAGGTCAGATCCAAGAAGACGTCCGTATCGAGTGCGGCCGTCATCACCGACCCGAGTGCTTCGGCGTCAACGGTGAACAACGTCGGATGCCCGAAGTCTCGCCACCAGCGGGTGAGCAAGTGACCCTCGCGACTGCGTCCCTTGACCTCGGTCAGCGGCTCGAAATCGAGCCTTGGCCAAAGCCCAGCTGCCGGGAAGTCATTGCGGCAACTGAGGAGGATCCCTCGTCGCTCGGGGTGACGCTTCGTCAGCTCGTCGATTAGCAGTCTGGCGACTCCATTGGTGCGTTGAGACGGCTGCACGCAAAGGTGTCGGACAGCTATATGACGGGAAGGTAGGTCGTAAAGGACATAACCGCGTACCTGGCCCTCGTCAGTTGCCACCAGCAGCGTCCCCGAAGCGGCTCGGTCCTCGAAGGCTCCTTGGGGCATGAATCCAAGGGTGCTCGCGTGAGCTCTGTAGAGAGTCAGCACTTCATCCAGGCGACCGTCGCGCGCTCCTAACGCCTCCACCTGCACTCCATCAGCATGTCACTTCGCCTACCTCCGCTTGTGGGACCAACCTCTGCGCACATAATGACGTGCCGATACTGCCGGCTAAGCCCTGATGCTGAACGCGGAACCGGCGTTCGGCAACCCTGTCAATGACAGCGGACTGTCCCAGAACGCGCGCCTTCAAGCCCGCTCGCGCACGCCCGCATGTGCCGTTCGTGGGCGGCAACTACCTCGACCACGGCCGAGGGCGGGACCACACCCCGCTCAGATCCGAAGTGCCGACCATCGCCGGGGCTCGCTTCCGCCCCTTCCATGCATCTTGAACAGGAAGAACGCTGCAAGGGGGCAGATTGCGACCGCGGAACGTTTGGCCTGCCAGTGGCTGCTCGGCAAGCACAACGGTCTGCGAGTCCCCAAGTCCGAGGCCGCCCTCGAATGTCACTCCGAGCCGTTGGACCCAGAGGTGGGCCCCGTTGGCGCACTGTCGTTCCCCGGAGCACCGTTGTTGATCGTGGCCTCGAGTACGCCCACGCGGTCCATCACCCAATCGAAATCCGGTGGCTCAGCCCGGAACATCCCCGCGCTCGCCATCTCGGCATAGTCGGCCCGCAGCGCATCGAGTCCGATCTGGTCGGGAACCAGACGGATCCTGCCGGTCGTGCAGTCTTCGTAGTGCGAAGTGCTCCTAGCGAAATGGACGTTCTTCACGGCCACAACGTCCGCGAGGAGGTCGCGGTCCTTGAGCGCAGCTTCCCCGACCTCGTGCTCGGACAGCCGGGCCAGGTCGTACCAGTGACGGGAGATCCGATCGGCTCCCCGGTCCCACTGCCCGCGGTTGCACTCATCATGGGCCAGGGTCGCCTTCTCCCAGAAGGTCCGTGCAGCCGAGAGCACGTCGACGGTGGCATGGGGGAGCTCCACTTCCTCGGCACTGACGAAGTTGGTCACGTACGGAGTGATCACGTGGGACTCGCTCGGGACGACACGGTTACGGGCCCCGAACTCCATTCTGACCCGCTCGGCGAGGTAGCCGCCTTCCTTGTCAAAGCAGCTCGGGTAGTCGAGGACGACGGTCTCGTCGTCGAGCATGGTGACGAATTCGCTCGGGTCGTCGACGTACGGAACGAGGGCACAACTGACGAGCGGCACCACCACCTCTTCGAGGTAGCCCGTCAGCTGGGCGCCGAGCTGTTCCCGGACCTTCTTTGCTGCACTCCTCGATGCGGGGAGCCCGGCGTTCGCGTCAGGATCGAGAGCGATCGTGATGTCGATGTCTTCGGAGAACCGGTCGATGACCCCGTAGACCTTCGAGAGC
>OCTA010005900.1_pt1 | contig 10537 bp, 11 predicted proteins | sample 1538991 | NCBI WGS metagenome assembly OCTA01 (sample SAMEA3539302, study PRJEB22396) | soil metagenome | biome: tundra; feature: field; material: soil | place: USA | collected 2010-05 | depth 0.15 m | reverse complement strand
AGTGTCAATGACTATTATGAGGTCGTTTGCGCGATCCGAGCCCAGTAGAAGCGCGGCGAACTCGAATCGCACGGACGCGACGGTAACCGGCGTCGCCCGAGGACGATATCCGGCGTTTGTAAGGATGTCCACGACTCGGGTCACGGGTTGGTTCTGAGTCATAAGATCGCTTCCTCCCGAAATCGCTCACCGAGATTATCAGAGCTTGTGGCTTCGTGTAGCAGTTCGGCCATGCCAACGTTGCGTAAGCCCGGATGTCCGGTCCGGCCAGGGGCGGCGAGCGGTGATCTTGCCATCTTGGGTACTGGAGAGGTCGAATGGATAATGATCGCATCGCTATCGCCAGGAGTTACGAGCCCATTGATTTCGAGCTGAACACTAGCCCGATCATTCGCGGCGAAGAAGATGCGGATGGTGTTGGCACCAGAGACCAAGCGCAGCGCACCGGTTCGTGGGTCGGCCGGATCGGCCTCGCGAACAGTCCAGTTTCCGGCGGAGTCGCCGAGACCAATGACGGCGATGGCAGCGGCGAGTTCGCGCACACCACTCGTGGTGAGATTGGCGTCGGCCGATATCCTGTGAATCGGCTCGTCGCCAAGCGCTCTGTAGCGTCGGTCAGCCACGGGTGTTCCCTCTTGAAACAGCGCCATTGCCTGTTTCGCCGTCCGAATTAGCGAACGTATAAAGGCGAGTCGATCGGGCTCCGCCGCGGCAGCCACCCTATTGCGAAGCATCACAATACCTTGTGCCACGGCGCTACGTTCCGCTTCGGTCAAATTGGGAGCGTCGACATTCTGCACGAATGTCCGCAACTTTGCGCCGAGAACGTGCAGCACCAATGCTGTCAAGGCCGGCTTGCCATAGGCGCGGAAGAGTGCGCTGGTTTCAATCGCCTGAATGTTTCCGTCATAGTCATCGCGATATACCACACGGAGGATATTGCGCTGGTCTTGCCCCAGGGCGTCCTCAGCGAAAACATGTGCCGGAGGATCGCACGGCCAAGCCCAGGCCATGACAGCGCGAGCCTCGCCGAATAGAAATTGGATATTCACATCTTGGGCCGACAGACCGACCATGAGGGTCGGCTTCGTCGCCGCTAAATCAACTAACTGGCGACGAATGAGCTCATAGTCATGGTTATGCGGCCAAGCCGTAATCTGAGAGTATCGGGCGATGAGGAGCGGACGGTACGTGCCCGGATCAGCAGCGGCACGAATCGCGCAGCCATGAAACTTGATGAGACGGGTGAGCAGCGGCGGCTGCCGCAGATCTTCTGGCGTCACGCAAACCCGCAAAGCCGTTCCCGCCGCGTCGGTCAGTTCATCAACCGCAGCTTCTATAAGACCGTCCCAATTAGCCGTCGGCAGGTCAGGCACAACACCTTCCAGCAACAGAATAGCAAGACACAAATGCTCGCAATCGGGCATGACATGCGCGGCAGAAAACGTTGTCGGCACGTCGACAACCTCCCAGAGCAAATAGTCTGGCTCGTTGTGACCGCCCACTCGAATGTCCAGAAGGCGAGAATATTCTCGCGTCAGGTTAGTTAGTACGGTATCGATGACGGGCCAGCCAGGAACGGTTGTCGTGAAATCGACGCGCGCACGATCAGTCGCTGACAGGTGCGCAAGTTCCAGCGCCTCTTCGAGCGCGGTGCGGTATGCACAATTAGCATTGCCGGCGTCGATATTGTCTCGCAGGTAGGTCAGAACCCGTGTAATGACGCCTTTGAGATCATCGACGCGATCATGTGAGATTCCCGAGCCCAGCCAAAAAGCATACCGGCGCTGAGCGACACCCAGAGCGAGGCCAGCAAACGGGCCATCGAGAAGATCGAGGGCTTGACGGACTGTAATCGTAGCGGCAGTGGGCATGACTCGAATACTTTCGATAGAACCTCAGCTCGGCACGGCTCCAGTGCACAAACATCGCTCCCACACGAAACATATCAGAATGATTAAGAAGGCCCAAACACCCTTCGCGTTGACTTGTAGCATTCTTCTATGTGGCGTTCTGGAGCCCGGTACAGGGTCTCACGTGAGACTTTTCTATCCCCCGGAAAACAATTCACATTATTGATGGGAGAAGCAGGAGGGCTCCTGAGCAACAGGAGCCCTCCTCGGTGCTTAGACGGCTATCTGCGTCTAATCTCGTGTCATAGCCCTGGTATCCACAACGGTGCTACACAATATAACAGTTGCTCCGCCTGACACGCCTGTGTATTTGTCGTAAGTATTCTTATCACGCTTGATCGTCGTCGTAAGGAGGACGATGGCCAGGCCGACTTCCCGATCGCCGTCATCGGCCCGCGATCGGCGGGAGGCGGCGATGGAGACCTCAACTTCCCACAACCGAACTTCTGGCCCCGAATAACTTCCGTATTGCCCGCACTCGGAACAATCCGAGAGGTGCCTCCCATTGGGATTCGAAGGAAGCCGGCTCTACGTGTACCCGACTACTCGCTCAGGTCGTATAATCTGAAGCCACGACGACGAAAACTCCGCATCTAACGCGGATCGGTTTAATTATTGCGAGGCGCGAAGTGACCAACGCCATTGTCATGCATTTCGGTCCGCTCCCTGAATTTCTGTATAAATATCGAAGCATTGACGGTCCAAATCTCGAATATCTTCGACGCACGCTGTTCGAGCATGAGATCTTCTTCGCTCCCCCGAGGCTCTTGAACGACCCTTTTGACTGCCGGATTACATTTGAATGCAGGAAACGACCCGACAGAGAAATCCGCGCCGTCCTGGACGGCGAGCTTCGGCTGGTGGAGCCAGGGCTCAGCCGAACTGAAAGGCGACAGCGAGTGAGAGACCAACTGAGATCTAAAAAAGACCCCGATTACTGGGCGGAGCTAACGGCCGAGATGCAGGATGGGATAGACGCGAGAGGTGTTTTATGTCTGACAGAGGTTCCGGACAATCTGTTAATGTGGGCACACTACGCATCGGGTCATCGGGGGATTTGTCTGAAGTTTCGTCACGCAGGATTTTTCAGCAGGGCGCAAAGAGTTCGCTACAACGATGAGCCACGCACGATCGACCCATTTGATGGCTCTCTTGTTGGTCTTCGGATAGCTTCGCTTCTTGTCACAAAGACGACTGCCTGGGCATATGAAGGGGAATGGCGGATAGCTGATCCTCGGATTGGTCCTGGCGTTCAAGTGTTCCCACCAGCCCTTTTATGCGGGGTGATCCTGGGCATGAGGACTGGAGATAGTGAGCGCGAACAGATCCTCCAGTGGGTTCAAATGCGCTCCGATCCAACAGAAGTGCTCCAGGCGGGAGAACATTCTGGACGGCTCGTATTGAAGCGTCTCTAACGCCCCTCCATGAGCGGTGCAGTGACGAGCGGAAGATGCTGAAAGCGTCGCACAGCTAACAACCGGTACGGCCCCCGGTAGGCGAACGGTCGGTGATTCGGAAGTTCGGCTTCAGCCACAGTGACCGCGTGCGCTTTGCTTCCGACAAAACGGGCGTTTCGTCTATGTTTTCAGCCGCGATAGGGGCGCGATTCTCTTACGAAACTCCGATGTGATAATAAACATTCCGAAAAATACGGTTTTCATATCACGGGTGAGGGGGCTGCTATGGTGTTTTAGTCGGCTGAGCCACAGTTGGCCGCCATGCCTTCACACGCTGTTCAATGGCATCTTTTTGTTCTGGCGTAAGCTTGGCCGCCATATCTGCGGCATGACGGTCAGCATGCAAGGGGTTTTGCTTAGTTGAGGCCGCAAGACTGTACCAGAAGTAAGCCTCGGCGTAGTCCTGCGTAACACCGCCAGCATGCTCGTAACGGAAACCAAGGTTATATAAAGCGCGCGGCATTCCTTGCTCTGCAGCTTTACGGCTCCATTTAAAGCCTTCCACAATGTCTCTCTTAACACCCAGACCAGAATCATAGAGCGTCGCCAGACTGATCTGAGCGCCCGCATTTCCTTGTTCTGCAGCTTTTCTTAACCAAGTTGCCGCCTCCATATAATCCCTAGAGACGCCAAAGCCGTTAAAGTAAAGAGAACCGAGATTAAGTTGAGCTATGGGGTCACCTGTCTTAGCTAATTGTTTGCACCACTTGGCTGTCTCCGCCCAATGTTGCGGAGCGGCTTTGGAACCAGATGCGGCTCGGAGATCAATTGAGGGTGCTAGATGGCAAAACTCTGCTTGTGCTTCTGTGTCCCCCTTTTCGGCCTTGGTTTGCAAAGTTGTCAAATCAGGCGGCGAAGCAGGAGAATTATCCGCATATGAAACAGTTGAAACACATATCATCAGAGGACAAAAGAGGAGAGCTCTGATCTGATTCGGGCTCAACAGAAAGGCGGTCGGAAGCCAGAATTTGTGATCTCGCGCTAACGTATCATTCATGTTTTCCCCTCTCGCCATTTTGATTCCACCAACATCTAACCCTGAAGTGATAAGTAAAATTACGACAATCCGCCTATTGAGAGCAGCGATAGTATCCGGTATCATCGGCTACATGTCTAGATGCACAGCACCAGTAAGAGGCCATCGCACAGCGAGCGCTGCAGCGGACTGCCCCGCATGTGGTGGCCGCTATGGACGCTACAGCAGCTCTAGCAGCTACGGGTCGTACTCGTCCCCGTCCTACTTCCTCGTCGGGGAGCAGCGGGGGCGGTCGGAGCAGCGTCGGCGGGTCCGGCAGCAGCGGAAGGCCGAGATGGTCCCGAGCCGGTTCGTCCGTGGCGTACACGCCTGCCGAGGTGCGGGCACTCACGCCGGTCCGCCGGAGCGTCGAGGAGCGAGCCGCCCCTGCCTGACCGTCGGGACGTCTTTCTCTGCCATGCGTGGGACGACCGGGGAGGGGCCGCCAAGGAACTGCACGATCTGCTCGAGTCACGCGGTGTCTCGGTCTGGTTCAGCGAGAAGGACGTCGCCCTCGGCACGTCGTTGCTCCGCGAAATCGACAAGGGACTGGCGAAATCACGAGTCGGGATCGTGCTGGTGACCCCTGCACTGCTGCGCCGCCTCCGAGGAGAGGGCATCGCCGACAAAGAGCTGTCGGCACTCCTAGCGCGTGACCTGCTCGTTCCCATCGTGCACGACACGACGTACGAAGCTCTCCGCGAAGTCAGCCCCCTGCTCGGCTCGCGAAGCGGCCTGAGTACTGCAGAAAATCCGATGGCAGACGTCGCGGCCAAGCTCGCCGAGCTGGTCGCCCTCTAGCTCTATTGCCGGGGTGGCCGGCCCCACGTCGCCCAAGCGTTCCGGGCGCCGGCGTGGCGGCAGCCACCGGGCCGCTGCGCCAGTGTACTTCCACACACCCGGTCGTTTCTGGACACTCGGGCGATGAAGGAACGATCCATATCTATTGGGCCTAAACCCAACAGTTTTGTCACCAGCCGCCATCTGGAGACCAACCTGGGGGTTTTTGTATATCCCCGCGAAAAGGTGCAATTCAAAATCCTGACGCCATTTTCGCCATGGTTCACAGGAAGTTGCCGAGCCCCTTCTGTGCACGCGCTGAAGGAGCGTATGGACATCAGTCAGAACGCTCGTGTCGCAAAAGGCCCAAGTTATGCGACAACAGGACGGAGGCCGGATTTGCGCCACTTTTGCTGTTGCAAAACATAGGTGCGAAACGCTTTCTTTTTGCGATATGTTTTGCAGCCGCGACTCTGGAATGCACCCTTTCGCGGGGATATACAAAAACCCCCTTCTTGCAAATTCGTGACTCTTCGCACCGTCAGTGCTATGACAACCAGCATGTTTAACCGCCCTTCCAGATCCCCGCCCTCATCTCCCATCAAGCCCCCGGAGCGCTGCCCGTACAACGAATTCTTCCCGCGTCTGTTGCTGCCGCGCCCTACCCAATAATCCCCCCGACACGAAGAGCCGGTCCCCGCCTCCGCAGCGGGCCGATGTGCGGCCCAGCACACCGCGATGCGTGTTGCGCTTCATGCCGTTCCTTTCCGTGTGGTCAGCATTAACGCCAGCGTGGCCGGGCTTCGCGCCGCCGTCAACGGGCTGCCCGCGCCAGGTGCCCGTGTTGCCCGTTTCCCCTTCGGGTGACAGCGGCGCTAACCGCCCGGCAAATGCCTTGGCGTACTGACCACAAACGGAAAGGAGAACCGACATGACTGAACCCACAAACGCAGCCCGCGCCCAGCGCGCACAAACAGCACTACAGCACTACATCGAGGCCAAGGCTGAAGCCTTCGAGAACAGCAGCAGCGAGATCGTCGACCTTATAACGGACCTTCTCCATCTAACCGCCCGTCTCGATGAAGGCGACGATCCCATCGAGAGCACCCTGCGCTTGGCCCAGATGCATTTCGACGCGGAGACTGACGAGCAAGGAGCCGCGCCATGACCCACAAACCAAACACCAACTGTCTTGCCGGAATGATTTGCCCAAACTGCAAAAGCACCGGCCCCTTCGACATTAATGCCACGGCTTGCTTCACAGTCCATGACGACGGCGTTGAGGAATTCCGAAACGTCGAGTGGGACGACGGAAACTTCTGCGCATGCCAGCAATGCGATCACGACGGCTGCGTCAGCGACTTCACCATTCCCGAGGTTCAACCATGACCAGCCCCGTCGAAAAACAAGTCTTCCGCCAGGCGTTCGACTTCGCTCTCGATAACCTGATTGTCCGCCTCAAGGAAGCGCAGGACTATCTCGGCGGCGGCACAGATCTCGCCGCCATCGGCACACTGGTCGACATCGACGACGTTTTCGCCGACATGACCGCCGCGAAGCGACTCTTCATCAGCAGCATGAGGAAGCCATGACCATCATCGACCTAACCGATAAACTCAACGACATTCGCCACCGCTATCCACAATGGTGGCGATCCGACGAGGCCGAGCGAGAACTGCGCGCCACCTGGGGAAATCCCGACATCAATCATTGCAACGACTGCGGCGTATTAACCGAACGAGAAACCATCCGCATTGACCTCGACGCCCAGAAATCATGGTACGGGGAACTGCGGATCGCCATAGCGCCGAACGGCTGGTATGCCGTCGCGGCCTGCTACTGGTACGGTCTTGGCGGCGGCGGATCATCACCCTCTGTCTGGAACCGCACCGCCTATACAACCCGCGACGAGGCCATCGACGCCGGTATCAAAGAACTCATAACCACCTTCGAAGGCGTGCGCGACCAGAAAGGCTACCAGCCCTCAAACCAGTCCGCCAACGCCATACGCATGATCGAAACGCTCAAAGCCTACATGACCAACGCCCGCCAGATGACGCTCTTCTAAATCTCTTCATCAGCCGCATGAGGAAGACATGACTACCGATACCCCGCAAAGCATTCCGCAAGGCCGCCACCCCCCTCACCTGGCATACGTCAACGCCGTCGCCTTCCTATGACATCCGCTTGCCCGCCACTACCGATTGAGGCACACTTGAGGCTCGCATGCCGATTCCTCGGCTGCGTCTGCGTAACCAATCCCGGACAACTGATGATGAAGGAAACAGCATAAAAAAAGAAAACCCGCGATGAACGCGGGCTCTCATAAAATCTTCGGCGCTTGAAACCTCACAATTTCAGCGTCGCATGATTCGAAATCCGGTGCAAGCGATTTTTGCACGAGAGCTCCTTGCGTTCAAAAACGGGTTTTCCTTAACCAAAGGAAAGACCATGCACGACACCATAAAATCCCTGCAAGCCCGCTGCCTGCCCCTCGATCCCGCCCCTCTCATGCCCGTACATGACAGCCACGCTTACACCCCCGAGCTGGCCGAGCGCCTGGACCGCGACCCAAACTTGAGCGACGGCGCACGGCGCTGCGCACGGATCATCGCCGCCTATACCTACCGCCGCGCCCGCACCTCACGGCGCGCCGAAATCACCGTCACCTGGATCGCCGCCCGCATGGACGTCTGCCGGAGAACCGCCCAGAGGTATCTGCGCCAGCTCGAACATGCCGGGTATATCACCGTCACCGTCTGCGCCAGCCGCGTCCGCATGTGCATCGGCATCATCATCGAGCTTCTGACCCCGCTCTTTCCAGGGCACCACGCCAAAGCCTGGCCGCAAACCCGCGAAAAACCAGCCGCGACAATTCCGTCACACAACTATAGTTTCAAAATTAAATACCGCGAATTTTCACGCGCGCACTTCGCCGCCAAGGTGCAAGACGGCCTCTTCCGCAGCCTTATGAATAAAATTCCCCCACCTCCCCCGCTTCTCTGACCCAATCCAGCCCGGACAGACCAAAAAAAAGGGCTCGGCGAGGGAAGCCTGTGTCTTCCGCCTGCGCCCAATTCCCCCACATCCAGCCCGGTGTTATGCGCCGCTATCGTTTCTCTAAGACTTTTCTCCTAATCATTTTTTTCTCGACAACACCCGCTCTTTCCAAAACTGGCGTTTTTACAGCGGTGCTCGCCGTCAAGGGTCGAGATGAACGCGGACAAGCCGCGCCCTTGACTGCTGCGCGCCGCTGAACGCCTTCAAAACCATCGCGGGTGCCGCGAAGAAAAAAATGGTTATAGAAGGAGAAAATGAAATGACAAACGAAACAAACACTACCGGCAACACCGTTCTTCACGGGAATTGCATCGCCCTCATGGGCAAACTTGACGCGGGCAGCATCGACTTCATCCTGACCGACCCGCCCTATCTTGTGAACTACCGCGACCGCTCGGGCCGCCGCGTCCGCAACGACGACAACGCCGACTGGCTGGCTCCCGCCTATGCACAGATGTTCCGCGTCCTCAAAGACCGCAGCTTCGCCGTGACCTTTTACGGCTACACGAAAATCGACCTTTTCATGGCCGCCTGGAAAGAAGCCGGTTTCCGCACCGTGGGGCATTTCGTATTCTGCAAGAAATACACATCCTCGCAGCGCTTCACGCAATACCGGCATGAGCAGGCTTACCTGCTGGCGAAGGGCTATCCCGAAGCCCCGGCCTGCCCGCCGCCCGATGTCATTCCGTGGACTTACAGCGGCAACAAACTGCACCCGACGCAGAAGCCCGTCGGCATCCTCAAGCCCCTGATCGAGGCTTTCACGCGCCCCGGCGATGTCGTCCTAGACCCGTTCTGTGGATCTGGCTCCACGCTTGTCGCCGCGCGGGAGCTGGGCCGCCGTTCCATCGGCATGGAGCTGGACATCGTCCACCGGGAAACCGCCTTCCGCCGGGTCATGGAAAAGCCGCTGCCGCAGCCAACGGCATAAAAGCTTGCGGCCCGTGATAAAATCGCAGACCGGCCATGAAACAGCCGCGGATCAATCCGAATTTCAACCGCGCCGCCGACCTTCTTTCAGCCTGGCGCAAGATCCAGAAGCAAGCCCTCAACGAACAGGAACGCGCCTCCTATGGCCGCCTGGAGAACGGTCACAGTACCCTGTTGCGCGAGCACTCGCAGAACTTCCATGAGCGCGAAGGCGATTTGCTGCGCAAGGAAATCACGCGCGTCATGCTCGAAAAGCCCGATCTCGCCCTGCGCCTGCTGCCCATGAAACAGATGCGCTATTCCCGCGCCCGCTCCATCGCGCAGCACACTATATTCGCAAAGCATGAACAGGAACGGCAGGGGATCGAGAAAAAGCAGCTCGCCGAGCGCGACGCCTTCCTGCACCGCGCCGAGCAGGAACGCGCCGCCCGCATGAAACAACAGCCTGCGCCGCAAAAAGCCCCTGAAAAGATTCAGCAAAAGATGAATGACGCCGCCCGCCCCAGTCCCCTCGCCGCCTCCCTCAAGGCGCGGGTAGCGCAGAAGGCCGCCGAGCAAAAACGCGACATGGGGCGGGGCCGGTCATGAACGACCAATCAGAAAACAAAGTTATTTCAGGCTCTTAACCGCACGTTAAGAAATTGCAACCAAGAATTGCCGAATGATCGCCAAGGGCGCCCAGCGTGGCGGCGGACAGGATCTTGCCACGCACCTGATGAACGCCTATGACAACGACCGCATCGAGGTGCTCGAAGTGCGGGGGGCCGTGGCGCAGGATCTTCAGGGAGCTTTCGGCGAATGGGATGCCCACGCCAGCGCCACGAAATGCCAGAAATACCTCTATAGTCTCTCCGTCAATCCCGACAGCCGCCAGGGCGATCTCAGCCGGGACCAGTATTTCGACTTCGTCGGACGCGTCGAGAAACGGCTGGGCCTCGCCGGCCAGCCGCGCGCCATCATTTCCCACGTCAAGAAAGATATCAACGGCATCCCCCGCCATCACTGGCATACCGTATGGTCGCGCATCGATACCGATAAAATGAAGGCCGTGCAGATATCGCACGACCACAAGACCATCCGCTCCGTCACCCAGGAATTCGCGCGCGACCACGGTCTGCAGCTTCCCCGCGCCATGCGCGATGACAAAACCCTCTACGCCACGTTCAACGAACGCGCCCGTGGCACCGTCAAACTCACGGAACAGCAGCAGCAGGAGCGCAGCGGCATCAGCCGCGACCAGCATGCCGACATCATCACGGAATGCTGGCGCGGCAGCACCGATGGCAGCGGCTTTGTGAAAGCCCTCGAAAAGAAGGATTATTTCCTGGCAAAGGGCGAAACGCGGAAAACCGCCTATGTCGTGATCGACCTTCTCGGCCAGG
>OCTA010005899.1_pt1 | contig 10537 bp, 11 predicted proteins | sample 1538991 | NCBI WGS metagenome assembly OCTA01 (sample SAMEA3539302, study PRJEB22396) | soil metagenome | biome: tundra; feature: field; material: soil | place: USA | collected 2010-05 | depth 0.15 m | reverse complement strand
AACGGCTGGCTCACCAGTCAAGGCCAGGTCACCAGTCAAGGCCAGGTCACCAGCGAGGCGCCGGCGCCCGGGGCGGCCGAACCGCCCATGCGCCGCCTCAGCCTGGCGGGGGCCGCCATGGAGACATCTCCCGACGCCGCCGGCGTCGCGGCCGCACTGCTTGAAGAGGCACTCGCCCCGACGGGGGCGGTGGCGGTGGCGCTCTGGCTGACCGAACCCGATGGCGGCCTGGCGCTGGCCAGCGAGGCCGGATTCGGAACGCGCGAGGCCAGTCGCTGGCGGCGGATACACCCAGACATGCGCTCACTCGCCCAGCGGGCGGCCCACGAGGGCCTCGAATTCTGGTGGCCTGCCGGGTCCCCAGAAGCGGACGGCACTCCCCTGATGGGCCGCTGGCCGGCCGGGGCACGCGCGGTGCTCCCGCTGCGCAGCGCCCGGGTGACCCTCGGCGCCATGGAGATCTGCTGGCCCGATCCCCGTGCGGCCTTCCCCACCCCGCTGCGCCGCCAGATCACCGCCCTCGCCGAGGTGTGCGCGCAGGCGCTTGGCACCCGGCTGGCGCATGGTGATCTTCTCGCCGATGACCGGGCATCGTGGATCCTCGGACTGCTGGACGGGCTGCTCGAGTCGGCCATGTTCGCGCGCTGCCTGCGCGACGCCGAGGGGCGGCTGGTGGACTTCCTGATCTGCCACCTCAGCGACGGTTTCCGTGACCCAGCCGGCCGCAGCGCCGCGGACCTGGCCGGCCAGTCATTGCTGGAGGCATACCCGGCGGCGGCACTGCCGGGCGGCCTGTACGACCAGGCCGCCGCGGTGCTGGCGACGGGCGAGCCGCAGCACGCATCCGGCGAGGTCATCAGCATGCCGGTGCAGCACGCCGCGATGGCGCCCGTGATGGAGGTCCGCATCGTGCGCCTTTTCGACGGCATCGTGATCGCCTGGCGGCGGGCCGACGAGGTCGAGCGGCTCACGGCGCTGCTCCAGCACGCCCAGCGGCTCGGCCACATCGGCGGCTGGGAGGAGAACCTGCTCACCGGCGACGTGCACTGGACCGACCGGACATTCGCCCTGTTCGGGCAGCAGCCCGGCGCTCCGGTCCGGGTCGCGGAGCTGCACACCCGGGTGCCGGCCGACGACATCGCCGGGGTCGAGCGATTCCGCAGCACGCTGCTGACTGAGCAGAAGGCGACTGCGGCCGTCTTCCGGATCATCCGTTCTGACGACCAGAGCGTCCGGCAGCTCCGTGTCTTCGCCGAGCCCGTCACGGACCAGGCGGGCACCCTGGTCGCCGTGCGCGGCGCGTATCAGGACGTATCGGCCGACTACCATACGCAGGTGGCGTTCGCCGCGACCCGTGACCAGCTAGCCGACACCGAGGAGCGGGCCGAGGAGGAGCGGGTCCTGGCCCTGCGCCTGCAGCAAGCCATCACGCCGCGGTCAGCGCAACCGGTGGACGTGGCCGGTCTCGAGATCGCCGCACGGTACCGGCCGGCCGGGCCGGGGAATCTGGTCAGCGGCGACTGGTACGACACGGTCCCGCTGCCGGGGGGCCAGGTCCTCCTGGTGGTCGGGGACGTCGCTGGGCACGGGATTGACGCGGTTACCGGCATGGTGGCCCTGCGGAACTGCCTGCGCGGACTGGCGATCACCGGGGCGGGTCCCGGGGCGCTGCTCGGCTGGCTCAATAATGTCGCCTGTCACCTCACCGACGGCATCATCGGCACGGCTGTCTGCGGGCTCTACGATCCGGCGAGCCGGTCCCTGCGCTGGGCACGGGCCGGTCACATGCCCCCCGTCCTGGTGCGCGACGCCGTGGCCCAGGAACTCAGCCTCCCGCAGGGGCTCCTGCTCGGGGTGGAGCCAGATGCTTCCTATGAGGAGGTGACGACCTCGCTGCTACCGGGCGACGCCCTGCTGCTCTTCACGGACGGGCTGATCGAACGCCGAGACGAATCCATCGACGACAGCATGGAGTCCTTGCTCCGCATCGCCAGCCGGCCGGTTGGCAGCGTCGCGTCCTACGCCGATCATCTGCTCAGCCGCGCGCCATCTGATACCGGCGACGACGCATGCCTCGTTGCGGTCCGGGTCCGCTGACGGCGCGATCCGCCCGGATGGCCGCCCGGGCGGCCGCCCGGATGGCCGGCTGCGGCCGGGCTCAGTAACGGGCGCCGGCCACCTCATCGCCCAGCGGGTCGAGCACGGCCAGCTCGTCGGCCGTGAGCGTGACGTCGACCGCCGCCACGTTCTGCTCGAGCCACTTGACCCGCTTGGTGCCAGGGATCGGGACCACCGGCACGCCGAGCCGCTCCCCCTGCCCGTGCACCCAGGCCAGCGCTACCTGCGCGGGCGTCACGCGCTTGGCCTCGGCCACCCGTCGCACCGCGTCGGCGATCCCCTGGTTGGCCACCCCGGCAGCGCCCGCGAAGCGCGGGTTGCGGCCGCGGAAATCCTTGGCGTCCAGCGCGGCAACGTCCACCGTGCCGGTGAGGAAGCCGCGGCCGAGCGGTGAGTACGAGACCAGCCCGACGCCGAGTTCGCGGAGCGCGTCCAGCACCGTCGTTTCCGGGTCCCTGGCCCACAGCGAATACTCGCTCTGCACCGCCGTGATCGGATGCACGGCGTAGGCACGGCGCAGCAAGTCGTTGTCCACCTCGGAGAGGCCCAGGTAGCGCACCTTGCCCTCGGCGACCAGCTCAGCCATCGCGCCGACGGTCTCCTCGATCTCGGCGGTCTGCGGCGGGCGATGCAGGTAGTAGAGATCTATCACGTCCACGCCCAGCCGCAGCAGCGACGACTCGCACGCCCTCTTCACGTATCCGCGCTCGCCGCGGATCACCCGCTTGTCGTCCCCGCCCGACCGGTCGATGCCGAACTTCGTCGCGAGCTGCACCTCGTCCCGGCGGCCGCTGATCCCGCGCCCGACCAGGACCTCGTTGTGGCCCGCTCCGTAAATATCGGCGGTGTCGATGAATGTCACGCCGAGATCGAGCGCGCGACGGATGGTGGCGATCGACTCCTCCCAGTCCGCCTGGCCATACCACTCGCTCATGCCCATGCAGCCGAGACCCTGCGCCGAGACATGAACATCGCCCAGTGAAACCTTGCGCACGTGAAACTCCTATCCCTGCGCCGCAGGTACCTGGCGGCGATACGTCGCGATTTTGGTGTCAAGCAGATGCAGGCACTCCTGTTGCTCCAGTAGCGCCTGACTGACCCGTTCCCGGTGCCGCTGCAGCAACTCCAGCCGCTCCGGCTGGCCCGCCCCCGACCGGACGAGCTCGGCGTAGCGTTGCATGTCACGCACGGGCATACCGGTCGCGCGCAGCCTGCTCAGCAGGACCAGCCAGTCGAGGTCCGCGTCGCTGAACCGCCTGCGCCCGTCGGCCGTGCGGTCGATCCGGTCCAGCAGGCCGATCCGCTCATACCAGCGCAGCGTGTGCTGGGTCAGCCCGCATTTCTCGGCCGCCTGCCTCGTCGTAAAGCTCGTCACTCCACCGACACTAGGCGTTCGAGTGCACTCCAACGCAAACCGGCGCCCAGCGGGTACACCGGCCCGTCAGTTGGCATCAGGCGCCTCGTCGGACGCGCCAACCTGGCGGGCCGTCATGGCCGGCCCGGGTCCGGCCGGTGCACCATACTCGCGCCCGGCCACGGGCTGGTCGTGCCGGCCAGTGAGCATGTCCTGGAAGCGGATCTTCGCGCGGATCACCGGCAGGCGCAGGCGTTCTTCCCGGCGGTCAGCCCGGGCCAGCTTCCCGGGCCGTTCCCGGTAGCGCCAGCGGGCCCACGGTGACCCGGGCCGGGCGAGCCGGACGGCGCCGGCGATGAACAGCGGCGGCACGATCACGCCGAACAGCCCGGTCCAGACCTTGCCCTTCAGCAGCGTGATCGCGGCGAGCACGAAAAGCACCGCCACCGTCACGATGAGCGTCAGGCCCGCGCCGGCATTTCCGGTCAGCCGGAGGTAGTCAGCCACGGCCTTCACCCCGACGGGGCCGATCCCGATCAGCAGCAGCGCGGTCACTCCCGCGGCGACGAACACGGCGTCCACCGACAGCCGGCCCTCGTTGCTCCAGTACACGTCGCGCAGGTGCAGCAGGAGCGCGAATTCATCGAGAACCAGCGCGGTGCCCAGCCCGAACAAGGCGGCCGGCCAAGATCGCCACGGCAGCGAGTGCAGTGGCGCGGCAAGCTCGGCGACCCCGCCGACGCCCATGAACACCACGCCGAAGACCATGTGATGGACGTGCGTCTTGCCTGCGATGACGTTGCCCGGCCACCAGCGGACCTGCGCGCGGATGAGACGCGCGGACACGCGAATGAAACCGAAGCCGGCCACGAACGCCACGAAGAAACAGAACAGCGGCAGCCGCCCCGTTTCCACGATCTGCTCTCGGAACCAGCCGGACATGTTAACCCCTACCCTGGCGGCCACCACCGGGCTCCCGGTAAGCAACAGGTGGCACCACCACCAGTGTCACCCAGCGGGAAACCGCTCGCCTAGGCCCGTGAAGTGGACGACGGAAGACAACTTATACGCGGTCGCCGGGCCGGCCGGGCCAAGACCGGCTATCCGCCGGTCTTCGCTGGGGCCAGAACCGACTGCCGCCTGGACGTATCGTGTGATTACTCACAAATCCCTGCCACGAACTTTAAGTGACCATGTTCCCGGGCCACCGATGCCGCCACCGGCGGGCTGGCCGGCCTGGACCGGCCGGCCTGGACCGGTCGGCCTGGACCGGTCGGCCTGGACTGGGCAGCCCGGGCTCGCGACCGCGCGTTTCGACCATCCAGGGCTCGCGGCAGGCCACCCCCTGCGCCCGCACATCGCCTACCGGCTGCCGGCCCCCATTAGGGCGTGTCCCTAGCGCGTCACTTCGCGGTCCAGCCGCCATCGATGGTGAACGACGAGCCGGTCGCCATCCCGGCGGCCGGCCCAGCGAGCCAGACCGCGAGTTCGGCGACCTCGGCTGGCTCAACCAGCCGCTTCACGGCGGTCTCGGCGAGCAGGACGGTCTCGACGACGTCCTCTTCGGCGATGCCGTGCAGCCGCGCCTGATCGGCGATCTGCTTTTCGACGAGTGGCGTGCGAACATAACCGGGACTGATGCAGTTGCTGGTCACGCCGCGCGCCGCGCCCTCCAGCGCGATGACTTTCGACAGCCCCTCCAGGCCGTGCTTGACCGCCACGTACGCGGACTTGTACGGCGAAGCGCGCAGGCCGTGCACGGACGTGATGTTGATGATCCTGCCGAAGCCCTGCTCATACATGTGCGGCAGCGCGGCCCGGACCAGCAGGAACGGCGCCTCGAGCATCAGCGCGAGCATGCGGCGGAATGCGGCGGGCGGAAACTGCTCGATCGCCGAGACGTGCTGTATGCCGGCATTGTTCACCAGCACGTCGATATCCAGCGTCAGCGTCTCCAGCGCCGCGGTGTCGGTCAAGTCCACGACCCACGGCTCGCCGCCCAATTGCGCGGCGATCTCCGCGGCGCCTGCCGCGTCAATATCGGCCGCGACGACGTGGGCGCCGGCCTCGGCCAGCGCCCGGGCGCAGGCGGCGCCGATCCCGCTCGCCGCTCCGGTCACCAGGGCGCGGCGCCCGGCCAGCGGCTGGGGTTGTGCTGTCACGACGTGGCTCCCCTCACCGGCAGGTTTGCAGCGTACTCCGCGGGCTGGTCACGGGGTGATCCAGCGGCGGTAACTCGAAGCGCTTCGAGATGAGTTACGTGCCATCAGCCAGCTGTAGTCCTGCGAAACACTATTGACACACTCCTGTAACGGTGAAAATGTCGAAGCGCTTCGATAGAGCGGGGCTCGCAAGGTCCATTGCACCAACAGAAGGGAGAAACGCCATGATCAGAGCGCTGCGGTACCTTGCGCTGACCCCGGTGCTAGCGGTTGCCCTCGCACTGGTGACCGCCACCGCCGCGTCCGCCGCGGTGTGGTCGTCGACCGCTAAGTTCGGCTCCTGGTCCAACGGGGGCTACACGCTCTACAACGACGTCTGGGGCAGCGGCGCGGGACCCCAGACCATCTGGGCAAACTCGTACAGCAACTGGGGCGTCTGGTCGAATCAGCCGAACACCGGCGGCGTGAAGTCCTACCCGAACGTCAGCAGGTACATCGGCCAGTCGCTCAGCTCGCTGAGTTCAGTCACGTCCAGCTTCAACGTGTCGGTGCCCGGCAGCGGTGCGTACGAGACCGCTTATGACATCTGGGACAGCAGCAACGCCTACGAGACGATGCTGTGGATGAACAAGACTGGCGGGGTAGGGCCGCTCGGGTCCGAGGTGGCCAGTGTCAGTGTCGGCGGCTACAGCTGGCACGTCTACAAGGGCAGCAACGGCTCGAACCAGGTGTTCTCCTTCGTCAACACCGGCAGCACCACGTCGGGCACGGTGAATATCCTCGCCGTGCTCAGGTGGATCGAGAGCCAGGGCTGGTTCGGTAACATCACCCTCGGCAACGTCCAGTTCGGCTGGGAAATCACCTCGTCAAGCGGCGGGGAGAATTTCCAGGTCAACAGCTACTCGGTCAGCGGCTGACCGGTCCGCGTACCCGGGGGCCCGCAGCGGCGGGCCCCCGCCGGTCAGTCCCCGCCGGTCATTCCGGGCCGGCCGGTTCGAGGACGAACACCGGGATCTGGCGCGCGGTCTTCTGCTGATACTCGGCGTACGGCGGGTAGGCGGCCACCGCGCGTTCCCACCAGTCGGCGCGCTCATCGCCGGTGACCTCCCGGGCGACCATATCGTGCTTGCGCGGGCCGTCCTGAAGCTCGACCCGCGGGTCCGCGCGGAAGTTGTAGTACCAGACCGGATGGGCCGGGGCGCCGCCCTTCGATGCCACCGCCGCGTAGCGGCCGTCATGCTCAACCCGCATCACCGGCGTCTTGCGCACCTTGCCGCTGCGCGCGCCAAGGTTGGTGATGATCACCACGGGAAGACCTGTGTCGCGCAGCGTCGTTCCCTGCGTGCCGCCGGACTTCTCGTACAGTTCGACCTGATCGCGGACCCAGGCCTGGGCGCTCGGCTCATACTCACCATCGACAGACATATCGTTGAGTCAACACCTATGGCCGGCGCCCGCCGCACGCGACCCGCCACCCGGGCTGATACGGTCACCTGTTCGCTATGACACCTGCCGACAAGCGCGTCCTCGCCGCAGTCCGGGCTGAGCTGAGCCGGGTCATCCGCTACGACGACGAGTCCATCGTGAACGACGCCTGGATCAGGCAGCGCTACGACAGCGGCGGCTTTGCCAGCTTCGGGCCGGCCCGGCAGGCGGCCGTCGAGACCGCCTGGCACGAGGCCGGCCATGCGGTAGCCGCCCTGGCCCTGGGGGCGCGCTTCACGTCGGCCAGCATCCGCCATGGCCGCGACAGCGCGGGCCGGGTCCACGGCATCAGCGAGACCACGGATCAGGCGTTCGTCATCGACGCGGCCGGCCAGATCGCGCAGCGGCTGATGAACTGGACCATGCTGGAGAGCGATGACGCGCTGCGCGAATGGCTGCCGACGTGGAAGAGCGACGGCGGGGACGCCAAGCGATTCCGCCGCAACGTGGCCGAGCGCTTCGGTGGCGACGAGTGTGGCGCATGGCGCTACAGCGAGGAAATACTGGTCCCGCGACGGCTGAAGATCCGCCTGGTGGCCCGGGCCCTGCTCGTCCACCCCCGGCACCTGCCCTACCACGTCGTGCTGGCCATCCTCGACGGGGCCTGACCTCCGCCAGCGCAGCGGGCTTACGGTGGGGTCGTGCGTGCCGTGCCGTGGTGGGGTGTGGTCTCGTCGGCGGCGGCCCCGGTGCTGCTGATCGGCGGGTGGACGGTTGCTGCCGCGCTGCAACCGGGCTCGTTCAACGCGGTGGCCCATACCATCAGCGCCCTCGCGGCGCAGGGCGCGGCCGACCGGTGGGTGATGACGCTCGCGCTCGTCGGCGTGGGAGCCTGCTTTGTGATGACAGGGCTGGCGCTCAGGCCTGCCGCCGCACCCGGGCGGATCATCGTGCTGACCGGCGGTGTGGCCACGGTGCTGGCCGCGGCGAATCCCGAGCCAGCCGCGGGCGGCGGCTCGGTGCCGCACACGTTCTGGGCGGGGGTCGGCTTCGTGGCCCTGGCGACCTGGCCGGCCGGTGCCCGCAGGCGGGAGCGGTCGGTGCCGTACGGGCTCCGGGCGGCGGTGTCCGCCCGCGCCGTTGGGGTGCTGCTGGGCCTGCTCGCATGGTTCTGCGCGGAGCTGATCACGGGGGGCCACCAGATCGGCCTGGCCGAGCGGGTGCTGGCCGGAGCCGAGGTGGTGTGGCTGCTAGCGGTGGTCCTGACCTGCTACCGGAGCCAGACCTTTGTCCCGGAGCCGGCCGCGGACCCGAGCGGCGCTGGCATGCCGAGCTAACCTTCGCCGTCGGCCGCGTTCCCACGTCAATTGGCGATGCCGACGTGCTTGCCGGTCGCCCGGTCGTCGGCGGTATCAGCCGCCGCTCTTGCGGCGGAACGAACGGCGGCTCGCCGCGGGGCCGTGCACGCCGTTGACCTTGCCGGCGTTCTTCCCGCCACGCCCAGCGTTCGGTTCGGCGTGCCTTTCCCGCTTGCGTTCCAGTGCCTCCCGGAACTTACGTTTCACGTCGTCCTCGGAACCCTCAGGTTCCGACGCGGCGGCAGCCATGCAGACCTCCTGCCCTCGGACGGATACAGCTACAGCCTCGCACACCTGACGCCGCCAGACCGCCAGCCCCCACACTGGCTCAGCTTTCTGGCTGGTCCCCGCCTGGATCGGCGCGCCATTGCCGGTAGAGGGCGATGAACTCGTCCTGCACCTGCGGGGGCAGGTCATCGGGCGTGACGGAGCCGGTGAGCTCGATGGTCTGGCGCATCTGGGCGAGGTACTCGGTGCAGTGCGGGCACCCGGCGAGGTGTGCCTCGAAGCGGCGCCGATCCGCCCGGGAGAGCGTGCCCTCAAGGTAGTCCGTTACCAGCTCGACCGCCTGCTGGCAGACGACGTCGCGGCGGCGGAGGCGGAATTTCAGGAGCGTCATCACGGCCTCCCGAATTCGGTCTCGATGATCTGGCGCAGGCGGCTTCGGCCCCGGTGCAGCAGCACCCGCTGGTTGCCCTCGCTGATATCCAGCACGCTGCACACCTCTTCGCTGCTCAGCCCCTCGACATCACGCAGCGTAACAACCTCTCGCTGGCGGGCAGGCAGTCCCTCGATGGCCGACCGTATCCGGTCTGCCATCTTGACGGCGACCAGCCGGTCGTCGGCCTCCTCCACCCAGCGCTGCGGCGGCGACAGCCAGTGGCCGGTCTCGTCGAACCTGGCCGCGTCCACAGCCGGGCCGGCATCGCCCACGGCCACGCTGCGCCGCTCCCGTGCCCCGGCGGTTCTGGCCCGGTTCACCAGGATCCGGAACAACCAGGTCCGCAACGACGACCCGCCCTCGAAGCCGCCGATTCCGCGCAGTACTCCCACCCAGGTGTCCTGGACGACCTCCTCAGCCACGGCCATGCTGGGCACGAACGAGGAGGCCAGCCGCACCATCGCGGCGTGGTGGCGCCGGACCAGGATGACGAACGCCTGCTCGTCACCAGCGCGCAGCCGGTCGAGCAGTTCCGCATCCGTGTCCTGACCCACTGGCGACAGCCTATGGCCTCCTCGAGTCGCGCCCGGCCCCGGTCAGGCGGCGGCGATGCCCTCGCCGCCGGCTGCTCCGGCTACGGTGACGCTGCCGATCGAGGTAAGCGATCCGCCCGCGGCAACGCTGAACTCATCCACGGTCCCAGTCCCGCCGGTCTGCACATAGAGGAACCGGCCGTCGGGCGACGCGGTGGCGTCGACAGTCCCTGGATCGGTTGCGTGCTGGCCTTCGAGCGTGAGCTGGCCGCTGAAGCTGGACTGGTAGGCGCTGATCGTGCCGCTGCCCGCGTTGGAGGCGAAGAGTGCGTTGCCGTCCGGCGCCACCCAGCAGGTTGCCGCCTGCCCGGTGGCGACCGCATCCAGCAGGGTCACCGTCCCGGACGCGCTAAGCCGGAATGTGGCCAGCGCGTTGGTGCCGGCGTTGGCGATGACGAGGTGGCCCGCCTGATCGAAGGTGATCGCGAACGGGACTGTGCCCGGCTCCGGGTTAACCACCGGGCTCGCCGACAGGCGGCCATCGGAATGCACGCCGAACACATCGATGTCGTTGCCGTTGGCCTTGGTCGTGACGATCAGCTGGGAGCCGCCGGGCGAGAACGCCACCTGGCCCGGGGTGTTGGTGAACTGCGGGGTCGCCGTGGGGTCAAGGCCGAGTGGCCGGTTCGACCCCGGGATCGGCAGCAGGCGGCCGGACACCACCCAGTAGCCCTGGACGGAGCCGCCGCCGGTGGCGTTCAGCACGTAGACCAGGTCACCGCGGACGGCGACGCTGACCGGGAACGTCCCGCCCGAGCTGATGACCTGCCGGAGGAACAGCCGGTCGCCCTCGGCGGAGAAGACGGACACAGTGTTGCTTCCGGCGTTCACCGCGTAGAGCAGGCCGTGCCGCTGGTCGTAGCTCA
>OCTA010005896.1_pt1 | contig 10540 bp, 11 predicted proteins | sample 1538991 | NCBI WGS metagenome assembly OCTA01 (sample SAMEA3539302, study PRJEB22396) | soil metagenome | biome: tundra; feature: field; material: soil | place: USA | collected 2010-05 | depth 0.15 m | reverse complement strand
GCAGGATCGAGTTGTCTCACGCCGAGATCTTGCCCGAATACAAGGCCATCCCGACCACAGCGTCCACCCCCAGCGCGTCGAGGACGTCGATTTCTCGTTGAGTTCGGATGCCACCGGCGGCCACCAACCGCCGCGAGGTGGATTGCCGGATTGCCTTGACCGTCTCCATCGGGATTCCTCCCATCAACCCCTCGGTATCGATATGCGTGTAAAGAAAAGTCTCGCAGAACGGTTCGAGTGCGCGAATCATGTCGACCGCGGTAAGGGTAGTTTCTTGGCGCCAGCCGTCGATCGCGACCCGGCCGCCTCGGGAATCGACTGCAAACACCAGCGCCGCGGTGCCAAGTGTACTGGCCAGCGTGGAAGCGAACTGCGTGTTGATCTTGCCGTCCTCCAACAGCGCGGAGCCGAGAATGACCTTGCGCGCACCCACCTTTAAAACTTCCTGCGCCGTTTCGAGGCTGCGAATCCCGCCGCCAACCTGGCAGTTGAGCCGTTTTACAATCTGATTCACCAGGAGCCGGTTATTCCCAGCGCCCCGGGCGGCGTCGAGGTCGATCACCTGTACCAGCGGATACTTGGAGAAGCGCTCGATCCAATAGTCGAAGTTGTCGAACTCCAGAGCTTTCTTTTCGCCCTGCACCAACTGCACAATTTTGCCCCCCATCAGGTCGATCGACGGAATCAGCATGGCCACCTCACCGGCACGTTGGCATCGCGCAGTTCGCTTTTCAGTTGTGCGATGTTCTCAATGCCGAAGTGAAAGATGGAGGCGGCCAGAGCCGCGTCCGCGCGTCCGTCGCGAAACACTTCGATGAAGTCGCGCGCCGATCCCGCGCCTCCGGAGGCAATGACAGGAATCGAAACCGCCTCGGCCACCTCGCGAACTAACTGGCAGTCAAATCCGGATTGAGTTCCGTCCCGGTCCATCGAGGTCAGCAGAATCTCGCCCGCTCCGCAAGCCGCCGCTTCGCGCGCCCATTGAATCGCATCCCGGCCCGTGGGCGTACGCCCGCCAGCGACGAACACTTCAAAACTTTTGTCAGAACTTCCGTCGACCTTTCTTCCGGCATCCCTTCTGGCATCGATAGCCACCACCACGGCCTGCGAACCAAAACGCCCCGCGATCTTGCCGATCAACGCGGGGTCACGCACAGCGGCCGAGTTGATGGCGATTTTATCCGCGCCCGCATCGAAGACCGCAGCTGCATCTTCGAGCTGGCGAATTCCGCCTCCCACCGTGAACGGAACGAACAGCGAGCGCGCGGTGCTGCGGACCGCATCCAGCATGGTGCGCCGGTTCGCGCTGGTCGCGGTAATGTCGAGCAGCACGATTTCATCGGCGCCGTTGCGAGCGTGGGCCGCGGCGCACTCCGCCGGATCGCCCGCGTCGCGCAAATTCTTGAACCGCACGCCCTTCACGACACGACCGCCGTCCATGTCGAGGCAGGCGATGATACGTTTGGTCAACACATTAGACCTCGCAGATCAGACCTCGCAAATCAGGCCTCACAGAAATTCTTCAGAATCGAAAGTCCCACTTCGCCGGATTTCTCGGGATGGAACTGCACTCCGAAAATGTTGCCGCGTTCGACGGCAGCGGCAAACTGCAGTCCGTATTCGCTGGCCGCCGTCATTCCAGGCACCACGGGCGCATGAAACGAGTGGGTGAAGTACACAAATGAGTCCTGTGCGACGCCGCGCAGTAACCGCGAGCCTTGCTGAACTCGCAAAGAATTCCACCCGACGTGCGGCGACTTCACCGAGGACGGAAACTGCCGGCATCTGCCGGGAAAGATTCCCGCTCCTGCAACCTCGGCGCACTCCTCACTCCCTTCGAAGAGCCACTGCATTCCCAGACAGATTCCGAGCAACGGCTTGCCGGCGCTGGCGGCTTGCAACAAGGCCTCGCGCAAACCGCTGCGGTTCAGAACTTGCAGAGAAGAGAAATGCCCCACTCCAGGGAATACGATCTTGTCCGCAGTTGCTACGGTTTCAGGCTGGTCTGTCACTAGGACTTCAGCACCGAGATAGACGAACGCCTTCTTCACCGAATTCAAGTTGCCGGCGCCGTAATCGACGATGGCGATCATAGAAGTCCGATCACAGGAGTCCGCAGTAGCTCCTGCGACGCGACGGAGGAGAATGCCCTGATGCGGTCGGGCGGGGGTAGGGGTCCTTCGACTCCGCCAGAGTCCCGCTTTGCGGGACTCTGGCTCCGCTCAGGATGACAGGGGAACGAAGATGAGTTATTCAGGATCATAGGAGTCCCTTGGTGCTCGGGAGCATGCGGCCCAGACGGCGGTCGCGGGAGCACGCTACGCGCAGGGCCCGTGCGAACGCTTTGAAGAGCGCTTCGATCTTGTGGTGGCTGGAGCGTCCGTAGAGCACGCGCGCGTGAACATTGGCGCGCGCCCCGCGCGCGAAGCCTTCGAAGAAATCGCTCACCAGTTCCACCTGCAGATCTCCCACCCGCACCGCGCGGACCTTGGTATCGACCACCGCGACCGCGCGTCCACCGAAATCCACGGACGCCAAGCCGAGAGTTTCATCCATGGGCATGACAAAGTAACCGGCGCGCAGAATGCCGCGGCGATCTCCCAAGGCCCGGTCGAAGACCTCGCCCAGAGCAATGCCGACGTCCTCCACGGTGTGGTGCTGATCCACGTCCAGATCGCCTACCGCGCGGAGTTTCAGATCGAATCCGCCATGCCGCGCAAACAGCTCCAGCATGTGATCGAGAAAACGGATTCCCGTTGAGACCTCGTACTTCCCGCGACCTTCAATGGTGAGCGCGATTTGGATTTCCGTTTCCGCGGTCTTGCGATGCAGCTTGGCTTTTCTCACGCCCTCACCTCGCCGTGTTCCTTGAGTCCTTCGACCACTTCCCTCAGCGCGCTGATCAGAGTCCGCGTATGTTCGTCCGACCCCACGGTCAGGCGCACGCAGCCTTCGCATTGTGGATCGGAGTTCCGATCGCGCACCAGGATTCCCCGCGTGCGCAAAGCTTGAACAAATTCCGCGTGGGCGGGACCGATGCGCACCAGCACAAAGTTGGCGCGGCTCGGCCAGTAGGGAAGACCGAGATTGCTGAGTTCCCGCTCCAACATTGCGCGGCCGCGCTGTACCTCGGCGACGTAGCGTTCGACATACTCTTGATCGTTAAGCGCCTCCGGCAACGCCGCCAGCGCGACTGCATTCACGTTGTAGGGCGAAGCGACGCGGCGCACCATCGCCATCTGTCCCGCATCTCCGGCGAGAATGCCGATGCGAAGGCCAGCCAACCCGTAGGCCTTGGAAAATGTGCGCGCCACGAAGAGATTCTCTGGCCGAGCGGCATGGTTAAGGATCGTCTCTCCATGAAATTCAAAATAAGCTTCGTCCACCAGAACCGCTGCCTGGGGCGCCGCTTGGGCAATCTGAAGTAAGACCTCGGATGCCACGGCCACTCCGGTTGGATTGTTCGGATTCGCGATCGCGATGAGCCGTGTACGTGGGCTGATCCGCGACAGCAGGTCCTCCAGAGGAAAAGCGAAGTTCTCACCCGAGAGAACCTGGACCACGCGAGCGCCTTCCGCCTGAGCGAAGATGGCATACAGCGCAAACGTGGGCACGACGATGATCGCTTCGTCTCCGGGCTCGAGATAGGTCGAGCACAGCAGATGAATCGCCTCATCCACGCCGTTCGTGAGCAGAACCTGAGCCGCATTGAGTCCGAGAAAATCAGCGGCCACGCGTTCCACTGGCGCGCGCTCGGGATAGCGTGCCAGGGCTTCGGCATCCAGCGAACGCAGCCGTACCAACACACGCGGCGAGCACCCGATCGTGCTTTCGTTGAAGTCAAGACGCAGGAAATCAAGACCCAGTCCTTGACGTCCAGCCAGGGGAGGCCGATAGGCATGCAAACTCTTCACGGCGGCGCGGGCCTCAAGCACAAGAGGACCTCACTCGCAACGACTCAGCGTGTCCGCGCAAGCCCTCGGCTTCGGCCAGCGTCATCGCCGGTGCTGCGATGCGGCGAATCCCTGCGCGCGAAACTTCCTGGCACGAAATGATGCGGACGTAATCCAGCACGCTCAGTCCACCACGCACGCGTGCCATCGCTCCGGTAGGCAAAACGTGATTCGGACCTGAGATGTAGTCGCCCGCGGACTGCGGCGTGAATTCGTTTATAAAAATGGACCCGGCATTCTGCACTGCCGGTACGAGCGCCGGCGGCAGCGTGAGATGCTCGGGCGCGATGCGGTTCGCGGTCTCGACCGCCTGATCGAGCGAAGCAACCAGAAGGATGACCCCGCGACGGGAAAGTGACTGGCCAGCAATTGGATTAGCCCGTGTGCGCCGCTGCACTTCTGTCTGCACCGTCTTTGCGAGTCGACGCGACGTCGTAAGCAAGATGCAGAGCGCGTCGGGATCATGCTCCGCCTGCGCCACCAGGTCAGCTGCAATGAAGACTGGGTCGCCCTCGCCCTCCTTGCTAATGAACACGGCTTCGGTAGGACCAGCCAGGAACTCAATGGCGCAATCGAAAGCAACCAGTTTCTTGGCAGCGGTCACGTACCGGTTGCCGGGACCCACGATCTTGTTCACGCGCGGGATGTTCTTCGTCCCATAGGCCAGCGCTGCGATTGCCTGTGCCCCGCCAACACGGTAGAACTCGCGCACGCCAAGAAATGCGGCCGCCGCCAAAGTAGCCTGGGCCGGGCGTGGAGACACCACACGAATCCGCGGCACCCGTGCGACCTGCGCCGGAATCACCGTCATCAGCAGCGTGGAAGGCAATGGATAGCGGCCGCCGGGAACATAGCACCCCACCGCTTCTATGGGGCGTACCAACTGTCCCACCGAAACTCCGGGCTGAATTTCGCGCCGCCACTCCTCTGGTTTCTGCCACTCGCAGTAAGTGCGAATGTTGCCTGCGGCCTGCGCGATCGCGTCCTGCAGTTCCGGGCGAGTTCTCTGCCAGGCTTCATGCAGGTCAGTCTCGGGCACGCGCAGAGGTTCGCTGCTGCCCAACCCATCCCACCGCTGCGCGTATCGTCGTAAGGCAGAATCGCCTTTCCGCCGGACATTGCTCACGATGCGCCGTGCCGCGGGCTCAACCTCGGCCAGATCGTGCGCCCCGCGCTCCTCCACCGCACGCACAAACCGGTCTCTCGCAAGCCCTTCCAGAATGCGCATCATCATCTTCATCACATCACCACCTTGTTCAGCGGATACTCGACGATCCCTTGCGCATTCGCGTGCTTGAGCTTCGGAATCAAGGTCCACGCGGTGTGTTCTTCGATGATGGTATTGACCGCGACCCATTCGCCATCGGCCAAGGGCGCGACAGTCGGATTCTTCAGCGCGGGCAGCAGGCCCAGAACAGCGGCCAAGTCTGGCTTGCGCACGTTGAGCATCAGGCCAACCCGGCCCTGAGCGGCAATGGCTCCGCAGAGCATCACCGCCAGGTTTTCAATCTTTTGCCGCCGCGCGGGATCGGCCCACGCCGCCTTGTTCGCGACCAGTTGCGTGTTTGACTCCAGCACCGTTTCGATGATTCGCAGATGATTCGCGCGCAACGAACTGCCGGTCTCGGTGACTTCGACGATGGCATCGGCCAGCAACGGCGGCTTCACCTCAGTCGCGCCCCAGGAGAACTCCACGCGCACGGGCACGTTCCGGCTGGCAAAATAATTCCGCGTGAAGCTCACCAGTTCGGTGGCGACGATGCGGCCGGCAAGGTCATCGGGCTTCTGGAAAGCTGAATCCTCCGGTACCGCCAGCACCCACTTCACTTTGCCCATGCTCTGTTTCGCATAGATCAGGTCGGTCACGCTGACTACTTCGAGGCCGCTTTCCAGCACCCAGTCGAGACCGGTCAGGCCCGCGTCCAGCGCACCGTGTTCGACGTAGCGCGCCATTTCCTGCGCACGAATGAGCAGGCATTCGATTTCAGGATCGTCGGTTGCGGCGCAGTAGGAGCGCGCGTTGGTGTAGACTCGCAGCCCGGCGCGGGTGAACAGGCTGAGCGTCGCTTCCTGCAAGCTTCCTTTGGGAATGCCCAGACGAAGTTTCATCGCCGCGCCTCTTCTACAGCCAGCGCCGCCGCGCCCAGCGGCAGTTCCTGCGTGAAGCAGGATATGGATCCCGTATGGCAAACCTTGCCCGCGCCCAACACGCGGACTCGCAGCAGCACCGTGTCGCGGTCGCAGTCCGTCCATGCCGCCACGACCTCCAGGCGGTTGCCGGAGGTTTCTCCTTTGGTCCACAGCGTCCGCCGGGTGCGGCTGTAGAACGTGACGAAGCTCGTCCGCAAGGTCGCCGTCAGCGCTTCGCGGTTCATGAAGCCAACCATCAATAACTCCCCGGTGGCCGCGTCCTGAATCACGGCGGGCGCCAAGCCTTGCATTTTGTCGAAATCGATCTCCATTGCAATCTCCTCTTCCCATTCGTTCCCGGTGCTCCGAACGCCCGCAACAGAAAAAAAAGACCCGCTGTTGCGAAGTTCGCATCAGCGGGCTCGGAGTTCCTATGACTGCTTCAGGCTATCATCCGTCGTTCTCCGCCGACACGCTCATCGCATGGTGATGATGATGGTGACGGTGGGAGTTCGACGAGATCATAACGATTCGACCTTAGGACACTCCGCCTTTGTCCGTCAATCGAATTCCACGCCGTCGCCGTGGCAGAAATCAAGAACTCTGCAATTCGTCTCGCGGCGGCCATCTCGACCGTCCCCGAGTGGAGCGGATAAGTCCTGTTAAGAAAATCACTTAGCACTTCAGGGATTCGTCCCGCGAAAAATCAGCATCACAAATTTGAATTGTCTCGATCAATTCTTTGCGTGCGCATCTTGCCCGCGAAACGAAAGATTGAATCTAAAATCGACAATGTCAATCGAAATGGTTAGGATCACGCGAATGTCACTGACTCAGAACCAGAAGAACCGGACTTGTTGTTGCATGTGTTGTTGCATGTGCGCATCCGTGTCTTCTGGCACTGGGAGGTTGCTGACCTAAAAATTTCTTAGCATCGGCATATTCCAAACCCATCGCCAGAGAAAGCTGGCGATGGGTTTTTCTTTTTTATGGCTAAAGCTGACCAGGAAACGAAAACGCAAAGAGTCGAGCGCCTGAAGCGGGAGAAGAATCCCTGGGAAGGCCTCGAGGAGATTCGCCGTTTCGCGCGCGACGGATTCGATTCCATCCCGCCGGAATGGCTGGGCACGTACTTCCGCTGGTGGGGCATCTACACGCAGGGCGACGGAGCCGGCGTAGTCGGGGGCAAAGGCGGGGAAGGGAAGGCGGTGCCGCGCTTCATGGTTCGTATCCGGATTGCGAACGGCCTGCTCACCTCTAACCAACTCCGAACCATCGCGGGCCTTACCCGCCGTTTTGCGCGCGGAATTGCCGACATCACGGTTCGCCAAAACATCCAGCTGCATTGGGTAACCATCGAAAGCCTGCCCGAAATCCTGGGAGCACTCTGGGGATGCGGCCTGAATACTCTGGCCGCCTGCGGCGATGTCACCCGCAACATCACCGGCTGCCCGGTCGCAGGCGTTGACAGGGACGAAATCTGCGATGCCTCTCCACTCGCGCTTGGGGCCACGCGCATCTTCACGGGCAACCCAGAGTTCTACAACCTGCCGCGCAAATTCAAGATCTCGATCACAGGATGCCGTGTGTGGTGCGCGTATCCGGAGATCAACGACATCAGTCTGACTGCGACCGAACGGACGGTCCGCGGCAACCCGGAGGTGGGCTTCTCGCTGCGGGTCGGCGGCGGGCTTTCCACCGATCCCCACTTCGCCACCCGATTGGATGCCTTTGTGCGCTGGCACGAAGTCCAATCCGTGCTCCGGGCGATTGCGGAACTGTTCCGCGAATCTGAGGTGCTTCGCGAACATCGCGAGCGGGCCCGCTTGAAATTCCTCTTTCTGCGCAACGGCTGGACTGCCGAGGGTTTCCAGAAAGAACTTGAGCGGCGGCTGGGCTACGCCCTGGAACCAGGGGTCGAGGAGAAGATTCCCGACGATGTTTACCGCGACCACATTGGAATCCACCCGCAAAAACAGGCTGGGTACTGCTACGTGGGCGCGTCGGTGCTGCGCGGCCGCATCACCGCCGACCAGATGCATGCTGCCGCGGATCTCGCCGAGCGTTTTGCAAATGGCGAACTGCGAACCACGAACATGCAAAACCTCCTCATCGTGAACGTGCCCCAACTGCAGGCGGAATCGCTGGCCAAAGAACTGGCTGGAATCGGACTTCAAGTCGGAGGTTCGCCGTTCGGGCGCGGCGTGGTCGCCTGCACTGGGAGCGAATTCTGCAAGCTCGCCATCACCGAAACCAAGGGCTTCTCCCGATGGCTGGTCGACGAACTCGACGAGAGGCTGCCCGGATTCGCGCAGCACCTCAGGCTCCACGTTACGGGCTGTCCCAATAGCTGCGGTCAGCACTGGATTGCCGACATCGGAATCGAGGGCAAGAAGATCAAGGTTCAAGAGCAGATGCTCGATGCGTACTACTTCTGCCTCGGTGGCGGGCTCGGCCTGCACCAGTCCCTGGCGCGTCCGGTTGGATATCGATGCCTGGCCAGCGAGGTTCCCGATGCAATTGAGCGCCTGCTGCGCCGCTATCTCGAGCGGCAATTGCCGGGTGAAAATCTGCGCCAGTTCTTTGCGCGTCACGGCGATGGCGAACTGCGCACATTTCTGGCGGGAGAAGCGGTGGAGGCAGCCGTCCCGGATATTCCCGCCGGACTGGTTCCACACGGTATTGAAGGTTGAATTCGCTGCAGGAGGTCAGGATCGTATGAAAGGCAAAGTCTATCTGGTTGGCGCCGGACCCGGAGATCCAGAATTGCTCACGCTGAAAGCGGCGCGCGTGCTGAGAACTGCGGACGCGGTGCTGCACGATGATCTGGTGGGTCCGCAGATCCTTGAGTTCGCTCCGCCCCAGGCCCAGCGCTACAACGTCGGCAAACGCTGCGGAAAAGCGACCATCAGCCAAGCGGAAATCAATTTCCTCATGGTGCGCCTGGCCTCTCTGGGGCTTCGAGTGGTCCGACTGAAGGGCGGAGACCCTCTGGTGTTCGGGCGTGCCGCGGAGGAAATTGCGGCTCTGCGCGAGGCCGGCATCGAATTCGAAGTCGTGCCCGGCATTACGGCCGCTCTGGGAGCCTGTGCGTCGGCGGAGATTCCATTGACGGACCGCCGTTCCTCTCACGCCCTCATCTTTCTCGCCGGGCATCATGCGGTAGAAAACGATCCGACCAACTGGCAGGCGCTGGTTTCCAGCGGAGCCACCCTGGTGATCTACATGCCCGGTTACCAATACGGAAAGATCTCAAAAAAGCTGCGAGCGGCGGGATTGGCGGGCGAAACACCGTGCGCCGTAGTTTCGCGCGCCACAACCGCGCAAGAACAGGTCTTTACGACTGACCTGGAAAACCTGCCGGGAGCGCCGCAGTTGCCTGCTCCGACGTTGCTGGTGGTCGGCGAAGTAGTACGACATGCGGCTCACAACGGACTGCTCAAACAGTCGATTTCACTGAATTCCGAATTTTTGCAACAGAACTTTCCGGTTGGACCGGTTCATTCAATCATTGATGAAGGGCGGACAGTATGAAGGCGGAAGTGGAAAGAATCCATCTGTTGGCAGAGCAGTGGAGCGCTCAAGACGTGTTGCGTTGGGCATTTACCGCATTTCGGAACCACGTCGAAATTGCTTCGGGGTTTGGCGTGGAAGGAATGGTACTGATTGATATTGCCGCGCGTCTGCAGCCGGCTCTGCGCGTGTTCACCCTGGATACCGATTTTCTGTTTCCCGAAACCTACTCCCTCATCGAGCAAGTGGAGAAGCGATACGGAATCGCCGTCGAGCGGCTGAAGCCGGCGCTCACGCCCGAAGAACAGGAACTACGTCACGGCGCGAAGCTCTGGAGCCGCGCCCCGGATGCGTGCTGCAACCTCCGAAAAGTCGAACCGCTGCGCAACAAACTTTCCCGGCTGCAGGCTTGGGTCACGAGCATCCGCCGTGATCAAACTTCGGTCCGGGCAACGGCGCGCAAAGTCGAATGGGATTCCAAATTTCACCTGGTGAAGGTCAATCCCCTAGCCGACTGGACCTCCGAGAGGGTCTGGCGCTACGTTCGGGAACACAACGTTCCCTACAATCCTCTCCACGACCAGAACTATCCGAGCGTCGGATGCACCCATTGCACGCGCAGCGTTCTGCCCGGAGAAGATCCCAGGTCAGGACGATGGGCAGGCTTCAAGAAAACCGAATGCGGCCTGCACGGTCCTTCGCAGGACGACGGTCTGGTTTCCGAAATCGCGCCCGTAAGTTCGAGGTCGGTCGCGAACGGGTAGCGTAGCAGGGCAGCGTCCAAGCCGCTGTTTCAAAGAAGGGTGCCGTCTAAGACTGGCACCCGACCTTACCTCGCCAAACGCACCTCGGCAAGCTTACCTCGCCAAACCCAGGCTTGCGGCGTTCCTCAGCGGCCGCCCAACAGAATAACCGTCTCGGTCGCAAAGGTGCCTCGCAGAATG
>OCTA010005893.1_pt1 | contig 10543 bp, 9 predicted proteins | sample 1538991 | NCBI WGS metagenome assembly OCTA01 (sample SAMEA3539302, study PRJEB22396) | soil metagenome | biome: tundra; feature: field; material: soil | place: USA | collected 2010-05 | depth 0.15 m | reverse complement strand
GTTGTAGACCGGCACGTTGCCTAGCGATGTCTCCAGCACCTGGCCTCGCTTGCCCGGCGCAGTACCGAACACCACGTTGCCGCCCGAGTACGCATGTCCCACCGGCGTGACCTCGCTCGACTCGCCACCCAGGATGTTGAGCACGCATACACGGTCTTCGCGCGTCGCCACCTGGCCGAGCGAGCTGACGCCGACGAAGTACTTGAAGTCCCCCACACCTTGTTTGTACATGTTGGTCTCCTCAGGCCGCTGGCTTCGTGGGGGCCGCGATGCCCATCCTCGCCGCCACCTGCTCGCGCCCGCCGGCCCGCATCCACTTGTCCATCGCCTTCGCGTACAGAACCACTTCGCTCATGTCGGAGTCGAAGCCGAAGAAGTTGTACGGCACGCCCAAAGCGTCGAGCGTGTCGCGCATCGCGCCCATGCCGCGCACCAGGTTCGGCCCGCCGCGGCCGATCACCACGTAGAGGGGCGTCGGCCCGTTCTTGCTGAAGTGCTCGCGAAGCGCATCGGCCATCGCCCGGAAGGTCTCGAAGATGTCGGTGTTGTTCGACTTGCCGCCGATGATGAAGAGAATGTTGCTCTGCTTGATCCAGTGTTTGAAGCAGATGCGCGCCACTTCCTTCATCTTCTCGTACGGCGGATTGCCGCCGAAGTCCGACGAGATGATCGCGTCGTCGCCCAGCATCTGCGTTACCAGCGAGTTGGCGCCGCCGCCGAAGGTGGGTGCGAGGATCGTGCCCTTGTCGTTGATGACGTACACGTCGCTCTGACCCTGGTAGGTGCGCAACTGGTTGATCTCTTGTTCGAAGTCGGAGTAGTCGACTGCGAACAGATCGGCCGGCAGGTTCAGCCGCTGCCAGCGCGGGTCGTCGCGGTCGAAGCCGCATTTGAAGTCGCACGCGACCGGCGTGAGCCGGCCGGCCTTGTCTTCACGCATGCGGATCGGGTTCAGCTCCAGGGTCGACATGCCGAAGCCGTGAAAGAGCTCCCACAGTTTGGGCAGATGCTGCACCAGCGGCGAGATGATCTGCTTTGGCGCGCCCAGCGTCGACAGTGCGTTGGCGACCACGAAAGCCTTCAGCCCCGTTAGCGGGTCGAACGGGATCTGCACGATCTGCGTCTTGTCGAGCTCTTCGATGTCCATGCCGCCGTGGTGCGTGAGCGTCATCGTCGGCGCGCGAAAGTGGGTCGAGTCGGTGATCGAAAAGTAGACCTCGTGCTCGGCGGGCACGCCGGCCTCGAAGGTCACGCCGTTGGATTTCGACATCGTGTTGCCGACCCGGTGTTCGGCGAAATACAGGCGCTCTTTCTCGGCCAGTGCCGTCTTCAGGTCCCGGGCCTTGCCGATCAGCCCGGCCTTGCCCTTCTTGCCGACACCGCCCTTGAACACCGGCTTGATGAAGATCTGCCCATGCTTGGCGAGCAGCGCGCGGATCTCGCTTTCGCTCGCACCGGCGCCGAGCACCTCGGGTGTCGGGAAACCGACGAACTGGAGCAGCCGTGCGCCGTGCAACATTCCGGTGACTTGCATGATGACCTCGCGGGGAAGCGGCTTTGGTTAGGGCCAGTCAACGCAGTGGCAGGGTTCGTGCCGGGGGCGGGTAGGCCCTAGGAAATGCGCGACAGGACGATCAGCACAGTCGTCACCGTGATCGCCCCGCCGATCCGGGTTGCGATCTGGGCAAACGGCATCAGCGTCATGCGATTGGCTGCCGTCAGGATGGCGACGTCGCCGGTGCCACCCTGGCCGCTGTGGCAGGCGTTCACGATGGCCGTTTCGATGGGGTACATCTTCAACCCGTGCCCCACTAGGGCACCGGTCGCCATCAGCGTCGCGACGGTCGAGACGATGGTGATGATGGTCGGCAGGTTGAAGGCGGCGATCAGCTTGTCCCATGGCGTCAGCGACACGCCGATGGCGAACAGCAGGGGGTACGTGACCGCCGTGGAGAAGAACTTGTAGACGACGAACGCGCCCTCCTGCAACTGCGGCGATACCGCCTGCGTCAGCTTCACGAGGACCGCCATGAACAGCATCGCCACCGGTGCCGGCAGGCCGAATGTTCGCTGGCACATGATCCCGACAAGGTAGAGCGTCAGGGCGGTGACGCCGGCGGCGGCGATATGGGTCACGTCCATGTTCCCGGTGATCTCCTCCTGGGTCGCGTTCATGTCGTCGTGCTCGCCGGGCTGCAAGCGCCCTTCGCCCGTGTAGCGAGGGTAGCGCTTGCCGACATAGTTCAAGGTGCCCGCGAAGATGATTGCCGTCAGGCTGCCGAGCATGACCGGCGGCAGCACGGTCGCGAACAGCGCGCCCGGGTCCTGATGCAGGATCTCGGCGTACCCGACGGAAAGCGGAATGGCGCCTTCGCCGACCCCGCCGGCCATGATCGGCACGACGACGAAAAAGAAGGTGTGATAGGCGCCCAGGCCCAGCGCCATACCGACGGCCGTGCCCACCGCGCCGGCTGCGATCGATCCGATCGCTAACGGCACGAAGATCTTCAGAAAGCCCTTGATCAGGACCTGGCGGTCCATGCTCAGGATGCTGCCCACGATGATGGAAGCGATGAACAGGAAGAGAAAGTTGGAAGTCTTGGTGAAGTCCGTCGTGACCTTCACGATCTGCTCCGGCAGCACCTTGTAGTACACCAGCGCGGAAGGGATGAAGGTGGCAAATATGGCTGCCGCACCGATGTTGCGGATGATCGGAAGCCGCTTGCCGATCTCGGCCAGCGTGAAGCCGAAGAAGGCAAACATGACGATGGCCACCGAGATCTCGTTCGGCAATTTGCCGGTGCCGACCAGGCCCGCGATCAGGGCGCCGGCAAGCACGTAGGCCGGCAACGGGAAGATGCCGATGCGGAACTCCATCAACTTCCACCATCCCTGGGGCCAGAAACCTGGCTTCGTGGCCTGGACGGGCGGTGAGATCGCGGTGGCCGTTGTCTTCATCGATGTCTCCTGAGGTTGGCCGGCATGTCGCCCCTGCCCAACCCAATGGTTTTGTGGTGCGGGACATGAGCAACGGGTGTGCCACCCAGCCGCCCCGCTGCACGACGTCATCAGGTGCTTGATTTCATGCGGGGTTGTCGATTGAAGTGCCACCGGAAGGCCGGCCCCGATCGCGGACCTTCGTACTTGTTGGCCAGCGTGGGTATGGGAAACCCTTCATCTCGCTAAGGGATGTCCCGAAGCCGCCTGCGTTTGCCGCGCGAGGACTGCTTCGCGCGCAACCGATCCGTGTCGCGGGCCAGGGCTGCACGGATCGGCGCGCGCTGTCGTTCCAAGTGGTCGATGATCAGCAAGCCTCAGTCTCATAGAGGCCGTCGATGATGTCTAGAACTTGAAGCGCCCTCCGATCGCCACTTCGGTCTCACTGTTGAACGGGTTGGAGCCGCCAAAGTGCATGCCGTTGCCTTGGGCGTCGCCAACCACCCATCCACCCATCGTGTGGAAGTTATCGGCAGCGAAGTAGACGTCGACCTGCCGGTCGACGTGGTAGATGATGGAACCGTAAAGAGTCTTCTTGCCGCCGTTGGCCGTTAGCGTCACGCCCGACGTATTGCCGAAGGGATTCAAGATGTTCCCGCCGCCGTTGAAGCCGGCATGGTTGCCCTTCATTTCCTGGTAACCCAGATCGAACTCGAGCTTCTCGGCCGGCATGATGCTCATCGAGGTGGTCCAGGAATTGTCGGTGCGAGTTCCGATGCTGTTGGAGGCGCCTTGCTCGGCCGTGTAGTGCGCAAAGCCGGCATTGAAGCGGAACATGCCAACCGTGACGTTACCGCCAACCAGTTCCGACTTGTGGATCAAGTCGGCCACGTTGGCCCGGTCGTAAGAGACGTTCAGGTTGACCTTGGCCATCCCGAGGTCGAGCTTGTTGTAGGCGAGCGAGACGGCCTGGTTGGTACCCTTGGTGAAGTCTCCCGGGTTTCCGCCACCGTTGCCGACGTCGCCGCTGCCGCCAGAGCCGCCGGAGCCGAAAGCGTAGCCGAGACCAGCGACTACATGATCGCCGAACTTCTTCTTCCATTCGATGCCGCTGTTGACGCGGGTGCCTGTTGCAGCAGCAGAGTAAAAGATGAACTGCTTGAAGTTGTTGACGTTCGAGTAGCCACCCTCCTTCAGCGTGACTTCAGGCGTCCCGTACGGATCACCCCAGTTCTGTGTGAAATCGCGAGTGAGTGTGTTCTGGCGTCCGAGGGTGATCTTTCCGAGTCCCTCGCTGTAGACGCCGAGCCAGGCATCGCGATTGAAGAACACGTTGGCAGTGTCCATGTTGCCGGTTGGGAGTTCGAGCTCGGACTCGAGTTTTGAAATGATCTTCAGGTCGGGCAGCCCCAGCTGGGTACCAATGGCCAGGGCGTGGTCAGCGTCGAAGCCCAGTCGGTTGCCGCTGAACCAAGCGGTCTGGAAGCCCGTCGCGTTGCCGCCGGTGGGGGTCTGATGGTTGGCTTGGCTGATCGTCGCCTCCAGCAACCCGTACATCCGAAGGCTTGTGTTGCCGTTGTTGTAGAGCGAGATGGCGGTCGCCGCGGGATCGATCGGTTGACCCTGCTGGTCCGTCGTCAGAGCCAGTGGCTTCGGGGCCATGGCTGCGGGGGCTTGCTGCACTTCGTTGAGGCGCCGCTCCAGTGCGTCCAGACGGGCCTTTTGCGCGTCCGCCGCCTGCTTCTGCGCGGCAATTTCCGCCTTCAGATCAGAGATTTCGTCTGCGAAGGCCGGGGCGCACGCAATGAATGCAGCCAAAGCGGTGACTCGAATCGCGAATGTCTTCATCGGAGGGTCTCCAAGTAGGTGTTGGTACGAATTCGGTGCCGGGTGAAGGCGGATCGAGATGACCTTGCAGGGCCTTGATGTCCTTGCGCAGTTACCGCCGGATGTTGATTCGTCCGGTTCCGCAGGCTAGACGCGCGCAGCTTTCCGTTGGCTTTCAGCGTCTCGGGTTTAGGGAAAGCCCTTGGGCATTTGCGCCACGGAGTTCGCCCGCCTGCGTGGCTGGACGAGCGCGACCGCTGTGCGCGCGGCCGCACGACGGATCAATCAGGCGCCCGACCCTGGAAGGCGACGGTCACCTTCAAGCCACGCCCGTTCTGTCCGGGGCCCATGTCCACCGACGCCCCGTGCCGCAGAGCGAGCTCGCGCACGATCGCCAGACCCAGACCCGAGCCGCTCGAAGCCCGCTCATCGAGCCGGACAAACCGCTCAAATGCCCGCTCACGGTTGGCGACGTCAATGCCCGGTCCGTTGTCCTCAATAGACAACTCGACGATCTGTCCGCTGCTGGCCACGCGTGCGGTGACAACGCCCCCTCTTTGCGTATAGCGGATCGCGTTATCAAGCAGATTCAAGACGATCTCTTGCAGCATCAGCGGATGAGCATCGACGTTCAGGATCGTGCCATCACTCTCGAGACCAAGATCGATGTCCTTCGCCTCCGCCTGGCTGGCCATGCCTTCGAGCGTTCGTTGGACCACGCCTACGAGGCTCACGGGCTCGAAGCCTTGGCGTCCGCCGGCCTGGGACTGGGCGGATGACAGCGTCAGGAGCTGGTTGACGACCCGAATCGTCCTCTGCAGGCTCTGCCGAATCGCATCCAGTGACTCTTCGCGTGCTTGAGGGTTCTCGGTCCGCTTGGCGAAACTCACCTGCGTGCTCAGCAGGGTCAAGGGCGTTCGCAGTTGATGGGCCGCGTTTTCAATGAACACCTTCTGCGCATTCGTATAGGCCGTGAGCCGGTCCACGTAGTCGTTGAGGGCGTCCAGCAGCGGAGCGAGTTCGGCCGGCACGCCGTCACCGGGAAGTGGTTCGAGCGCTCCGGCTGAACGCGCAAGTACGGCGTCGCGCAGGCGCAGCACGGGTCGCAGGCCCTGCCGCAGACCGAAGAGCACCATGACTGCCGTTAGCAGCAAGATAAGCAACTGTTCGCCTATGCTTCTGCGCCATAGGCCCTGGCGCAGGGCGTCATGGCCACGCGGGGTCTGGGCGACTTCGACGATGACCGACGCGCCGCCGAACGCACCGATAACCGGCTGCCGTACGGCCACGACATGAACGCGATTACCGCGCATGTCGGCATCGAAGTAGGTCGGGGCTGCCTCGGCCGCGCGGGGCTCCGGCATGGGCAGGTCGGCAGCGCCGGTCAGCAACTGACCCGATTCGGTGGTCACACGATAGAAGACGTGGTCCGCTTGGCCGGACTGAAACAGCTCGAGCGCTGCCGGCGGTATCGGGTGGAGGAAGACGTTGTCTTCGTAGCCCAACTGCTCGGCGATCATTCGGGCCGAGCCCAGCAGCAGGCGGTCCTGAATTTCAGTGGCGGTGCGGTCGGCTTCGCGCCAGGTGATTGCCGCGTCGATGGCGACGGCGAGGGCTAGCGGTAGCAGGACCCAGGCCAGCAACTGCCCGCGCAGGCTATGCGTCACGGTGCCTTGGCTTGAGCACGTAGCCTAGGCCGCGCAGCGTCACGATGGTTGCCTCGCTGCCTTCGAGCTTCTTGCGCAGCCGATGGACGTAGATCTCCACCGCATCGGCCGACACCGCGGCGTCGATGGTCGACAGGCCCTGCGACAAGTTCGGCTTGGTCACCGTAGCACCGCGCTTCATCATGAGCATCTCGAGCACGGCACGCTCGCGAGGCGTGAGTACCAGTGGCCGTTCATTGACTTCAAACTCGCGCGTGTTGCTGTCGAAGCGCAGATTCCCGCATGTGATGACCGGATCGGCGATCCGCGAGGAGCGTCGCAGCAACGCGCGAATGCGGGCCTCGAGCTCCTCGAGCTCGAAGGGCTTGGCTAGGTAGTCGTCAGCCCCCAGGTTCAGTTGACTGACGAGGCTGTCCATCGAATTGTTCGCAGTCAGCACCAAGACAGGCGTGCCATCGAGCCGGGCGCGCAGACGCCGAAGGACCTCCGTGCCGCTCATGCGAGGCAAGGCGAGGTCCAGGATTACCAGGTCATAGCGCTCTTCGTGGAGCAGGTAATCGGCGTTGGCCCCATCGTCCAGCCAGTCGACGCTGTACTGCTCCTTTTGCAGTGCTCGGCGCAACCAGTCTGCAAGGGGCTTGTTGTCCTCGACCAAGAGGATGCGCATGCAGGAGATCGCGTCAGTTGGCGTCGTCGTGCGTAGGTGCCGGGCGCCACCTGGCCAGGTGATCTTCCACGAAGGTCATCAGGTATTCGGCCGCCAACGCGACGACCATGATGATGACGATGGCCGCATACATGCCACCGGCATCGAACGAACCCTTGGCGATATTGATCAGCAAACCGATGCCGGGACGCGCTCCGACGAACTCGCCCACGATGGCGCCGACGATGGCGAAACCGAAGCTAACGTGCAGCGATGCGAAGATCCAGCTCATCGCCGATGGGATCACCACCGTACGCGTGAGCTGCCAGCCCCTGGCCCCTAGGATGCGGGCATTGGCCAGCAGGTTGCGATCGGCCTCACGCACGCCCTGGAAGGCGTTAGAAAACACCACGAAGAAGACCATGACGAAGGATAACGCCACCTTGGATGTCAGGCCGAGGCCGAAGATCATGATGAAGATTGGCGCCAGCACCACCCGCGGCACCGAGTTGACGACCTTGATGTAGATCGAGAACACGTCGGCGAGCATGCGGTTGCGCCCGAGCGCGATCCCTGCGACGACGCCCGCGACCGCACCGCTGAAGAAGCCAAGCAGGGACTCCTCCATCGTGACCCACAGGTTGAACCACAGCGAGCCTTCCGAGGTGCCTTCGGTACACCAGGTCCACAAGCGCTGGGCGATGTCCGAAGGCTTGGAGAAGAAGAACTCGTCGATGAGCTTGGCGCGTGCCAGCCATTCCCAGCCGACCAGGAAGACGATCAGTATCAGGAAGCGCCAGAAATAGACGGTTTGGCTCCGGCGCCGAACGGCCTGTGCGGCGGCGGCCTCGATCTCGGCATCGGAAGTGCCCGGTGGGGTGATGATCCCGGCGGGAAGAACGGATACGGTCATGTCGTGGCCTCGGCAACACGACTTTCATCGCGCGACGCACCGCGCAGCACTTCGTCGCGAAGGTCGTTCCAAATCGTGCGGGAAATTTCGATGAACCTGGGGTCGTAGCGGATCTCGCTGGCCACGCGCGGGCGGGGCATGTGGATCGGATAGATCGACTTGACGGTAGCCGGACCGGCGGTCAAGACATAGACCTTGTCGGCCAGCGCGATCGCCTCTTCGAGGTCATGTGTGACGAAGACGACCGATGCCTTGGACTGCGACCACAGGCTCAGCAGTTCGTCATGCATGAGCACGCGGGTCTGCACATCGAGCGCGGAGAATGGTTCATCCATCAGCAGGATCTGCGGCTCATTGATGAAGGTCTGCGCCAGGGCGACGCGCTTGCGCATACCACCGGAGAGCTGGTGTGGGTACTTGGTTTCGTGCCCCGACAGATTGACCCGGGCCAGCCAGGCCCGAGCCTTCTCACGCGCCTCGGCTTTACCAATTCCTCGGTACAGCGGACCCGCCATCACGTTGTCCAGCACGCTTTGCCATGGAAATAGCGCGTCGGTCTGGAACGCAAAGCCGATGCCCGGATGGATGCCGTTGACGGGCGCGCCCATCACGCGCACCTGCCCGGCAGACGGGCTCGCCAGGCCTGTTACGAGGTTCAAGGTCGTGGACTTGCCGCAGCCCGTGGGGCCGACGACGGCGACGAATTCGCCTCGCTCGACGGTCATGTTGAAGTCGCGCAGCGCGGTCATCGACTTGCCGTCGGGAGTGAGGAAGCGGCGGCTCACGTTGATCAACTCGATCGCCGGCGAGGTTGCCTCGGAACTCATGCTCATGTCATCTTCCCGAAGAATTGGCCTTGCGGACAAACTCGGTCGTGAACGTCTTCGAGAGATCGACCGTCTTGCCCTTGACGTTCTTGGAGAAGCCTGAAAGCACCGCGAGTACGGTCTTCGGACCATCCGCCGGCATCACGCCGTCGGCGGTGAACATGGCCTTGTCGTCGGCCAAGGCTTTGATGTAGCCGTCCTTGTCACCAACGTAGAAATCGGCCGGCATCTGTGCGGCGATCTCTGCCGCAGAGTGCGTGTTGATGAACCGCAGCGTCCTCACGAACGCGTTGGCAAGCTTTTGCGCCACGTCCTTGTGCGATTCGACCCACTCGGTGGGCATGTAAAGCGACGCCGCCGGATAGGGACCTCCCAATGCTTCACGGGTCTTTTCGGCGGTCCGCAGATCGACCAGCACGCGCGCCTCATTGGTCTTTAGCAGGCGTGCGACCGTCGGGTTCGTTGTCATGCCAGCCTGGATCTTGTCCTGCTGGATCGCCGCGATGAAGGTCGTCCCCGCGCCTACCGGCACCGTCGTGAACTCGCTGAGCGGTACACCGGCCCTGACCATCAGATACTGAGTCAGGAAGTTCGTGGACGAGCCAAGCCCCGTCACACCAAGGTTCTTGCCACGCAGGTCCGCCATGGACCTGATTTCCGGGTGCTTGTTCGAGACCAGTTCGACCTCTCCTGGCGCATGGCTGAACTGCACCACCGACTCGACGATCTTTCCTTTGGTCTGCAGATCCACGCAGTGATCGTAGAAGCCAACCACGCCCTGCACGGCGCCAGCGAGCATCTCGTTTTCCGCATCTACGCCCGCGCTCTCGTTCAGCAACTCGACATCCAGGCCTTCGTCCTTGAAGTAGCCCAGGCGCTCGGTGAGCTTAGCAGGGAGGTAGATGATCTTCTCGTAGCCGCCCACGATGATCGACACCTTGTCCGCCGCAAAGGCGCTGCTTGTCAGCATCAGCGCCATGGCCATGGCGGACGCGCTCTGGATAATGCTCGCAAGCTTCATGGCGTTCCTGTCGGGTTGCGTGGGGTGGGCCGAAGATACGCAGCCAAGCCTGCGATTGCCTTTCAATCGAAGCTAGGACAAACCCGAGGTGCCCGAGATGGTTGCACCCTGCCGCGTGCGCCGGAATGCCCTGCAAGGGCGGGAAGCTTGCGACGTCAAGGCCCGGCGGTGTTGGCCCCGTCGGGGCTGTTCGCATGAACACCGAAGTGGCCGCAGCAGCGGACATGGTCCGGAAGAATGTGCCCGGTGAGACGTGAGCCGGCACAGGATGGGAACACACTGCGAACTGAGCGAAGTTCGCCAACGAGGAGCGGCAACGAATGAAGACGCCATCAAGACCGTCGTCGACTTCGCCAGAGGATTCCGAGCTCGCTCCTGGCCTGAAACACAGCCGGACCGCGATCTTCCCCCGGAGCGAGGACATTCGAGTCACGCGAGCCAACTTTCTCGCAGCCGACAGGGGCTCGCCGAACGAGAAGGATCTCGACTCCGAGACCGAGGCGATGCTGGATCGGAACTTCCCCGAGGAGACGTAGATGAGTCTGCCGCCGCCGCCGGAGAGGACAAGCTTTCAGGATCGGCAGAACTTCGAGGAAGCGATGGGGTTCTGGCAGGCCCGGGGTTCTGGCCACGGAAATCGTTCAGTTTGTCAGAGACAAGCCGATCCGGCGGCGCTCCGAGCAGCGTCAGTACAGGCTCGAGCCA
>OCTA010005892.1_pt1 | contig 10543 bp, 10 predicted proteins | sample 1538991 | NCBI WGS metagenome assembly OCTA01 (sample SAMEA3539302, study PRJEB22396) | soil metagenome | biome: tundra; feature: field; material: soil | place: USA | collected 2010-05 | depth 0.15 m | reverse complement strand
GTCGCGCGCGCGATCGATCCGAAGATCGATCGATACAGGCGCGCGACGTACGAGATCCCGAAGACGTGCGCCGCCGGCGGCGGGCGCAGCGCCTCCGGTGGAACCTGGGCGAAAAAGTCGGGGAGGGTCATCCCCTGCCGGGCCGCGAAGACCCCGCCCCGTCCGAAGAGCGCCAGCCACAGCTCGCGCTGCCAGCGCTGCAGGGGCTCGTCGAGGTCGTCCACCAGGCCGCCCTCGCGCCAGGCCGCCAGCATCTCCGGCCGCGAGAAGGCGTATTCGTCGTAGAGCGCGGCGATCTGCGCGGCCAGCTGCACGCGCTTCCGATCGTTCCCCCCGTCGTCTGCGCCCTCGGCAGCGGCGCCTTCGGCACTGGCCGGGGTATCGGGAAGATAGGCGCGCACCGGTCCCAGATCACGCGACTGCAGGCGCCGGGGGTCGGCCAGGAGCGCCAGCAACTCCCCCTCCACCAGATCCCGGTCGACGATCAGGATCTCGGGTGCGCTGGCCGTCGCGACCTGCCGCAGAAAGCCGCGCAGGAACTGCGTCTCGATGTGCGCCGCGATGCCCAGGCGCCGCGCCAGGGCCTGCTTGACGTAGCTCTCGACCAGCGGATTGGGAACCACCAGGTGCACCGGGTCGAGAAAGGTCGAGCGTCCCTCGCCGAGGTTCTCGGCCAGCGCCTCGCAGAGCGCCTCCGTGCGGTTCGAGTAGCAGAGCCGGATCACGCCGAGCTGTTCTAGTACAATTCGGCCGTGGCCCCCTTCACGATCTTGCTGGTCGAGGACGACATTGACGTGCGCGAGGCGCTGGTCGAGGCGCTGCACGACAAAGGCTATCCGGTCGACTGCGCCTTCGATGGCGAGCACGCCTTGCAGACCTTGCGCGGTGGTCTGCGGCCGGGCGTGATCCTGCTGGATCTCATGATGCCGCGGATGGATGGCACCGAATTTCGGAGGGCCCAGCGAGACGATCCGGCGCTGGCCGATCTGCCGGTCGTGTTGCTGAGCGCCGACGCACGGATGGACGAGAAGGCCCGCACGCTCAAGGTCCAGGGCGCCGTCCGCAAGCCGATCGATCTCGTTCAGCTCTACCGGGTCATCGAAGGGATCCGGCTCAGTAAAACCAGCGCATGAACCGGCGCAGAAGCCGCTGGGTGGAGGCCCGATACGGGAAGCTGAGGCGGCGGTCGACCAGGGGCGAGAGCCAGCCCAGCAGCGGGTGGTCCTCGACGATGGTTTCGATGCGACAGAACTGACGCAGCCCCTCCGGTCCGTGGCGCAAGCCCATGCCGCTTCCCTTGATCCCGCCCAGCGGCGCTTCGACGCAGAAGTAGTTGACCAGCGCATCGTTGATGCAGACGCTGCCGGTCTGCAGCCGCCGGGCCAGCGCCCGCGCCCGCGGGACGTCGGACGACCAGATGCTTCCCGAGAGCCCCAGCGGTGAATCGTTGGCGACGCGCAACGCCTCCTCGGCGTCGGCGACCTGCATGATGGGGAGCACCGGACCGAAGGTCTCCTCCCGCATGACCGCCATCTCGGCGGTCGCCCCGACCAGCAAGGTGGGGGCAAAAAACTGCCCGCCCAGCTCGGGCCGCCGGGCGCCGCCGGCCAGCACGCGCGCCCCCTTGGCGACCGCGTCGGCGATCTGGCTCTCGGCGCGGGCGAGCTGGGGGGCGAAGGTGACGGCGCCGACGTCGACGTCGCTGGCGTCGGGCCGGCCGAGCTGCGGCGCCGCCTGTCGCAGTCGCGCGATCTCCTCGGCGCAGAGCGCGGCGAATCGATCGGCCACCGCCGCCTCGACCAGCACGCGCTCGGTGCGGATGCAGACCTGGCCGCTCCCGGCGAACCCGCTCCAGACGGCGGCGTGCGCGGCGCGTGGCAGATCGGCGTCGCGCAGGACGATCATCGCCGACTTGCCACCGAGCTCGAGCACGGCGGGGATGAGGCGCGCGGCCGCGGTCGCGGCGATCTGGCGGCCGACGGCGGCGCTGCCGGTGAAGAAGACCATGTCGGCCGTCGCGGCCAGCGCCGCGCCGGCCTCGCCGCGGCCGGGGACCACCTCCAGCACGCCGGCCGGCATCCCCAGCTTCTTCCAGAGCGACGCCACCCGCAGGGAGGTGAGCGGCGTCTGGTCCGACGGCTTGAGCACCACCGCGTTGCCGGCGACGAGCGGCCCCACGCAGTCGGCGTAGTTGTTGAGCAGGGGAAAGTTCCAGGGACCGATGACGCCCACCACGCCGCGCGGGTGCCGCACCACGCGCGCCCGTTTGTTGGCGAAGATGAACGGGTGGCGCAGCTCGTCCCGCAGCGCGCGCCGCCCGGCGCGGCCGGTGTAGTAGCGGGTTAGCTCCAAGGTGTAGAAGAGCTCGATCAGCTCGGCCTCGTAGCGCGGCTTGCCGCTCTCCGCCGAGAGAGTGTCGACGAATCCGTTGTCGTCGCGCATGGCGCGAGCGAGGCGTCGCAGCGCCCGCGCCCGCTCCCCGAAGGGCAGGGCGGCCCATGCCGGTTGCGCCGCCCGCGCCCGGGTCATCGCGGCGTCGGCCGTGGCCGCATCGGCGCAGGGGATCTCCTCCAGGATCTCCCCGGTGGCCGGGTTCTGGACGCGAATCGGATCGGCGGGGTTCACAGGGGATTTCTACCCCGAACGGCGTAGGCGTAGACTCCCCCTATGAAGCTCGGCCTTAACTTACGTTCGCTCGGCCTTCCGGCGTTCGCTCTGCTGTGGGTGGGCGCCGCCGCCTGCGGGCGTACCGATCTGTTTAGCGCCCACGGCGGCGGCAACCCCGGCTGTCCCGCCAACGATCCGACCTGCATCGCGACCGACGGTGGCGGCCTTACCTCGGGCCACGACGGCTCGGTCCCGGACGGCGGCAACAAGACCGACGGCGGCAACAAGACCGATGGCAGCCACCCCGACACCAAGGTCTGCCCCACCGGCAACCACGAAATCTGCGGCAACAAGATCGACGACGACTGCAACGGCCTCGCCGACTGCGCCGATCCGGCTTGCTTCGGCGATCCCGCCTGCTCGAAGCCCGGGCAGGAGATCTGCAACAACGGCATCGACGACGACGGGGATGGGCTCATCGACTGCAAGGATCCCGACTGCGCGGCGAGCGCCTCCTGCAAGCCCAACCCGGGGACGGAGATCTGCGACAACGGCATCGACGACAACGGCAACGGGCTCACCGATTGCCTCGACCCGATGTGCACGACCTTCCCGGCTTGCCTGACCGCCGACTGCTCGCCCGACACCGACTTCGGTACGCTGGCGACCCACGGCGCCAGCGTCACGCGCGCCATGAACACCACCGGCGCCCCGAAGGGCTACGCGACCTGCGCGCCGACCGGCGGGCGGGGCCGGGTCGGGCGCTTCGAGCTCGACGCGACGGCGGACGTGCGCCTGGACTTCTCACAGGTTTCGGGCACCGCCCACGTGGTCGGTCTCTTCCGGGCGGGCGCCAACGAAACCTGCGACCGAAACCCGCTCACCTGCGTCATGGTCCGCGACGACGCCACGGCCACCCAGACCTTCCCTGGCCTGGGGGCCGGGGTCTACTGGCTGATCGTCGAGTCGTACCCAGGGCTGCAGGGCGGCACGACGGTCACCCTGTCGACCGGCGTGGTGGCGACGCCCGAGATCTGCAACAACGGCATCGACGACGACGGCAACGGCCTGACCGACTGCCAGGACGCGGCTTGCGCCAAGGATCCGTCGTGTGTCGCACACGAGTGTGTTCCGGACGTCAATCTCGGGGCGCTGGTGGTGAACGGGCCGGCCAAGGACGTCGCGGCGAATCTGTCGACCGCGCCCCACCGTTACTCGCCGACCTGCGCGGGCACCTTCTCGGGCGGCGACGAAGCCATCGCCTTCACGCTGGCGGAGCCGGCGGGCCTGGACGTCCAGTATCAGCAGACGGGGGCCAGCACCCTCGCGATCTTCCAGCTGCCGCCCGCGGGGCAGGCCTGCGATTCGAATCAGTTGAGCTGCGCGTTCATCGACAACAGCGCCAGCGAGATTGCGTTTACGGGATTCGGCGCGGGGAACTACCTGCTGATCGTCAACGCGGCCAGCTCGCAGCGGGAGTCGATCGATCTGGAGATCTCGGCCTTCGCCGTGCGCAAGCAGGAGATCTGCGGCAACGGGATCGACGACGACGGCAACGGGCTCACCGATTGCGACGATCCGGCCTGCTTCGGGGTCGGGCTGTGCGCGGCGCCGGCCTGCGTGCCGGACCAGGACCTGGGGGCCTTTTCCTGGGGGACCAACAAGGTGGTCACCGTCAACACGACGACCGGCGAGGATCTCTACGAGACCTCCTGCAGCCGCGGCAACGGCAAGGAGAAGGTCCTCAAGCTGTCGCTGACCCAGCCGATGGGGCTCAGCTTCAACTGCACCGACACGGGCTCGCACGTGCTGGCGCTCTCACAGGAGCTGAAGCCTTTGGACTCCTGCGACGCGCACGAAGTCTCCTGCGCCGATCCACAGATCCTGCCGTTCGGGTGCGGCTTCGAGATGCCCGAGCTTCAGCCCGGCAACTACTACCTCGTCGTGCAGGCCTTTCAATCTGGCGAGGAGGGGACGGTGGTCCTCAACCTGGGGGGCGTGCAGGAGACGGTGCGGGAGATCTGCGACAACGGTATCGACGACGACGGCGACGGGTTCACCGACTGCGCCGACCGCAAGTGCGTCACCTCTCCGGAGTGCGCCAAGCTGGCTTGCCGTCCGGATCAGAACCTTGGCCTCCTGCCGCTCGACGGGACGCCGAGCTCGGTGGTCGTCCAGACCACCGGCGCGGGGGACAACGCCACCACGACCACCTGCGTGAGCCAGCCGGGCGGCCAGGACGCCGACGTCGACTTCTCGCTCCCGGCGACCGCCGACTTGACGCTCGACTGGGCGCAGGCCGGCAACCACGACTTCGCGCTTTACCCCAACGAAGGGATGCTGTTCGCCTGCGAGGCGAGCGCGCCGGTCGCCTGCATCCCCTCGGTGGCGACCGCCACCGGGACCCACGTCTTCAGCGCGCTGCCGGCCGGGCTCTACCACCTGGTCGTCGACGCCGACGCGCCGGGCGACGAAGGCGGCGTGGTGGTGCAGCTCTCGGCGGTCGCGTCTGCCACGCACTGACGGCCACGCAGCAGGGAAGGCTCATCGCCGCACGATGTCGCCGGTCAACCGGACCGGCACGCAGCCCGGCCAGATCGGCAGCGCGTCGAGGAGCGGGAAGCCGTTGAGCCAGTCGCACCGCGCGCCGACAGTGATCGTCAGTCCCACCACGGCCTCGCCGCCCGCGGCGGCGACCTGCGCGTTGATCTGGTCGGAGAAGTCGCGGGTCGAGCGCGGCGTCAGGCCGGAGTAGAGAAAGCCGAACGAGGTCTGTCGGACGTCGAGCGTGCCGACCTTGGTCAGCGAGCGCTGGTCGTAGAGGCGTCCGGTGCTGTCGCGCACCGCGCCCGACAGCGACAACGGGTAGCGCGAGCGGGTTGCCGTCACGGCGACGCGGGCGCCGGCGCATCCGGTCACCGCGACCGAGACCAGGAGCCCCAACGTCACAGGGGCGACTAGCCGCCCGCACCAGAAATTCAGCGCAGCGGTGGGCATTTCGCTCCGGGGACCGGAATCGGTGTGGCGTCCGCGTCAATCGAGACGTCCGATTGCAGATAGAGCAGCGGGATCGTCGTCTGCCAGGCCCGCGCTCGGACGTTCGACAAATGGATGTCGTCGCCGCAGGGCGTCCAGTACAACGTCCGGTCCAGCGAGACCCCGCCCGGATGACTCTCTATGACCAGGCCCGCGGCGTAGATGAAAAAGTATCGGACCTGGACGTCCGTGTGGCGACGGGCCTGAAGATGGCTGGCGGTGGAATTCGGTCGCTCGGGCCCCTGCGGGCTACAGCCGATACAGGCAACCGGCCCGAGCAAAACCGGCTGCCGCAGCTCCGACGCCGACATCGCCGTCCAATCACACCCGCCGAGGACGCCGGCTAGAAGAACGCAGGCGCCGATCGTGCGGAGACCCCGGGACATGGCTTACAGGTTGAGTCCAGCGGCTGGGGGTGACAAGCGAGGGACGTCACCCGCGATGCTCACAAGAGGTTCCGGCCCTCCAACTCAAAGTACGAGGCCGCAGCGATCATGTGGCGATCGCTGGTGTAAATCTCGGACAGTCCCTCGGCGCGCGCACACGCGAGGTGGAGCGCGTCCACGGCCCGGATCAACACGGTCGCGGGCAGGGTTTGCAACCGACGACAAGCCTCCGTAACCAGAGACGGTGTGACCGGGAACCACTGCCAGATCCCTTCGTTCTCGTCGCCTTCGAACTGCTTGAGCACCTGGCGTAGGTGTCGGGTCTTGAGATGGCCCTCGCGCAGATGACGATGAACGGTCGCGAAGAGCTCCACGCGAGCGATCTGGCAGGAGACGAGGCCATCGGCGGTGCGCGCCAGCTCGCGCACCCGCTCGGCGCCCGATTCGTTCAGGTAGCACTTGGCGATGTAGGCCGAATCGAAATAGATCACCCCCGGTCGCGCCCCTCAGAGACGACCAGCGTCGAGTCGATCTGGAGGCGCGGCAGTTTTGCGATCGCCGCTTCCCGGTCGGGTAGACCTTTTCGGGCCGCGCGCGCTTCGAAGGGGACCAGCGTCGCGACCGGACGACCGCGGTCCGTCACCACCATCGGGCCGCGGTCTCCGATGCTTCGCACCCAGCGGCCGGTCCGCAAATGCAGCTCGCGAATCGATATCGCCTTCATGTGCACATTGTGACACATCTGAGATGCCCGTGCCGAGCCCCCGGGATCTGATAGACTTTTGGCAGTGGTCGTTGCCGTCGAGAGAAAGCCGCGCAAGCTGCGGATCCTGGTCGCCAAGGTCGGGCTCGACGGGCACGATCGCGGGGCGAAGGTGGTGGCGCGCGGGCTGGCCGACGCCGGGTACGAGGTCATCTACAGCGGCCTGCACCAGACGCCCGAGATGGTCGCCGCCGCCGCCGCGCAGGAGTCGGTCGACGCGGTCGGTCTGTCGATCATGTCGGGCGCGCACATGACCCACTTTCCGGCGGTGCTGGCGGCGCTGGCGGCCCGCGGGGCGGGCGACGTGGTGCTGTTCGGCGGCGGCATCGTCCCCGACGAGGACGCGGCGGCCCTCAAGCTCATGGGCGTGGCGGCGATCTTCACGCCCGGGACGCCGACGCAGGCGATCGTCGATTGGATCGAGCGGGAGCTGCGACCGCGCGTCGAAGGGGCCGCAGCTTGAAAGCCAAACGGGGTCTGCCGGACGTCGAGCGCGTGTCGCTGCGGGCGCTGGCGGTCGTGGCCACCTCCGGGACGTTGCGGACCGGCCTGGCGCTGGTCGCATCGTTGCTGGTGGTCGCGCCGCCCGCCGCCCGCGCCAACGCCAGCCAGGACACCGAGGCGGCGCGCGTGGCCGACATTCTCCGCTCGGCGCTGGTCGCGCACGGTCCCGAGGTCCACCGCTGCTTCGAGCGGGCGCTGGCCGACACGCTCGACGTCGCGGGCAAGATCGATCTCGAGGTCGATGTGGGCGCGGGCGGGCGGGTGACCAAGGCGACGCCTTCCGTCGACGAGGTGAAGTCGCCCGTGCTGCTGGCCTGTCTCGAGGAGAGCGCCGCGACCTGGAGCTTCGCGGGCATCGACCCCGGCAGCACGGTGATCGTGCCGCTCTCGTTCGAGGGCCAGGCCGCGCAGTTCTCGATCAAGGTCAAGGATGCGCCCGACCACGGTCCGCCGGTGCCGAAGGGGAAGCACGGCGCCGGCTCGCCGGCGCCCACGCCGCCGTTTTCGGTCAAGCTGCTGGTCGACGAAGCGACGATGCATGCGCAGAAGGCGGCGCTGGCGCAGCTGACGGTCGCGCCGGCCAACCGGATCGCGCTGCACCGCCATCCGGGGGCGGAGGTGCTCTACCTGCTGCACGGGCATGCGCGCGTGCTGGGGCCCACGGGGGTCGCGCCCGAGAAGCTGGACCCGGGGATGGCGATCTTCATTCCGGCCCTGATGCCGCACGCGATCGAGAACATGGGGCGGCAGTCGTCGGCGACGCTGCTGGAGCTGTTCGTGCCGCCGGGTCCCGATCGGGTCTACCGCGATCCCAAGGACGAGGCCGGGCGCGCGGCCTTCGAGGTGCTGCACGACCCGGCGGTCACCGCGCCGCCGGGCGCGCATTTCCTGGTGGCCAACCCGACCCAGGCGGAGGCGCTGCCGGTCTTCGGCGGCAAGGGTAAGATTCATCCTCTCCTCGACGCGGCCCACACCGGCAGCCGCGGCTTCTACCTGGGGACGCTGGAGGCCGATCCCGGCGCGGAGGTTCCACGTAACACCCACCCGGGGGCGGCGGAGATCTTGTACGTCGTCGCGGGTGCGGGGGAGCTGACGGTCGGCAGCGAGAAGGTTCCCTTCGAGGCCGACGAGGCGCTCTACATTCCGGAGAGCCAGCCCCACGCCGCAAAATTCTCGGGCACCGACAAGGCGCTGCTGGTGCAGATCTTCGCGCCGGCCGGTCCCGAAGATCGCTACCGAGGACCCCCACCCAAATGATCGACTTCGAGCTTTCGGACGACCAGCGCGTCCTTCAGAAATCGGTGCGCGAGCTCTGCGACCGGCTGATCGTCCCCAACGCGCACCGCTGGGACGAAGAGGAGCACTTCCCGCAGGAGGTCATCCCGGCGCTCGGCGAGATGGGCCTGCTCGGCATGCAGGTGCCGGAGAAGTACGGCGGCGCCGGGATGAAGTTCCACGACTACGTGGTCGCGCTGGAGGAGGTGGCGCGCGCCGACGCGTCGGTGGGGCTGACCATGGCCTCGCACAATTCTCTTTGCAGCGGGCACATCCTGCTGGCCGGCAGCGAGGCGCTCAAACAGAAATACCTGCCCCAGCTGGCGACCGGCCAGGTGCTGGGCGGGTGGGGCTTGACCGAGCCGGGCTCGGGCTCCGACGCCGGCGCCGCCCGCACCCGCGCCGTTCGCCGGGGTGACCGCTGGATCATCAACGGCACCAAGACCTTCATCACCCAGGGGTCGGTGGGTGGCATCTACGTGGTGCTGGCCTCGACCAGCCCAGAGAAAAAAGCCAAGGGGTTGACCGCCTTCGTCGTCGAGCGCGGGACGCCCGGGTTCCGCACCGGCAAGAAGATCCAGAAGATGGGCCTTCGCGCTTCCGACACGACGGAGCTGATCTTCGAAGAGGTGGAGATCTCCGACGGGCAGCGCCTGGGCGAAATCGACATGGGGTTCTTCGACACGCTCAAGATCCTCGACAAGGGGCGGATCGGCATCGGCGCCTGGTCGGTCGGCATCGGTCGCGCCTCGTTCGAGGCCAGCCGTCGCTACGCCAAGGAGCGGGTCCAGTTCGGCAAGCCGCTCAGCGAGTTCCAGGCCATCGGGCACATGCTGGCCGACATGGCGACCGAGCTGGACGCCGCGCGCCTGCTGGTCTGGCGGGCCGCCTGGATGCAGGACCAGGGGATGCGGACCACGGCCGAGTCGTCGATCGCCAAGTACTACGCGGCGAGGGCGACCATGCGCGCTTGCAACAACGCGGTCCAGATCCACGGCGGCTACGGGTACACCCGCGAGTTCGACGTCGAGCGCTATCTGCGGGACGCCAAGCTGGCCGAGATCGGCGAGGGGACCAACGAGGTCCAGAAGATGGTGATCGCGCGCGAGCTGCTGCGGGTGGCGGCCGAGGGTGGATAGGTGGATAGCCGGATAGGCGGCTAGGGTGGCGGCCGCGGCTTGCCACGTCGACCGCGTCCTGGCGGGCGACCTGCGCGCGGCGGCGGCGCTCATGCGCGCGCTCGACGACGAGCTTCCGGGCGCGCGCGAGGCGCTGCGCGCGATCTACCCGCACGGCGGGCGGGCCTTCGTGGTCGGCATCACCGGCTCGCCCGGAGTCGGCAAGTCGACGCTGGTCGACGCGCTCCTCACGGCGACCCGGGCGCGCGGCGAGCGGGTGGCGGTGGTGGCCATCGACCCCTCCAGCCCGTTCTCGGGCGGCGCGCTGCTGGGCGATCGGGTGCGCATGCAGCGCCACGCGACCGACGACGGCGTGTTCATCCGCTCGCTGGCGACCCGCGGGCAACAGGGGGGGCTCTCGCGCTCGACGGCGGCGGCGGTGGCGGTGCTCGACGCCGCCGGGTTTCCGCTGATCTTCGTGGAGACCGTGGGCGCCGGTCAGGCGGAGGTCGACGTGGCGGACGCCGCCGACGCGGTGGTCGTGGTGACCGCGCCCGGTCTGGGGGACGAAGTGCAGGCGCTCAAGGCCGGCCTGCTGGAGATCGCGGACGTCTTGATCGTCAACAAGGGCGATCGGCAGGGCGCCGATCGGGCGCTCGCCGATCTGACCACCATGCTGGCGCTGGCGGCGCGCGCGGCGCCGGCGCTGCTCCGCACGGTGGCGTCCTCCGGGGAGGGGATCGCCGAGGTGGTGGCGGCGCTCGAGGTCTTGCGCGCGCGGCCGGCCGTCGAGCGCGCCGCGCGCCGCCGGCGGCAGGCCGCCCGCCAGGTGCTGGCGATCGCGGGGGAGCGGG
>OCTA010005890.1_pt1 | contig 10546 bp, 13 predicted proteins | sample 1538991 | NCBI WGS metagenome assembly OCTA01 (sample SAMEA3539302, study PRJEB22396) | soil metagenome | biome: tundra; feature: field; material: soil | place: USA | collected 2010-05 | depth 0.15 m | reverse complement strand
TCATGGCCTGGACGAAGGCGCTCTCCGTCTTGTCGTGGGCCATGCCGCCCTTGCCGGGCTTGGTGTATTCCACGGTGACCTGCAAGTACTTGGGCGCCGAAACGGTTGCTGGTGAAGTTTCCTGCGCCGCGGCCAGCGAACTGCCACAAACCGCGATAGACAATCCCAACAGAATGGGGTTGAGCTTATTCATGTACACGATCCTCCTTGATTTGCTCAGAGATCACGCGTTGGGGGAGGGGGGAAGTCGCGGGCGCTCTAAGATTGGGCGATTATCTTGCCTAAAACGGCTGGGTGTAAAGAAGTTTCTCAATTATTTTCAGATATTTGCATAGGATTTGCCTTCTGGCTTCCCCGTGTCGAGAAAATTCAGGCCCCAGTCGGCAAGGGGGTGGTGAGGTCTAGAAGTCAGATGCGGTCGGATTCAGATGCGATCGGGGCCGATGGTTTAATCGTCTACTCGAATGGCTTCCCGCTCGAAGCGCTTGCCCTCCTCGGTGGCGCCGGAGAGCAGAAATGAGTTGGTGACCGCAGCCTTGCCCTGGGCAACGGCAGTAATGACGTAGCAGCAGCCCAGCCAGTGGGCTTCGGCCAGGTCGGTTGCCGACCACAGGGCCGGGTGGTCGGGGTGGGAGTGGTAAAAGCCGGCGATGCCGAGGCCCTGGCGGCGGGCCTCGCGCTCGATCTTGACCAGCTCGGCGGGAGCAATGTTATAGCGGTTGTGCGCGGAGTCTGTGCGGGCGTTTCCGGCGGGCATGGCGGCCTGAACCAGCCAGCCCTCGGGTGTGGATTTGCCGAGCAGGACGCCGCAGCACTCGTGGGGATAGGTCTGCTCGCCGTGGGCGCGGATGGCGTCATAAACCGCACGGGTGAGGTGCAGGACGCTCATGGTTGCTCCCAGAAACGCTCGCTGAGGTATTTGTCGGCCCTGTCTGGCAACACAGTAACGAGGACGGCGCTCCGTCCAGCCGCGGTTTCTTCGTGGGCAATCTGCACACAGGCCACCACGGCCGCGGCGGCCGAGATGCCCACCAGCAGGCCCTCGTCGCGGGCCAGTTGTTTGACCATTGCGTAAGCAGCTTCGGTTTCCACGGGGAGCTGGCGGTCGGCCAGGTGGGGGTTATAGATGGCCGGGACGATCGACCTGCCCATGTGCCTGAGGCCCTCGAGACCGTGGAAGGGCGAGTCGGGCTGGATGGCGATGGCCTGGAGCGCGGGGTTCAATTCCTTAAGCCGCCGGACCGTGCCCATGAAGGTGCCGCTGGTTCCGAGGCCTGCGACAAAGTGGGTGACCTGGCCGGCGGTCTGCTGCCAGATTTCGGGGCCGGTGGAACGGTAGTGCGCCAGCCAGTTGGCGTCGTTCGAGAACTGGTCGACGTAGCAGAAGCGGTTGGGATCGTTGCCGGCCAGTTCACGGGCGCGGCGAATGGCGCCGTCGGACCCGAGGCCGGGGTCGGTCCACTCCACCTCAGCCCCGTAGGCGCGAAGTATGCGCTTGCACTCCTGCGAGACGTTGGAGGGCATGGCCAGTTGGACCGGAAAGCCGAGCGCCGCACCCAGCATGGCAAAGGCGATGCCCGTGTTCCCGGTCGAAGCGTCAAGCAGGGTTTTGCCGGGGACGAGCAGGCCGCGATCACGCGCGGCTTGAATCATGGACGCGGCGGCGCGGTCCATCACGCTGCCGCCGGGATTGACCCACTCGGCTTTGCCCAGCAAAGTGATGCCTTGGAGGCCGCGGACGGGCCGGTCGAGCCTGACGAGGGGGGTGTTGCCGATGCGCTCAGGCAAGGAGGAGCCGAGTTTGGTGTGCATTGGGTTTATTTCCATTGGAAATTGCAGCGCGTACTTCGGTTATGCGAGATTGGAGAGGTAACAAGATTTTTCCCGATAGCTATTTCAATATCCTCTCAGACTGGAAGCGACCATGGCCCGAAAATCCCGCAATCCGAACCTGAATCCGAATTTTGCTCAGACGCTGGATATCCTGCGCGCCCATTCTTTCGATGTTGCACCCTTTGCCGAAATCGCAGGCGCAGTGCTGGTAAGCAAGCATGGGGCCGCAGCGGTGCTGGTGGCCACCCAGGGCAAAGACGCGGAGGCTGCGCCGGCAGCGTTTGCCCAGCGTCCGGGAGCGCTGGTCGGGGGCCAAGTGGCGCGGTTGCTTGACCGTGGGTACCAGAAATTCATTAAGACTCCCCAATTTGAGCTGCCTGCATCGGCCAGCCAATTGCAGGCGATTCACCTGTTCAGCGAGGAGCTGAGCCAACTGACCGGCGGGATCAGCCTGTACAACGAGTCGCTGGGCACGACGAGCGACCTGTATGAATATGATCGATTGAAGGGCCGGGAAGCCGTGGAACCCGCTGCGGCGCGCCCCTGGGAGCTGACCGCGGGGCACTGATTTTCGGCGGAGCAGGCCATGGAAGAGGAAGCAACGGGGGAAGGCCTGACGGCGCAGGATCTGGAACGCCGGAAGATGCCTCGGTGCGCTGTAGACGAGGATGCCGTGCTCCTGTTGGTGGGCCGCGGCGCCACGGTGCAGTGCCGCATTGTTGAACTGAGCCTGACAGGCTGCCGGATGAGCACCAGGGAACGGCTCCCGGCGGTCGGCGAACTCCGCGTCGAGGCGACGTTCAAGGTTCATGGAATTGCCTTCCGCTTCGGCGGCGCGATTGAATGGGCAGATGGCAAGAATCTGGTCGGAATCCGCTTTGTCGACCTGATACCTCGCCGCAGGGACGAGCTCATCGAGGTGCTCTTCGAGTTGGAGGCGGAGATTGCCGCCAAAGCAGGGAAAGAGGCTGCTGAAAAGCGAGTCGCGGAAGCACGAGCCAAGCAAATGGCCGAAAGGCAAGCGACGGGGCAAACCGAAGCCTTACCCTTCGTAGAAAAGCGTCCGCCTGCGCCGCCGGAAAATCATTCGAAGCAGACGCCCGAACCAGTGGTATCCGCCTCCCAACCAGGCAAAATCGCTTTCGGGTCCGTTTCAAGGCCGATTCTGGCCGCTGTACCCTTGGCGGTCAGTTCTCAGGAACCCCGATCGCATCTGCCCGCACCGGAGCAAGCCAGCCCACGGCCCGCAAGACCGACCAAACGCGAACGCCGCGTTCTGTCCCGGCACGAGGTGGACACCTCAGCCGTGATTTTTCTCGTCAATGTGGGATCCAAGCTGAGCGGGCGCATTCTGGATCTCAGCGTGGGCGGCTGCCGCATCCGCGCCGACGAACGTTTTCCGGTGGGCATCTACACCCGTGTCGAGACGGAGTTTCGTATCGAGGGGCTGCCATTCCGGCTGGGGGGCGTGATCCAGGCCGTCCATGATCGGGACCGGCGTCTGGTAGGCATTCGCTTCCTCGACATGAGCAGCCGCAAGCGAGAGCAGTTGGAGCAGTTGATCGAGGAGATTGAGGAGATGCAGGGGAATCAGAACATCGCTACGCCGAGAGATTCAGGCGAATTGGCCGTTGAAGGCTCGGGGCCTGAGGATGCTCCTCAGGCCCCGGTTGCTTCACAAGCCACGACGGCCACTGATCAGGTTAAAGATCAGAACGATGACCGCGATGACGATTAGAATGTGGATCAGGGCGCCGCCTACATGGAAGCTGAAACCCAAGAGCCACAGAACCAGAAGAATCACAAAAATTGTCCAGAGCATAACTCCTCTTTCGCGCTGCGGGAAACCGGGATTCAAGAGTCGTTTCCGGGCTCCCGCGAGGTTTCAGAAGCAATGATTAATTGGCAACGGCCTGGGCCTTGGCGCCCCTGACCGCGTCGAGGAACGAGTGGGATGCGGCCGGAACGGCTACGTCGCCTTCGAGAATGCGGCGCGTCGAGATGTCATGGCCATAGATGGCCTCTGTGGAATCGTCGTCGCGGCGAATCGCAGCGCCGGTCAACGTGAGTCCGGCAAAAGCGCCTTTGGCGCGCGAGTAGGTCAGAACTTCGGTTTCCAGCTTCCAATCGGTATTGGCGGAAGCGTGGCGTCCGACCGGCCCGGCTGCCGCGGAGGCGTCCGCGCCAAGCTGGAATTTGCTGTCAATCAAGTGATGCATTCCCTGCTCGTTCTGGATGATCATGACCAGATCGACGCCTTCAATGCCGATCTGCAATCCCCAGCTTCCGCCGGTGATGGTAAAGAACGACGGAGCGCTCCAACCATTTGCGGTCCGGCAGGTGGCAACGCCTCGGCCATTCTCGGCGCCAAACACAAAGCCGCCCTTGAGCATGTGCGGCACTACGGCCACGCACTTGGCGTGTTCCAGAACCTCTTCCGGAATGCCTTTATCCGGCGCCGCCATGATCTCATGCAGCACCGCGCCGGCATGATCCAAACGGTCGACTGTTGCTTCGCGATCCGAACTCGCCCAGCCCATGCTCGTCAAGCTGAGTACTGCCACAAACGTCAAAAGTTTCTTCATGCATTTCACCTTTTTCTACCTATGCGCAGCGTCACTTGTTCTTTGCGCACTGAGGCGCACAAGGTAGTTTTCACGTTAGGGCCATCGTCTGGGGCAGTCTGAGCAATAAGGCTCAAGGCATTCACGACAAGCGGCCCATGGCGGACATCCGAGTGGACATCTTGATCTTCGAGTTCTGCCGATTTGAGGAAGATGCAGGCGACCCTCGGCAACTGCGGGTGCACATCGATGGCCATTTTTTGCCCTACGGAGCTGGTGTGGCGCCTGTGCGGGGTGAGCGTGGCGCGGAGGCTCAAGTTTGCGGTGATTTTGCACGGTTTGAGCCAAGGCTTGACAGGCTGCGGAAAAACTCCCCGGAGCCGTCAATTGGGTTGCTTTGAAAGGGAGCGGCTTCAGCCGCGCCGCCAGATGAGCAGCAGAGGAGATCGGCTTTACAGGCTGCGGAAAAACTCGATCCGGAGGGAGGCGGGGGTTTCAACCCCCGCATAAAGCCAACAGAATCAATACGGGCTTTAGCCCCGGAGGGACGCTTTACACCAATTTCACCCCAAATCTCGAGTTTTTCCGCAGCCTGTTCAGCCGCGCCCTTTCAAAACCGGGATCCCCAGCGAAGGGTCTTTGTCGCTGGGGCGGAAAGCAGCAAGTTTTCCCGCAATCTGTATGGGCCTGCCCTCCTCACGGACGAATTTGCCGGCTTTTCATCTGCGTTTGCCCCGGATTGTGCGCCCCGAGTCTTGCAATTTTTTCCAAAATGTGTGCAAAATTGACCAGATTCCCCGCTCCCCGGGTGCGATTCTATGGGAAAATACGGCGGCGAGTGTGCCGCTAAGTGTAAGTGGCGCGTTGTGGATGCTCATTTGGATGAGCGGCTCCCGGCGCCCAGGGCTCAGATCACTGTCGATGAATTCTTGTTCATCGCCGAAACTTCATTTTTGACCTGACGGGAATGCGGTCGCGCACCCACCTGCAATCTCCCGTGCGGGGATACGTATCTGGAAGGAGGCTATTTCGATGGTTGAACTTAAAAAACCACCCTTCGATGCCGCGGCCTTTCTGGCGAGCGCCGGACTGGGGCGAAGAGTCGTCCAATTTGCGCCCAAGGAGACCTTCTTTTCCCAGGGAGATCAGGCGGACGCGGTTTTTTATCTTCAGACAGGCCGGGCAAAAGTCACGGTTGTTTCGTCAACCGGTAAGGAGGCAATCATCACCCTTCTGGCCGACGGCGACTTTGTGGGAGAAGAGGCGATCTCGGCCGTGGCTGGGCTGCGTTTGGCAACGGCCACCGCCATCACCGGCTGCACCGCACTCAAGATACGGCGCGAAGAGATGATCCGCGTGATGCACGAGGAGTATGCCGTCTCCGACCTGTTCCTGAAGTTTCTGCTGGACCGCACCATGCGTATCCAGGCCGACCTGGTGGATCAGCTCTTCAACTCGAGCGAGAAGCGGCTGGCGCGGATTCTGCTGTTGATGGCGGAGTTTGGCCAGCCGGGTGAGCCGGAACAATACATTCCCAAGATCTCGCAGGAGACCCTCGCGGAGATGATCGGCACCACGCGGTCGCGGGTGAGCTTCTTCATGAATCGCTTCCGCAAGCTCGGGTTTATCGAATACAACGGCCGCATCCAGGTTCACAAGTCTCTGTTGAACGTGATTCTTCACGACCAACTGCCGGACGACCGTATCGAAGGGCTGGCTATTGAGGACAGAAGAGCGGGCTATTGAGGACATTTGAGGGAATAACTCAAGTGGTCCGACGGCTCCCTGAAGAACCTCTGCACAAGCCGGTGTTTTGAAAGAGCGCGGCTTTACAGGCTGCGGAACAACTCGATTCGGAGGGAGGCGGGGGTTTCAACCCCCGCATAAAGCCAACAAAATAATTGCTGGCTTTAGCCGCGGAGGGGCGCTTTCCGCCAATTTCACCCGAAATCCCGAGTTTTCCCGCAGCCTGTTTGGCCCCCGAGGGAATGAGGTCGCGGCCCTCGAACTTAATCGGAGATTCCTTGGCAGGTTCTGGTCGAAATTGAACAGCATTGCGATCGTATGAATGGAATACTCACTCCAATTCCCTCAGTGAAGTTCATGGTGGGGTGAGAGATGCCTGACACAAGAGTAAAACTGCTCATCGTGGACGATGAGTTCTCAATTCGAACGTCGTTGTCATGCTTGCTCACGGAGATTGGGTATCGTGTGCATACGGCCCAGGACGGCTTCTCCGCATTGGCTGAGATTCGCAAGGAAGTCCCCGACATTCTTCTTTCCGACCTCAACATGCCGGGCATGTCGGGCTTCGAGTTGCTCTCGGTGGTTCGGCGGCGGTTCCCGGAGGTCCAGACGATCGCCATGAGCGGCGCGTTCTGTGGGGACGAGGTGCCTTCCGGCGTTGCCGCGGACAGCTTCTATCAAAAAGGCAGCAGCATGGGCTCCTTGTTGAGGATTATGGGAGCCCTTCCCCAGTCGGATCGGCTGCCTCAGAACCATGCAACCGCGTTGGCGCCGATCTGGATTCAGGGGAACGGACAGGACAATTCAGGAGAGGCCTACGTAACGATTTCCTGCCCGGAGTGCCTGCGCACTTTTTCCCAGGCTTGCGGCGGTTTGATCGGCCCTGTATGCGAAACAGATTGCATCCATTGCCACAGCTTGATTCCTTACGCAATCGTCCAGTCGACGGATCGGGCGCATGAGCATGCCAATCAAAGACCCAACCGCGAGGCGCAGTTCGCAGGTTTCCCCCAGATATCCTACTGAGAAAAGGAAAGAGTTGTCTCAATGCGTACGATCGCTGAACTGAACGTGCTTTTACGCACTCCGATTGATCTGCCGGTTGGGCTCAAACTGGCGACAGAAGAGTTTCGCGAGGGCTGGAACTTTGTGCGCTCCGGGGATGCCAGGCGCCTCGAAAAAAGGATTCAGACGCGGGGATGGAATTTCATCAAGATTGCCGATGGGGAGCTGCGCAGCGGCGTAGGCGAGACTTCACAGGCAGCCATTGCCAGCGCGCTCAAGCTGGCCCTTCGGCGGGTAAGTACATACTTCAATGCGGTGGAAGTGGAGCATATCGAGTTAACGCAATATCCGTGGTTTTTTCTGGCCAGGGTTAGAGTGTATCCGTACCGGATTCAGCAAGGCGCGGTGCTGCCTGCGGCGGATGAGGCTGTATCGATACCGATGGTCGCCCAGCCGAGGCGGTTGCCGCCGCAGTCAGTCGAGCTATTCCCGCATTTCGGCAGCGCCATGCCGATGCTGAAGGAGATGCTGGTTTCGGCGAGGAGTTCAGAGGCGAGAGCTCAATGACGATTCTGCAAGTGGCGTTGATCCTGTATCTGTTTCACAGGGCCTTGCGTGTTCAACGAGAGCCGGTGCGCAGTCGCGCGCGCTCCCGCTGCAGCTCGCGATAGAGCTCGCTCTTTGACTGGCCCAGTTCCCGCGCAAGGCGCTTGAGGGCTTCCTTCTCGTCTACTCCGCTCTCGGTCTGCAGGCGCGCAACGCAGACGGAGATTTTTTCAGAAGCGGGGCTTGCGGAGGTTGTGCCGGCCTGGGCGCGGGTTACGGGCAGGGCCTCGACCAGCAGAGTAATTTCGCCGCGGATGCGATCGCGGAGTGCCAGTTCGCGGCGAGCGTCCGCTGCCGTTCCGCGCAAAAACTCCTCGTGAATCTTGGTCAGCTCACGGGCCACGACCACGCGTAGATTCGGGCCCCAGACGGCCTCCAGATCAGCCAAGGTATCAAGAATCCGGTGCGGGGCTTCGTAAAAGATCAGAGTGCGCACGGCTTGGGAGTTTCCGGCCTCGGCGGCCAGGTCTTCTAGGCGGCTGCGGCGCGCGCCGGCCTTCTCCGGCAAAAAGCCTAGAAACAAAAACTCGCCGGTGGGCAGCCCAGAAGCAACCAGGGCGCTGAGCGCCGCATTGGCTCCGGGAATGGGAATCACCGGGATGCCGGCGGCAATGGCTTCGGCGGCAAGCCAGCTTCCGGGGTCGCTGATGCCTGGCATTCCAGCGTCGGACACGATCGCGATACGACCGCCGGCTTTGAGCGCATCAAGCAGTTCGGCCGCGCGCTCGCGCTCGTTGTGCTGATGGCAGCTTACCGTGGGGGTCGCGATCTGGAAGTGGTTGAGCAGCTTTTGCGTCTGCCGAGTGTCTTCGCAGGCGATGCGGTCCACGCGCTTGAGCACGTCCAGGGCGCGCAGGGTGATGTCGCCCAGGTTGCCGATGGGGGTGGCCACCAGGTAGAGGCCGGGGGCGATGGGAGTTTCCGGGTCGTCCGCCATGGGCATCGTCAGTCTCCGGCTTCCTACCGAGCTTCCTCGCGTTCGAGGCGGCGCTGCTCGGCCAGCAAGGACATGGAGCTCATCAGGTTTTGCACACTGACAATGCCGACCACGCGACCGCTATCTGTGATGGGAATGAGCGCGAGGCCGTGGCCGGCGGTGAGGCGGCGGATGGTGGTTCCCAGCGTGTCCTCAGGGCGGGCCACCTGGAAGGCGCGCGACATGACCGCCTGCACGTAGCCGTTGCCGTCGTTGCGCAGGGCGTCGACGATGCGTTGGCGGGAAACGATGCCGACAAGTTCCGGGCCGCGGACGACGGGGAAGTCCTCCTGCAGGGAGTGGACGCAGCGAACGAGCGCGTCAGCCAGCGTGTCGGAGGGCGAGAGCGTAGCAAAATCGGTGAGCATCACCTCGCGCATCTGCACCGTATCGACCACCGTCTGAAAAAAGACACCCTGATCTTCAACCTGCGCACCGATCATGATGAAGAAGCCGGCGATGATGAGCCATGGATTGTGCAGCAGCATTCCGCCCACCATGGTCGTGAGCGCGAGCACCTGGCCCAGGCCGGCGGCGGCGCGGCCGGTGGGAGCAAGGCCGACCTTGCGGGCAAAACTGCCGCGGATGAGGCGACCGCAGTCCAGGGGATAGGCGGGCAACAGGTGCATGAGGCCCAGGCCAGCCTGCATCCACACCATGCTGCGCAGCAGGTAAGCCGAAGTGATGAGCGGCTGGCCGAAGAGGTGCATATCGCCGCTTGCGCCCATAAACGCAGCGGCCAACAGCAGGGCGGTGGCCCCGTTGGCCAGCGGACCGGCCAGCGCGATGGCAAATTGCCCTGCGCCCTGGTTGACATTCTCCTGGCTTTCAGGATCGGCATAGGCGAAGAACCCGCCGATGGGCAGCAGCAGAATGGCGCGCAGGCGCAGACCCAGCCACGCGGCCACCAGCAGCCGTGCAGTCTCCCGCACCAACACTGCCGCCACCACCACCAGGAACAGGCCCAGGCCACGGAACAGCGAGTAGGCGCCTCCGTCGGAAGCGCTCAACCCCAGGCAGACGACCGCAAGCAACGGGAAAAAGAGGTGGACGCGCATTTCAACGCCCATCCAACGGCCCAGTGGGATTGACCAGCCTCGCATATTTGGATTGTAGTGGGTCGCGGCCCCGTTGCGCTTCCGCTATGCTGGTTTGGTAGTGGGCCAGTTTCAAAGGTACGGGCTTAACGCGCTGCCCGGCGTGTCAGGGCACGACTTCAGTCGTGCCGTAAATGGCTCCCAAATTGACGGGGCATTCCAGGCTGAGGGAGAACTCCGGCTTTGTGTCAGGGCACGACTTCAGTCGTGCCGTAAACAGCTGCAAAATGAACGAGGGCTTTAGCCCCTGCGGGTCAGCTCTTTCAAACTGATCCACTACCGCTGGTTTCAAATGCGCATCATCGCCGGACAGTTTCGCTCCCGCACGCTTGAGGCCCCGGCTGGCCTCGCTACCCGGCCCACCAGCGACCGGCTGCGGGAGACGCTTTTCAACGTGCTTGCGCCGCGCATTGAGGGCGCGGCTTTTCTGGATTTATATGCCGGCTCGGGGGCGGTGGGGATCGAGGCGCTGAGCCGCGGAGCCGCTCGCGTGGCCTTTGTGGAGCGGGTTCCGGCGGCGCTTGCGGCGCTGCGCGCAAACCTGGCCAGGCTGGGGGTGAGCGAGGAGGTCCAGATTCACCCCGGCAGCGTCGGAAGCTGGCTGCGGAGATTCGAAACGAGGCCTGGGCCGGGCTCGCAACTTGACCGAAAGCCGGGCTCGCCAGAGGCGTTCGATCTGGTCTTTCTCGATCCGCCCTATGATGCGGCCGAGGAGTACG
>OCTA010005886.1_pt1 | contig 10548 bp, 7 predicted proteins | sample 1538991 | NCBI WGS metagenome assembly OCTA01 (sample SAMEA3539302, study PRJEB22396) | soil metagenome | biome: tundra; feature: field; material: soil | place: USA | collected 2010-05 | depth 0.15 m | reverse complement strand
TCATCACCCGCGATAATCGTGTTGATGTCGCGAGCACGCCAGCTATACAACCAACTCGGCAAATTGGGAGTCGCTTTCCTGATCGCTTTCGCGCTTTTCTTCCTCTTCTACTTCACCGGCAGCGGGTTTCTGCTCTTCCTGGACTTCCTCGCACTTATACCGATAGGCTCGATCCTCATCTTCCGATTCCTTCGCTCGGCGCGCAAGACTTTGCTCTGGAGCCTTAGCAATCGGCTGCTCACCGTTTACGTGCTCTTTGGCGTTCTTCCCGTACTGCTCCTATTCATCCTTTTCGGAATTGCCGGCTGGTCGCTGATGAGCGAACTCGCCGTTTATCTAGCCACCTCGGCTTTGGAACGGCGGGTCGAGGCGGTGGCATCCTCCATCACGACCATTCGCAACCTTCCAGTTAAGTTTCGGCAGTATGCGATTCCCGAAATTGAAAAGCAGTATCACGCCGGCTTCCCCGGAATGACAATTTACATAAAGGACAAAAGCGGCGAGCAAATCTATCCTCCGGGTACGCCCTCGCCCGAAATTTCCACCGATTGGAAAAACGTCAGCGGACTGCTCGTTTACAAGAAGCGCTTCTATGCCTGGTCGCACTACATCGACGCTTCGGAAGAGATCTCGGTGATGGCCCCGCTTTCCGAAGATTTGATCGCCGACCTCGTTCCTCATCTCGGAGTGATTACGCTGGCGGAACCGCCCAACATCGAGGAACACTTCCCCATCGGAAGGAAAATTCCGGACGCCGTCAACCGCCTGGATTTTCCGGTCGAGCTGCCCGCGTTCGTCGATCACTGGCACCTCGATGCGCCGGGCAAGAAACATCAAGGATACCTCTGGGTACACTCCCGCCTATCCGCCGTCCTGCGCGCGTTCTTCGCCGACTCCGACGTGGTGGGAGGCGCAATCGCTTTATTCCTTATCGGGATCGCGGCGCTGTTTATGATCGTAGAGATCGGCGCTCTGGTCGTGGGCGTTTCGCTCTCCCGCCGCATCACGCGCGCCGTTGCCCAGCTCTACGAAGGAACCCGCCGCGTTAAGCAAGGAGATTTCACGCACCGCATTCCGGTCGCCAATGACGATCAACTGGGCGAACTTTCCACCTCCTTTAACCAGATGACCGGCAACCTCGAACGCCTCCTCGTCATCGAAAAAGAACGCGAACGCCTCCACGCTGAAATCGAAATCGCCCGGGAAGTGCAGCAGCAGCTATACCCGCGCGAAGCGCCGCCCACCTGCGGGTTGAAATTGACGGCCCGCTGCGACCCCGCCCGCATGGTGTCCGGCGACTATTACGACTACCAATCCATCGGCCCCCACAAACTTGCGTTCGCCATTGGCGACGTTGCCGGCAAAGGAATCTCGGCGGCTCTGTTGATGGCAACCATACAATCTGCGCTGCGCGCGCAAATCAGTCAGTCGCTGCCAACAGCGGAAAGCGACTGCAGCCACCTGCCGGAAGTGGACGCCGCCGTGCTGGTCTCGAAGCTTAACAAGCAGATCCACGCGCACACCGCGCCCGAAAAATACGCCACCTTCTTCTTCGCCACATACGATGAGCCGACTACTACCCTCACCTATACGAACGCAGGGCATCTATCGCCGCTGTTGCTGCGAAACCAGAGCGTGGTACCACTCGACACAAACGGTACTGTCGTGGGCGCATTCGCGTTTTCTCAGTATGATGAGAGCTGTATAAAAATCGAGCACGGCGATTTGCTGGTCTGTTACACCGACGGCATAACCGAGCCCGAGAACGCATACGGTGAAGAGTTCGGCGAAAAGCGTTTGATCGATTTGGTTCAGAGACATCTCCACTCCGAAGATCAGGAGATTATTCGAATCGTTTTCGACGCCGTTCGTAGCTGGACCGGAACCTCTGAATTACACGACGACATGACTCTACTGCTAGCCCGCCAAGTTGCCAACGCATGAAGATCCTGACAGCCGCCCAGATGCGTGAAGTTGACCGCCTCACGATGGAACGAGGCATCCCGGGCCTTATCCTTATGGAGAACGCGGGAAGCCGAGTGGTGGACTTCCTTGGCGAAACCTTCCAGCCGCTCTCGAAACAACGCGTCGTTGTGGTGTGCGGCAAGGGGAACAATGGAGGGGATGGATTCGTGATCGCGCGTCAACTCTTCACGCGCAAGCTTTGCCGCTCCCTCACCGTGGTCGAGTTGTTCGATCCCGAGACGTTGACGGGCGACGCGGCCGTGAACCGCAAAGCGCTGGGGGCGTGCGGCTGCCCGGTCACCCGCAATCTGCGGAACGAACCCAATCTCGCGACTGTTCTGGTGGACGCGGTTCTCGGAACCGGATTGAGCGGCCCAGCGAGCGGAGTCGCGCTCGACGCAATCAAGATTATCAACCAACAGTTTCCAATGGCAAAGAAGGTCGCCGTCGATATCCCGTCCGGTTTGCCTTCCGACGAAACGAACCCAACCGGCGAGTTCGTGAAAGCCGACTACACCGTCACCTTCACCGCCGCGAAACGAAGCCAATGCCTTTCTCCGATTCACGAGCACATGGGCAAGCTCACCACCGTTCCCATCGGAACGGCGGATGAAATCTGCGAAACGAACCCAAACTTCAACCTGAGCCTGACAACGCGCGCCTATCTTCGCTTTATGTTCGCCCCACGTCTCTGCAACTCTAACAAAGGACTATACGGACACGTCCTGATCATTGGGGGTTCGTTCGGTAAGAGCGGGGCGCCCGCCATGGCCGGATTGGGTTCGTTCCGCAGTGGGACCGGTTTGGTAACGGTGGCCGTCCCCGAAAGAGCGCTTCCGATGGTGGCTTCGTTCCGCCCGGAACTGATGACCATCGCGCTTGGCGACGTTGAAGATGCCCTTACCCTTGCCCAAAAGTCAACTGTCGTCGCCATCGGCCCGGGCCTGGGCACTGGGGACGAGGCAATTCGTTTGGTAAATCGGCTGTACCGAGACTGCGACCGCCCACTGGTGGTGGACGCCGACGCGCTGAACATCCTCGCCGGCCAGCTTCCCCCGACCGGCAAGATCCGGATTCTCACGCCCCATCCCGGTGAAATGTCGCGCCTGACCGGCAAGTCTGTTCAAGAGGTTCAGGCCGACCGCCTGGGAATCGCTCAGGAGTTCGTTTCGCAATCCGGGGCTGCCGTCGTGCTGAAGGGCGACCGCACCGTGATCGCGTTTCCGGATGGCGAAACTTGGGTGAATCCAACGGGTTCCCCGGCCATGGCCACTGGCGGAACCGGCGATGTCCTTACGGGCATGATCGCCGGGACCGTGGCGCAGCATCCCAAGAACTGGAAGCGGGCGGTGATCGCCGCCGTCTGGCTGCACGGACGGTGCGGCGAACTGGCTGCGCAGGACTGGGGCGAACAATCCATGCTCGCAAGCGATCTTATCGAATACTTGCCCGAGGCCATGAATGAGCTCCGGCCTGACGTTTGAGACGCACTCCGATGAAGAGACTCAAGCCGTCGGGCGCGCATTAGCGGCGCGGCTCCCACAAAGCGCGGTGGTCCTCTTGATTGGCGACCTGGGCGCGGGCAAAACTACCATTACCAAGGGTATTGCGGAGGGCCGGGGCGCCGCGAGCGCCGACGAAGTTTCTAGCCCTACCTTTACCCTGGTTCATGAGTACGGGCAACCCGTCGGCGTCTACCATGTTGACTTGTATCGGTTAGATACCGCCGAAGAAGTGCGCCGCCTCGGTCTGGACGAGTTCTTCGACCTTCCCGCCCTGCTGCTGCTGGAGTGGGCCGAGCGTTTCCCGGAGCTCTGGCCGGAGCAACACATTGAAATCCGGCTGGAACATCGGGGTGAAGACAACCGCCTCATCCGGGTATCCGGTCTCGGCTGACTCCGGCCCACGTGCGCCTGTTACTTTCCGGTTACTAACGGGGTCTCCTCATTGTATGGATACCTTGAAAGCTGAAACAGCGAGTTTCCAGACCGTAAGAGATCTGAAGCCGATGCTCGCCGCTGGAGGTCCCTGCCTCAGCGTGTACATGCAATTGAGCAAAGCCGGCATCAATCAGAACGCGAAGCAGAACGATCTGCGCTGGCGGGAGTGCCTGCGGAACTTCGATGAGACGATCAAACAGCATGGCGCACAGGGCCGTGAACTGCTGGAGTCGATTTCGCGCTGGGACGCCGTCGCGCCGGACCCGGAAGCGCCGGGAAAGTCGGTCGCCGTGTTTCGCGCTCCAGACATTTTCCAGGTCGCATTGCTCGACGGGGAAGTCACGGATCGCGCGGTGGTCGGCCCACATTTCTATATCCGCCCACTGCTTCCCGATTTAACGAAGGAAAAGAAGTTCAACATTCTTGCCTTAAGCCAGAAGGACGTCCGATTGCTTCGCTGCACAACTAGAACCTCGGAAGAAGTGCCGCTTCCGCCCTCCACGGTTCCGAACTTCGAGAAGTGGATGAACTCCGTGAAGCCGGACCACACGGACGCAAAACGCGGCGCCACCGGGCCTTCGAGCGGCTCGTCGAAAGGAGCGATTGCCCCGCTGGGCACTGAGCGCGAGGGGAAAGAAGAGTACCTCTCGCATTTCTACAAACAAGTGGAGCATGGCGTGTACGAGGCGTTGCGCGGACACACCGAGCCCCTGGTGCTGGCCGCCGTCGAGTACGAACTGCCAATCTATCGGGAACTGAACCGGTATCCGAACCTGGCAAAGGAGTCGGTGCAGGGCGCGCCGAACAGTCTGAAAGCCGGCGAGATGCACGCGCGGGCGATTGAAGCGCTTAATCGATGCTATGGGATACAAGTAGACGAGGCGCTCGCCGAATGGAATCACAAAGTCGGGGGCGGCGCTTCGAGCCGTTTGAAAGACGTGATTACGGCGGCCCACGACGGCCGCGTGTTAACGCTGCTGGTTTCCGATTCCTTTGAGAAAACCGGCGTCTTCGACGAGACCACGAACTCGGTGAAGGGCCGGGAGACGGGCGGTTCGGAGGACGAAGACCTGATCAACGACGCCGTCGTGCAAACTGTCCGCCACGCCGGCAAAGTCCTGCTGGCGCCGCATCACAAGATGCCGAATGGCTCCGTGTTCGCGGCGATCTTCCGATTCTAAAGGGCGCTTAGATTCGATATAATCCCCTTCGCACCTAGGAGGGTGGCGAATCATGAGCAAACGCATTGCATTTTGCGCCGATGGAACGTGGGACAGCTCCGCCTCGCGAACCAACGTCTATAAGCTGTTCAAGTCTCTGGCGGTCGGCGCAAATCAAATGCCCTTCTATGACGACGGCGTGGGCGCGAACATGCTTCCTATCGAGAAGTTTCTGGGAGGAGCGTTCGGCATTGGCCTCTTCGACAAGATTAAAGAGGCGTACACAAAAATCTCGCAAGTTTACGAAGAGGGAGACGATCTCTACATTTTTGGATTTAGCCGCGGCGCCTACACAGCCCGGAGCCTGGCGGGCATGATCGCGGTTTGCGGGCTGCCGACAAAAAACTTCACCGACGACTTGGTGGAGACGGCATTCAACGCTTATCGTAATAAAGACAACAACCGGGCGCAGTTGCTAAACAGCCTGAATGGCCGCGGCATGTTCGACGCGAAAATCACAATGGTCGGTGTTTGGGATACCGTCGGCGCGCTGGGAATTCCAGCCTTGCTCGGCGGAGTGGATCCACTGCTGTATGGGTTTCTGGACACCTCCCTTCACCCGGATGTGCTGAACGCCTGCCACGCACTGGCGATCGACGAGAGAAGACTCGAATTCCCCGCCACGCTTTGGACTTCCAACCCGGCCTCCGGTCAGACCATTGAACAGATTTGGTTCTGCGGCGCGCACGGCGATATCGGCGGCGGCGAACCCACCGACGGGAGCGACACAACCGCTCTTTCAGATATTCCGCTGGCGTGGATGATGGAGAAGGCGAGCGCGCTTGGCTTGCAGTTTGCCGCGGATGCCAAGTCGAGTTATTCGTTTCCAGTGGACCCGAAATATGCCCTCGATAAGATGCACGAATCGTGGAATCCAATCTGGGGATTCCCGAAACACCGGTCCATTGGCGACAAATCGGTGATCGCGAATAGCGCCGTCCTCCGGGCCCAACACGACGATTCGTGGCATCCGCCCAACTTGCAATTCGTTAATGGGCTTCCCGGGCCCATGTACACGATTGCTCCCATCGTGAGCCTGCCGAAGCTTGCGGCGGGGGCCCATCCCTGATCCCACCGCGCTCGGCTCGCGGCGTGAAGGACGGAGTGTCTAGCCGCGCGAACGGCGGGGAATAAGCGCCCTAACCGCGGCGGGTGTGTTGTGGTTATCGCGCACCGCAGCCTTGACGAACTCGTCGTAATCGGTTGCCATGGAAGCGAGGAGATCCGAAGGCGCGGCCAGGTTATTGGCGACGCCTTCGCGGACGATCGACTCATCGTCGCTTGAGAGTGTGCGCAACAAATAGATCGGGGTGCGTACGTTCACGGCCACGTTCCGGCGGACGAACCTGTCGCCATCCGCGGCAAGGTCAGCCAGGACTTCGCGATCGGAAGCGCGCGCGGCAACCAGCCACAGGTGCGTGCCATTCCCAAAGCGAGGGTTCCTCAGAAACGCAAGGAGCTCTCTCCATGTGCGTGGCGTTCCGCCTAGAAACCGGACAATGTCCGCATTCTTCGGAATTCCGTCCGTGGCGAGAGCCTGTTCATATGTGACCACAGCATCCAACATGCCGCTCCCCGTGTCTTTTACTTCGACTACATCTTCAAGTACTGTCATGACCGCTACGCTTTCAACTTGACCTCAACAAAAGAGAGTGCTGCTGCTGGTGTGTTCTTCTCAGAGAAAAGATCGGGGGCCGCCCCGGGGTGTTTGACGCGTGCCAGCCCAAATTCCGCCCCGAATCTCCTCGAAACACGTTAGGTTTTGGCTGTCGATCTATTTGAAAACACTAGAGAAGAGGCTTCAAACCACTGCGACGTGGCGGCCGTATCGCGCGTCTAATCAGCAGGAGAAGAAAAATGAAAGTCTTTAAAAAGGCCGCCTTCGCGTTGCTGGCGCCGGTCGCGCTCGTCTTTGGACAGACGACAGTCGCGCCCCCGTCGGCTGCGCCCGGGCAGGGTTCGCAAACCATCACCGGGGTTCAGGCCCGGCCAGAACCGGGAATGGTCTCGCCGGGCACCATCAACTATATTGAGGGACAAGTTTCGCTGGACGGCCAGCCGCTGGATCCCGCCAAGTCCGTCGTCCTGCAACCGGGCCAGACACTTGCGACGGGCAACGGCTTCGCCGAAGTCCTGCTCACGCCAGGAGCGTTCCTGCGTATAGGACACAACAGCCAGGTTGGCCTGGTCACCGCCGGTCTGGTGGACACGAAAGCGCAGCTTGATCGCGGCACCGCAATCGTGGAGGTAGACCAGCTGATCAAAGGCACGAACCTCACCGTTGCGATGAACGGCGCCGCAGCCCAAATCGAAAAGACGGGACTATACGACTTCGATGCCGGCCAGCGGTCCGTGAAAGTTCTGGACGGAAAGGCGAGCGTAATGGAGATTGCCGGAAGCAAGACGATTGGGAAGAACGATCAACTTCTGCTGGCGAGCGCGAAGCCTTTGCAGAAAACCAGCTTTGACAGGAGGGAAGTTGAAGCGCGACCGCTGTACGTCTGGAGCAGGGCTCGCAGCGGCTATGAATCGCAGGCGAATGTGGCCCTCGCTTCCAATGTTGCGGCTTACGGTGGCTGGAATGGGCCTGGCTGGTACTGGGATCCTTATTGGAGCTTCTACTCTTATTTGCCGGGGAATGGATTCCTGTATAGCCCGTTTGGGTCGGGCTTTTACTCCCCCGGCTTCGCTGGTTATTATGGCGCGCCGTTTGGGCACTACGGCCATTATCGCGGTTGGCAAGGACATGCGGGTCGCGTCGGGGGAGTGAACGCGCGCATCCATGGCTCTAACAGCGGCTTTCACGGCGGCACGGCGGGCGGGTTTCACGGCGGTTCGACCGGCAGCTTTCACGGCGGCGCCCACCGCTAACGTAAAAGAGTCGCCTGCTTCCCCAGTCATCACGAAGCAATGGCCGAACGATCGGCAGCCAAGACTTCCCTTATGGCTGCGAGAAGATCGTCCGGCCTGATGGGCTTTGAAACGTAGCCGTCCATGCCGGCACGCAGGCACATTTCACGATCGCCGATGAGCGCGTGCGCCGTCATTGCGATGATTGGAATGCGTCCCGCGCGCGGATATTTCGAGCGAATCATCGCCGTTGCTTCAAGGCCGTTCATCTCCGGCATGGAGACATCCATCAGCACCAGGTCGAAGCGTTCGCGGTCTATCCGCTCAACCGCTTCGCGGCCATTGTTGACGGCAACCACGCCATGGCCCCATCTCTGGAGTAATCGCACCGCCAGCTTCTGATTCACGAGATTGTCCTCCGCCAGCAGAATGTGAAGAGCTCTCGAAGGGTCTTCATGGGTGGCGGGAATAGCCAGCGGCTGGCTGTTTTGCTCGGGTATCGACTCCGGGGCAGCCGGGCGCACGGCGATCTTGAAATGGAAGCAGCTGCCCTGGCCCGGCAAACTATCCAATTCGATGCGTCCACCACCCATCAATTCCACCAGCCCTGCGCAGATGCTGAGACCCAGTCCCGTGCCGCCGAAGCGTCGCGTCGTTGAGCCGTCGGCTTGAGAAAACGACTCGAAAATCAGTCCTTGCTTATCCGGCATTACTCCGACCCCGGTGTCGTGCACAGCGAATTCCAGCTGGAAGTCCCCCTTATCGTCAGGCTCCGCGTCTACTTGCAGAGTCACGTGGCCTTCTTCGGTGAACTTAATCGCATTTCCGATGAGATTGATGAGAACCTGCTGGAGTCTTGTCGAATCCGCGACGATTCTTTCGGGCACAGCCGGCTTGATTTCAAGCTGCACTCGGAGACCCTTAGCGCGGCCGCGAAGCCGCAAAGGCTGTAGGGTCTGCTCAAGCAATTCATGCAAGTTGAAGCAGATTGGATCGAGTTCGAAACGTCCTGCTTCGATTTTCGAGAAGTCCAGCAAATCATTGATGAGGGTGAGCAGCGAGCGCGCCGAGTTTTTGCTCATTTCCAGGAGTTCGCGCTGCTCAATCGTGAGTTCGGTGTCCAGCAGCAACTCTGTTATTCCCATGACGCCGTTCATGGGCGTCCGAATTTCATGGCTCATGTTAGCGAGGAATTCGCTCTTGGCGCGGTTCGCCAATTCCGCCTCCTGCCTGGCTTTGCGCAACCCCGCCTCTCCGCTTCTCAACCGGCTCTGGGTCACCAGCAGGCGGCAGCTGAAACAGACGAACGAACCGATCCCAATAGCGGCAGCCGCGAATGGATTGTAATGCGCCAGCGGGCCCAGCAACGCCATGATGAGGGCCGGATACAACAAGGGAAAGAGTTGCTGAAAGACCGTATGACGCGCCTCGCCGATTCCGATGGCCGCCCCCGCTTCTTCCTTGCCGTCCCAACTCGCCGCGATGACAAGCGCTACGATCACGGCCAGGCCCCACACGAGATCGAACCAGTCGCCCGGCTTCGGAATCGGAGGCAAGCTGCCGCACACCTCGGCTACGCCGCAGGTTACGCAGTAGATCGACATGCGCAGGAACATGGAACGAATGGTGGTGGAATTGGTGAGACTGCCCCGCAGCAGGAACAGCAGGACCAGCAGGCTATCGACAAACATGCTCCGGTTCCAAAGGGGTCCATACATGGTGGGAGCCATTCCGGAAGGAGTGAAAAAGACGTATAGCGTAATCCACAGAAGCAGCGTTTGAATCATGTCCGCCCAATGCAACGGATCGAAGCGCGCGGGTTCATGGTCGGGTTCCAGAAATAAGGTCATCCCCAGCGGCAGCGTGGAAAACTGGTAGAGTAAATCCGCAAAACCCGGCGGGGCGATTGTATCGGCGCAGTCAGCAACGGTCCAGATCAGAAATGAGAGGAAAATCAGCCGCCAGAAATAGCGCCCCACGGGACCGGAACGGCGGATAGCACCGTAACAGGCGCGCGCGCAGGCGATCCCTTCGAGCAGCAGAATGAGGGCGGAAAAAAGCGGTCCATGGCCACGAGTGCCGAAGCTGGCGATGCTGGCGGCATGCACCAGCAACAAGAAGCAACTTATCGCAATCCAACTGCCCAAGCGAGCGTTGCGATCAAGCGGGCCTGCCGCGGCACTCCGCTGAGCTATGAATGGAATTGTCACACGACTCTTTAGATCTTATCGGCAGAAGTTCGGAAAATTCGTTTTTTGCGACGTAACAGATATAGATCCGGGTTACGAAGTCACCCCTTTAGGCGCTCTAGCTACTTTCCGGCGCAGAATTCCTGACGTAAGTCCTGTGTTTTGAGAAAGGCACAAACCGGGGTCGTACTCGGTCGAACAAGATGACTCAGTTGGCTCTTGCCGATGAGTGCTGCTGACTCTGCGTTTTTGCTCATCACCTGGGTGTCCCCCCACATTTTTTCTGCGAAACATTTCTCCTAAAAATGCTTGACATCTCTATCCGTTCAATGTATCATCATTAATGATGACACGTAAGCGGGCCGTCACCAAGCGCGACAAACT
>OCTA010005885.1_pt1 | contig 10548 bp, 10 predicted proteins | sample 1538991 | NCBI WGS metagenome assembly OCTA01 (sample SAMEA3539302, study PRJEB22396) | soil metagenome | biome: tundra; feature: field; material: soil | place: USA | collected 2010-05 | depth 0.15 m | reverse complement strand
TCAGCTCGTGCGGGCGGCCGACCACCCGCCTGGTCGTCAACTCGCCCGTCGCCTGATCGAAGATTGCGATCGTCGACTCGTGCGCATGCACGTCAAGACCGACCCAACGGATACCGTCAGGCATCGGCGCTCCTCTCCTAGATTGTGGGCCCCGCGCCGAGGGTGCAATCCTCAGCGCGAAGACTTACCCCGCAGCCTGCGCGGGGAGTGCCGACCACTTCGACACACCGAGGGCCGGTCCTCCATAGTGTCTTCTAACCGCTCGTCCCAACGTCGACCACCCCGACGATGGACCTTCCCCTGCGCAAATACCGGCCACATCGCGCCAATCAGCCCCTGGCCCCGGCCGACCGGCCTCACCCCAGCCGATCTAAGGCCCTCCGCGACCAGTCCGCGACCCATAAGATCTCCGACAAAGTTGTCCCCGGGCCCTTGACTTTCATCCGTCGTCCACAGAGGGAGCGCGCGACGGCGCCGATGAGAGCGCTGCTGCGGTGGGAAGCTGCTCGCGGTGATCTGGAGGATCGCATCAAGGGTCGATCCCATATCTGGCTGGCGCGGCGGGCGGCGCCGTCATGCGCTGCCCTCGGGGGTCCCGGTGGGCGTCGCCACGCCGCTCGCGCACGCGTCTACGACCACCTTCTTGTGGGCGGTCGCGCTGACAGCGATCGCGGTGGGGCGCACGATCCACCGAGCAGACGGGTTCGGACCAGCGAACCCCGCGCGCCGCCTCCCACGGCTCCCTGGTCGCGACGTTGCGCGAGCGCCGGTGCGAGACGCGGGTACGCGATTTGGGAGCCAATCGTCGAGGTGGGGCACGGGCGCTTCAAGCGTGCGCCGGGACCGCCCTTGCCTCGAGCGCCCGGCATCGCTTCGACGCTTGCAAGCGCTGGTCCCGCTCAATAGAGTGGCCGCAATGGCCGTGCGCGTTCGGTGGGCCGTGATAGCGATGGCGCTGTTGGGTACCGCTGCGGCTCTGCACGACGTTGGCTCGGCGCTCGCCAGGGGAACGACCAGGGGTCTGGTCGCGCGGTCGAGTTCTGCTGCACCACCTTCGCCGACGGCGTCTTCCAGCGATGCCTGGAAGCTTCAGATCCACGGTGGCCTGACCCAGACCGACCACTACGACAACATGGCCACGGACCCACAAGACCACGTCGTCAGCGACGACGAGCAAGACTACTTCGTCACGATCGACGCCACGTTCCAGATCTTGCCCAACGGCTCGCTGGTCGGCGGCGGGAACGGGAAGTACACGACGGCTACCTGGAGCCTGATGGGCGAGAACGGCAAGTATGGCCACTTCCAATGTAGTCCGACGATCACGGCCCAACCGTTCGCTGTGCGCGTGTTTGGTCAGGTCGGGAGCGGGCGCGCCATCTCCTGGGAACTTCAGCTCGTCAACGCTCAGGAGTCCAACAAGAACACCGACTGCGGCGCGCATTACACCGCGTTTGGAAGCACTAGCAACAAGATCATCCAGTCGATTAACGCCGTCGGCGGCCGGCAGTACACGTACTCCCTCTCAAGCCCAGGGACCTTCGATCTGAGCTCGCCCAGCGACACGACGAGCGGCGACACCCAGACGACGATCGCGAATGCGTGGCAGTTCAACGTCGTCCACGACTGTGGACCCGACTACGGCGACGATCCGAGCCAGTCCCCGTACACGAACCAGTTCGCTGCCGGCCCGTCGAACAACCTCCCGACCGACCAGTACGGCAACGCTGGCGGCAACGCCTGCGGCCCGACATCGCTGGCGATGCTGGTTGACATGGTCAAGACCGCCCGCGGCGAGGGCAACTACCCCTCGCTGAGCAGCCTGTACGGCGACACGATGGTGAGCCCACCGGCGAATGGCGCCAGTAACTCGCTCGACTGGGGCAAGGCGTACACCGAGCTCGAGTCGATGGGCTATGACGTCTTGATCGGCAGCGGTAGCGCATTCATCGACAGTTCCTTGAGCCTGGGTGTCCCTGTGATCGCGTCTACGGTGTACAGCTCGAAGCCAGGCGGTGCCGATGGTGAGGGTCACGTGATTCTGATTTTGGGCAGGACGCCCGGCGGCGACTACATCGTGGACGACCCAGCCGGCGACTACTACGCAAACAGCAACGGCGGGCTGACCTCCAGCGGGCACTACGGGGCTTCGCATTGCGGGTCGGACACGATCTATCCGAAGGCCGGGCTGGACGCGAAGGCCAACGGTCGAACGGCGCTCGCCGTGATCCCAACCGCCAACGCCGACCCCCGCGTGGCGCTAATCGTGGGGCGCTTTGCCAGCGGCGCATCCGGCCGCCCCTACCGGATGCTGATCGTCGACAGTCACGGCCGGCGCACCGGGTTCCTGCCCAACGGTCAGGTCGTCAACGAGATCCCCGGTACGCACGCGTTCATCGATCCCCAGGATCCGACCGATCCCGAAGAGCCGTCGAGCGGTCCGCTAGACCCTTCGAGATGGCCGCTCGCGATCGCGGTGCGGAGTCCTGCCAACGGCCTCAAGCTCGAACTCCAGGGAACCAGCCAGACGAGCGGCCACGCCGAGATCAGCGTGTTCGAAGGCGGCGGGCTCAGCCAGCACACCAACGAGCACGCGACCCTGATCCCGGGAGCAACCGCGTCGTTCGTCCTCAATCTGCGCGCGCCGGTCACGAAGATCCTGACCCCGTCAGGCGCTCGCGTGCGAGTCGGAGCGCTCGCCAGCTTCCGCGGCACGGCCAGCGATCCCACGGGCATCCGGAGCGTGGGCTACACGCTCCAGGACGCTCGCTCGGGGCGATACCTGAGCGGCAGGCGCTTCTCGTCGCGCAAGCCCGCGCTGCGGCGAGCGCGGATCGAACCTACGAAAAGCATCACGTTCGTGCGTTGGGTCGCGGCGGCGCCCAGGCTGACGGTCGGTCACACGTACGTCCTGCGCGTCACAGCTCTCGACCGGGCCGGCAACAGCCAGGTCGTCTTCACCCGCGGCGCGAACCTGGCGCGTTTCTCGATCAAGCGCTAGCCGCCAACAACAACTACGCCGGAATCCGCCTCGGCCCTGACGGCACCGCGTACCTCGGTACGATCGGCGGCATCCGCACCCTCCACGGACAATGAGACGCACTCCCCTCAATCTCGTCGAGCAGTTCATTCTTGACCTCGATCAGGCGCGTGAGCCCTGGAGTGTGCAGTGCGAAGTGCGTGTCGCGGGACGGCTTGACGACAAGCGCGTCGCAGCGGCAACCGTGGCCGCGATGGCCCAGCATCCGCTCGCTCGCGCCCGCTTGGCCCGCGTCAGACAGGGCGGTCGGCAGTACTTCTGGGAGATCTCCGAACGGGTCAAGGACCCACCATTGGAGATCGTCGCCTGCGCGGACGACGCAGCGCTGGCGCAAGCGCGCGCCCGGCTGCTGAGCCACCGGGTCGGACTTGACTCTGCGCCGCCGTTCGAGCTGATGCTCGCGCACCACCCCGGCGGTGATTCGCTGATCATGAACCTTCATCATGCCGCTGGGGACGGGATCAGCTCCTACCGGCTGATGACTTCAATCTGCCGTGCTTATGCCGGCATCGAGGACCCCGTTCCAGACCTCGACCCGCTGGCGAGCCGCGATCTCCGCAAGCACGCCGGGGCGCGCAACCTCAACGACGTTCTGCCGCGGCTACGCGGACTCGGCGACCGGGCGTTGGAGGGCTGGTCCAAGGGGCCGGTGGCGCGTGTGGCGCCACAGGGTGGCCAGGCGGACACCGGGCGGTATGGCTTTTCCCTGATACGCCTGGGTCCCGATGAGACGACAGAGGTGATGGCGCGGCGGCGTAAGCCGGCGACGGTCAACGATCTTCTGGTGGCATCGCTGGGGATCGCGGTTCGCCGATTCAACGACCTACGCGGCGTCTCGCCCGCACGTGTGAGCGTGATGATGCCGGTCAACTTGCGACCGCGCGAGTGGTCTGAGGAGATTGTCTCGAACATCGTTTCATTCGTCCCGGTGTCGATCCTCGCGGGCGAGCAGGGCGACCTCTTCAAAGCCCAGGCCGCAGTCGCTAAGCGCACTCGATCGCTAAAGGCTCAGCGCCAGTCCGGCACGATGGTCGACATCCTGGCGATGACGCAGGTGTGGCCGGTAGGGGTCAGACACCTCTCGGCCCGGCTGGGCAGACGTCTCGCCGATCCGATGCTCGACACCATCGTTCTCTCAAACCTCGGCCGCTTGGCCGCGCCTCTCGACTTCGGTCACGACGCAGGCCCGGCCACCCAGATCTGGTTCTCCCCGCCCGCGCAGATGCCCATGGGAACCGGGATCGGTGCCGCCACGATGAACCAAGAGCTGTTTCTCACGGTTCGCTTCTGCGAAGCACAATTCGACGCCACAGGAGCGGAGGCGTTCGCCGACACCTGGCGCGGCGTGTTACTCGGCGGCTGACGTGGGGCTGCCGCATGGCTGAGATCAAGGGCACGTTCGACGAGCGCTTCGGCCCCGTCACCGAGGCACTCGTCCGAAACCTTGACAGCGGGGCCGACGTCGGCGCTTCGGTTGCCGTTGTGCTGGACGGTGAGCTGGTCGTGGACATCTGGGGCGGGCACCAGGACGTGGCCGCATCCGTGGCTTGGGAGAGAGACACGATCGTCAACGTGTTCTCCACCACCAAGACGATGACCGCGCTGTGCGCACTAATCCTGGCCGATCGGGGAGAGCTCGATCTCCACGCTCCAGTGGCTCGATACTGGCCAGAGTTCGCCGAGGCTGGAAAAGATCGAATCGAGGTGCGCGAGTTACTTGGGCACACGTCGGGCCTCTCGGGCTGGGAGCAGCCGCTGACCCTCCCGGAGCTCGCGGACTGGGAACGTTGCACATCGCTGCTGGCGGCGCAAACCCCGTGGTGGACTCCCGGCACCGCCTCCGGCTACCACGCGCTCACTCAGGGATACCTCATCGGCGAAGTCGTGAGGCGAATCACCGGTCAGACGGTCGGCCAGTTCTTCAAGGACACCGTAGCCGACCCACTGGGAGCCGACTTTCAAATCGGCCTGCCCCCGGAGAAGGACTCACAAGTCGCGCCGCTGATTCCGCCGCCCCCCATCGATCTGCGCAGCGCGGGATTTCCGGACTTGGCGGTGCGCACGCTCACTAACCCTCGGCTCACCGGCGAGGTAACCGCCGAGGAGTGGTGGCAGCGCGCCGAGATTCCAGCCGCCAACGGACATGGCAACGCCCGCTCGGTCGCGACAATCCAGTCGATCATCTCCTGCGGAGGAGAGGCTCACGGTCAGCGACTGATCTCCGAGCACGGCCTGGCGCCCATCTTCGAGGAGCAATCCAACGGACGCGATCTGGTCTTGAACCTCCCCCTCCGCTTCGGGATGGGGTTTGGCCTGGCCAGCGAAACGATGCCGATGGGACCACGGACCTGCGTCTGGGGCGGATACGGAGGCTCGCTGGTCGTCAACGACCTCGACTCCCGCATGACGGTCGCCTACGTCATGAACAAGATGGGAGCCAACGTCCTTGGAGATCCCCGCGGCGCATCGATCGTGGTAGCCGCAGCACTCGCGCTGCCAAACGAATGACGGGCTCGAGGACCGAAAACGGCATGGCGCTCGGCCGCAAAGCACGCGGCGAAAGACGGATGCGAAGGTTCCCTCACGATCCGTTACCGCGCGGCGCCGTACGACCCAGTCGGCGCTGCAGCATTCGCAGCCGCCGGCGCTACGTGCTGCTCGGAGGACGGCCTGTCGCTGCCAGCCAGCCGGCTCCTATCGTTCGCTGCCACTCCGTCGCCAACGCGAGCACGTCTAGCGATGCCGTCAGGCTTCCGCGCCTGGTGCGATGCAGCGGCCCCGCTACGCAAGGACCGCGGCCCCGCCGCCACCGAGCCGCGATTCGCTCGAGGAGCTCTCGATCACCTCTGACGGATCCAGCGCGGCTTCGATCCGTCGGGCGAGCGTGTCGATGAGATTCGCGAACTCGGTGACGGCCTCGAGAGCTCCGCCTTCGCCCCAGCCAGCGACATACCGGATCGTTTCGCCGGCGGTGTCAAGCCCGACCGCGCCGAGGACGATGAGGGTGGTGGTGTCAACGATCACCTCGGCTCGCGCCCGGCCATACTCGGCATACCCGATCCCGAGCCCGTGAATCGTCTCGTGAATGAGGATCCGCAGCTGCGCGTTAGCGGGCTGGGCTGCGTCGACGACGATCCGGCGTGCCTTCTGATCGCACCACCCGCCGATCGCGCCCGGGATCGACTCGAACGAGACGCTGAACCCAAGCGACTCGGCGAACGCGCGCGTCGGCTCGAGCAGGTTCGCGTGCGAGTCGCCGGTCAACGGCTTGCTGGGCGGCTCCAGCGGAGCCTGCGGCATGCCATCGATCGCCGCGACCTGCGAGCGGTCAAACACCGCCACGCCCTTGAACAGCACGCGCGTCTCGTCGTCCCCAGCGGCAGTCTCGGTCTCGCGCTGTTTGATCGGCATCGGGGCAACGATCCGGATCGCCTTCTCGCCCTTGCGCACGCAATAGCCGAGCTTCAACCACGCCCGGAAGCCGGCCACGAACGTGGCATCAGGGCAGGAGAGCGCGACGAGCAGCTGGTTGTTGAGCGACAGCCTGGCCAGTCCGCCTTGCGCCCGGATGCGGACCCACCTCTGCCAGCCCTCGCTGGTGAGCAGCTGCTCGGCGGCCTGCTTGAGATGTTCGCGGTCACGCTCGCGACGCTCCGCACGCTCGCTGTCTGACAGCCGTGGCTGGGTGCGCATGATCGGGTCCTTTCGCCGGGGCGGGAGGGCCCGGGCCCACGAAATCGACGCCGACCTGTGTCGCGCTGAGCCAGACCGGTGGCGTCCACAACGGCGCGGCACCCGGGTTGCCCAGTCTCCGCGCATAACGAGACTGGCGGCGCCGGAGCAAAGGTGCTTGTGCGACAACGAACCCAGGGCGCGTCCGAGGTCGCGACGAGCGCCATGCTCTGCTGCTCCACGCCTGTTCGGGTCATGCCGGCGGCATGGCTGCTTCATGGTACGAGAGGCGGCGCTACTGCTGTGATGGTGTGCGCCAGCGGTGTTCTCCGTACATGAGCCATCCGATGAGGAATGTGCCAACGGTTAGTCCGAGGAGCACGGCCCACGGCCACAGCGTCGTCTTTGAGGTCGAGGCGACGACGTATGCGACGGCGACGGCGAGGCTGAGGACACGGCCGACAAGTGCTTGCACCTTCAGGCGCGCAGCGGCTTGGCGTTCGTCGAGATCGTGGCGGATCAGCGCTCCCGCCTCGCTGTCGCGGCCCGCCCACAGGTATAGGCCGATGATCACCGCGATCGGGACGGGCAGGACATCCAAGACGGTCTTCCAGCCGTGGACGGCTCCGCCGATCGCCAGCACCGCGATGGCCAGGACCGCGAAGAGCGCTGGTGTGCGAAGGCGTGGGGGAAGGTGGGTGTTCATGTTTCGATTTCCTCGTCGGTTGGTTCGAATAGTTGCTCCAGCGGCACGCCGAACTGCCTGGCGATTCGGAACGCCAGCGGCAGCGACGGGAGGTAGCGTCCGCTCTCGATTGAGATCACCGTCTGGCGTGAGACGCCCACGGCCGCGGCAAGGTCTGCTTGTGTCATGCCCTGCTGGTTTCGGCGTTCACGCACCTGGTTTCTCACCTCGTCAAGGTACCTTTACATCGAGCTGAATGTCAAGGCACCTTTACCTCGAGCGCGGCGGGCGCGTGAAATCGCCGTATGTGTCCGAGCGGTTCGCGACCTATCGCGATCAGATCGGCCTTCCCCGGGAGCTGACGCCGCATGGGCTGCGCCACAGCTACGTCACGCATCTGATCGAGGACGGGTTCGATCCGCTGTTCGTGCAGATGCAGGTCGGGCACCGTCACGCGTCGACGACCGCGATCTATACCGCGGTCAACGGCGATTACAAGCAGCGCGCGCTCGCTGACGCGCTCGCCGCGCAACTCGCGCCCGGTCAGGTGTGATGGCCGGCGAGCTTGACTACGAGTGGCGTCTGCGGCTGCGGCTCGCCGAGCGCGGGATCTTCAACTCAAAGCCGCTGGTCGCGCCGCTGGCCGAGCGCGGGATCCGCCTCTCGGACTCACAGGTCTGGCGGATGGTCACCGGCAAGCCGGAGCGCTTGAACCTGCAGGTGCTGATCGCGCTGTGCGCGATCCTGGAGTGCACCCCCAACGATCTGATCGAGCCGGTCGAGCGCTCCAGCGAGGCGCGGCTTGAGCGCCGCTCGGCCGCGCAGGCCGGCGCTGGCGAGATCGTTCCCAAGCGCGCGCGGATCCGCCCGCCGAAACAGTGACCAACCCCGACTGGTCGCCGCCGGTTCGTCGCTGCGACGAGTGCGGCCAGCACGAGCTGATCTCGATCCGTGGCCGCGACGGCCGGCCGGAGCTGTGCCACAGGTGCGCGCGGAACCAACCCGCGGTGTGCGCGTTGTGTGGCGGATCGCGCCGCTGCTACAGCAACTACCAGGGACCGTCGGTCTGCCGGCGTTGCGCGCCGGACCCGACCCCGCGCTGCTCAAACTGCGCGCAACGCAAGCGGATCGCGGCGATCACCGACCGCGGCGCGGTGTGGGTTGGCTGCGAGCGGGCGGCCGCCCGCGGGCGGCCCCGCTGTCGCATCTGCCGTTTCTCGCGCGAGCCGGCGGCCTGGGTCGATGGCGAGCCGGTCTGCTCGAAGTGCGCCGGGAGACCGGTGATCGCGCGCTGCCCAGGATGCCAGCGGCCGAGGCAGGGCTGGAGAGGACGACGGTGCCCTCGCTGCGAGCTCGCCGGGGTGCTGGCCGAGCTGCGCGCTGGCGGAGATCCCGATGCTGTCGCGGCGCTCGCGCCGCTGCTGGGCCAGCTCGAGCACCATCAGAAGCCGCTGTCGGCGATCGCCTGGCTCGAGCGAAGCCCGGCCGCCCCGACCTTTCACGCGATGCTCCGCGGGGAGATCGCGATCTCCCACGACACCCTCGATCAGCACGACGTCGGCCAGGCGACCGCCTACCTGCGCTCCTGGCTCGTCGCTCACCACGTGCTCGAGCCGCGCGAGGAGCTCCTCGCCCGCTACGAACGCTGGGCACAACACGCGCTGCAAGCGCTCGCTGACCATCGGGTGCGGCTCTAACGGAGTGAGGTCTGAATGCCCGGATTCACTGATGATTCGGGAGTCCGGGCGGCGTCACGGCCCGATCTTCGGGAGGGTAAGGGCGCATTGGAGGCCCTTGGAGAAGGCGACGGCGCGATCAGACGCCGCAGGGCCGCCGGAATGCCCTCGGTTCCTCTCGATGAAGCGGCGCCCCGCGCGGGTCATGACGTACGAATTTGCAGGGCTTTTGTGACGCTCAGCGGATATGTCCCAGGTCACTCCATTAGAGCCGCACCCCTGACCATCCCGACCGGGCACACGTCGCGGCCTACGCCCGATGGAAGATCGGGTCCGACTACGCCCGGAAGCTGAGGACCGGACGAGCCCGCCCGAGCAGCCACCGCGGCTACTACGCCAACCTGCGTGTCGCGAGCAGCTTCACCCGCTGGCTTCACGACAACGACCTCACGCTCGAGCAGACCCGACAAGCCCACGTCGACGATTGGCTGAACGGCTCGCCGAGCCGCGCACTGCCAACCCGCGCGTTCCTGACCTGGGCGAACACGACCGGGATCGTCCCGGCGCTGCACGTCCCGCGCCCGGCGCCCCGCACGACCAACACGCCCATCGATCACGCCACCCGCCTCACACAAGTCCGCGGGCTGCTTGACAACAGCGACGCCGAGCCCGCGATCCGCATCGCCGGAACGCTGCTGCTGCTCTACGGCCAGCTCATCACCCGCGTGCATAGGCAAAACCCCCGCCAGCAGCGATTGCCCGGTGGCCCTGGTCCTGGCGATCAGGAGGACTTCGTCCCGGGCGGCGCTCTGCACCTGCTCTTGTTGCACGAGGGATCTGTCGGACACGCCCCGTTACCGGTCGGGACGAGTCGAAACAGATGAGAGAACTCGTCTCACGGTGTCCGCGAGGGCCTCGGTCAGGTGCCGACGTAGGCCGCGAGGTGCTCGCCGGTGAGGGTGGAGCGGGCGGCGACGAGGTCGGCGGGTGTGCCCTCGAAGACGATCCGGCCGCCGTCGTGGCCGGCGCCGGGGCCGAGGTCGATGATCCAGTCGGCGTGCGCCATGACCGCCTGGTGGTGCTCGATGACGATGACCGACTTGCCGGAGTCGACGAGCCGGTCGAGCAGGCCGAGCAGCTGCTCGACGTCGGCGAGGTGGAGGCCGGTGGTCGGCTCGTCGAGGACGTAGACGCCGCCCTTCTCGGCCATGCGGGTGGCCAGCTTGAGCCGCTGCCGCTCGCCGCCGGACAGCGTAGTGAGCGGCTGGCCGAGGCTGAGGTAGCCGAGCCCGACGTCGGCGAGCCGGTCGAGGATGGCGTGCGCGGCCGGCGTGCGCGCCTCGCCGGCGCCGAAGAACTCCTCGGCCTCGGTCACCGACATCGCGAGCACCTCGCTGATGTCGCGGCCGCCGAGGTGGTGGTCCAGCACCGATGCCTGGAACCGCTTCCCCTCGCACTCCTCGCAGGTGGTGGCG
>OCTA010005884.1_pt1 | contig 10549 bp, 6 predicted proteins | sample 1538991 | NCBI WGS metagenome assembly OCTA01 (sample SAMEA3539302, study PRJEB22396) | soil metagenome | biome: tundra; feature: field; material: soil | place: USA | collected 2010-05 | depth 0.15 m | reverse complement strand
TTACCGAACACATAGAAATCCATCCAGAGCGAGTCATCGACAGAACCTGCCACTATCGGCGGGGGAAGATGCCTATGTCCTCTGAAATCAATTGCGCGGATTTACAGAATCGCTGTCTTGGACAAGATTGGGTCGATACAGAGAAATACCCGGAGCTTGCGGCTCGATACAACGTCCAAGGCATTCCGAACTTCGCGGTGTTTTCCCACGGCAGACTTCAGTTCCAGCAAGCAGGTCTGGTGGACGCAGGCACGATGAAGAGTTGGCTGGCTCGGGCCGCCTAGGCTCAATATCCATCCATCGCGGCGAGTTCGATCGGATCGGTCGAATCCCAGCTTCAATGCGCGCGTGAGCGAAGTGTTGGACGAGCTATCGCGACAGGGCGAGCGGGAATCGGGGCGTTCTTGAGTCCGACAGGTACGAGCATCAATTTATCGGCTACTTCGGCGGCCGCTATCGGTTTGCTGAAATAGTACCCTTGGATTTCATCGCAGTGATGTTTGCGCAGGAAGGACATTTGAGCCTCGTTCTCTACTCCTTCGGCGATAACTTTCAGATTGAGGCTTCTTGCCAGACTAATGATCGCCGTTGTGATCGCGGCGTCGTCGGAATCCATTGCGATATCTCGAATAAATGAGCGATCGATCTTGAGCTTGTTCACTCGAAATTGCTTAAGGTAGCTGAGACTCGAATAGCCCGTGCCGAAGTCGTCAATCGCCAGCAGCACTCCCAATTCCCTCAATTCCTGCAAAACCGAGAACATTACGTCTGCGTTGGACAGCAGAAGAGTCTCCGTCAGCTCCAGTTCCAGAAATTGAGGAGGCAAACCGGTTTCGTGAAGAACCCTCCTGACAAGTTGGCAGAAGTCTTCCTGGCGGAACTGGACCGCAGAGACATTGACTGCAATTGGAAAAGTCAGAAATCCCTCGCGATGCCACTTTTGTGCCTGGGCGCAAGCGGTTCTGAGGACCCATTCGCCGATGGGCACGATCAACCCGCTGTTTTCTGCGATTGCTATAAATTCGTCAGGAGGAACAAGGCCTAACGTCGGGTGTTGCCAGCGAATCAGTGCCTCAATTCCCGTGACTTCTCCGCTACTAATTCCCATCTGCGGTTGATACACAAGGAAGAATTCATCTCTTTCCAGCGCCAACCGCAAGTCATTTTCCAGGCCCAAACGCTCCATGACCCGGACGTTCATGTCTTCGTTGAAGAATTGAAATCTGTTCCGCCCATTCTCCTTGGCGCGATACATGGCCTGGTCTGCATACCGGATGAGCGTATCGCAGTCCTCGCTATGTCCAGGGAACATGCTGATGCCCACGCTGCAACTGGTGCTGAGAGAATGCCCCTGAACAGAGAAGCTGCCAGCAACCGCCTCGGTAATCCGCGCAGCCGCAATCGCTGCTTCTGCTTCGTCTTTCACGCCACTCAGGACGATCACAAATTCGTCACCGTTTACCTTTGCAACGGTATCTTGTTCCCTGGTGCATCTCTTGAGGCGCTCGGCGACATCCTTCAGCAGAAGATCGCCTATCGCATGGCCTAGAGAATCATTGACGAGTTTGAAACGGTCCAGGTCCAAAGACAGGAGAGCAACCTTATCGCCTCTGCGACGAGCGCCGGCCAGTGCCCTCAGGAGCCGATCCTTCAGAAGAGATCGATTCGGCAATCCCGTCAGAGCATCGAAATAGGCGAGGAACTGGATACGCTCTTCGGCAGCTTTGCGGTCTGTGATGTCGCGAAAGTACCAAATTCGTCCGCGGCGGCGTCCATTCGCGTCTACAAGAGGCGCGGAATACCGTTCGAAAGTCTTTCCATTCCTGAGTCTGAATTCATCGCTGCTCTTTTCATCCGGATGACTGTACAGATATTTGATTCTCTCAAGGAACGCGTCGGGGTCTTCGACTTTATCTGTAACGTGCTGAAGTACGAGCCGATCGTCCTTTGCCAGGAGCAGATCGTCCGGCACTCTAAAGTGAAGGGCGAACTGCTGGTTTGCCAGGATGATGTGATGTGACTCATCGACGACGAGAATGCCTTCGATTGTCGTCTCAGATTGCGCCTCCAGAAGCGCAGTCTTGAAGAGCAATTTCTCTTCTGCCTGTTTTCGATCGGTGATATCTCGGGCGATGGAAGCTGCTCCGATCACCTCTCCCTCAGCGTTCGTAATGGGGGAGACGGAGAGCGCAATCATAATCTGCTTACCGTCTTTCCTTACGCGAACCGTCTCGAGTTCCCCAGTTTCCTGTCCAGACTTCACTCGCTCGAGGATCTGCAGGTATTCATCCGGGCGGTCCGCAGGCGCGAGGATGTCGAGCCGCTTTCCGACCGCCTCTTCGGCGCTGAATCCAAAGATGCGCGTTGCGCCGGCATTCCAAGTTTCAATTTCACCCTGGGTAGTACAGGAGATGATTGCGTCGTCTGAGCAGCGCACGATGGCCGCCAATCGGCGGTGCTCCTGTTCTGCATTTCTCAGGTCGCTGATGTCGGTTAGTGTTCCCTTGACGATCGGTTCCGTTCCGTCGTCACGGGTCGACAGAATTGCGCTGTTCAGAACCCAGACCGCACTGCCATCCTTACGCCGCAGGCGCTGCTCGAAGTTGGTTACACCCTTTTCTGTGGAAAGCTTCTCGATGAATCGAGCTCGATCGGAAATACTAAAGTAGCCGGCATTGATCGGATGGCCTATCACTTCCTCGCGCGACTTATACCCGAACATCCGACAAAATGAGATGTTGCAATCCAAGATCGTTCCGTCCAGAGTCGTTCGGTACGCGCTCGCCAGACTGCTTTCGAACAGGAGTTTGTAGCGGCCCGCACTCACGGCGATCTCCAGACGAAGTCGCTCTTGCTTCTTATGAACAGAGAAGCTGGCAATGGAGACGAGCAGTGCGACCACGAGAATGGTGACGAGATGAGAAGCCCATATTGTGATGCTGGGGAAGAAGACCATCTTTGATAACTCAAAGAAGCTCATGATGCCGGCGGCGATCGCGGCGGCCCGTAGCGCGAGTACTCGAACGTCGGATGGGGGATTCCCCATTGCGCCGGCCTCGTTCGCAATGGAACGTTGCATCAAACGTACGGTCGTAATTCCGATCAGGAAGACTGCAAAAGCCATCGTTCCGGCAACCGTCAAATAGGGAATTGCCATTCCCTTTAAGGATGCGAGAGATGCGTGCGAAGAGAGGAAAGGTAAACGCTGCAATCGATTTCAGAAAGACGCTGACCGAGGTGTCGAATACGAGTGTCTGTCCACAAGAGATCGTTCCTGCAGAAAACAGGACAAGGGATGCCCCCAGTAGTATGTGCCACCCAGCCATTGATGCCAGCCTAAGTCGATGAAGTCTTGATCCGGGAGATATCTTATGCGTCTTAAGTCAGCCCGGAAGGACGCTATAGATTGAGAGATTTCTCCACATTAACAAAGATGCCAGTCTAGTCCAATCGGGAGACCCCCCGGCTCTGCCGGGGAGGCAGTAGAAGTTTGACAATTCCGGGAGTAGACCCCGGTTTTGTATTCGGCGTTTTTGCTGTTGTTCTTGCTTTTGCTTTCAACGGTTGCGAAAAGGCCCCTTTGAGGGGCCAGCGACCGTAAAGCCTCCGGCTCTGCCGGAGGATACTTACTTAAGTCCAAATAACCGAACATTAGAATTCCACTCAAGTTGCATGAGCAAGGTGGCGTAGATCATCGCATTGCTACCGACGCGACGGCAAGCTTGGCCCCTGCCCCGGCTCCCTCAAAAGAGGGATGGCAGGTCAGCGCTTAAACCAAGTATTCATATAGAATTGCGTGAGAAAGGTAAGAGGAATCGTACTTTAGCTGAGCGGCTACTCGCAGCTTTGGATCCGCAGAATTCGAAGCATGCAAGATAGGGCGTATTCGTTGGAGAAGTTCGATGATATATGAGATTGTCGAATTCAGCGTTACGAAGGTACTCGGGTGGGCAGGATCCCGGAAGCTTCAAGGGATGAGAGCCGCCGATGTAGCTAGGATGCGCTTTGTGCGCGCTTCCGGAATTATTCCCGCTCGAAGCCTGGTGGCGGCTTTTGTCTTAGCCACGTCATTCCTATTTGTAGCTAAAGCTGCTGAGCCCGGCGTCCTCACATCGATACAAGCTGTGCACCTTCTCAGCAATGCGGATGCCCGTCAGGCGATTCCCGTCGCTGCCGAGGCTACCGTTGTTTATTCGCGCGGGTATGAGAGCCTGCTGTTTGTGCAGGACGGTGATGCTGCGCTCTTCGTTCGGCCCCCCGCGACAACGACATTCCTTCCGGGTGATCGCATCTTCGTCAAGGGCAAAACACAAGGAAGCTTTCGACCGCTCGTAGTAGCGAGTGTTATCACCCTCCTTCACCATGGTCCCGTGCCAAAGCCCGAGCTGGTGACGTTCGATAAGCTCATTCGCGCTCAGTACGATTCCCGGCTAGTTACTGTTCAAGCCAGGGTCCGCGCCGGCGACCTTATCGTGAGCCCGGCTGCCCCAATACAAACAGCCTGTGTGCAATTGCTGATGGAAGGCGGCCACATCGAGGCGTACTTAGATGACGCTCATGAAACTGCGCTTAAAGGCCTGCTGGACGCCGAGGTGGAGATCACCGGAGTAGCTGCTGGAAAATTCGACGACAAGATGCAAGAGACTGGAATCGTGCTCTACGTTTCCTCACTTGCAAATATTAAAGTTCTCAAGCGCGCCAACTCCGGATTTTGGTCTCTTCCAATTACGCCCATGGATCAGGTTCTTTCGGGCTACCATGTGCGAGATTCCACCCGCAGGGTGCAGGTTCACGGAACGATCACGTATTACCAGCCGGGTTCCGCAGTTGTTCTCCAGGACGGACCTAAAAGCCTGTGGATCTCAACCCATACTCGTGAGCCGCTACAGATCGGCGATCTCGCGGACGGAACCGGCTTTCCAGAAGCGCACGATCGTCTGCTGACTTTAACCGACGGCGAAATTCAGGATAGCCACATTCTTTTCCCAATCAAGCCTCAACCGACGACCTGGCGGCAACTGGGTTTCTGGAGCAGTAACGAACCAGAAGGGCATCAGAACGATCTGGTCTCCATCGACGGTCAGATCGTGACCGCGGTTCGCCAGGCCACTCAGGATGAATATGTAGTCGCTTCCGATGGTCGGTTATTCACCGCAATCTATCGTCACCCGCGCGGGTCAGATGCTCTTCCCCCTATGCGGTGGATCGCACAGGGGTCGCGCGTTCATGTCACCGGCATTTGCACTGTTATCGACAGCAATGCAATCACTCCGGGTGAAGAGGCGCCGTTCAATATTCTGCTTCGGTCCTTCGACGATATTTCTGTCATCGCCAAGCCGTCCATGCTTAACGTTCGCAACCTGGTTCTGATCGTCGGCCTACTGCTCGTGTTGCTGTTGGCCGCAGGTGCCAGGGCTTGGGTAATGGAGCGCAAAGTACGTCATCAAAATGCTGAGGTGGCTTACGCCGAGCGACGGCGCGGCCGGATTCTTGAAGACATTAACGGCTCTCGTCCTCTCGCGGAGATTATTGAGCAAATTACGGAGCTGGTTTCTTTCAAGCTTCGTGGCGCGCCGTGCTGGTGCCAGATCGCCGAAGGAGCGCAGCTCGGAAACTGCCCGTCCAATCTCGCTCCCTTCCGCATTGTGAGTGAACCGATTCCGGCCCGCTCGGGGCCGCCGCTCGGAACGATATTTGCCGCATTCGATCCGCTGGCCAAACCACGCTCGGATGAACCGGCGATTCTCGCGATGGCGGCAGGGCTGGCCACGCTGGCCATTGAAACGCGGCGCCTTTACTCTGACCTTCGCCGCCGCTCCGAATTTGACTTGCTTACCGACATTCACAACCGGTTCTCGCTGGAAAACAACCTTGAGCAGCAAATAGTGCATGCACGTCAAACCGCTTGTATATTCGGGTTGATCTACATCGACCTCAATGAGTTCAAGCAGGTCAACGACGTTTACGGTCACCAGGTCGGAGATTTGTACTTACAAGAAGTCACGATTCGCATGAAACGCCAGCTCCGCGCTGTCGACATGCTGGCGCGGATCGGTGGCGACGAATTTGCCGTAGTGCTCCCGAGTATCCACAGCCGCAGAGAGGTCGAAGGGATCGCTGAGCGTCTGGAGAGGAGCTTCGACGAGCCGTGTCCATTGGAGGGCTACGTCCTGCATGGTTCCGCGAGCGTGGGGGTTGCCCTGTACCCCGAGGACGGCACAACAAGGGACACTCTGCTGAATGCGGCGGATGCCGCGATGTATGTGGCAAAACAGACCAAGCGGCACGTCGATAATCTGTTAGCTGCACAACAAAATTCAGAAGCGAATTTCGAAGATCGCGGATAACTTCGTGCTTTGCATCCTAGCTTTTCAGATGTAGGAAAGACGCGTGTGCTAGTTCGTTTCCTTCAAAAAAACATTGCTATCGTTGCAGGGTGTTCAGTCGAATGATCGCGTTCTTTAACTCATCGAGTTTCTTTCCTGCCTCACCCAGTTTACCTTGCGCGGTGAGCCGCTGATAATCCTCCAGGTCTTTGGCAGCTTCTGAAATCAGCCCGTGAAGATTGTCACTAGGCTGGGTCGCTGCGGCAGATTCAGGCGCAGACCGGGCCGGTTCGCTCGCGCTCAGTGAGGAGGTACCTCCGCCAAAGAGGGAAGTCAGTGCAGCCTCAAATGTTGGGCCATAGGCGAGCCGATCCTGGAGTGCCAGCACTACCAGTCGTAACTCCGGCATCGGACTGCGCTCCGCCTGCAGGTAGATTGGCTCCGCATAAAGTAGGGCGCGACCGGACGGAATGACTAACAGGCTTCCGCGTCGGACGTGCGAGCCTTGTTGATTCCACAATGTGAGCTGGCCAGAGAGCTGGGCATTTTGATCTATGCGCGCCTCAATCTGTAACGGACCGTCGACGAGTTTTGTTTTTGGAAAGTCGTACACAACCGAAGTGCCGTAATGTGCGCCATCGCTGCGTCCGGCGATCCATCCAATCAGGTTGTTTCGGTTGGCGGGCGTGAATGGAAGTATCTCAACGAACTCTTCGCTCGCTTCACCCGGCAGTTTCATGAGAACGAAATTCGGTTGCATCTCCTGCGTGGTTTGTTCTCCGCCATCTGCCATTCCGACTTCACTCGCAACCGTCCACAAATCTTCGCGGTTATAGAAAACCTCCGGGTCAGTCATGTGGTATAGACCGTAGACCTCCGCTTGCAGTTTGAGTAGGGACTCGGGGTAGCGCAGATGATCGCGCAGGTCAGCCGGCATTGTTGCTGCGTCCTTGAATAGGTCCGGAAACACTCGTCGATAGGCACCCAGAATAGGATCGACCGGGTCGAATACATAGAAGGTTGTAGTGCCGTCATAAGCGTCGATCACCACCTTGACGCTGTTGCGCAGGTAATTTATCGGACGGCTGCCTAGGCCGTAATGGGATGCATACGGATAGTTGTCAGACGTCGTAAACGCATCCATGATCCACGAAAGGCGGCCATTATGATTGATCACGATGTAGGGATCTTGCTCAAAAGTAAGAAATGGAGCGAGAGCCGCTGCCCGGTCGCGTACGTTGCGCTGCATCAGAAGACGGCTTTGTGAATTCACGTCATCGCTGAAAGGCAATTTTGCCAAGTCTCCACGGTCAAAAGCCAGCAAGACTCGCCGCAGGAAACCGCCGAGTACTATTCCACCGTTGCCCTGGTACGACATGAGATTGTTCGTGTCCCCCTGCGGGTAGTTGAATTCCTGCTGCCGGGTTTTCACATAGACATCGGTGTCAGTCAGCTCGCCAAAGTAAATTTCTGGACGCGTGATATTGATGTCTCGCACTGTGCTCTGGACCGGCATGTTACTCAGTAAGAGGGTAGGCAGTCCTTCCTGTGTGAATCCATTTACAGGGTTCATGGTGATGCCGTAGCCATGGGTGTAAATCAGTTTTTCATTGATCCAGTTACGACTGCTTTCGGGGAGCTTGTCGACATTTAGCTCGCGGACGGCGAGCATCACCTCTCGCATCTTGCCATCGATTTGGTAGCGATCGATGTCGATGTCGGGGAAGTCATAATAAGTGCGGATTTCCTGAATCTGACGTAGCGTATCCTGCAGCGCGTGCCAGTCCCACAGGCGGATGTTTTGAAGCGTAGCCTGATTGTTGGCTGGATCGGCTGCCTCGACGGTGGTCTCCGCCGGAAACTCGCGCTGCACGAATTTGTCCAGACCGAAGCCCTGTCGCGTCATCTCGATGTTATAGGCAATATAGGGTCGTTCGCGAACCAGCTCATTGGGTTTGACGAGGAAGCTGTTCACGTACCAGCCGATCACGGCGAACGCGACATAACTGACGACGACTGGAACGCTGGCTGCGATCAGCCAGCGGCCGCGCGGCGCCCATATCGCGCTCACTACGGCGATGAGGCCTCCCAGCAGCAAGGCAAAGCAGGAAACCAGCATGCCGGTAAGCGTGACATGTGCGCCGGTGTAGGTTACGCCATCGAAGATCGTGTGATGTTCGTATAGCTGGGCGAACCGGCCGAGATAGGTGCGGAGAGCAACGACGAACAGGAGGAATGCGAATGCGATGGAAAGTCCGCGCCAAGGCAATGGAATGTAGCTGGCGCGGCGTTCGCCAAATGTGCGCGCGCCGCTAGTGATGAGAATAAACAGACCAGCCAGCAAGCACGAGATCACGGCAATCGTGAGCAGCCATCCACCGATAAGGTTCCATGCGGGGAGCGTGAATAGAAAGAAGTTCAGCGGCTTGGAGAAGATCGGGTCAATTACGGTTCCGGCTGCGGCCGGAGCGAACCAGAAGAGAGCCAGCGTCGGCCATTCTGACGCCATGGCGCCACCGGTAATGAGAGCAATTAAAAGCGAACCGCCAATTGCGAGGATGTTCAGGAAAGGCCTGACCGGCAGGTTTACTTCCCGTCCGCCGAAGGCGATGGTGTGGTCGAGCGGCAACTCGTCGCGGTGTGCCCGCTTGAGAAGGGAAAAGACCCCAAGAAGGACACAGAAGGTAACGGCGGCGAAAGCCGCAAAGATTCCCCATTGCAGCGCTAACTGCCGAACGAATACTCCGCCGTATCCGAGCGACCGGAACCAAAGCAATTCCACCCAATACGAGAGCATGGTCCGGCTTCCAAGGAAGACGACTGCAATGATCGCAAGAAGAACAAGGAATTTGCGATTGCGACGCCGCGGAGGTAGTGCTCGTTTCGGCCAATCAATCGATTCGTGCATATTTTTTCTCCACCTGGCCCATGTCCGTTTGCCGTATTGCCAGGAGTTCGTCGCTACCCGAGAAACACACAGCGCCGAACCACCATTTATTACAAGGTTCATCGGGCGCGTCTTCTATACTCTAATCTTCTTAAATTGGCTTTGCAGTGAGAGACGTCTTGCAGATTTGGCACTTCATGGGGGATGGGCTCATATGGCTTAGTAGGTCAGCTTCAGCACTTTTCAACTTTGTGAGCGGGGATAAGGTGTTCTGGAAGGGAGTACGAAGCTGTCGACAAGTTATTGGCTGAACGGAACACCATAAGTCAGCAAAGCTGAACGCGGCGGCCGAACCTGCGTACCAATGATCTGGGGCGCTTTCCCCATTTCTTCCCAAACACGAATAGCAGCCGCACTCGTGTAAAGCAGCCGGACTTGCTCACGGCTGTCCTCGCGGAGACTATAGATGCTGATAGTCGTCAATAGCTGCGTTTGTCCAGAATTTGAAAGATAAGGTCCCATGCTCACAGCCGGAGCGTTTTCGACGTTCTGCACTTCCTCCGCGCTCTGCGCGACGATTTGATAATGCGGTTCGAACAGAGAACGATTCGCCATGAGTCTGTGCAGAAGATCATTCGACGTGGGACCAGAGTCGTAGTAAAGAACACTCATTCCGCGTCTCGTAGAGAGAACCAATAGTATCGCCGCCAGCAGAACATACAACGCACTGGGCGAAGCGCGAACAAGCCGAGAAGACCATCGAACGAATGCAACTCGCCCGGTTTAAATTTGACGGAGTTGCAGCGGGGGCATCTGTGTCGAAACCACAACACTTTTGGTAGCCAATTAGGCCAGATCATCGTATCGACGTTCATCTTAATTTCCTTTCAACGGAAGCTTCCCTGCATCCGTACGCACTTGGCCTATCCAGCCGTCGCCGCCTGAGGGTGTCGTTCGTCAACATGGTCCAGCGAAGTGTGTTCCTGGATTTGGCGCGACTGCAACGTGACATTTGCAATGTAGAAACCTGGATACTCTGCGACAGTAACCGAATCAAGCTCCGCGGCGTTGAATCGACCTGCCACACTTCTTAGTGCGCGAATTAATGCACGGCTGGTCGCTGCTTCCCGCGTTACCCCAAAACCTCTCCGGACGCATGGGCGCACGACTCACATGAAGTGCCAGCCTGCTTGGCGAGTCACTGTATCGAACGCCGATGCAGGAATCTCCTCCACGCGCATCCAGTGATCGCCGATTGGTGCTCGGAGCGGATCCAGGCGTTTCGGCAGGGCACATTCATTGCGCAAAAAAACGGAGTGAAGATTCACGCTTGGGA
>OCTA010005882.1_pt1 | contig 10555 bp, 7 predicted proteins | sample 1538991 | NCBI WGS metagenome assembly OCTA01 (sample SAMEA3539302, study PRJEB22396) | soil metagenome | biome: tundra; feature: field; material: soil | place: USA | collected 2010-05 | depth 0.15 m | reverse complement strand
AAATCCTTCATCTTTTCCATCAGGCTGGGCGAGGACGGCTTGTTATCTACGGCGAGCGATTCGGCCAGTTTGTTCACAAGTTCGCGCTGCGCGCGGGAGAGTTTCCGGGGAATCTGCACCAGCACCTGTACGATCAGATCGCCACGCCCGTTGTCGTTCAACAAAGGCACACCCTGGCCACGAACGCGCAACTGCTTCCCGCTCTGAGTCCCTTCGGGAACCTTGATCGTTACAGTCCCGCCAATGGCCGGTATTTCAATCTCGGCGCCAAGCGCAGCTTGCGGGAAACTGATCGGGATGACGCAGTGAAGGTCCTGGCCGTCGCGCTCAAAGAAATCATGAGGCCGAATCGAGAGGACAACATAAAGGTCGCCTCTGGGCCCGCCGGAACGACCCGCATCGCCTTCGCCGGCATAGCGGATTCGAGTTCCATTTTCAACACCAGGTGGTACCTTCACGTTGAGCTTCAATTCCTTGCTGACACGCGACTCGCCCCGGCAAGTGGTGCAGGGATCGCCGATCACGGAACCGGTGCCCGAGCACGCGCCGCAGGTGCGGGCCACGGAGAAGAAGCCCTGTTGATAGCGGACCTGTCCCCGTCCCTGGCATTGCCCACAAGTGGTGGGGCCGCGGCCGGAGGCGCTGCCGCGCCCGTTGCATGTGGTGCAGGTTTCAAGGCGGCGAATCTTTACTTCGGTTTCGTATCCGAAGATGGCGCCCTCAAAATCAATGGTCAGATCGAAGCGCAGGTCGTCACCGCGCTGTTGGCGAGAGCCGCGCTGGGAGTGTCCCCCCACGTTGAACATTTCACCGAAAAGATCGCCGAAGATGTCACCGATGTCCACGCTGCCCGCAAACGGACTGCCGCCAAACCCCTGGGCCGCCGCGCCGGCGTGGCCATAGCGGTCGTAAGCGGCGCGTTTGTCTCCGTCGCTCAGTACCTGGTAGGCTTCGCTGGCCTCTTTGAACTTCTCCTCGGCAGCATGATTGCCGGGGTTGCGGTCGGGATGAAATTTGAGCGCAAGTTTGCGATACGCGCTCTTCAACTCCTGGTCGTTCGCCTCGCGCGAGACGCCCAGAACCTCGTAGTAGTCTGCTTTGCTCACTCTTGTATTAGAACCCATTTGTATTAAAACTCATTCGCCTGTCTGTTTTGAATTGGAAGCTACACGCACCAACGCAGGGCGCAAAAGCCGATCCCGCAAGCGGAACCCGCGACGAATCTCTTCGGCCACATGTTGATCGGGAAGGTCAAGGCGCTCTACCGAACCCAGCGCCTCATGGAAGCGCGGATCGAACGGCTCGCCCACGCTGGGAATCGGAGTGACCTGCATCTGGCGCAGGACTTCTTCCATCTGTTTCACGATCAGTTCGACGCCGGAGCGCAACTGTTCGGCCGAGCCGGCGGACTTCAGAGCCAACTCAAAGTTGTCCAGCACCGGGAGAAACTGCTCGACCACGTTGCCGGTGGCATAATCGCGATCCGAGACTCGCTCGCGCTCCGCGCGCTTGCGGGCGTTTTCAAATTCTGCCTGTAGCCGCGCCAGTCGATCCAGCAGCTGGTCGCGCTCTGCTTTCACCGCGTCAAATTCCGCCCGGCCTACCGGCGCTTCAGACGACTCGGCAGCAGGCTCCTGAGTGCCTTGACGAGTCCCCGCGGCCGGTTCCACCACGGGGTCTGACGCGCGCTCAGCCGTTTCTTCCGGCTTATCAAGCACAATCAACTCCGATTCTTTTTCTCGCATAGCTCCACGCAATCTCCGAAAATGCGAACGCATATGTTTCAATTGTAAATTCCAAGTCTCCGCCGGACTCTCTCGACTTCATCGGCGAAAACCAGGCTCCAGTTAGTCCGCGGGGACTTCAAGCAGGCGCTCGGAAAGACGCGCTATGTAACGCACGGCCTGAATCATCTCCTGGTATTGGATGCGAGTGGGCGCAATGACAGCGACCGTGCCCAGGCTGGCGCCTCCAAGCCGGGCCGGTGCGCCGATCAGCACAAGGTCCTGCATGGCCGGGGAAGCCTCGTCAAGCCCGACAACTACACGCACTTCCTGTTGACGTCCGTCGACATAGGCTGTCAGCAGTTCCACCAGCCGCTGCTTGGCATCCAAAGCCAGCAGAATCTGGCGGAGCCGTTCTCTGTCCAACTCCGCTGTAATCAGGTTTGCCATTCCGTCCACAAAAAGGGCAGGACCAGCATCGCCGCGCGCCAGGGCGCCCTTGCGGCAAAGCTCCTCGATCGAAGTCAATAACTGATGATAGGCTTCGCGCTCCACCTCTACGCGCCGTGTTACCTCGGCACGGATGCGCTCGATGGGCCAGCCGCGAAAGTTCTCATTCAGGTAGCGTGCAGCCGTCTCCAACTCAACACTCGTAAGTTCGCGATCCAAAGCCAGGACTCGATCCTGTACCGCTCCGGCCTGGGTTACAAGCACCGCCAACACACGGCCCGCCGCGAGGCGCGAAAAATGAATGTGCTCCAGCACCTGGCCCGCGGTGGAACTGGCAAGGGCCACGCCTAAACCGCTCGAAATGAGCGCGAGTACATGGGATGTACGTTCCAGATACTCGTTCGTGCTGGTTACTCCAGTGAAACTGTCCTCGATCTGGTCGCGTCGCTGCGCACTCAAAGTCGAAGATCCCTGCGGATTTGCACCCAGGGCCGATTGGGCAACCGAGCTCATACGGCCGGACTGCGTAATCTGTTCAACGTAATAGCGAAAGGCCGCAGCGGTTGGAACCCGGCCCGAAGACGTGTGCGGCTGCTCCAGCAGGCCCGCCTCACCAAGAGTTGCCATCACGTTCCGCAGCGTAGCCGAACTCAGGCCCTCCTTGTTCACAAAGTGGCGGGCAAGGGCCTGCGACGCTATGGGTTCGCCGCTCGCAATGTATAACTCGATGATGGCCGTAAGCACCAGCCGCTCCCGCGGACTGATACGCGTTTCAGGCATCTTCCACGCTCTCCCTTGAGGCCCACCGGGTGTCCGGTACCCCATCGCCACCCATTTTCCAAATTTAAGACAGGACTACAAACTATCATTCTTCTTGTTAGATGCAATGGAAAATGGATAGAGTTATCCCTTCTAATTGTAGGAAGACCACAAGGCGCTGTCAAGCCGAACGAGAGGGCGGCGGCCTGATCGCAGAAGCATCGGCATCAGGCTGATAGATTCTAGACAGCGGCCTCTCGACTTTCGTCTGCCGTGTTTTGTCTGCCGGACTCACTGCCGAGCGGCTCCTCAATTCGATTCTCTGCGGACCCCAGTTGCGCCGCGCCAGGAAAGAGCCATGTTCCACACCACTGAAGACATCCGCATCCAATGGACGAAGGTAGTTCTCCCTCCGGTGTTTCTTGAAGAGGAATTCCCGGTCAGCGAAGCCTCCTCAACCACCATCTTCGACGCGCGCACGGAGATTTGCGACATCCTTGGTGGACGCGATCCGCGACTCCTTGTCCTGGTCGGCCCCTGCTCCATTCACGACACCAAAGCTGCGCGCGAATACGCGGGTCTGCTGCGGTCTGCCATTCAAGAGTTTTCCCGTGACCTGTGCATCGTGATGCGTGTTTATTTCGAGAAGCCCCGCACGACGATAGGCTGGAAAGGACTCATCAACGATCCCTATCTCGATCAGTCCTACAAGATCAACGATGGCCTGCGCCAGGCGCGACACCTGTTGCTCGATCTAGCCGAAATGGGAGTGCCTACAGGGACCGAGTTCCTTGACATGATTTCGCCACAGTACATTGCCGGCCTGGTAAGTTGGGGCGCCATTGGTGCACGAACGACAGAGAGTCAGGTGCATCGGCAACTTGTATCCGGCGTTTCCTGTCCGGTAGGCTTCAAGAACGGGACCTCCGGCAACGTTCAGATCGCCATTGATGCGATCCTCTCCGCAGCTCATTCGCACACCTTTTTGGGGCACACAAAACATGGTCAATCCGCGATCTTCGTCACGACGGGGAACCCGGACTGCCATATCATTCTTCGCGGCGGCAGAAACACGGTGAATTACACGGCACAAAGCGTTGCCGAAACCGCGGCAAAAATGGAAGAGGCCAGCGTGGCGACGCGCATCATGATCGACTTTAGCCACGCCAACAGCAACAAGGACTACCGGCGCCAGGCGCTTGTGAGTCACGATGTCGCCGGGCAGATTGCTGCAGGCGACCGCCGCATTATCGGGGTCATGATCGAGAGCAATCTTGTGGCCGGAGCCCAGCGGCTTGTCCCCGGCCAGCCGCTGGTCTATGGACAAAGCATTACCGATGGCTGCATTGACTGGGCCGAAACCTACTCGATGCTCAAGGAACTGGCGGCCGCCGTGAAAGCTCGCCGAGGCTAAGTTCACCACTGACAATTCGCCCCATTGGGAAATCAATAAGAAACCTGTCGTGTCGGTCTCAAAGCAAATAGAATAATCACCACTGAGCAGTTTCAATATACGGTAAGGGTGATTCAATGAGCACCAATGTGGAGAGCGTTAGTCAACCGAAGCAGCTAAGCAACGTTATTGAAACCGTTGAAAAGCAGCAGCAGCGGAACATCGCTGTCGATGCTTATCGCGGCTTTGTCATGCTGCTGATGATGGGCGAAGTCCTTCAATTTTCTCGCGTCGCTCATTCCTTTCCGAACAATCCCATCTGGCAATTTCTGTCTTTCAACCAGTCCCATGTCGAGTGGGCCGGCATGAGCCTGCACGATACCATCCAGCCGGGCTTCACATTCCTGGTCGGCGTTGCGCTTCCTTATTCGTTGAGAAGCCGCCAGCGAAAAGGTGAAGGCTTTAACCGCATGCTCGGCCATACTATCTGGCGGAGTTTTGTCCTGGTCGCGCTCGGGTTCTTCCTTCGTTCCATGAACAGCCCCATGACTAACTTCACCTTCGAAGACACTCTGACCCAGATTGGTCTCGGCTACACCCTCGCATTTCTGCTGACATTCGCGCGCCCGCGCTGGCAATGGATCTCATTTGCAGGTCTCCTGTTCGCCTATTGGCTGGCATGGGCGTTGTATCCGGCGCCCGGCGCCGACTTCCCCTGGGCTTCAGTCGGAGTGCCCGCAAATTGGCATCACCTCTACACCGGCTTCGCGTCGCACTGGAACAAGAACAGCAATCTAGGTCAGGCATTCGATGTCTGGTTTCTGAATATTCTTCCCCGCCCAAGCCGTTTCCTCTTTAACGACGGGGGCTACTTGACACTTAGCTTCATTCCAACGCTCGGCACCATGCTGCTTGGCTTGGCCGCGGGCCGCTGGTCCCTTGAGTCTGCGCCGAACATCCCGATGCGCAAATTCCTGCTGGCAGGAACCGCACTTGTCGCCGCCGGCTTGCTGTTTCACTTCACCGGAATCTGCCCCATTGTGAAAAGAATCTGGACACCGTCGTGGACCCTGTTCAGCGGCGGCGTGTGCTTCTTCTTTCTCGCCGCATTTTCATGGGTCATCGATGTCAGAAAGCATCGAGGCTTCGCGTTTCCTCTGGTCGTGGTCGGCATGAATTCCATAGCCGCATACCTCATCGCGCATCTCTTTGAAGAATTCATTCAGAGCAGCTTCCGCATCCATCTCGGGGCATCCGTTCTCAACTTGCTTGGCCCGGCCCTGGAACCCCTGCTTCTCGGTGCTCTTACTTTGATTTCTTACTGGCTCATCCTCTACTGGATGTTCAAAAAGAGAATCTTCGTTCGGATATAGCCTTGGCCAGGCTTATGTGAGTTTCCATTTGCCGATTGATGAAAGGAAACTCACAGGCCCTGACCTACTACCTCGACCAGGTCGTAGCGCCGCAAAGCGCACTACAGGCGACGTTGAGTTCTTCATATTCGCGAGCGTCCAGCCCAGGTTCAATGCGAACCGCGCACAATGCCGGGAAACCAATGGACTGCATTGTCGTGATAAAGCTTTCGCAAAACCGAATTGGGTAACGCCAGACCTTGCACCTTGCGGCCGCCGTAGTCAACTGTTTCGTTGGTCGCAAGGAATCGCCAATCGCGCGCGTAAGTCCCCTCCCATTCGTCGAGTGCTTTTTGCACTTTGTCGCTTGGAGAGAACTCGTTGTCCGTGGCATAGATCAGCTTGTCCTGATATTTCGTAATGAAAGCGATGATGTCGGCATGTGGTTGCAGCATCATGTAAGGCATGCGGGCGGCAAGATCCACTGCAAAGTTGGGGTATCGATCGAGATGCTGAGCCAGTTGATTGAAATCGGCCTCCATGCTGCCCAAGTGCGCTCCCACCACACGCAGATCCGGGTTCTGTTCAAGCACATGATCGCGCGCTTGCAGGATCTGTTCCTTGGAAGCAGGATGCGGCTTGTCGTACATATACCAAACAGGATTGTCTTTGTAGTAGGAATAATCTGGCGAAGCAGGGTCCATTGGAGCCCATGCTGAACTGGGATCCGCCACGTGGGCGATCAAAGTCTTATGGTGGGCAGCTATATCTTTGTAAATGGGTGCAAAGACCGAGTTATCGGGAAGGATGTAGTTACCCTTTGCATCCTTGATTTCCATCCCGATGTTCTTCCATATCTTTACTGCGATAGCGCCTTGATCGAACTCCTTGTTGAGCCACCGCTTCGAGCTTTCGGCGAACCCGCGATCATTGAGCTTGTAGGGATCGAATGTCGTGCATAAGATCCCGCGGCCATCGCTGCCTCGAACAAACTTCCACGCAGCCTCGCTCAATACCGGCAATTCCTTAGATTGTGGGTTCTGGTCGTCGACAACAATAATGTCCACTATGTGAAGATTCAGCTTCTTGAACATGGCAAAGAAGGCCGGATCGTTTTGGAAGGCGTGCGCGTGGGCATCAATCGGGTCGAGCGCGGTGAAATCTTTCAATTCCTGGATCGAGAAAGGTCCACTGACAACTTGCGCTGCGTTTGTTGGGCCCGATGCGGCGGGAGGTTTCTCTTGTGGATGTTTGTCGCATGCAACTACCCCGAGCATAAGCACCACTGACATCACGAGTATCTTCATCGTTGACTCCATTGAACGTGCAAAACGCTGCAATTTGACACCGGTGAAACTTCGAACAAGCCGGCAACGAAGTATAACGCCTCTGCTCACTAGCAACGAAACGCGTCATAAGTCTGATCCTCTTGAAACCGCTATGATGTGGGTAACCGCCTGGAATAGCGGCGCGGCACACGTATGGCATACACCATATTTATCTCGGCCGGCGAGGCCAGCGGCGAACATTACGGGGCGCTGCTGGTTGGCGCGCTTCAGCAAAGGCTCGCTGCTGTCGGGCAGCAGGCCCGCTTCTTCGGAATGGGCGGGGAACGCATGGCCTCCGCAGGTCTTGAAGTTGTCGTGCGATCGGAAGATATGGCGGTGATGGGGCTGACCGAAGTCCTGCACCACCTGCCGCGTATCTACCGCGAATATCGCCGATTAAAAAAAGCCATTCGCGAGCGGCGCCCGGATGTAGCCGTACTGATCGACTTTCCCGAAATCCACTTCCGGTTAGCCAGGGGGTTAAAGCGGCTTGGGGTTCCCGTTATTTTCTTTGTAAGTCCTCAGTTATGGGCATGGAAGAAGAAACGCATCACGTTGGTGCAAGATTTTGTCGATAAGATGCTGGTGATCTTCCCCTTCGAGCAGCCCTTCTACCGCGAGCGGGGCGTGGCCGCAGAGTTTGTCGGCCATCCGCTGGCAGACTTGCCGGCGCCAACCATCAGCCGCGCGCAATTTTCCCACGAAAATCAGTTGGACCCTTTCGAGATTTGGATCGGCCTGTTGCCAGGTAGCCGCCCCAGGGAAATCCGAGACCACCTGCCCGAGATGCTCAAGGCGGCGCGGGATCTGATTCCTCTCCCCGACCAATCCGGCCGCTTCGCATTCCTTGTTCCCTTGGCTCCGACCCTCAACGCAGATCATCGCATTCAGGTCCGGCGGATGGTCGACAAGTATGGCGCCGGTCTCAATATTCGCCTGGTGGACGATGCGCGTGCAGCGCTCTTCCACGCTCGGGCGTCTGTCGTGGCCAGTGGCACAGCCACCGTCGAAGCGGCGCTTATCGGAAACCCCTTTGTCGTGGTATACCGGGTTTCGCCGGTCACGTATGCCATCGCCAAACGAGTGGTCAAAGTGCCGCATGTAGCCATGGCGAACTTGATTGCCGGCAAACGGGTGGTGGCAGAATTGATTCAAGATGACTTCACAGCGGCAAATATCATCCAAGAAATCAGGCCTCTGCTACCCGATGGAGGCCCTCGGCAGTCCATGATGCAGGAGTTGGCTTCGATACGCGGCTTGTTGAGTACAGGGCCGGCCGACCATGAACAAGGCGCCATTGGCCGGGTGGCGTCGATTACCTTGGAAGTGCTGGCTGTAAGTTCAGCGGCGGCCGAGGCCACGGTGCATTCTTGATTTGGACCACCTGGCATTTAGGGAGATGGAAGACCAATGATTGCGATGCTGGAAAAAAACCGGATATTGCCAGTTGTCAGCGGGCTGGCATTCACTCTGATCATGGCGGGTCCTCTGGCTGCCCAAAAGGCGGAGCGGCCCGCGATGGCTGTAGCCGGTTACGTGATTGACGCTGAGCTGGACCCGGCTACGCACCATCTTGCGGCCAAGGCGGTGGTGAGTTTTACCGCCCCTGAAAACGCCGAGCTAGTGAGTTTTGGCTTTCACCCAGCGCTGAAAGTAAACAAGATCTCCGACGAAAGCGGCAAAGTGCTCACAGGAGATCGGTCCGCGGACGGGACAATTCGCGTAACCCCCGCCACCCCCTTCGTCAAAGGCCAGGTTGCGCATTGGACCTTCGCGTACGAGGGCACCATCACCGGCAGCGAGGACGGCCCGGTGGAAGGCCTCAAGCTGGCCGCCATCCAGGAGCCCATCACCTACCTGCTCTATGCAGCGCGCTGGTTTCCCTCGAACGGCTTTCTTACCAATCGGTTCACCGCCGAGATGCATATCCGCGTACCGCAAGGCATGAAGGTATTTGCCAGCGGTAGCCAAGGGGCGTCAAAATCTGTGACTCTGGCCAACGGCAAGTCCGGCGACCAATACGACTTTAATTGGACCAAGCCCGGCTTTCCCGGAACGGTGATCGCAGGCCGCTATGTAGGCCCGGTCTCGGTGGGCGAAGGCAATGTGAAGGTGTATCTCACGGTCAGCCACCAGCAGGCCGGAAACGAACTGGCGCAAACCGCAGCCAAGGAGTACGACTTTTTTACCGAGAAATTCGGCGCGCTTGAGTCCTCCCGCCTCAACGTGGTGGAACTGCCGGACGACACCATCCCCGCCGTGTACGCGCCGGAGTTGGCCGGGATTTTGGGTTCCCGAGTGGGAGACAAGAGCGGCGTTCGGTTGCTGGCCAACACGATTGCCCATCAGTGGTGGGGTTCCGAGGTTAGCCCGCGCACCCTGAACGATGCCTGGATTACCAACGGCATGGCCCGCTATGGCGAATTGATGTACGTGGAAGAAGAGAGCGGCAAGAACGCCATGAAAACCGCCCTCCAGGATGTTTCCGCGGGTGCCTTGGCGTACGACACCATTCCTCTATCAAGTGCTGGGCGCATGAACCCGTTTTCGCCCGAATTCCAATCGATGACGCTCGAAAAGGGCGCCATGATCTTTCATATGTTGCGCTGGGACATCGGCGACAAAGCATTTCTGGACACTCTGAAAGGTGCGCTGGGCCAGTACACCGATAACTCGATGCGCGCCCAGGACTTTGAGAAAGTGGCCGAGGCGCAGAGTCAGCAGCAGCTTACCGCGTTCTTTGCGCAGTGGATTGACGGCACCGGCGCACCGCAATTCACCAATAAGTATGCCGTTTACCGGTTAGGGAACAACAAGGGCTTCCGTACAATCGGAGAGATTGGTCAGGACCTTGACCTGTTCCGCATGCCGGTGGAATTGCGGGTTGAGACCGACGGCAAAACGGAAATCCAAAAGGTGGATGTGGTAGGCACCCAGACACAATTCGTGGTGGACACCTTCGGCAGGCCGCGGCGGATCGCCATCGATCCCGGCAATTGGCTGCTCAAATCCACTCCGGATCTGCAGGTGCGGATTTCCATCCTGAAAGGGCAGCAAATGGTGGCGCAAGGCGACCTGGCCGCCGCAGTGGCTGAGTACCAGAAGGCGCTTGAGGCCAACTCGCAGAGTTCGTTGGCCAATTACCGCATCGGAGAGGTCCTCTTCTCGCAGCGCAACTACCAGGCAAGCGTGAATGCCTACCGGGACGCACTTCGTGGCGACGGAGAGCCGCGCTGGACCGAGGTCTGGAGCCACATCCAACTGGGCAAGATCTTCGATATCACCGGGCAGCGCGATCGGGCAGTGAATGAATACCGGCTTGCGGTGCAGACAAACGACAACACACAGGGCGCAGTCAACGAGGCGCGGCTGTACCTGCAAAAACCGTATCTGCGGCCGGAGAACGACTAGGCCTGCCAGAGCGGCTCTGTTTGCCGCCGCGATTCACTCCTGAAGTGAAACGTACTCCGCGTTCGCGATTCCGGACGTGCCAACATTTCGATTCATCCTCTTGGCATGACGGGTATGCGCCGATATACCCGGCATGTG
>OCTA010005881.1_pt1 | contig 10555 bp, 8 predicted proteins | sample 1538991 | NCBI WGS metagenome assembly OCTA01 (sample SAMEA3539302, study PRJEB22396) | soil metagenome | biome: tundra; feature: field; material: soil | place: USA | collected 2010-05 | depth 0.15 m | reverse complement strand
TCGCACGGCGCGCCAACTGGGCTTCGCCGAAAGCGAATACATCACGGCGAGCTACGCCGGGCTCTATCTGGACTGGTGTCAGCGCCAAGGCGTGAAGCCGGGCCACATGGTGTTTGGAGCCGAAGGGCTCGTCGCGAAATAACCGTACCAACCGCTCCCTGACGGTCGCGGCTCCGCCCCCGATTCCGAGCCGCGACCGTCAGGGAGCGGTCCAGGCTAGATATATAGTCAGGGCCTGCGCACCAGGAAGACCGCCACCTCGGCCAGCAGGTTCGGCAGCAGGGTCACCTTGCGGCGGCCCGCAAGGAAGTAGCGGCGTTCCACCGTCAAGCCCTCCGCCGCCGCCAAGTCCTCGAAATCATGCACCGTGAGGAAGTGGATGTTGGGGGACTCGTACCACTGGTAGGGAAACAGTTTGGTGCGCGGCGCGCGCCCGCTTGCCAGCATGGAAAGCCGCATGCGCCAGTGCCCGAAATTGGGGAACGCCACGATGGCCCCGCGGCCTACGCGCAGCATCTCGGCCAGCACCTGGCGCGGGTGGCGCGTCTCCTGCAGCGTCTGGCTCAGGATGACATAATCGAAAGCCTGCGCCGGATAGTCCGCCAACCCCTGGTCGATGTCGCCCTGGTACGCCGAGACTCCTCGCGAGATGGCGCGGCGTACCTTCTCGCCGGAAATCTCGACTCCGCGCGCCTCGACGCCCTTATTTTCCGCCAGCCACTGCAACAGTTCGCCGCCGCCGCAACCCAGGTCCAGCACCTTCGTGCCCGGTTCCACGATGTCGCCGATGATGGCGTAGTCGCTGCGGCCCAACAGCTCGCGAACGAACGCCTGTTTCCGCGGCCCTTCGGCGCTCATGGGATTTTCTCGAACGTGCTGGCGAGGAATCCGCTCACCAGGGCGCTCTGCTCGGCCACGTCGACCAGGAAGGAGTCGTGCCCATAGTTGGATTCGAGCTCGACGTAAGCCACGTCGCGGTTGAGCGCCCGCAGCGCGCGCACGATCTCCTGCGACTGGTAGCTGGGGTAGAGCCAGTCCGAGCTGAAGCTGATGGCCAGGAACCGCGCCCGCGTCTGCCCGAACGCCGCCGCCAGAGTGCCGCGGCCGCTGGCGAGATCGAAATAGTCCATCGCCTTGGTGATGTAGAGGTACGAGTTGGCGTCGAAGCGGCTCACGAACTGGCTGCCGCGGTAGCGAAGATAGCTCTCCACCTCGAAATCCACTTCAAAGTCGTAGCCGAAATTCTCCTTGCCGCGCAGCCGGCGTCCGAATTTCTCGCGCATGGAATCGTCGCTCATGAAGGTGATGTGGCCCACCATGCGCGCCACGGCCAGCCCGCGCGCGGGCGGCTGCTTGCCGTAGTAGTTTCCCTGGTTCCAATCCGGGTCGGCCATGATGGCCTGCCGGCCCACCTCATTGAAGGCGATCTGCTGCGCGCTGTGGCGCGCGGTGGTGGCGATGGGAATGGCGGAGACCACGCGTTCGGAATACGCCGCCGCCCATTCGAGCACCTGCATGCCGCCCATGGAACCGCCGGAAACCGAGAGCAGGCGGTCGATGCCGAACCAGTCGATCAGCATCCTTTGCAGCCGCACCATGTCGCCGATGGTGATCACCGGGAACGACATGCCGTAGGGGCAGCCGGTCGCCGGGTCGATGGACGAAGGCCCCGTGGCGCCGCGGCAGCCGCCCAGCACGTTGGAGCAGATCATGAAGTATTTGTTGGTGTCGAAGGCCTTGCCCGGGCCGATCATGTTGTCCCACCAGCCCTGCTTCCCGGTCTCATGGCTGATGCCGGCCGCGTGGGCGTCGCCGGAAAACGCGTGCAGGATCAGGATGGCGTTGGTCTTGGCGGCGTTCAACTCGCCGTATGTTTCATAGGCCACTTCCACCGGCGCGAGCGTGGCTCCGTTATCGAGCGTGATGGAATCGAACCGGACGGTGTTGGCTTCGACGATCATGCGGGGAGAGTTTCATGATATCAGGTGGGGCGGACCCCGCTCTGTTACCCTGAAAGCATCCTCCCATGGGCGTCCGCGGTAAACCAGAAATCATGAGTCCGGCCGGATACTGGCCGCAGTTGCGCGCCGCCATCGAGGCGGGCGCCGACGCGGTCTATTTCGGACTCAAACATTTCACGGCGCGCGCCAAGGTTGGCTTCTCCCTGGGCGAACTGGCGGACGTCATGTCCACGCTGCATCGCCGCGGCGTCAAGGGATACGTCACGTTCAACACCCTAGTCTTCGATCACGAGCTGGCCGAAGCCGCCCGCGCGATCGGCGCCATCGCCGAAGCCGGCGCCGACGCCATCATCGTGCAGGATCTTGGCGTTCTCAAGCTCGCCCGCCGAATTGCAACTGGCCTGCAACTGCACGGCAGCACCCAGATGAGCGTCACCAGCGCGGATGGCGTCCGCCTGGCGCAGGAACTCGGCGCCACCCGGGTTACCCTGGCGCGGGAGCTTTCGCTCGCCGAAGTGCGCGCTATCCGCTCCCAGACCGATTGCGAGCTGGAAATTTTCGTCCACGGCGCGCTGTGCGTGGCGTATTCCGGCCAGTGCCTCTCGTCGGAAGCTTGGGGCGGCCGCAGCGCCAATCGCGGGCAGTGCGCGCAGGCCTGCCGGCTGCCGTATGAGATGCTGGTGGATGGCGAAGCCGCCCCGCTTGGCGACGCGCGCTACTTGCTCTCGCCGGGCGATCTCTACGCCCTGCGCCAAATCCCGGAAATCGTCGCGATCGGGATTGCGGCGCTGAAGATCGAAGGCCGCTACAAGGACGCGGAATACGTGGCGCTGACCACGCGCGCCTACCGGCAGGCGGTGGACGAGGCTTGGGCGGGCCGGGAAATCCAGATCACTTCTGCAAATGAGCTGCAACTGGAGCAGGTCTACTCGCGCGGATCCGGCCCGTATTTCCTGAACGGAACCGATCACCAGGCCGTGGTGAAAGGCCGCGCGCCGCGCCATCGCGGCGTGTGGATGGGTCGCGTAGCGGATGTCACGGCGGAAGGGGTGCTGGTAGAACCGTCCGCTGCCAACAGCCTGGCGCCGCTGAAGCCCGGCGACGGCGTGGTATTCGACGCGGCCGATTGGCGCAGCCCCCAGGAACCCGAAGAGGGCGGAAGGGTGTACCAGGCGGCCGCGCGCGGCGGCATGCTGGAACTGCGGTTCGGCAACGGCGTAGTGAATACGCGGCGGATCCGCGCGGGCGATCTGGTATGGCGCACGCACGATCCGAACGTCGACAAGGCCGCGCGGCCATACCTGGAGGCGGCCGCTCCGGTGCGCAAACAGGCCGTGCGCGTGCGCGCGACGGCGCGGGAAGGGTCGCCGCTCGATACGGAGTGGATACTGGGAGAGTTGCGCGTGACCGCGCGCTCCGATGGGCCGTTAGGAACTGCGCGGGACCGTCCGCTCACCGCGGAGTACCTGTCCGCACAACTGGGCCGCCTCGGAAACACGCCCTACGAACTGGCAGCCGTGGAGTTGGATGCGCAGGGCGCGCCCTTCGCCCCGAGTTCCATGCTGAACGAATTGCGGCGACGGGCGGTGGAGGAGTTGGCGCGATTGCAGGCGGCCCCGCGGCGCGTGGTGCTGGAATCGGTGGAGCAGGCCTCCCGGCCTGCTCTGGGCAGGCGGACCCACAAACGGCGTGGGTACCCCGGCCCGCCCCACCTGCACCTGCTTGTCCGCACCCCGGAACAGCTTGATGCGGCGCTCATCCTACGCCCCGCCAGCATCACTCTGGACTATCTCGATCTCTACGGCCTGCGCCCTTCCCTCGAGCGGATTCGCGGCGCGGGTCTGGTGGGGCGCGTGGCCAGCCCGCGCGTCTTGAAGCCCGGGGAGCAGCGCGTGGTCGATTTCCTGCTTGGCTGCGGTTGCCCCATCCTGGTGCGGCCGGCCGGCCTGCTGCACGCCTTATGCGGGCGGGAGCATCCGGCGCTGGTTGGCGATTTCAGCCTGAACGCCGCCAACGCCGTCACCGCCGCCGAATTGCTGGGCCTGGGCCTGGAAACGCTGACCCCGGCGCACGACCTCAACGCCGCGCAGGTGGCCGAGTTGGCGCGCAACGCCGGCGCGGAACGCATCGAGGCCGTGGCTTACCAGCACCTGCCGGTCTTCCATACCGAGCATTGCGTATTCTGCCGCTTCCTTTCGACGGGGACGAGCTACCGCGATTGCGGCCGCCCCTGCGAGCGGCACCGGGTGGCGCTGCGGGATTCCGCCGGACGCGCGCACCCCGTGATGGCCGATGTGGGCTGCCGCAACACAGTCTTCGGCGCCGAAGCGCAGCAAGCCGCCGCGCATCTGGAGGCTTGGCGGGAGGCAGGAATTCGCCATTTCCGGCTGGAGTTCGTACACGAATCGGCCAGCCAGGTGACGGGCGTGACGACCGCCTTCGAGGACGCGCTGGCGGGGAGGTGTCCGCCGCGCGAACTGGCCGCCCGTCTGCAACGTCTCGCCCCGCAAGGCATCACCGACGGCAGCTTATACGTCCCGGCGGACTATCTGACTCTGCCGGTCTTGCAGTAAGCGCTTAGCAGGATGCTGAAAAAGGCAGCGACACGAGCGAAGTGGACAGGTTGTTTGGTGACAGGCCCTACTGAATCTCACATAATACAGTGACAAAAAGGTCAAAGAGAAAGACCGGCATGTTTGCGGAAAGAAAACGGCAGAGTGCGCGACCGTCTGACCCGGCGCAGGCCGCCACGAACCGCCGTGTCCAGTTCGCCGAGGTCCTTGGCGCAACGGTTGGCCAGTTCCTTCCCTTTGATGTTCCCCCACATGGTCTCAATGGGATTCAGGTCGGGCGCATAACCGGGTAGCCGCTCCACTGTGAGCCAACCGCGCTGACGCAGTAGATACTCCTGCATGGCGCGGCTCTTGTGGGCGGGCAGTCCGTCCCAGACCAGGATGGCTTTCTGACGGCGCACGTGCCGCTTGAGGTCGTCGAGGAAGGCAATCAGACTTTCGGTGTTGTAGCTGCCCTCGCGGGTCTGGAAGAACAGGCGGCTGCGGCGTCCGTCCCAGCGGTAGCCGATCGCCGCGCAGATCGACATCTTCGACCAGTTGAAAGCATGAATCAGGACCGGTGTTTCGCCCTTCGGAGCCCAGGTTCTGCGGATGGAGGGACGTTGCGAGACGCCGCTTTCGTCCTGGAAGAAGATCCAAGCCTTCTGGCGCCGAGCGTTTTTTTTACTGCCGGCCATCGTTGGTTCATCCAGAGCTTCCCCTTTTCCGGGTCGCGTTCGCGTGCGTGCTTGGCAGGCCGCTGCAGCGTCCAGTCCATCGCCCCCAGGATCTTCCACACATGACCGGGATGGTAATGGACGCTGGTCACGCGCTCCATCACAAGGCCTCATGGGACCTCCGTTCTTACAGCCGCAGGGGACCGGACAGGACCAGGTGCAAAGGCCGCCCGCTCCCCGCAAGAGATTGACGATGTGCCGGGCCCTCCGGCGTTGCAGACAAATCGCCCGGTTTAGTCGAACATCTGGGTGAAGGTCCCGGAAGCATCGATCCATCGTTGGAAACTGGCCACCTTCGCGGCTCCGAACCGGAAACTGCGGACGTCTACATGGTCGAGATACCAACCTGCGGCGACGCCATCGTCGACGAGTTGGACGGTCAACGCCTGGAGTTCCCCCAGGTCAACCGTTGGGAGCGTCACGTAGGTCCAACTGTTCCTCTCCAGGCGGCCCGGCAAGCAGGCGTTTAAAACCATGCTGGCATTGCCGGCGGCTCCGGTAAGCGTAATCTTCACGTGGGCGTCAGTGCCGGCGCCCTCCTGGTCGCCGGTGTAAATGGCAATCCCATACGCGAAATTCGGCGGCGCGAACGGATTATCGAGTCGCGTTGGGGAGCGGAACGCGTTCCGGAACTCGTCTTCCTGAAGGATGGCATTCAGCTTGGGAAGGCTGTCGGTAATGAACCCGTCGACGCCGATGCGGAGGTATTCGCGCATCGCATCGTCGTCGTTCACCGACCAGACATAGATGAACTGCAACAGGCCGGTGGCCGCGCGGAACTCGCAGGCCCTCTCCATGGAGGGACGAACGTTGGGTCCGAGCAAGGAGTTGGCGACGGCGATCCCGTTACCGAAGCAGCGGTTCGAAACGTCCACGAAAAAATTCGAGATCGCGACGGGGTCGTTCTCCTCGTCGACCATGAGGCCTTCCCTCGGTCCGAGACCCTGCCTGATCCGATCGAAAATGGCGCCTTGGGACCGGTCGCTCACGGAGATGATGACGTTCAGACCGGTATCGAAAGTCAGACGGTTTCGGATCTCCGTCAGCAGGGTAAGCCCAAGCTCCGGGGTGGCGATCTTTGGCTTGCAGTCGAACACCACCAGGGTGAGCTCCGGCCTTTGCAGCGCGATGTCATGCAATGCGTCGAGGTATTGAGCAAGAGGGGGGGCGTCCGGCTCGCAGCCATGAAGCGGATCGATGATCGAGGCCTCGCCGATGCAAAGCTCGTTGGGCCGGTCCGCGTACGCGTTCACGTCGGGTTCGATCGCATTGGCCCCGCCGTTCAGAGCGGCGCGCACTTGGGGGATGGAATTCGGATTATGCCCTACGCGATAGAACGGACGAGGCCCGAATGCGGAGTCCGGCATCGATCAACCCTCCTTTATCCTGGCAGGTTGCCGAAAAGACTTCTTGGCCGCGGATGAACACAGATGAAAACGGATTCGAAGAATGCAAGTACTTTGTTTTCGATCCGCGTTCATCGGCGTTCATCCGCGGCCATTACTCCCAAGGAGTTTTTCAGCAGCCTCCTAGAAACGTTCCCCAATTATGGAGTTGCGGGAGCGGACGTGTCAACCTTGCGTTACCGGTAGAATCGGGATATGACGGACGCGGACCTGCTCGAGCATATCGGCAAGTTGCCGCACGCGCGCGGCAACTTCAAGCAACTGGTTCGGGAGCTGGGAATCAAGACCGCGGGACGAACGGAGCTGGAGACGGCGGTGGCGCGGCTGGCGGCGCGCGGCGATCTGGTCGAGCTGCGCTCCGGGCATTTCGCGGTCACCGCGCGCAGCCGGGAATTCGCCGCCGGGCGGCTGAACATGCACCGCGACGGCTACGGCTTCCTGATTTCCGACCGGCCCATGCCAGGAATTGCGGGCGACATCTTTATCCCTCCCGAATCGGCGCAAAAGGCGATGCACGGCGACCGCGTGGTGGTGCGCATCGCGCGGATCGAGACGGACGGCCGGGCGGACGGCGAAATCGTCAAGATCCTGAAGCGCGCGCATCTTACGGTGGTCGGGGAATTCCGTATCGGCCGGCGAGGGCAGTACGTTGTCCCGCACGATGGGCGCATCCAGCAATGGATTGAGATTCCCGAGGGCATGGAGATCCCTCCGGCGGGGCCGGTGATCGACCGTATCGGCGTGGCGGCGCCCTCGGTCTCCTCCGTGGCGGACCTGAATGGCATGATCGTGAACGTGGAGGTGGTGGAATTCGCGGAGAAGGGGGAGAACCCCGTAGGCCGGGTGATCGAGATCCTGGGGCATCCCGACGATTTCGGCGTGGATGTCGAGACCGTCATCCGCAAACACCATTTGCCGAACCGCTTCCCGCCCGAGGTGGTGGAGCAGGCGGAAGCCGTCCCCAGCGCGATCGCCGAACGGGAACTGGAGGGCCGCCGCGATTTCCGCGGCATGGACGTGGTGACCATCGACGGCGAGACGGCCCGCGATTTCGACGACGCGGTGTGGGTGGACCGCCTGCCTAACGGAAATTACGCGTTGCACGTGCACATCGCCGACGTCAGCCACTACGTGCGGCCCGGCACGCCCATCGACGTGGAGGCCCGTTTGCGGGGAACCAGCGTGTACTTTCCGGACCGCGCCGTGCCCATGCTGCCGTACGAGCTTTCCACTAACATCTGCTCCCTCCTCCCGCACGAGGACCGGCTGGTTTTGTCGGCGCTGCTGGAGATCGACCACCAGGGCGGAATCGTAACGCAGGAGTTCATGCCCGGCGTGATCCGCAGCGCGGAGCGGATGACATATACCAACGTCCACCTGGTTCTGGAGGGCGACCAGGATCTGCGCGAGCGGTACCAGCCGCTGGTGGCGCGATTCGAGCTGATGCGGGAACTGGCGCTCATCCTGAACCGCAAGCGCGTGCGGCGCGGTTCCATCGATTTCGATTTGCCGGAACCGCTGATCGAGTTCGACCAGTTTGGCGAGATGACCAGCGTGACGCGCGCGCCGAGGAACATCGCGCACAGCCTGATCGAGGAGTTCATGCTGGCAGCCAATGAGGCGGTGGCGTCGCATCTGGAAAACTCCGGCGTGGCGTCAATCTACCGCATTCACGAAAAGCCCGATCCCAAACGGGTGATGGAGTTCGAGGAAGTGGCGGCGCATTTCGGCTGCTCGCTGGGCGTGGGCGCGATTCCGGTGAAAAAGTTCGGAATCACGGACCGGCATCGCGACGGAACCAAGCACCGGCGCGAGATCGTGCTGGCGGACACGAACGTCAATATCACCTCCCGCCATTACCAGCGCCTGGTTGCCAAAATCGAGGGCAAGCCGGAGGAGCGTATTTTGAGTTTTCTCATGTTGCGTTCGCTGAAGCAGGCCCGCTACAGCACGGACAACGTGGGCCACTTCGCGCTGGCCGCCGAAACCTATACGCATTTCACGTCGCCCATCCGCCGCTATCCGGATTTGGTCGTACACCGCCTGCTGCGGGGAGTCTTGACGGGTCAGGCCGCAAACCTGCCCCCCGAAGCCGCGCTGGCTGGCATCGCCGAGGAGTGCTCCCAATCGGAGCGGCGGGCGGCGGACGCCGAGCGCGAGTTAGTGGAGTGGAAGAAAGTGCGGTTCATGGCGGACCGCGTCGGGCAGGATTTCGACGCGCTGGTCATTAGCACGGCCAAATACGGGTTGTTTGTGGAGCTGGCGGACCTGTTCATCGAGGGCCTGGTTCCCGTCGACACGCTACCCGGCGACGAGTACACTTATCAGGAGAGCGTCCGCAAGATCGTGGGAAAGCGCACGCGGCGCGAGTTTGCGGCCGGCGACAGCGTGCGGGTGATCCTGGACCGCGTGGACGCAAACGAGCGAAAACTACAGTTTTCGATCTTGGAAGATGAGCGCCACTCGCCTCGATCCCGGCGACCTGATCCGCATTCCCGGCGGCGCGTTCCTCATGGGACAGGAAAACGGCCGCGACGATGAGCGCCCCGCCCACCGCGTAACCCTCGCGCCGTTCCTGCTGTGCCGGTACCAGACCACCAACGCGCACTACGAAGCGTTCCGGCGAGTGACCATGCGGGAGAAGTCCGAGTTTACGTGCCTTACGCAGCCGGCCACGTCGGTGAATTGGTTCGACGCGGTGGCATACTGCAAATGGCTTTCGGCGCAGTGGGGCGCGCATTTCCGCTTGCCCACCGAAGCCGAATGGGAATTTGCGGCGCGCGGCGGATTGGAGCAGCGCCTCTACCCGTGGGGCGATGCGGAGCCGGAGGCACGCGCCGGATACCCCGAGCGCTGGCGCAACGGCCCGGAGCCCGTGGGTACGTCGGAGCCGAACGGCCACGGCCTGTTCGATATCTGTGAGAACGTCCACGAGTGGTGCGCCGACTGGTACGACCTAGGGTATTATGCGGCGTCTCCGGCGGAGAACCCCACGGGTCCGGCGGCCGGCAAGCGGCGCGCATCGCGGGGCGGAGCCTGGCGGCATCACGTGAAGATCGCGCGCTGCGCCGCGCGCAGCAGCATTCCGCCGGAGTTCCGTTACGCGGACTACGGTTTCCGGGTGGCGGGGGATGTGTAGCCGTGAAGCCGTTTCCTGCAACGCCGGAATTGCTATCCGTGGCGGAACGCGTGGTGTGGTTCAAGACGCCCTCCGAAGCTCTGGCGGACCCGGTGCATTTCCTCGCGCATGTGATGACCTACGGAACGGTGGAAGACCTGCGCGCTATCGAGGGACTGGTTGGACAGCGTGAGTTTAGAGAAACGCTCGAAAACGCGCCGCCGGGCATTTTCGATCCGCGCTCCTGGGCGTACTGGAATCTGAAATGCGGCCGTGTACCAACGCCCCCTTTGCCGGTGCGCCAAGGGGTGCAACCGGCGCCGCCGCAACTCTGACAACCGCACCGTAAAAAATGCACCGTAAAAAATGCTTGCAAAATCCGCATTCAGGTAGTAGTATTTCAAGCAGGTATAGTAAAGAGATATGGCGCAGCCTAAATTATCGAAACTGGAACTGCAAATCATGGAGGCGCTTTGGACCCAAGGCCCATGCTGCATTCGGGACGTTCAGCAGTTCTTCCCCGCGGAAGGCAGGCCGGCCTACACCACTGTGCAAACCACGATCTATCGCATGGAAGGGAAGAAAGCGGTCCGCCGCGTCAGGAAGATCAGCAACGCGCACATCTTCGAAGCGGTAGTCTCCCGCGACGCCGCGCAACGCAAGTTGATCGACGACTTGTTGGGGCTCTTCGGCGGCCGGACCCAGCCCGTCATGGCGCACCTGATTGATTCCGGCAAGCTCACTCTGGAAGATGTGGAGGAAGCGCGCAAGGCCCTCCGCA
>OCTA010005880.1_pt1 | contig 10556 bp, 11 predicted proteins | sample 1538991 | NCBI WGS metagenome assembly OCTA01 (sample SAMEA3539302, study PRJEB22396) | soil metagenome | biome: tundra; feature: field; material: soil | place: USA | collected 2010-05 | depth 0.15 m | reverse complement strand
GGGCCTGATGATGTTCCGCAAGGTGCTGTTCACGCTGGATGGCATCCTGCACGATATCGCCGCGCCCAACCTGTGGATGGACCTGACCCTGGCACGGTACATGCTGGCGCGCTCTCCGCTGGGTCTCATCGATTGGATCGGCGTGGAAGCCAGCGCGCTGCTGTATGGCGGCCGGCTGTGGGTGCAATGGGCGCAGGCGGCGTTGAGCCGCGCCGACGCTTAGTGCCTGTCAGAACATAAGTGTAGCCGATAAAACATAGCTGCTGTAAAATGTTTCTTGGACAGCAAGCGCGAGATTGCAGAACGATTTGACTTGATCGCACCGTTTCTCGACGAGCGAATGCGCCGGCTCTGGGCGGCAGCCGAGAGCCAAGCAATGGGCCGCGGTGGAATCGCGCTGGTGGCACGCGCGAGCGGCGTATCACGGCGTGCCATTCGCGTGGGAATCTCAGAGTTGCGCGTGACGCTAATCGGAGCCGATCCGAACGGCTTGACGCTTACGTATCGCGTCGTTTCGCAGCCGGTCAACGGCACTGTAGCGATCAATGGCAACGTGGCGACGTACTTGCCCGCTGCCGGATTCAAAGGCGCCGACACGTTCACCTTCGCGGCCTTTGACGGCAAGGTGGATTCGAACTTGGGCACGATCACGGTAACCGTGAATTGATCGGTGGGGCAGGCCCTCGGCCTGCGGCGGCCTCTCAAGGCCGCCCGGACGGGCTTTCAATAAATTGCAGAGGGTTTTCGACCGTGCAAGGGTCATCGAGAGGCGGGCACGCCAAGGCCGTGCTGCTCAGTAACCGGGACTATGTGCGGCCTGCCGCACCCGAACCGGAGGTGCCGACCATCGGGGAAGAATCCAAACGCAGGGGCAAGCGCGCAGCCCGACGGTCTAATCGCCAAACCGGCTAGGCGCTATAAACCGACCCAGCACTTGCCCGGTTAGAGTTAGCGCATCTTTAGTACCCTCAGAACCATCATTGCCGGCCCGCTGATGAGCACAGGTGAACGCCGATCTTGTCCCGAGGACGACCCGTTGAAGCCCTCCACGCACTGCGGCGTTTTCAAACAAGCCAACGAATGCAATGCGCGCGTGTTTTTATCTAAGCGGCGGGATTTCGAGCGTGGGCCTGCGGCCGTGGACCGTCTACGGCGTGGGCCGCGACCGCGGACTCACCGCCGGCCCCACGCTGGCCATTCGCGCCGTAGCGCTCTGGCAGCCGTTTCGCATCCGGCTGACCGGCCACATGGATCTGCAATATGTTGCCGATGTCGCGGAGAGCTTCGTGCGCTACGCGCGCGCATGTGCCCGGAATTACGCAGACTCCGCTCGAAGACGGCATACGCCAAACAATTGGATATGTTTGAGAACTTACACCACGCCGGAGTTATTGTATGATACTTCACTAGGTATCCGTTAACTAAGTTGTAAGATTAGCCCTGGTCGATTATCCTTAGATCGGGTGAAATCCGCGTCCGGGCAAGACCGATGCCTGCGAAATATCTTTTGAAACAGAAGGACGTAAAGTTCCGGCTGTTGTTCGAGGACAACCCCCTGCCTATGTGGGTGTTCGATCGGGAAACCTTGCGCTTCCTGGAGGCGAATCATGCGGCGGTGGCCCATTACGGCTATACCCGCGAAGAATTCCTGAGCATGACCGTCGCGGACATCCGTCCGCCGGAAGACTTAGCGCGCCTGAAAGATTCGGTTGCCCAGGCGAGTGGCTTGGCAAGGTCCGGCCACTGGCGTCACCGGCTCAAAGACGGCCGGCTGATCGACGTGGAAGTCGCCTCGCACACTATTTCGTATGGCGGCCGGCAGGCCGTGCTATCGGTGCTGCAGGACATTACCCAACGCAAGCAGCTCGAAGAACAACTCCGGCAGTCGGCCAAGATGGAAGCTGTCGGCATGCTGGCCGGCGGGATCGCGCACGACTTCAACAACCTGCTGACCATCATCAATGGCTATAGCCATATACTGCTGAACACGCTCCCCGAGGCCGACCCGAACCGTAGCGCGGTGGAGCAGATCATGAAAGCCGGGGAGCGCGCGGCCACGCTCACGCGGCAGTTGCTGTCGCACAGCCGCCGGCAGGTGTTGCAGCCCAAGCTCCTGAACCTCAACCAACTGCTCACCGGCATGGAAGCCATGCTGCGGCGGCTGATCGGCGAGGATATCGAGTTGCGTTTCGCGCCGGGCCGCGACATTGGGCAGGTGAACGCCGATCCCGGACAGATTGAGCAGGTGGTAATGAATCTGGCAGTGAACGCGCGGGACGCCATGCCGCGCGGCGGCATCTTGACCATCGATACAACCGGCGTGGAGCTTGACGAGCCTTACCATTCCACGCACATCGCCATAAAGCCGGGCAAGTACGTGGCGCTGGCAATCGGCGACAACGGTTCGGGAATGGACACTGAAACGCTCGCGCATCTCTTCGATCCCTTCTTCACCACCAAAGCGCAAGGCCAAGGCACGGGGCTGGGAATGACTACGGTATTCGGCATCGTCAAGCAGAGCGGCGGCGGCATTGAGGTGTCAAGCGAACCCGGCCAGGGCACGTCCGTGAAGGTGTATCTGCCGCGTATCGACCAGCCCGCCGCGGTCGAGATAGAGGCGCCCGTGGCGAAGGCGGCGCGCGGTTCCGAGACGATCCTGCTGGTGGAGGATGAGCATCAGGTGCGCAACCTGGTGCGCGACAGCCTGCGGCGCGAAGGCTATCAGGTTCTAGACGCCCCCAGCGCAGCGGAAGCCCGGCGGATCGCCGCCGCGCACAAAGGTCCGATCCATCTGCTGCTCGCGGATGTGGTAATGCCCAAGGAAGGCGGCCGCGAATTGGCCGCCAGCCTGGTGTCGCGCCGTCCGGCGATGAAGGTGCTCTTCATGTCCGGTTACACGGATCAGGCCATCGAATCCGGTTTCATCCAGAAGCCGTTCACGCCCGCGGCCTTGTCCAGCAAGGTGCGGGAAATCCTGGAAACGAACGGCGAGACCAGCCAGGGTGCCGGCGGCTAGTGGGGCAGGCCTCCAGGCCTGCAGCGGGTCTCCAGGCCCGCTCTCTTTTTATCCCTGTAACCAAATATTCATATTCCGGCCCGTGAATTTTGGGCTATAATGGCCAACATCCGGATTCTGGGTATCGGAGCGTTCGCGCAAGGAGGGGAACGATGGATGGCAGCCGTAGGGATTTTCTGAAAGTTGCGGCGCTGGGTGGGGCCGCGGTCTCCTGGCTTGGATTCGACCTGCAGCCCGCGTATGCGCAACTCAGCCAACTCAAGATCGCCCGCGCCACGGAGACCCGCTCCACCTGCCCTTATTGCTCGGTGAGCTGCGGTGTCATTATTTACACTATTGGCGACAAAGCCAAAAATGTCACACCGCAGGTCATCCACGTCGAGGGCGACCCGGACCACCCCATCAATCGCGGCACGCTTTGCCCCAAGGGCGCTTCTCTCGAACAGGACATCCTGAACCCGCGGCGGCTCCTGAAGCCGCAGGTCCGGCGTCCCGGCTCGGATCGTTGGGAAGACATCGCCTGGGACCAGGCCATCGATGAAATCGGCCGCTGGGTGAAGAAAACCCGCGACGAGAGCTTCATCGAGCAGGACGCACAAGGCCGCACCGTGAACCGTTGTGAAAGCATCGGCTGGATCGGCGGCTGCACGGATACCAACGAATTCAACTATCTCGCCGGAAAAGCCATGCGCAGCCTGGGGGTCTGTTACATCGAAACCCAGGCCCGTGTTTGACACGGCCCCACGGTCTCCAGTTTGGGGCCCACGTTCGGACGCGGTGCGATGACCAACGGTTATGTCGATATCAAGAATACCGACATGATGTTGATCATGGGTGGCAACCCCGCCGAGAATCACCCCTGCGGTTTCAAGTGGGCCATCGAAGCCAAACGGAACCGCAACGCGAAGATGATCGTTGTCGATCCGCGCTTCACACGCACGGCCTCCACGGCGGACCTGTTCCTGCAAATTCGCGCCGGCGCGGATATCGCGTTCCTGGGCGGCGTGATCCGTTACGCCATCGAGAACAATCGCATCGCTAAGGACTACCTCGCCAACTACACCAACGCCGCATTCATCGTGAAGGAAGGTTTCAAACTGCCAGACGATGGATTGTACTCGGGTTTCGATGCGGCCACCCAAACCTACGATAAATCGACCTGGAATTATGAGGCGGCCGGTGGTTCGGCCCCATCTTCAACGGCCAGCGCAAAGCCCGGGCTGCCTCCGAACGTCAATTCGGACCTGACCTTGCAGCATCCGCGCTGCGTTTTCCAGTTGCTGAAAACGCAGTACTCGCGTTACACGCCGGAGATGGTCGAGCGCATCACCGGCATACCGAAAGACCAGTTCCAGAAAGCCGCCGATCTGTTCACTTCCATCCGCACGGACGGCGACATGAAAAAGGTCGCCACCATTATGTACGCGGTCGGCTGGACGCAGCACACCTTCGGTACGCAGATTATCCGCGCCGCAGCCATTCTCCAATTGCTGCTGGGCAACGTGGGACGCGCCGGCGGCGGCGTGAACGCCCTGCGCGGCCACTCCAATATCCAGGGCGCCACCGACATGGGCGGCGTGTTCGACATCTGGCCGGGCTATCTGAAAGTGCCCACGCCCGCCGACACCAGCCTGAAAGCTTACCTGGATCGCACCACTCCCACCGCTTCCAAACCGGCCAACTGGGAGTCGTTCAACTATTGGTCGAACACGCCGCGCTTCGCCGTCTCCCTGCTCAAAGCCATGTACGGCGACGCGGCCACCAAGGAAAACGATTTCGCTTTCGACTACATGCCCAAGGTGGATCGCAACTACTCCTGGACCCAGCTTTGGGACCAGATGTACCGCGGCTCGGTGAAGGGATTGTTCGCCTTCGGCATGAACGGCGTGGCCATCGGGCCGAATTCGCAGAAGAATATCGATGCTCTGAAAAAAGCCGACTGGCTGGTGGTGGGCGAAATCTACCCGGACGAGACCAGCGAATTCTGGAACTCGCCCGAAATCACTGCGGCGGAGAAGAAGGAAATCAAGACCACCGTCTACCGCCTGGCCTGCGCCGGCTTCGCCGAAAAAGACGGGTCGATGACTAACTCGGCGCGCTGGTTGCAATGGAAGAATATCGCCGTCCCGCCGCCCGGCCAAGCCCGCCTCGACCAGGACATCGTCGCCCAGATCTTCTTGAAGGTTCGCGAGCTTTATCGCGCCGAGGGCGGCCAGTTTCCCGATCCCATCGCCCGCCTTACGTGGGCGTACACCGACCCGCTGCATCCTTCTCTCGGCGAAGTCGCCAAGGAGATCAACGGCAAGGCGCTTGACGATGTCACCGATCCCAAGACGCAGCAAGTTATCAAGGCCGGTCAGCAGTTGCCGGGCTTTGCCTGGTTACGGGACGACGGCACTACTTCCTGCGGCAACTGGCTCTATTCCGGATCGTGGACCGAAGCCGGCCCCCTGCTCGCCCGCCGCGGCACCGATGATCCTTCCGGACTGGGCGTCTATCCGAACTGGGCATGGTCGTGGCCGGCGAATCGCCGCGTTCTCTACAACCGCGCGTCGTGCGACCCATCGGGGCAGCCCTGGGATCCCACTCGCAAGCAGATCTGGTGGAACGAGAAGACCCAACTGTGGACCGGCGTCGATGTGCCGGACTTCAAACCCGATTCCCCGCCCAAAGATCACATGGGGCCATTCATTATGACTCCGGAGGGTGTCGGCCGCATCTTCGGTCCCCTGGCAGCCTTCGCCGATGGACCCTTCCCGGAGCATTACGAACCATTCGAGAGTCCCGTGCAGAACGCCTTGCACCCGGCGCAATCCAATAACCCGGTAGTCAAGAAGCTAACCACGCCGGCGGATAAGTACGGCACCCCCGGCGAAGGCTTCAACGTCGTCTGCACTACTTACCGGCTCACTGAGCACTATCACTACTGGACCAAGAACAACCCGGTCAGCGTTCAGCTCATTCCGGAGCCATTCATCGAGATGCCCGTCGAACTGGCGGACGAGTTAGGCATCCGGGGCGGCGAATTAGTGAAGATCACCAGCGCGCGCAGTTACTACATCGCCAAAGCCTTCGTCACTAAGCGCATCAAGCCGATGACGATTGACGGCAAGAAGGTGTACCAGATCGGCATACCTATCCACCAGGGTTTCCGCGGCATCCAGGAGGACGCAGGCAGGAACGCGCGCACTCTTGTCAACCGGCTCTCGCCCACCGTAGTGGACCCCAACGCATTTACCCCGGAATTCAAGGGCTTTCTGGTGAAGGTGGAAAAGGCATGAGCCAGGCCACGTTGACCATTCGCAGGATTTCAGGGCACGCCGGGACCGCTCCCGGCGCGGGAGTCGAGCGCGAGGAGCAGGTCTGCAAGCTGGTCGACACCACCACCTGCATCGGCTGCAAGGCCTGCGAAGTCGCCTGCCTCGAATGGAACGGTTACAGTTTCCGCGAAACGGTCTTTCAAAACAGCTATCAGACCATGCCGGAAACGGCCTGGAACTATTGGAACCTGATCAAGTTCGACGAGCACGAGCGCGCCGACGGCACCATGATGCTGCTGATGCGCAAGGACCAGTGCATGCATTGCGCCGACCCGGGCTGCCTGGCGGCCTGCCCCGCCGACGGCGCCATTGTCCAATACACCAACGGTATCGTCGACTTCCAGCAGGACCACTGCATCGGCTGCGGCTATTGCGTCAGCGGATGTCCGTTCAATATCCCCAAGTTCAACCAGCACACTAAGAAGATGTTCAAGTGTACGATGTGCTCCGATCGCGTCAACGAGGGACTGGAACCGGCCTGCATTAAGGCGTGCCCCACAGGCTGTCTGCACTTCGGCACTAAGGAAGACATGAAGGAACTGGCGGAAACGCGCGCGCGGCAGCTTCGCGAGCACTCCGGCTTCGACAAGGCTGGCGTCTACGATCCGGCGGGCGTCGGCGGCACCGGCGTCATCTATGTGCTGCATGACGCGACTAATCCGGAAGCCTATGGCGGCCTGCCCAGCAATCCGCGCATTCCCTGGGTGGTGAAGTTCTGGAAGGGTCCCCTGAAGTGGATTGGCAATCTCGCCATGATCGGCGGCGTCATTGGCGTGACGCTGCACTATCTGCGCTTCGGCCCCAAGCAGGTGGAGCCGGAGAAGGAAGGAGGCGGCCGGCCATGAGCGTCTCCCCGGTAATGCCTCCGCCGCCAACCGCGCACCGCCGGCGCGCGATTCTGCGCTACTCACTGAGCGAACGCGTGAATCACTGGATCGCCGGCCTCACTTACATTTACTGCCTGGTCACCGGCCTGGCGTTCTGGTCGCCGTACATGTTTTGGTTGGCGGTTGTAGTGGGCGGCGGACCGGTCTCCCGCTTCTGGCATCCCTGGTTCGGCTTGGCATTCACGGCGTCCGTTTTCTGGATGTACAAGATCTGGCGGCGCGATATGCTCGTCACCAGCACCGACCGCGCCTGGGAGAAATCGATCCGATACTATATCCGCAACGAAGACCAGAATCTTCCGCCCGTCGACCGTTTCAATTACGGGCAGAAACTGTATTTCTGGCTGGTTTTCTACAGCGCGATCCTGCTGTTGCTGTCGGGCATTGGACTGTGGTTCGTGGAGTCTATTCCGTGGAGTCTGCGCTGGTTGCGCTACCTGGCCGTGGCGATTCACGTGGGCGCCGCTCTGATCACCATCGGCGGATTCATCATCCACTTCTACATGGGCACCGCCATGGTGCGCGGCGGATTCACTTCCATCATCCGCGGCGAAGTCTCGTCCGAATGGGCGAAGACACATCACCGGCTGTGGTACGAGAAGGTCACCGGAGACGCCTCCAACCGGAAATGATTCGATCCAAGTGGGACCAACGCATCCGGCGCGCGGATGAGTTGGCGGCTGAGCATCCGTTTGCGGCCGAAGTGCTGCGGTTTTACAGCCATGTCGCACGGTTCCAAAAGGATCTTTATGCGGGCATGGCGGGCGTGGGCGCAGATCTGCATCTACTCGTGCCGAAGTTCCCCGAATTCCTCGGGAATATCGCCGCGGCCGCGCCCGAACCTCTGGCGCAATGCGCGCGCGATCTGCGGAAACGCGAGCCGGAACATTGGTTGGATGCGCTCAACTCCTTCTGGCGTGCCGCACCACAGTTTCAGCCTGAGCCCGGCCGCGCGGCGGAGTTACTGGCGTGCATTTTCCTGCAACCCTACGCGGAATACCTGGCTGATCGCAGCGAACCTATGCCGGGCCGCGAGACTTTCGGTACTTGTCCCTTTTGCTCCGCACGGCCGATCGCCGGAGTCCTGCGGCCGGAAGGCGATGGCGGCAAGCGGTCGCTCATATGTGCCTTCTGCGCGACGGAGTGGAACATCGGGCGAATCGTCTGTCCGGCGTGCGGCGAAGAGACGGTGGAGAAGCTGGCCGTCTACACTGCCGATCAGTTCCCACATGTGCGGGTCGAAGCCTGCGACACTTGCCGCAATTACATCAAGACCGTCGATCTCACCAAGAACGGCCGTGCGGTCCCGGTCGTGGATGAGCTAGCCGCCATCCCGCTCGATCTGTGGGCCCAGCAGCATGAGTACGTGAAGTTACGCGCCAACCTGCTGGGGATTTAGGGTGGGACAGGCCTCCTGGCCTGTCCATGTACTCTGCCATTTTAGTGGGGTGGACTGGGGTGGACCCTGGTCCGCGACCTGGTCTGCGCGGGTCCTCCAGGACGGCTCCTCGTTTTTCCTGTACCATCTTGGCGTACCCTGAAAGAAGGAGGTCCCGAACAAATGACGAGCCTCGATTGGTCACAATGCCCCGCTGTGGAGAGCATCCCCGGCAAGGTGAGCGGTGCATGGGTGTTTCGGGATACCCGGTTGCCCGTTGCCACAGTGATCGAGAACCTTGAAGATTTGAGCGTCGAAGAAGTGATGGAACAATTCGACGTGACGCGGGAGCAGATTCGAGCGGTGCTCGACTTTGTGGCGCAGAGCCTCAAGGTACCGGTACAACCAGCGCAGGAGTCCGCGCCCGTCGATGCTCATTCTCTTTGACCACGGAACGCCACGGGGTCTTGCCCGTGCGCTCCCCGGCCACACCGTCGTGACGGCTAGGGCGAGGGGCTGGGACAGGCTGAACAACGGCGCTTTATTGACTGCGGCGGAAGGCGGCGGCGGTTGACCTTTTGGTTCGGGTGCAAATTCACTGCGCTCTCTGCGTGGAACACAGCCGGACCCATGTTGCCTTGGCAATAGGCGGCCCAACTGGTGGCCAAGTAGGAGCGAGCGGCATCCTCCGGGTCATCCGCCTTGGCGTAACGGGCAGCGAGAAGGAAATACTCTTCTGCCTTTGAGAGATCCAACAACGCCAAGTCACTCGAAACACTCCCGAGGCGGATCGTACCGACCAGGCTGTAATACTTCCATTGCAGTTTGTGCTTCGCGATTGCTTTTTCCCCTTCCTCAAGCGCCTCAGGGTATAGGCCTCGTCGCAGTGCATCTCGCGCATTCTGGAAATATTCATTCGCCTCTGTCTGAACTGGTGTCCTGGCTAACTTCACAAGTTCGGAAACGGCGCTGTTCAGGCGAGTCACTTGATTCAGCATTTCACCGAATCCCCACTGAAACGTGGCGTTCAATTCAGAAATGCCACGGCCCACATCCTGGATTTCCCACGAAAGCTGCTCGAACCCCTCCTGTGTGACTTGGGCGACTTTGCCGAAGCCGGTTTCCATCACGCGGATATTCTCTCTGGCAAGGGCCTCCTGCGAAGCAATCAACTCTCGCGTCTGCTTCGCCACCGAGAGGTTAACCGCCTTGGCGGCTTTCTGCTGCGCGCCCTTGACGTCGGACACGAAGCTCTTGGCCTGGAGGTACTGGAGGTACGTTAGACCGCTTCCGTAGTAGTAAGTGGACATGGGATCGCTGGACTCCATGTACAGCTAAAGCACGGAATTTGCAGCGTTTCCAGTATGGGTGTATTGAGACTCCGCCATAGGCTTATCGCGTCACCGCCCCACGGCCAGCCGATCAGCCAGCAGCGGCGGAAGCCCGGCCCGCCGGATCTTCTCCTGCGCCTTCCGCACATCGTACGGCAGCCGGTAGTAAATCAGGAAACTCTCCTCCGGGTTGTAAAGCACGTAGGCCGCGCGCGGATCGCCGTCTCTGGGCTGGCCCAGCGAACCGGGATTGATCATGTATGCACACTCCGGATCCAATTCCAGCGTCTGCCGCTCTTCCGCCGCGGGCGTCTTCTCGATGGTTTCCACGCGCGCATGGTTCCAGATGAACCCGCCCTGCAGGTGCGTGTGTCCGAAAAACGTCAGCGGCGTCTCCAGATAGCCGAAGGCCAACCCGGCATCGCCCACACCCAGAACGTATTCGTCTTCATCGAGCGGCGAGCCGTGCACCATCTGGAAACCGTCGAAGGTCAGCGGTCCTTTGGGCAGATTGCGGATATACTCGGCGTTCTCCGGCGTCAACTCGCGCCCGGTCCAGACGGCCGCGACGCGCGCCACCGGATTGAACCACTCCAGGTCGTCGAGTCCCACGGAAGCCTTGTC
>OCTA010005876.1_pt1 | contig 10561 bp, 15 predicted proteins | sample 1538991 | NCBI WGS metagenome assembly OCTA01 (sample SAMEA3539302, study PRJEB22396) | soil metagenome | biome: tundra; feature: field; material: soil | place: USA | collected 2010-05 | depth 0.15 m | reverse complement strand
ATTGAAAAGATGGAGCGGGAGACGGGACTCGAACCCGCGACGTCCAGCTTGGGAAGACGACTGTAAATTGGAAACAAAGACTTTTGCGTTTCCAGCATCTCGTTCTGGCGATACAGATTAGCCTGTTTTCGCCCTGTGCCTCCGCGCGGCTCTTAACGGAGCACAAACGGAGCACACGAAACTGAAAGCCCCCTGCCCTGCTATCCTTCCGCCCGCCGTGGTTCCACGAATGTTTCACGTGTACCGATTGGAATGATCCTGAGTAGTCAACGTAGTCTCATCAGACTGTGTACTCATCGGAGTTTATGCTGTTTCAGCCTGCCATCCAGTTCTGAGGCTTTCCGGTAAGCTTGGAGGAGTTCCCCACCTGTTTTCGCCGTGCGGAGTGCGGCGCGGATCACCATGCTATCGGTAGGGCGAAGCCCCTGCCCTGCAAGCCAAGCCGCCAGTTCCCGTAACAGTCGCCTGTCTTCTTCGTGGAACCAGAATTGAACCGGGCTTCCTATGCGGCTCTTGCGTCGTTCGACCCTTTGCTGGGAAACTTGTTGCTCGTTAAGCTCGGCATTCGCTGCCCCAATAGGCGGAGGCTCCGGGTTCGGTGCGACTGCGGGACTGACGGGAACCTTGCGTTGAATCGCCGCTAAGAGACTGGTTTGAAGGGCGCTTGATTTTGGTTTGCTGCTCATGCTGTTTAGTCTGTTGAGACTGTGTTGTTTGTTGAGACTGTGTTTACTAGGTTAGAGAAAGAAGCGCAACGGCAAATTGAAGCACTTCTTCACGGGCGGCGGCGTCAAGCGCCTTCCAGCCTTGCGCGCCAGCATGCTTGTAGCATTGGCGCTCGCTAATCATAACGGAAAGGGCGGGTGCGCTTACCTGCTTGAGGCTGTCTTGGATAAGACGCCCTAAAACGGTCACTTTTTCGAATTTGTTGACGAGTATTCGAACTGCCGCCTCGGAGTTCTTGTGCTGCACGAATTTCGCAGCCTCATCTGCTTCCCAGATATCGACAGGGGCGGGGGTCGTTACTGCAAGGGCTATATCGGCGCTTCGGGCCGCTGTCGCCGTCGCGGTATGATCCAAACTTGGCGGCGTATCCCAAATAACGATATCGGCCTGCTGACGTGTGATTTTTTGCTCACCGATTATGAGCGCAAGCGCCTTCGTGCTGGTTCCCTGCGGGTCCCAATCCTGCACGTAAACGGTTTTCCCGGCCTGCCGGAACGCTTCATAAAGCATGAGGGAAAGGGTGGTTTTGCCGACGCCGCCCTTTTTGGCGAGCAAGGTAATGTTCAATGGCGCATTCATGGGGCATGTCTACACACTCTCCCGAGACTATGCAAGATGGCTTGTCTGTTTAGACTATGTAGACTGAGTTGTTTCAGGCGGGCCGAGGCGTCCGTCTCTCGCGGTAGGGGTCGATCTCGACGGATCGCGCGGCGCTGCTAGCGGTCTCGGCGGCGTAGGCTTCGCCGTTTTCCTTGGCCTTCGTGCTGACTTCCATCAAGTGGCTCGCCGTCGCCTCCACGCTCCATCCCCATTCAATCGCCGTCCGGCACCATGTGAAATCCGCAAGGCTGCGCTTCGGATTTCCGCTCGTTCCCTTGGGCGCTCCGTTGAGACACATTTCGTAACTCGGCCATCTTCGCCAGCCCGCGCGTTTGACCGGATAGCGGGCGGGCCGCGAGGAAAGAGAGGGCAGGGGCGGGCGCGGTTCCTCGCGCGGGGCCACGAAACCCGCCTGCTCAAGCGCGGCCATGCTGGTTACGCTGCCGCCGTTCGTGCGCGCGATGTCCACGCGCGGGAATGCTGGCGCGTACTTGCTCTTGAAATTCAGGCTCCCCGCGATACGCGTCGATCCGCTGGCGGTCGCGTCGGCTCCGGTGCCCTTGCGAAGTCTCCGGCTGAAATCCTCCGGCGCTCCCGGCTCCACGGCAACCCAAGCCTGATAGTTGGCCGGCGAGGTCTGAAACACGATGAAGCTGTGCGGCGCTATCCGCTCGGCCTTCGCCGCGTCGAGGTCGTCAAGCTGTATCAGGGTGGCGGCTGTCGAGCGCGGGCGAATGATGACGTTATGCCGGTGGCGCTCGGCGTCCTGCAAAACGCGGCCTATTGTCCGGCGCAAGTCTTCAACGGGCCGGTTCGGCTTGTAGCCTCCGGGTACTTTCTCGCCGGTTATATCGGTGAGCGTCAGATTGAACGCTCGCGCGCCCACGGATGCGAAAGCCGAAAGCATGGCAAGGGCTTTGGTGGTCGGTGTCTCGCTCGTCTGATCGCCCATCATGGCCCCGCCCGTGTTTCTTCTTTTACGGATGTTGGAGTTGATTACAGCGTTTCGGTTGTGTGTCGTCAATTCCCTTTGGATGGTTGCGACGCCGTAGGCGGCGCTCCGCTTGTTGCGAGCGTAGCGAGCCTGAAATGAGTATCGCCGCATTAGCGGCGATTCCGCATACGCTTCAGCCCTCTGACGGTGTCCTTTGATAAATAAGATTTGTAGGTGGTTTCATTCCATCTTGTAGACTCCGGTAAAACAGGGATTTCAGAGGCCGATGGCGCGGCCAAGGCTCGCAAGGGCGGACGCCACGGTATCACCGGGGTCGGAATCAAGACGCCTGACGATAGCGGGCATGCTATCGCCGTCTGTCGCATCGGTGGCCGCTTGCTCAACAAGCGAGGGCAGGGGCGGACAGGCTCCCCATGTTGCCGGGTGCGGCGGCTCCGGTATGTCGGTGTCCATGTAGTCGCGCCATTGCGACGGCGGGAGGATCGCGTAGGCGTTCGTTTCCTGCCGGAGCACGAAGCGCCCGCATTCGTCGTGGTCCTCCCGGCAACGCCGAATCCAGTTGATGATACCGAGTTGCTTGAGCCGTGCGAGCGCGGTTGCGACCGTCTGACGGCATAGCCGCGTCGTCCTCTGCAAGGCGTTATAGGATGGGTCCAGCCGTCCCGTGCTGTGGTTCAGGAAGTCGAATATCAGGCTGTGGAGCACAAGCAAAACATGGCTGCCGATAAGGCCGCCATGACACCCGGCGAGCTTCCCGCGCCGGTTCCATTCAAGCGCCTTGTGATAGAGGCGAATGGCGACCTTCTTCGGTATCGGCGCGAAACGCGCGTCTTTGGTCGTGCTTCCGGACCACACCGGCCACGGGGCATAGCTGGTGCCGTTCTTCCAGTCGGCAATGAAGGGCAGGGCGGCGGATAAGTGCTCGGTTCTGGATCTGCGCTGTTCGGCGTGGCTGGTGGGGCGGACAAGGCTGTTGTGCATAGGTATCTCCTGCTGGTTGCATAGCAACCCGCCCGGAAAGGGCCGGAAATCGGCGCAAAACAACCCGTTGCGGAAACATTGTTTTTTCCGCTTGACTCGGGGCCTGATTTCGGGGAAATTCGGTTTTGCGAAGAACACGAAATTCCCCGGTTTCGACCGGCATCACGGCCCGCCACTGGCGGGCTTTGCTGTTTCTGGGTTCTTGATTTCTCCAGATGGTTGACAGAACGGCGCGGCGAATCAGTGCGCCGGTCAGTAAGGGTGCCTGAAAATCAATCCACAGTCGAGAGTCTGCGAGCAACACTCAACATCTTGTAGCGCGACTACCCGACAAATTTGAGTGTCCGGCCTTGGAAGAGTGGATAGCGTTTACGTTCCGCCGTTACCGGCTGCCGTCTTGTTTGAAGGGCCGCTCCCGGAACACCAGAGGCGGGCTGTGAATTCGTCTATTGGGGGATTGTTCGGGATACGCAGGTCTTCCCTTATTTCCCACTCCAAGCGCGATAGTAATTCATCGTGTCTTCTGTCGTCGCGGCTTGTGTTCGATACTCCGATTTCATCTTGAAAATGATGTAAGGCGTCCAGAACACCTTTTGAAGCAATGAGGTGCAGCGTGTTGGAGGCAGAGGCGAAGCGCCTGTTTCCGTCGGGGGTCGAGTCGGTTCCGACAATGCCGCTCAAGGACTGCACGAGTTCCTTGTAGAGTTCGAATTTGTAACGCTGCCAGTCGGCTTGCCGTTCCTTGCTCTTGGTGAGCGCGAAACTAAGGGCGGAAACAATGATAGCGGCGGCGGCAGAAATAATCGCGACGGTTACCGGGGTATCCATAAGCAGGGGAAGTCTACGCCAATTCCAGCCTCTTGAGCTTGATGCGGTCGCGGCGGACTTGGCCAAGATCATACTGCGCCTGTTGCACAAGCCAGCCGTCTTCCGTACCGCCAAAAACCTTCGATAGCCTGACGGCCATCTCAGGAGAAATGCCGCGCTTCTCGTTCACCAGTTCCGAAAGCGTGTTGCGCGTGACGCCGAGAGCTTCGGCGGCGTCCGTAATCGTCAAGCCCAAAGGCTCTATGCACTGGCGCAAGACAACGCCTCCGGGGTGCGGCGGGTTCTTCATGGTCATGGGTCGTTCTCCCTGTTTAGTGGTAATCGACATAATCAACGTCCTCGGCGTTGCCCTCGGCAAAACGGAAAATCACCCGCCAGTTGGCCCGAACGGTCACGGCCCAAAAACCTTTCATCTGCCCTTTGAGCGGATGCAGCCGAAACGCCGGTAAGTCCATGTGGGCAACTGTAGGGGCAGCATGAAGCGTTACCAAAATATCCCGCAGCTTGCCTGCATGTTCCGCGTTTACGCCGCTCGGGTCATCCTGTTCAAAAAGCCGTTTCAGCCCCTTGTGGCGGATTGTCCGTATCATCCCGTACTGTAACGTGCAACGTGGCGCATGTCAAGAACGATCTTGGAAGGAACACGCGGACCCGGCCTCGGGTATCGGGTCCGCGTGTTCTTTGGGCGGGGTCCGGCTATGGCGCGTTACACACAAACGCGACAGGTGCCTTGAGATTTGCGCCGACGCGCTTCCATGCGACTGTGCCGAACAACCAGACAGCCTCTTGCATCGCGCGTCTTTCGGACGTGAATGAACGCTGGCTGATAAACACGAATGACGGCTTGGTTACCGTTTGGGATCGGTGGTGGAATGGCCTGAGGGCTATCGTGAACCGACGCTCCTTCAGCTTCACCACAAATACCCAAAACTTCTGTACTTTGGAAGTTGTTGCCATAATCAATCAAAATCTTCCGGTCTCGAACAACTCTCTAATATTCTCGATATCCGGTCCACTAATGCCAAGCTTGTTAGCATAGTCCATAATAGTTAGCTTCGTTCCTTCATTAGCAACCTTGATTTGTATCATTCTCCTTTCCAACACCTTCTGATGCAATTCATGATTAACTGTTCCGTCCATTAACATTGATAATTCCTTTCTTGTCTATTTAACTGATTTCTATAACCTCCGTTATATCAATACTTTATGAGGCCTTACAGTCACGCGGCTGGCCTCGATTACAGGGTAACACAGACACGCAACGCCCGCTCTTGTTTTTGAAGCGGAAAGTGCGGGTGTGCCTTTCCGGCCTATTGCGGGAGAGTTACTTCGCCTTGGCGAGCGCCGCACGTCGGGCAGGGCTTCCCATTCGGGATGGGACGCAATGAGCGGCCCCGGTGCGGCTCGATGTAGGTACAGCGCGGGCAATGCCAGCATGGGCAAATTTGATCGTAGCGAATGATGCTCCGGCAGCCGCTACAGAAGTGACAGCCCATGACGCAATAGAAAGCCCACGGACCATCAGGACGAAAAAGAATTGGGTCCATAGGAACGCCGCAAGTCCGGCAAGGCGGCCGTTCAGTAGGCGGGGGAAGGGGGCTTGTCTTGGCGGCTAGCAGACGTTCGCGGGCAATCGCCGCAAGGCTCCTGCATCCGTCACAAAGCTCGTCTTGCTCGGGTTCGAGTTCGCGAAGGCAGACACGGCATTTCACATCACCTATTTTGATACGCAATCGCGCGGTAAAGGGTGGTCCGGCCTACGTGAAAGCTGGTCGCAACATCTTCGGGGCGTTCGCCTTGGGCGATCAGCTTGACGGCCTGATTGATCTGCTGTCGGGTGAGTTTGGGCTTGCGTCCGAATTTCACGCCACGCGCCTTTGCTGCCGTCACTCCGGCGCTGGTGCGTTCGGATATAAGGCTGCGTTCAAGTTCCGCCAGTACGCCTATCATCTGCCACATGGCACGGCCTGTCGGCGTGTCGGTGTCGATTGCCTCCGTGAGCGAACGGAATTTCACGCCCCGATGTTTCAGGTCGTCGAGCATGTTTATCAGGTCGCGCAAGCTGCGGCCCAGCCGGTCCAGCTTCCACACCATGAGCGTATCGCCGCGCTTGAGCTTCTTGATGCAACGGCGAAGGGCAGGGCGGTTGATCGTCGCTCCTGATAATCCGTCGTCCGTGAAAATCTTCGCGCATCCGGCTTTCTTCAAAGCGGCGCGTTGCATGTCCGCGTTCTGGTCGTCAGTCGATACCCGCGCGTAGCCGTATTTCACTTGCGCCGCGCCTCCAGTTCATCAAGGGCGCGTTGAAGCGTGGCCGCGACAACCTGATAGCCCATTTGCTCGGCCCATCTGCGGATGATCGTTAGTTGGTGTTCAATCGGAAGATTGTCGTTGATGTTTTCAAGGTCCGGGGGGCGGGTTTTCATGCCCTCAATTTGGGACAGAGTTTCGGGACTGGCAAGCCCTTATTTTACGGGCCTTCGCAAACCGTCCCGAAACTTACCCATTTCGAGACTGACGGCAGGGCAGGGGAGGGACAAAAAAGCCGGGGCACGAGGCCCCGGCTATTCAGTGTTCGAAGGGGAGTTTTCGGATGGGGCAGCACTACCAGCTCTTCATCACTTTCTGTTGATCGTGATACGTTGCTGCCTCCGCCGCCCGCCGATCCTCGTCCTTTAAGGACACCTCCAGAAGTATGTTTTCAGAAAACACTATTGTCAGTTGCTCATGGGGTATTTCAGCTACATCCACAACAGTTTTCCCAATCAACTGACACAATGCGTCGCGATAGCCGGGCGTCTGTTGGCTCAATGTTTTCCCACCAAGTTTAACGCGCGGCCATGTAATTAGGGTGAACCCGGGTCCATCAAGGGAAATTTGAAGGTAATCTCTTACGAAGATGATTGAACCTACTTCTAATCCCCTCACGGAACTCGGAAATGTGTCTTGAGTGTCAGGCTGATACATTCGGTCACCTGCTTTTTATTGGGGAGTGCCTTCTCGTGAACCAGTTCATTTTACCATATCCTACTTTGACGGGATATGCCACGAAGGATCAGATGGCGGTATAGTGCGCCCCGTAAGAGGATTTACAGTTTGAGGCGGAATGCTTGAGTTGTTATAGGAACCGTAGCCGTTGGGGTACAGATATGCATACGGACTACCACTAGGCTGATCCATGAAACGGAATCCCGTGGTGGCCGGGCTTAATCCATTTTCTCCACTTCCGCCTTGATACTGAAAACCCGAACTATCGGTCGGAAAAGGTCCGAAAGCCCCATTTGGGACGGGGTAAGTCGTGCCGCCGGGCGTAACAACAAAATCAGGGGCAGGACGGGAGCATTGTCCCCCTTGCGGTGAAGGCGGAGTTTGAATTGGAGGCGCTGCTGCTGCTGCCGCATCCGCTGCGAGAGCTTCGGTCTGTGCTAACTCTTCCGCTTGCGCCGCCTGTTGTGCTACCGCTTCCTCTGTAGCCAGCTGGCTCGGGTCAACCGGTCCAAATTGTAACCCGCTCCTATCCGTAAACCTGAACGGATTACTTGCTGCATAGGCGTAGGTGTTGGTGGTGCCGGATTGCAGGATGTCCAGTTTGTCGCTCTGGAGGAACGTGCCGGTGAGCGGGTTGTAATAGGGGTCACCTCAGAAAACGGAATCTAAAGTACGTTAGGCCGAGGTGGAGCAATAACCGAAGTTTTTGCACTGTCGCATTGTCGCCAATGAAAACAGACGAAACAGGCCCAAAAGGCGGTGCAGAACTATGGTTCAAAACTCAAGGTGCAAAACACAGGTGCAGTTTTGGTTATTGCACCTGTGTGCAATCCTGTTTTTCCAATCGTTTCAATGGGTCGCTTCCGCTTAGCGTACTTTAAATTCTGTTTTCCGAGGTGACCCCTAGAAACACGGGGGGGCTTGAAGGGGTCACCTCGGAAAACGGATTATAAAGCACGTTAAGACCGGGCATGGAAAAGGGGGGACAAGAAACGCCCGCCGGCAAAACCGACGGGCAGAGCAGGGCATACTCGCCAGTCAAGTTAGCAATGTAAAACCATGCGAGAAAGAACACAATGCTCCCAACGGCTAAAGAACCGCCGAGCGCCACAACAAGACCTTTTGTTGGCCTTATGAGATAGAAGGCTAAGGTTGCTGACAGGAATACACCGCCCACAAAACCGTACAAGGTAATGCTGCGAAACGAATGAAATGGCCAAGCATAGAGTGCCCCAATAAAAAGGGGTATTGCGAATACTATCGCCACCAACTTGGCCAAAAGAGCGTTGGGTTTATTCATCCGTTACCCCTATTTCTCTACTAGAGTGGCGCGAGAAGGATCAGGTGGCTGAAGAACGGTATTTATATGCCTCAAGCTCTTAGCCATGTCTATAAGATTAGACGCCTCCGTCTTGCAGTTGTTTGTAATTATCAAATTTACGCGGGGGCGGGGGCGGTTCTTCACCGAAAGGGACGACGCAAACATAGCCGCTGTCGTATCCGTGGACCTTGGCGTATTGAAGAACCTGCCCGGAAAGCACCTTGCCGTTGCCGTCCATGTCAAAGCAGCCTGCGCCGACTTGGATCGAACGGACGAAATTTCCGTCCTGATCGAAAAACGGGGACCATGCGGCATGGGTGGCGTGCTTCTCAAGAAACTCTCTCGGGGGGAAGTTTTGAAAGGTCATACGAAATCCTCCTCTTGGGCGCGTTGAGTGGCAAACTCGCACGGAGTGTATGAGAAAAGTCGCGAGAGGGGAAGGGAATAGAACAAGGCGTGTTGCTCATCCCAACCAGAGAAGTTTTCAACTGTTACCGGAAGGGTAGGCCCGCGCCGCAAGGATGCGGTCGCGGGTTTCGATGAATTGCCGCTCCTCCTCTTCGGACATGTAGACAGGAAGCTCAAGAAAGTTTCGCAACGCGGCAAGCAGTAGTTGCTTGGGGCCAGTGAACCCCTCGGCGCATCTGATCTCTTTGGCACGTTCGGTCGAGGCGGCGGCCAACAATTCCGCGTAGTCCTCTAAAGACATCACGGCGGTTTTCAGGCTTCGCATCTGCGCCTCGATCTGCTCAAGGCGGCGATAGATGAGGCTCAGATAATCCGGTTGCTGGCTCAAGGGCTGCGTTCCGTCAGGTTTGTTGAGAGTAGAGGGCATTATAAAGAGCTTCGTCTTGCAGGGCTTCATCGTCTTGTTTTTGCGGCGTGGGTTTTGGCTGCGGGCGCGGCGGCGGCGCGGCGTCAAGAGGTATGCCAAGTACCAAACCGTCAAAGCCTCCGACCGGCATCATTTTCATGATGGCGCGTGAGGCAAGAACAAGGCCGGTTTGCGGGTCGATTTCGTAGGTGATGCGTCCAGCCGGTTCCAAGGTGAAGTTTCTGCGGAAGCGATAGCGGGCATAAAGCTGGTGCGTGACTGCTGGCGGGAATGGAGGCATGGGAAAACAACCGGCTGTCAGAGGTCGAGGGTAGGGTAATGCTGCGCAACGCTGGCGCATTGGTCAAGCTGTTCGTGTTCGTGCGGATGCGGCTGGTTGAAATTGGATGTAGGGTTAAGCCAGTCGAGAACGTCCCAAAGAAAATCGGTCGCGCGTTGGACAGGCGCGGGCAGGCGTTCCGCGATTGGCGCGGCGTACATCCTGAAACCGCGTTCGCCTTCTTCGCGGCGTTTGCGCCGTGCGACAAGCGCGGGCGTAGGCTTGCCTGTGATGGCTTCCGCCAACTTGCCGAATAGCTCCTTGATCGCAGTGCCGAAAGAAGGTCGGGGGGCGGGCTGCTCGATTTTGCTGCGTGGTTCTGGCCGGGGGTTCATTCCTCCCCCGGCAATTATCGGTCCCTTTCGCGTTCCTGTTCCCGCTGCCGGTCCCGCGCGGCCTGCTGGTCCTGCTCGTTGCGGCGCTGCTGCGCTTGCTCGCCGGTATATCTGGCAAGGTCGATTTTGTATTCAGCTTCGGCGTTGGTCTTATCCGTGATCCTTTCGCCCTCGCGGTTGTCGCGCTCCTGCTGCCGGGGGGATTTCGGTGTGTCGAGGGCGGAAAAGAACAACCCGGTAAGCTGCATGCCAAGATCAAGCGCACCTGCGGCGGCGCGGGTCGCTGTCTTGCCGACGGGCGGAAGCTTCGGCGGAAGGGTCGGGGCGCGGTCGTGAATGTCGGTCGCCCGCTCAAGCCGGATATCGCGCCAGTAGGCGGCGCGTTCCTCGGCGCGGCCGTCGAGCATGGCTTTGGTAGCGTCAACGCCTTGCAGTTTCGATTTATCGACAGACAGGTACGCCAGATATGTTTCGGCGCGGTCTTGGTCCAGCTTGTGAACGCGCGCCGGGTCCGTCCATTCGCCCGCGCGGAGACGTTCAAGCCGCGGCTCGGTGACCATGACGATTTCGCCTTGCGTGAACTCGGGCGCGCGGCGGTTGATCCCCTTCGCGAACTCTGCCTCCCGGTGGCTGCGATAGCTCTCGTCGGCATTGGCGAGGGCGAAGGCGATAC
>OCTA010005875.1_pt1 | contig 10562 bp, 12 predicted proteins | sample 1538991 | NCBI WGS metagenome assembly OCTA01 (sample SAMEA3539302, study PRJEB22396) | soil metagenome | biome: tundra; feature: field; material: soil | place: USA | collected 2010-05 | depth 0.15 m | reverse complement strand
GCAGCGGCACCCTCCGATTCGGCCAGCAGTTAGCCCGCTAATTTGGACAGCAGTGATCTGCTGAGCCGTTTACTGAAACCCGAGAAAACCGGCGTGTTAGCCGCGCCGTTCCGCGCGACGTTATGCTGAAGGTCGTTAGGCGCGATGGCCAGGTCTGCAACATCTGTCGCAAGAATGTTGCTGACGACGAGATAGAGTTCGATCACGTCATCCCACATTCAAAAGGAGGGCCAACGACGCCTGAAAATCTCCGGATTTTGTGCCGCCCCTGCAACCGGAGAAAGAAGGATTCTTTGAAAGGGCTGTTTGCAGAAGATCGGTCCTCACTCTGACCGAAAACGACAGTGACCATTTGTAAGCCTGGCTGTTCTGCTCAATCCACGCCTGGCAAATGGCATTTAGTGGCGACGCCGATTTGGGTTCCGGTCGGAAGAATGCCCGGAAAGGGTTCGATATGACGTTCCGGAAAGCACAGCTACGTCAACCGAGTAACGACGGTCTTATGTCGCATTGTCGGTAGCTATTCGCGCCGCGCGGTGACGCGCGCCATTGGCCCAAATACTTCCTGTTGGCCGAACGGTTAGCGGGCTACCGCTCAATACCTGATCGGAAAACGTGAAACGTGTTCCTATTCACCGGGCGGGCGCAGGACTCACGAAGGTGCCATAGCCGATCAAATTCGCACTTAGTTTTTGCCAGACGTATACGTCTGTGGCCATAGAAAGCCAGGGCCTATGTTAGTGGCTGCCGGTGTAAGACATGTAGCCGATGGCCAGCGCGTCCGGCGAGTCCGGAGCAGCCCACAATCCCTTCAGCAGGTGCTTCCGGCTGGTCTTCAACAGAGCCTTCAGATCCACGCCGCATTCGAAGCGCATGTGGTTCATTGCGCTCATGCTGTTGTAGGCCGCAGCCGTGGGCTGCACGACTAAAGAGGCGGCGGGCATTCTGGAGATCTCTTTGGCTACCGCGGAACGCGACCTGAAATTCGCCAGGGGCTGGTTGTACCGGCAAATGCACCCGCCAGCGTCCGAGATCCATACCTGAAATCGAACCCGGAGGTGTACGCCGCGGGGGCGCCGCATCGCGTCTGTTTTGAAACCCCCACACGGGTTGGCCGGTTGGCGGCGTTTCGTTCCGCGGGCGATGACGCGCGAGGCGTGCCTGGCGAACTCGGGATTACAGCCGCGTGGATCCGCGGAGCCTATTGACTGGCGTCCGGCAGGCGCCCCGTTTTGATGAGCACCTGGAGATCCGCCGCGGATGTTTCTCCCACAGCATGTCGCCTGCTCCGAAAACGCAAAGCGGAAAGAGAAAGCGGTTGGCCAGCACCGGTCCGCGTCCTGCAGCTATTGGTTAAACCCAAGTGGCAAGTGCCCTGTCTTGATCAGTATCGTGATATCGCGAAGCTCGTTCTCCAGGTTCCTGCGAACCTCGGATGGTTTCTGTCCCGGCGGCGTTGGCGGGACCAGCAGCAGGCCCCGATTGACGGTGGCAAGCGCGTTGGCGGCATCACCATTATTCGCGTAGGCTTCAGCGAGATAGATGATCGGTATGGGCCCCTTGCCGCCCGCCAGTTCGTCGGCGCGTTTGGCATAGCGGAGCGCTCGCGGGTAATCGCGCAGGGACTCAATCGGGATGACCATCAACACTCTTGACGCCTCGCAGAGATTTTGCCCCACGGCGTCCGGCCGATCCGCGATTTGCTCCAGGGAATTGATACTGGCTGTCGCATATTGCCGGCCTCGGCCATCCGGCCGGCCGCCGCCAGGAGAATGGCGGCCTGTCCCTGAGCCTCTGCGCGAATCACGATATTCGACACCTTGGAGGGATCGATCGCGACTAATCCGTCTTCGAGCTCAATCACTTTCCGGGGCGTTCCGGGGATCTAGCGCCGCAATCTGCTCATAGACCTGCCGGGGATGTTCGAGCGTGGTGAGCGCGTCGGCAAAGTCTCCGATGTTTCCTTCAGAAAACGCGATCAGCCTCTCCATTCTTGCTTCCTGGACCTGGGTTTCCGGTGAGTCACGCACCGCCGGCGGGAGCCGGCGCAAGGCACCCAGACCTTTCCGGACGGTCGCCATCCCCAATCTCGGGTCCGCCGCAATCTGGAGAGTGCCCGCCAGAGTCTCGGCTCGGGCCAGCCCGATTAAAGCGCGGCTATGGGCCGGAGCTACGGCCAACGCCGCTCCGTATTGCGCGAACGCCTTGTCCCCGGCACTGAGCACGCGGTCCTTCGTGCCGCCCTCGGTCAAGCCTCCACCGGGGCTCCCGATGACGCCATTAAAGATACATAGGCATCGCCAGCATCCACGTGGCGCTCCACGTCGCGAGGATCGGATGAGGCCAGGTGATCGGACGGTGGAATTTGACTGCCTCGGTTTTTGCGATCATGACGTCGATTGCCGGTCTCTCTAATCCAGGCCTTCATCAAGTATTGAGTTCTCTGGCGAGCCCCTCCGTGCCATAGTGGCGGGTTGAAGTGTCTGCTTCATTCCGGCAACCAAATGTCTGTTTTTTGGTCCGAAATGTCGGGTCAATGTCGGGTTTTTCGAAGGAACCCGACATCAGCTTAACGAATAGAATCAGTAGCTTAGGCTGAAAATGTCGGGAATGGCAGGTTTTTCTAGGATGAGAGAGGTGCCACGAATTGGAGCAGTCTTCTTCGGGCGCGCGGGAGAGGAGGCGCCGGCGTCGACGTTTGGACTCCAGTTGGACTCCTGACCGCGGGTCCAGGCAGGGTTGGTATCTGTAACTCTTTGAGGAATTTGGTCGGGCCGCCGAGATTTGAACTCGGGACCTCTTGCACCCCAAGCAAGAAATATCAATCACTTACAGACAGTCCTCAATGAAAACAAAAGACTTGCGGTGGTACGTTTTGGACGCCAAATGGACGCCAAAACGCCGAGTGGGCGGTATTGGACTCCACGCAGACTCCACAGTCGCGGCTGGCGGTCCGCGTGCCTCGCGCACGCGCGGTTGCATTGTCCTCTCCTTTGACGTTTGGTGGAGAAGACTCCAAACACTCTCCCTATAAGGCTGCCCCAAACGGCCGCCGCATCGGATTCCGCCCGTCGGACGGCCGCACCGACGCGCCGTTCGCAAGTGACCCGGCAGCCGAATGAGGTCCGGACTGCGATCCACAGAACCGGGTGAGACTGGTGAGACTCTCGGATGGTAAGCGACTGCAATCATTTGTTTTATACTGGCCAGGATGGGTGCTTGGATGTGCGCTCACGACAACTTCGTGCAGCACAGCGATGAAAAAGGTGACGATCATTGAAGGATTTCTTCATCAGCTACAACCACGCTGACCAGCAATGGGCAGAGTGGATCGCCTGGGAGTTGGAGGCCGCCGGCTATACGACGGTTGTCCAGTCCTGGGACTTCCGACCAGGATCGAATTTCACGCTGGAGATGCATTCAGCATCGCAGGCTGCGGAGCGAACGATTGCTGTTCTGTCACCGGACTACCTGGAAGCGCCGTATACGCTCGCAGAGTGGGCCGCTGCCTTTGCAGAGGATCCAACAGCTAAGCAGGGGAAACTCCTGCCGATCAGGGTCAGGGAGTGCGATCCCGGTTGGTCTTCTGAGACTGATTGTCTACATCGACTTGGTAGGCCTACCAGCGGAGGATGCAAAGAGAACACTCCTCGGCGGAGTCGCACGCGGACGGACCAAGCCGTCCTCGGCTCCGTTATTCCCAAGCTTCGCTGCCCCTGCGCCCAGACCCACGCCAGTTCTTGACACGCAGCAGCCCTGTATTCGGCTTCTTCACCTATCGGATCTTCAGTACGGTTTCACGAATGACTGGAAGCTTCATGACGAACTGCTGAGAACCTTGCGCAGAGATGTCCTTGGCGAGATCCAGGGCAGACCCCTGCCCTTGGACGGAGTGTTTATCACTGGCGACATAGCATTTTCTGCGAGGGCACAAGAGTACCAGATTGGCGAGCAATCACTGCGAGAGTTCTTTCGCGCATTGGCGGTGGACCCGGTCACGACCTGTTATGTCGTACCAGGAAACCACGATGTTGATTGGCGATCCATCGGCCCTGCGGATGACTTCATTCTTGAAGGTTTGCAGGGCGAAGAGGATATCGCTCGCGTATTGGCACACCCAGCGACGATGGATCTTCTCTCATCTCGACTGCGCAGCTTCTACGATTTCACAAAGGAACTGCTAGGAAAGGCTCGATCCTGGCGCCGAGACAGACCGTGGCGCGTGGATGTACGAAGCATACTGAATCTACGAATTGCGGTACTTCAGATCAATACTGCCTGGGCGCTCGGCCCCAAAACGATCGCAGCCCCTCGTTGGGGAGTACCAGATTCGCGAGGCCCTAACAGAGGCAGGGGACGTTGACCTGCGATTGTGGCTCCTGCATCACCCGATTACATCGCTGAAGGGCGAAGAAGCCCAACGGGTCATTCGTCTCCTGGAAAGCCAAGGTGGGGTTAATCTCGTGTTTCAGGGCACCCGCCATGCCCCATCACCGGGCGGCCTCACGACCTCGCAGTCCGGCTACTACGAGTTCGCGGCCGGACCGCTGTTTCCGGGACCTATAGATCCACTGTGCTCCATTACCCGTATTCTTCCATCCAAGCAAACAGCGCAGGTTCAGTTCTTCCGGTTCGACAGGACAACGAAGCATTGGGATGAAGTACGCCCCGCTGTTGGCCTTGACGTCCGCATTAGTCTTCATCTTCTGGTACCCAAGCGTACCGAGAAGGACGAAGGACAAACGGACGCGCGAGTCAAGAGCAAGGAACCTCCCCGCTTGAATAGGGGCAAGCACGCGAAAGAGCCGTCCAAAGGAAAAGCACCTCGGCGAACGGATCGATCCACAGTTGAACGGCCGACGGCAATCAGATCCGTGACGGAGACGGAGTTGCGTGACATTCTGAGCGACCAGCGAGCCGTCCTTCTTATTACAGCAGTGCCGACGGAATTGAAGGCGGTTCTCGATTACCTGAAGCCTCCTCCCCACAAGAAGAGGATTTGCAGAGGGCATGTGGGCCAAGAGACGTATTACGTCGGTAAGTATGGTGCTGTGATCGGTATCGTCACCATGTGTGAAACAGGAGCACTTGGTCGCGATTCGGTGATTCTGGCAACGCAACAAGCATTGGCCGAATTCAAGCCCCTAGCAGTCATCATGACCGGAATCGCGTTCGGGAAGGACTCAGCAAAGCAAAAGCTCGGCGACGTCCTCGTGGCATCGCAAGTGGTCTCCTACGAGCAACAGCGAGTTGGGGAGAAGCAAAGGGTGTTCAGGGGAGCAATCGCACAGACAGGCCCCATCCTACTAAATCGATTTCGCCAGGCGCTCAATTGGAGGTTCCAATCTGATAGCGGAGAAGAGCTGAGCTTCCACGTTGGTCCGCTGCTCTCCGGCGAGAAATTGATAGATCAGCGCCACTACAAGGACGAGTTGTTCGAGAGCTTTCCTCAGGCAATCGGGGGCGAAATGGAAGGTGCGGGCCTTTATGCTGTTGCAACCCGCATGGGTGTGGCGTGGATCGTAGTGAAGGCAGTGTGTGACTGGGCAGACGGGAGCAAGAACGATCGCTTTCAGCCCCTGGCTGCGCATGCGGCGGCATCCTTGGTGCATCACGTTTTGTCTGATCCGACAGTTTTGGACGCTGTCAGATAAGCAGCATCCTAGGAAGGCGTGCAACCGAATCTTCTACTGGACAACGCGCGTGACCGGTTCCATGTGTTTGAGGGTGGACGGCTCTGATGGCATCGGCAATGGCGAGACCAATTCCGCGTTCTTCTCTTGCTTTCCGTTGTTTGCAGCCGCCGCAAGCTTCTGCTGGATGCGCCTGGTCAGCTCGTTTTGCCGCTCCGGCGTGACGAAGGTGTATTCGCCGGTCATTTCGAGGTTGTTATGGCCGGCGATTTTCGACGCTTCGATGGAGCTGCCGCCGACCTCTTGCCTCCAGGTTATATTCGCCCGGCGGAACGAATGCGGCCCCAAGCCCGGAAAATCGCAGCCCTCTGCTTCCGCGGCTTGGTGAAGCGCATCCCGAACGCCGGAATCCCACAGCGGCCGTCCGGGCGCGCGCTTCTGCTGGAAAATGTACGCGTCCGGTAACGCGCCATCCTCGGCAGCTTTCGCCGCGAACCGCGGCACCAAATCGCCGATGCCAAGAGTACGTCGGCTATCCTCGCTTTTGGGCCGGTCGATGTCTTGGTGCCAGACGCGTTGCTCGATTTTGATGGTGCCGGCGTCGAGGTCAACGTGCTTCCACTGCAGCCCAAGCACTTCCGAGATACGCGTGCCGGTGGCGATGCACGTCTCGACGATCAGCAGGGTCGGTTCTTCCAGGTGCGCGAGCACGCGTGCGGTCTCCTCGAAGGAGAGGATCCGGCGCTCCCGCTTGTACCGTTTCTTGCCGAGCCTTGCTTTGCTGGCCGGGCTGCGCCGCCCTTCTTCCCACAGGCCGTGACCCTCGGCATAGTAGAAGACACGGCTCATGATGGCGCGAACCCCGTGCATAGTCCACCATGAATCGAAAGTGGTGAGGAGCCAGTCTTCCACGCACTGCGGTTGAATCTGGTTGAGGCGAAGCTTGCCCCACCGCGGCACGATGTACTGCCGCAAATAGAATTCCTCTTTCTCGCGTGTCGGCCTGGCGATCTGATTCCTGCGTCCCAAATACCCTTCTTCGTACATCGCGGCCACCTCGCCGAACAACGCCACGCCGGTGGTCGCAACCTGCTGAACGGCCTCCTCGGTGGTGGGCGCGTTCAACCTGGTGATCGGCGTCAACTATTTCTTTGGGTCGACGGCAACACGACCCGGAGATCTAATTGTCGCCGATCAGAATGGACTGGAAAGGGGAAAGTGCGAGTCAACGGGCATCCTGTTCAACGTAAATCCGATCTACTGGCAGAGCCAATCACGTTGCTGATTGCTTTTATTTCACTGATAGCACTTCTGTCCAACCTCAGAAGAGTTGTTGGCAAGACTGCGTCATGAGCTCGATGCAAGCTTGGTTGATAACCCAAGCATCTTGCCTAGTTTGATCCCTTCTTCGCGCCCGGTATTCTGGCAGCGGTGGAGCGGCTCGTTGCAAAGGCGACTTGGGGAGTGGCCGCTTGCCGGCGTTTTCATTTAATCACGGGCACTGGGATCTTGAATACCAGCCTGGGGCCGCGCCCGGACGATAATGGCAATTAAGGTTCTCGGCGCCAGTCGATGGGCGGCGAATATAAGGCAGGCAGTCACGAATCAAGCGCGCCGCGCACGGTTTAGCGTGGCGCGGGAAATGCCAGGAGTTGCCGCTGGTACACCTCGTCCACTTCCGAGAACGGTTTATGCTCACGAGTGTACAATACTGCCCGGTGCTCGAAAAGCGCATCGGGAATAGCGAGAGCCCCGGCGGCCGCCGTGGCCGGCGGGATTGAACCGCGCTCCCAGCCATCTGGGAGCGGTGACCACAAGAGTCTAGCCGCGAATGTCTGCCGATACGGCTCCAGTGGCTGAACAACCTTACCGAACGGCGTACCGGTGGTATCGAGCAGTCGATTCATGTCGGGAGTCAAGCGGTCCGGCACGTACCAGTTATCGGCTTCGGAGAGCACCCGGTTACCGCATCGAAGCAGGACCCTGCGATATTTCACTTCAGCTTCTGAAGTCACTTGAAGGCGCTGCCTCTGCTCCGCCGTCGGACGCTTTACGACGCCTCTCACAAGCTCCGCAACAATTGTGGGGTCCTTCGCAAGCTGATGGTCGCGGCACCAATTCTGTAGCGTCAGCGTCGCACTGCGGCTCGCAAGCACCTCTGCATTGAGCGTTTCAACGAGCGCGAGTGCTTGCAACCTTGCCACGTAGGTGTCGGGCCAGGCGGGTGACTCCTGCGCGTACGCCGGCACGCATGCAGCGATGTTGGTCGCAACAGCGATCAGGCGCGCAAGGCGAAGGGCAGGGCCAAAAGCTCTCACGCAGGGCGCCGCGCGTTTTGGGGGCCTCGCAACTATCTGAAGACAACTTACGCGGGATTGAGCCTCAATGTTCATTGGGCCAATTCTAACGCTATTGAATAGCGCCCACTCCGAACGGTTCCAGGGCGATTCGCCGATTTTGGCGGACTCGGCAAGCGCGCAAGCGATAGAATTGGTATGCGAATGAGCACATTTCGAATCGCACTCGCCAACATCCGTTTCCCGGCGACTCCCGAGGAGTCGGTCACGTTAGCCGAACACGCCATCGCCCAAGCGGCCATTGAGCGCGCTGGCATCATCTGCTTTCCGGAATGCTTCATTCCCGGCTACCGAGGAATGGGCAAGGCGGTGCCACCGGCCGATCCGGTCTTCCTCGAACGCGCTTGGTCCGTCATTGCATCGGCTGCCGCCAAGGCAGATCTCGCGGTCGTACTCGGCACCGAACGCGTCGTCGATGGTGCCCTATTGATCACCGCGCTGGTCATCAATCGGGACGGGACGGTCGCCGGTTTCCAGGACAAAGTGCAGTTCGACCTCTCCGAGGAACGTACCTATTCGGCTGGCTCCGGGAGGCGCGTTTTCCAAACCGGCCCCCTGACGTTCGGTGTCGCCATTTGCCATGAAGGGTGGCGCTATCCAGAAACGGTCCGCTGGGCCGTGCGACACGGCGCACACATCGTATTCCATCCTCATTTCCACGAAGCCGAACCCGGCGGTTACGTGCCCTCTACTTTCGCCGACCCCGCGAACTCATTCCATGAGAAAGCTGCCTTGTGTCGCGCCGCCGAGAACACCTGTTTCTTCGCAACCGTAAACTGTGCCAGCGCTGGATCGCCGACCACTTCTGCCGTGGTGCGGCCCGACGGGACGCTGCTCGCCTACCAGCCCTACGGCAAGCAAGGGTTGCTCATCGCGGACATTGACACCACTGAGGCCACCGGCCTCCTCGCGGCACGCTACAAGTTTGTTTAGGAGACTCGCTGGCGTGTTCGCGCACGCTTGCGCCTTGCCTTCCGGGGTCGGAACGCCACGCCAGCGCGCCGAAACAGATAGCGATATTGCCTGTTAACGCTGAGCGTCGGGAAACCTGCCAGGGCTTTTCAGATCCGATTGATCTTCCGCAATGTTTCAAGAACTTGGGCGCGATCTTCCGCAGCTTTCCGTTGGCGTTCCATTTGTTGACGGGCCAGAAACTCCTTCTGTGACGCCTCGGTAGCAAGATCCTGCCGGTACTTCCGGTTGGCGCTGCCCACCCATTGCCTGAACATGCCTAGCACCTGCTCAACGGAGTTCGGCTTCGCGGGTATTGTAGCTTTTCCATATTGGAAACCAACGTTTTGCGGGCTGGCGCCACCTATCATGAATTGAACATCGGCGATGTTCCCCATCGCTTTCCACCACGCCGGCGGCGGTGTGGGCTCTAGACCAACCTTCAGAAGTCCATCCGCATATTCGAATTCGCCGGTTAAACGCACGTCTTGCCCTCGTAGCGGATCATCAGGCGCGAACGCTGGCACGACCGCACGGCGTGCCGCGTCGAGGCGCTGCAGTGCGACAAACTCGTTGCCGCGGGCGAGGAGTTCCTCCTGCACTTTGGCGAGCGATTGGGGGCGGTCTGCCGGCGACTGGAGTATCATCCGCTCAACCAGTTCATCGAGGTAAGCGTGGCTCGGTGCAACCGCCTCGATCAACGGGTGTCCAGCAGCCAAAGGCACCGTGCGCGTGAACATTTCGTTCAGCATCAGTCCGAGGGCAAAGATGTCAGCGCGGTGATCGACGGCTGAGCCGCGGATGCGCTGCTCCGGCGCAGAGTAAGTGAAATTCGCGAGCCGCTCCCGGTCCTTCGTTTCGACAGCCGTAAGCAGCTCATCTTCCTCGAAATGCGCGATTCCGAAGTCGGCCACGACGAGATGGTCCGCTTCACGATCATACAGAATGTTCTCGGGCTTCAGATCGCGGTGGAACACGCCTTTGAGGTGCGCAGCCTGCACTCCGCTGAGCATCTGATCGAAAAGAGGCAACAAGCGTTCATGGTTTATCCCATGATTGATCAGGCTGCGGAGCGTAAAGGCGTAGACCGGCATAACATAAAACGGCAGCGACTCCTTTTTGTGAAAGGCAACACCCGAGTCCAGCACGTGAATGATGTTCGGGTGCTGCTCCTGCTGACAAAACGAAAGCTCATTCTTAAACCTCCGGCGCTTCAGCGATGTCGTCGCGCTCAGGCATTTCAGAGCAAACGGATTACCCTCGCTGTCGCGGACACGGTACACAATCCCTGCGCCGCCTTGGCCAATTTCGTTTTCTGCCGTGTAAGTATTCGTTGCGGTCTCAAATATCTTTGTCGCCATCCGTTCCTTCTAATGTAACGCCAGGCAAGTCGCGACCTTTCTTGAGGGTCCCGGATGAACGGCCCACCGCCGGGCCAGGAAACTACCGATATCGCCGCATAATGCCGTCTTGCCTGTGTTGCCGGACCGCGGCACCGCGCTGTACAAGTTCTGAGGACGGCTCGTATTTGTCCCCGGCGGTTGCGGACGTTGCCGCTGCGGCACGCGCAACGAGATAATGTCTCCTTGGCCCATGCTCTGGACACATAAAGCATTCTGGA
>OCTA010005871.1_pt1 | contig 10566 bp, 8 predicted proteins | sample 1538991 | NCBI WGS metagenome assembly OCTA01 (sample SAMEA3539302, study PRJEB22396) | soil metagenome | biome: tundra; feature: field; material: soil | place: USA | collected 2010-05 | depth 0.15 m | reverse complement strand
ACCACCGAGATCTACACTCTTTCCCTACACGACGCTCTTCCGATCTATTCAGCAGAAGGAGCGCTTTGCGCAGTTGATCCTGGCGGAGGCGGGCAAGCCGATCCGCCTGGCACGCACCGAAGTTGATCGCGCCATCATGACCTTCAAGACAGCCGCGGAAGAAGTGCTGCGGCTGGGCGGCGACACGATTCCGCTGGATCTGACGGAAGGCAACGAGGGGCGTTGGGGATTGGTGCAGCGCTTTCCAGTGGGACCGATTCTGGCGATCACTCCATTCAATTTTCCGCTGAACCTTGTGGCGCACAAATTGGCTCCAGCGATGGCTGCGGGATGTCCCGTCATTCTCAAACCCGCGCCGCAGACGCCCTTTACCGCGCTGGCTTTGGGTGAAGTGATTTTGAAGGCAGGTTGGCCGCAGGAGGCGCTTGCCGTGTTGCCCCTTTCGAATGTCGACACAGCATGGCTGGCTGAAAAGGAAGATCGATTGAAGCTGGTGAGTTTCACCGGTTCCGCTAAAGTCGGTTGGGATTTGAAAGCGCGTTCCGGACGTAAGCGCGTGCTGCTCGAGTTGGGCGGGAACGCAGGCATGATTGTTCACAACGACTGGCCGGATCTGGACGAAGCGGCAGTGCGCACAGCGCATGCGGCCTTTGGCTATGCGGGGCAGTCCTGCATCAGTGTGCAAAGAGTCTTTGTGGCGCGCGGTATTTTCCAGAGCTTTCTTTGGAAGGTTGTGGAGTACACGGCCAAACTCGGATCGGGTAATCCTGCCGATGATGCCACGGACGTGGGACCCATGATCCGCCTCAGCGACGCCGAGCGCGTGGAGTCCTGGGTGAAGGAGGCGGTCGAAGGCGGCGCGAAGCTGGTGGCGGGCGGAGAGCGCAATGGTTCCGTCATCACGCCGGCTATTTTGACGGGAACCAAGCCTGGCATGAAAGTGCGCGACGAAGAGCTTTTCGGACCCGTGGTGCTGATTGAACCTTACGAAGATTTTGAAGAAGCATTGGCAGATGTGAACCACTCGAAGTATGGATGGCAGGGGGGATTGCTGACGCGCGACGCGGGCCGCATTCTCACGGCGTATCGCGAGCTTGAAGTCGGCAGCCTGATTGTGGGCGATACACCGAGCTGGCGGCTTGACCCGATGCCGTATGGCGGCGTGAAGGATTCCGGGCTGGGCCGCGAAGGCATTCGCTCCGCGATTCAAGAGATGACCGAACCTCGCATGCTGGTGATGGCCGGATTAAGTTAGGGCAGTTTCTCTGAAGGTCGCGTCAGGAGTGAGCTGTCACCGGAGACGAATCAGAAGATACCGCGCAACATGAACAGCAAAGAGAGCGCCTCATGGACTTGGGACTTAAAGACAAAGTAATCATTGTGACCGGGGGGGGCGCCGGCATCGGCGCGGGCATTACACGTGCCTGCCTGGCCGAGGATGCGCAGGTAGTCGTGTTGGGCAGGCCATCGCAGAATGTGCAGGAATTCATGGCAGAAATGAGGTCTGTGAGTGCGCGTTGCGAACTGGTTGAAGCGCATCTCGAAGACACGACGCGTTGCCAGGCAGCGATTGCCGAAATCGAATCCCGCTATGGTGCGATTGATGGTCTTGTGAATAATGCCGGCGTGAATGACGGCGTGGGTCTCGAATCAGGCAGTGTGGAGAAGTTTCTCGAAAGCCTGGGGAAAAACCTGGTGCACTATTATGCGCTGGCACACTATGCGCTGCCGGCACTGAAGCGCACACAAGGATCGATCGTGAATATCAGCTCCAAAGTGGCGCTCACCGGACAGGGCGGAACATCCGGCTATGCTGCCAGCAAAGGCGCGCAACTAGCCTTGACGCGCGAGTGGGCAGCGGAGTTGTTGCCTTATGGAATTCGCGTTAATGCGGTGCTTCCCGCTGAAGTGATGACGCCGTTGTATCGGCGTTGGCTTGATACGTTAGGCGATCCTGAAGTACGGCTCAAACAAATTACCGACAAGATTCCGCTAGGCCGCCGGATGACGCTGGCGTCAGAAATAGCAGCGGCCACCGTCTTCCTGCTTTCACCGACGCAGTCTGGACACACGACGGGGCAGCACCTGATTGTGGATGGCGGCGACGTCCACCTGGATCGCGCACTGACTTAAATTCAGGGACGAATGAACTAAGCAAAGGCAGCGCAAGAATTCTCTAATTACGAGAAGACGGTCCCGGGGATCCCGGAGGCACTTGCACCATAAATTCGCGCGGCCAGTGAACTGTAAAGCGCGTTCCTTCTCCCGGCTTCGATTCGTAATCGATGGTTCCACCATGGCGGTCGATGAGTTGTTTTACCAGCCAGAGGCCCATGCCGTTGCCACGATCCCCCTTGGTGCTCACACCAAACTTGTAGAGATTGGAACGCACCGCAGGATCGATTCCAGGACCCTGGTCGGCAATCATAATGACCACGGCCTGCTGCTGGCCATCGATCGCGATGGTCACGTGCGCGCCTTTGCGCGGATTGGCTTCGCACGCATTGCGCACGAGATTGAGAAGCACCTGGCGCGTTTCTACGGAGAAGGCGGTCACCGTGCAATCGCCAGTGCTCTGAATGTCGACTTCGATCCCGGTTTGACGAAGCATCGGTTCGAGCAGCATGCGCACCGCGTCTGCTGATACGCGCAGGTCGACTCGTTCGGGCTCGGGGCGCTGCCGAAAGAATCCAAGCGTTGAACGAGTCAGGGTCTCAATGCGATGTACTTCATCCGCTGCTTGCTGCGCCATGGTCGCAACTTCCGGCGGAGTGCCTGAGGAAATCTGTATCAAGAACATCAGGTTTTGAATGGCTGCAAGAGGATTGTTGATCTCATGCGTGACAACGGCTGACATGCGATTCCACTCTTCAAGTTTGCGGGCGGCAAGAAGGTTTTCTTCGACCTGAGCCTTTTCGTTCTGCGTGTTCGAAAGGCGATTGGCATAGTCGCTGATGCCGAAGCCGAGTTCAGGCGCCCTGCGGATGAACTGTATGGCGACATAACCCGACACGACGGCGGTGAGGATGTTGGTCCATGCATCGAGCCAGAAGAGGGGCCACCATGTGGTGACCACTTGCATGAAATGAGTGGTTCCGCAAGCAACGATGAAGAGCGCAAATCCCACCAGGAAAAATACCCAATCGCGCGCCATAGCATGGCGTGTCTTCCTGGACAGGTAGAACAGAGTTATACAAATGCTGAAGTAACTAAGAAAGGTAATAGCATTAGTAACCACCATGGTCCAGATGAGAGTCGGATCTTGTCTCCAGCAGACGGCATGTGGCATAAGGGAAGGAGCCATTCGAGACAGCCTTTCAAAACCCTAAGGATTTGTGTAGCAAATCCAGATGAAGTGCGGACGTGGCGCACCAGTATTCTCCGACTCTACGCTGCCCGGCTCATATCCACGAAAATCGGGCTTCGCTGTACGGCTATCACGATGATGTTGAAGCTGGGTGAAGTCTAGGGGCCGTAGCCTGTCCCTAATTTTTTACCAGCGTGCAGAGGTAGTAAGCAAGGCCACGTGCGTGGAATGGACACTTAAAAGTCATGGTGCTCTTCCGCCAGCAGCGAGGCTGCGGAAGAGATTTCCTTTCCAGCTGGTTGATTGGCGGCTTCAGTGCGCGCGCGTACTTTGGAGACAACTTGCCAATTATCTTTGTGCGGCTCCGACGCAATCCATGGCGGCAAGCGCATCTGGAGATAGTCGCTGAGCCCTTGAGCATAGCCCTCATATAAGCCGCGCATCTCGCGGAGACGTTCCATGGAGCGGCCATCGCGGCACACGCTGACACCGCTTTGGCAGAGAAGCTTGTAAAGCTCTTCATAACGCTCTGGAGGTAGTCGATCGGGTGCATCGCTGACCGGCGGAACAGAAAATATCTGCGACAAGTCGACAAGAGCGTGGCGAGCCATCGCAAAGGTCAATTGCGCCTGCCGCGCTTCATGGCCCTGCACCCCGGCGATCAGCAGTGCCGATGTATCGAGGATTGCGGTCAGCGCGCTGATCCAACTCTGATTGGTGTGTTGGGAGCGGAAATAGCAAAGAAGCGGATAGGAGATGTGGCTTTCAAGCAGCTCGGCCGACCAGCGTTCCCATTCGACCAGGAGCAGCGAGAGCACTGACTCTGCGCCTTGGTAAGAATGCCTCTTCATCAATTCAGCCGCTGTGGGTGGAGAACCAGCACGCGCGTCCAACAGCGAGATGCTCACTTCGCGGCGCGAGAAGGCGGAATAGAGCACAGGGAAATAGCCCATGACCACAGCGAGAAAGCCTAGACCTGTGCCTCCTTCAAGAATGATCAGGGCGCGCGAAGCGGGATTGCGCGGCGTCACATCACCCAGGCCGAGCGTGAAGATGGTTGTTCCGCTGACGTAGAGGTCAGATCGGATATCAGCTTTCTGTTGAGTGTCATTGAAGGAGCTGCCGAGGGAATAAAAGATCAGCGCGAAACCGACGACCATTCCCGCCGCCCAGAGGACGAGGAGGAAGATCAGCGAGAGCGGTCCATAGTAACTGTAGGCGGACTCTCGTTTGCGCAGGTCGGCAATGCGCCGGCAGAGAAATGCCCACGGCCTCCAGGTGGTGACGTAGAACAGGCGCGTTAGACGAAATCTTCCGATCGCGCGGCGGGGCAGGATAATGGTCTCGAAGGCGTCGAGCAGCACGCCGAATACACAGACGATGCCCGCAACGAACGTCAAAACAAGCATGAATTGCCCCTTTCGCAGAAGCATGGTCCAAAAGGGAGGCCGCGCTCCCGCGTTTCATCACTGTACCTCAGAGCCGTTCTCACATTCACTGCCCTCGGCCCGTTTGCGAAGGATGGTCGTTGACAAAAAGAAACGATCACCGTGGTTTCGCGGTAAAACAGAGGTTGAACCGCAGTAGCGGTGAAAGCGGAGGAACCGACCGGACGTGCCTAAGCGCAGCGCAGGTATTTTGATGTATCGACACCGAGTCTCGACGCTGGAAGTATTTCTGGCGCATCCGGGAGGTCCCTTCTGGGTGAAAAAAGATCTAGGGGCGTGGACAATTCCCAAAGGAGAATACTCCCCGGATGAAAATCCTCTGGATGCAGCACGGCGCGAGTTTGAGGAAGAAACCGGCTTCGCTGCTCCTGAGAGTTATAGAGCGCTTGGCGAAATAAAGCAGGCGGGCGGAAAGATTGTGACCGCCTTTGCGGCCGAGGGAGACTGCGACCCAGAGAAGCTGATGAGCAATACTTGCCAGGTTGAGTGGCCACCGCATTCTGGCCGGCAAACGGAAATCCCCGAGATCGATCGCGGAGGCTGGTTCACGATTGGCGAAGCCCGCGAGCGCATCTTGAAAAGCCAGCATCCGTTTCTCGAGCGGCTCAGCGAGGAACTGGACGCGGGTCGCCGGCACGACTCCAAAAACTGAAGAGTCGTTCGGCGAAATTCCGAGACTTAGTCTGCCAGCTTACGATCTTCAGTCGACTTCGTTTTCCTGTGGCGATACCACATGACCCTGTGGCATGCTCTATGTGGTATCGCCACAGGAGCTAAATGCAGCCTTCCAAACTCGATCTTTTGCAGGGAACCCTCGACCTGATGGTCCTGCAAACCCTGGCCGCCATGGGACCGCAGCACGGTTACGGTATCGCGCGCCGCATTGAGCAGGTGAGCGGTAACGAGGTGTTGCTGAACCAGGGCACGATTTATGCCTCGCTCGTACGCCTAGAGCAACGCGGCTGGATCGATTCCAGCTGGGGCGTCTCGGGCAACAACCGCAAGGCCAAGTTTTACGAGATCAATGCCGCCGGACGCCGTCAACTCGCCGCGGACGCACGCGACTGGCAGCGGCTAACAGGCGTAATGGATCGGGTGCTCGCCCTGGGTGAGGCGGCCGACGCGGAGAAGGCATGAGCCGGCTGAGGCGGCTGCGACGCCGCGTGGCCGCCTTCTTCCACAAACCAGACTACGATGCGGAACTCGAAGCCGAACTTGCCGCACATCTCGAGATGGCGATCGAGGACAACATCGAGCATGGATTGCCGCCCGAAGAAGCTCGCAGGCTGGCGCTGATCTACATGGGCAACATGGAACTCTCAAAAGAGCAACATCGGGAGGCGCGGAGGCTTATGAAACTCGACATACTGTTGCAGGACATCCGCTACACGTTGCGTACACTGGGACGCGACCCTGGTTTTACCGTGGTTGCTGTTCTGATTCTGGCTTTGGGCATCGGCGCGAACATCGCGGTCTTCAGCGTAGTGAACACATTGCTGCTGCGGCCGCTGCCATTCCAGAAGGCCGAGGAATTGGTCTGGATCGCTCCGCCCCCCACGAAATGCGGACTATCTTGCGCAACGTATTCGACCGATGCTTACGATCAGTTCCGTTCTCACACACGCTCGTTTCAGGATGTGACCGGCTATTTTGCGTTCTCAGGGACTGACAACCTAAGCCTCAGCCTGGGCGGACCGCCGATTCCGGCAACCAGCGTGGATGTGATTGCGAATTTCTTCCAGGTGCTGGGGGGTACACGCGGCCCTCGGACGCACGTTCACGCCCGACGACGCGCGCGATGGGGCTCCTCCGGTGGTGCTGCTCAGCGACTCATGGTGGAGAAGGCAATTCGGGGCCGATCCCGCGATCGTGGGCAAGGCATTCGACATGAACGGCAAGCAGACGACCGTGGTTGGCGTCCTCCCCAAGAGCTTCGACTTCGGCGCAGTGTTTTCGCCGGGTACCAAGTTTGACGCGATCACACCACTCGACCTGTATGGGCCTCCACGCGACTGGGGAAACATCATCACCATGATCGGACGGCTGAAGCCCGGCGTTTCGCTGGGTCAGGCGCAGGGCGACGCGAAGGCAGCCTCACAGATTATGTGCTGGAATTTGAAACGCCCAAATACGTGCGGCGATTACAAGGACGCTGTGGTGCCGGTGCCGCTGAAGGATTATGTTGGCGGCAAATTGCGCCGGTCGCTGGTGGTCTTGTGGTGCGCGGTGGGAGCGATCCTGCTGATTGCGTGCGTTAACCTGTCGAACCTGATGCTGGCCCGGGCGGCATCGCGCACCAAGGAATTTGCCATGCGCAGCGCCCTCGGAGCGGGCCGGGGACGCATCGTGCGCCAGCTACTCACAGAGAGTCTGATTCTCTCCGGCGCCGGGGCGGTCCTGGGGTTGGCTCTGGCAATGGTCATCGTGGTATGGCTGGCTCATCAGGGCGCGATCGCTCTGCCCTTGTTGAGCACCTGGCAAATCGACGGAGCGGCCCTGGGATGGACGGTTCTGATAGCGGGGTCCGCAGCAGTGATCTTCGGTCTTCTCCCCGGACTGAAGATCTCCGGCGGCAACCTGCAGGAGTCGCTGAAGGATTCCGGAGCGGGCTCGGGACAGGGCCGCAAGCACGAGCGTACTCGCTCCGTGCTGGTGGTGACGGAGGTTGCACTGGCTTGCATTTTGCTGGTCGGAGGGGGCCTGTTGCTGCGTAGCTTCCTGAAGGTACTGAGCGTGGATCTGGGCTTCCAGGCAGAGCGGGCAGCCGCGGTCAAGGTGGACTATGACGACCGAGTACCGGGACCCGATCCGGATGGGTCTTTGGGCACGCGAAAGCGTGGCGTCATCCTTCAGCAGATTCTTGAACGGGTGAAAGCAATCCCGGGAGTCGAAGCTGCGGGCATGGTGGACTACCTTCCTCTGGGCCAGAATCGCGAATGGGGATTGCCCTATCCCGAAGGCAGAACTCGTGAAGAATTTAAAGGTCTGGCGGGTCCGCTGGTCTACGTAATTTCGCCGGGGTACATGCGAGCGATGGGTACGCGGCTGCGAGGGCGAGACATTACTTGGGACGACGGCCCGAAGAGCGAGAATGTCGTGTTTATCAATGAAGCCATGGCGGACTTCTTCTGGCCGAATCAGAATCCGGTAGGCAAGACCCTGATCAACGGACAGCAGCACCTGCGCGTTGTAGGCGTGGTGGGCAATGTGCACGAGGAAAGCGTGGAAGGCGCTTCGGGCTGGCAAATTTATTACCCGATGACACAGGCAGGCCCGAATGGGGCTGAACTTGTGGTGCGGACCACGCTGCCTCCGGCAACCCTGGCCAGCGGAGTGATGGGCGCACTTCGGTCCCTGAATCCTAAACAGACTGCCACGGAGTTCCGGCCAATACAAGCCTTGGTCAGCCATGCCACTTCGCCGCGAAGATTCTTCATGCTGCTGGTGCTCTCGTTTGCCGGACTGGGGGTACTGCTGGCTGCTATCGGAATCTACGGCGTGGTTTCCTACACCGTAACCCGCCAGACCCAGGAGATCGGGATTCGGATGGCGCTGGGGGCCAGCATGGGACTGGTGCAGCGGCAGGTGTTGGCTGGAACCCTGAGGCTGGCTTTAATCGGGATCGTGCTGGGCACATCGGTATCAGTCGCGGTGGCTCGCCTGATTGCTTCATTGCTATTCGGAACAACGCCCTGGGATCTGCTGACCTATGGTGGCATGGCGGTGACGCTGGCACTGGTTGCGGTGGTCTCGGGCTACCTGCCGGCGCGCCGAGCGTCGCGCATCAGTCCACTAGTCGCTCTGCGTTCCAACTAAGAGCTGTGACAGGGTCCTTTCGAAACGCCCAGGCAAAAAAACGCCCCCCGGAGAGTCCTGCCTGAATGAAATTCAGGTCTGGCAAACCGGAGGGGCGAGGAGCCGCAATCACAAGAAGGTGGCTTGGAGCCATGACTCGGGAGCGGTTGAGCGCCCACAACGTCAGGTCTTCGGCTCATCTTCTGGACCGACAACGAATATATTTCCTCTGCCCGGACGGCAATAGGTTCCATCGGGTACAACGAAGACCGATCACCAGGAAACTCCTTCGATTGCAGCAATTTAGTTCAGGATGGACAAGTAATTTACGCCCACGTATGATACGCAGTGCAGCGCAGACAGGCTGGCTTAGTCCTCCGACAGGGCATAAGCTGATCTCAACGTGAACCCAGTCGCATGAACCTTTCTCGAGTCTCCAAGCCAGAAAAACTTTTGGGGCGGTCATACGGGTTCACGAGGCGCCCTGACGCCAAATGGCTAACGGTTCACGCCGGCCAGAGGAGCCACAAATGCCGGTAGCTTCGAAATCCACGCCGGACAACGTGGAACCGAATTTCGTGATTGAGGCACCAAAGGTCCGCGAGCAATTAGAGCGACTGCTGGCTCACCCCCTTTTTGCCAATAGCAAACGGTACCCGGCGTTGCTGGCCTATACAGTGGAGCAGACGCTGCTAGGCAATGCAGCGGAGCTTAAGGAACGCAGCATTGGCGTTGAGGTGTTTGGCCGTTCGCCGACGTACGATGCCAATTCCGATCCGGTGGTGCGTATCACCGCAGGAGAGGTCCGCAAGCGGCTGACCCAGTACTACTACGACTCGTCCCATCGGGGAGAACTGGTGGTGGAGTTGCCGACGGGATCGTATGTGCCGCTGTTTCATGCCCCCGAGCGGCCGGTTGAACCCGATATTCCGGTGGCGCCGCGTATTGAAGTGGAAGATGTCCCGGAAGCTCCTCGCGTTCCCGAAACACCGTCCCGGTTGTGGCAGATGCGTTGGCTGATTGGGGCCGCGGTGGGGGTCATGTTGATCGCGGCAGCTGCCGCCGGCCTCTATGCGGGACTGAGGTACCACCCGCCTCCACCACCGCCGTCCAACATTGACCGCTTCTGGGAACCAGTCACCTCGAGCAATAATCCCACCACCTTTTGCCTGGGCGAGCCGGCGAAGAACCTCGATGCAGGCTCCATCAACTCCTTTGACACACCGGTGAGTAATTCGACGCCGGAGCCGCTGTATTTCCGCCTTCACTATTCAGGGCACCTGGCACTGGCTGACGTAATTACCTTGACACGCACGGTTGCTGCCCTCGCTTCGCGGCACAAGGAGTTTCGCGTAGTCCCCGCTTCCGAGGCCAGCTTTGCGCAATTGCGAGAAGGACCCTTTGTGCTAGTGGGAGCGTTCGACAATATCTGGACCTTGCGCGTGACCCAGAATCTACGCTTCGGCTTTGAGTCGAAGGACGGTGTCGCACTTCTGGTCGATCGCAAGAGCAAGACGGAAACAACGTGGGCCACTGCTTGGGATCTGCCCTACCAGAAGCTATCGAAGGACTATGCGATCGTTGCCCGCATACACGACCGCACTACCGGCCAACCGGTAATTATCGCCGCGGGTATCTCTGAAGAAGGCACAGAGGCAGCCGGTGAGATCCTCTATAACCCCCTTTATCTTGATTCGCTGCTGGCCAAAGCACCCAAAGACTGGGAGCAAAAGAATATGGAAGCCGTAATAGAGACACAGGTGATCGGCGGGCACCCCGGGCCGCCGAATATTCTGGCCGTCGAAACTTGGTAGCTTTCCTGAACACACGTGGGCTGACACGCATTCAAGCGCGGTGGCAATGTAGCTCGCTGAGTGGCGTGCGGAGCCATCGGCGAATTTGATCGCCGTTGCAACTCCACATGCAGCACATGTGTTGTTGGCTACTGTCAGTTGTGTGCAGACTGGGAGGTCTAACCCGAATTATTCGTGAGTCCTGATTTAGCGAAAGCCTTTT
>OCTA010005870.1_pt1 | contig 10566 bp, 8 predicted proteins | sample 1538991 | NCBI WGS metagenome assembly OCTA01 (sample SAMEA3539302, study PRJEB22396) | soil metagenome | biome: tundra; feature: field; material: soil | place: USA | collected 2010-05 | depth 0.15 m | reverse complement strand
CCGGACGGAAGTTCTCCCAGATCGACGCCTATGTCAACGAACGCCTCGCGATCCTCGCCAGCGCCAAGCACGGACTCCAAGGCCGCAACTGGGTTGACCGCTTCAACTACGAGTGGTCAACCCAGCTCGGCGTCTATCGCCTGACCGGAACGGTGAAACCAACGCTTGCGTATGCCAGCCGGTGAACGATGTCGGAGAGCCGTGTGCGGGAGAACCGCACGCACGGTTCGACGCGGCGGCGGCAGGCAACCCCGGACCAGTCGGCTAGTCCGCGCGGTCCCCGGAAGCCTCCCGCCGACCCTACAACTCAGCAGCCTCGGCGGCAACTGCGGGACGATTGCTTCCGACGGGAGGAGTCTGCGTCGGCGTGGCGGCCGTGAGTTTTGTGGTGCAAGCAAAGCAGTCGTGCGGGCCGGCGATCGTTCGGCCTCTTGCGGATCGAGGGAGGCGGCTGGCCGATCTCAGCAGCTGCTCGGTAGGCGGGTGGATGATCGGTGCTTACAGCCCAACCAACTGTCAGGAGGAGCTCATGGCTAAGGAGCTTGTGGACTGCCTGGGCCGGCGTCGCTCGCCGGCAACCACGTCCGCGTTTCATGTCGGCCGCCCGCCGCGCAACCGGGGGATGCGTTACCCGGCCGACCCACCGCCGGTGGAGGAGATCATCGCGGTGATGCGCGCCGCGGGCGCCGGCGCCTATGGCGATCGGCTGCGCGGGTGATGGTGGTGTGCTGGCGCGCCGGGCTTCGCGTCGGCGAGGCGCTCGCACTGGCCGAGACCGATCTTGACCCGTCGCGGGGCGCGATCCTGATCCGCCGTGGGAAAGGCGGGAAGCGCAGAGAGGTCGGGATGGACCGCTTTGGCTGGGAGCATCTGGACCCGTGGCTTGGGCGACGCCGCCAGCTGCCCGTCGGGGCGCTGTTTTGCGTCCTGCACGGCCCCAGCCGCGGCCGGCCCTGGTCGCCGGCCGCGGTCCGCTCAGAGCTGCGGCGCGCCGCCGCAAAGGCCGGCGTGCGCCGGCGCTTGGCTCCCCATCAGCTACGCCACGCGCACGCGGTCGAGATGGCCCACGAAGGCGTGCCGATGGTCGTCATCCAGCGCCAGCTCGGGCATGCCCACCTCGGGATCACCAGCATCTATTTGCAGGGCATCGACAACGCCGAGATCATCGACACCGTCCACCGCCGCGCGGCGCCGGTGATCCCCGCCAGCTCACGTCTGCGCAGCCCCCTGGCGCTCTGACTGGACTACGCATCGCACCTCCCAGGCCCAAGGCCGCTTACCCTGGCGAAGGTCCAACCGCGCCGCAGCGACCGGCGCCCGCCCACGGGCGCCGGCTGGCGTGATCGCTTTCCTTGCGCCACGGCATTACCCGCCTCGCCGCCGACGCAGACCGCTTCCGTCGAAAGGGATCACGCCGATGGGCTGCTGGGGACGCCCAACCACGCGGCAGGTGGAGGGGAGCGCCGGCGCGACCAGCGCTTGCTCGAGCCCTCCCTCAAGCCAGCGGAGCTAACTCCGGCACCGTTTGCTTTGGTCCCGCTGCCCAGCAAGCGTCGGGACGCCTGCCCACCACCACATCCGCGCTTGGGCTGGACAGGGACCGATGGCGATCTCGGCCGACCCACAGTGACCGATCTGGCCGCCCGGGAGGTGTTCGTATAGCCCGGGTGAGTGCGAATCTTTATCGCACACCCCATGTGAGACGCGCATCCCTCGACCGGAGCGCTGCGATCGCCGGGTCGGCATGCGTCCGCTGGTGGATGGGCCTCTGCGACGTCAACCCGCTATCCGCGCGGGTCCGAGACCAGCGGCGACGCTCCCCGGATGCCGTGTCGTGAATGGAGGTCGGGCGCGTCCTTCAGGGGTGTGCGTGAGGGGGGAAGGTTGGCGTTCGGTCGCTACCGGCTTGGATGACCGAGTTCAGTTTGCGCCGTGGCGAGAGAGCCGGTTGTGCGGTTCGTCCGACCCGCACGAGCATCTGGAGCTTGGCGGGCTCGGCGATGCCGATCAAGTTGTTCAGCTCGACAGGCTCTCCGTCGTGATCGCGAACCCACCTGGTATCGGGTGTGCGATCGTGGCCGAAGATGCTGAGGAGACGAATCCAGCGACTCGCGACCTTGCTCACGATCGTCGGCGGCGCGATCGCGATCGGGCAGGTGTTCGCGCCCGTGCGGCGCTGGACCGGCAAGCGCGCCAGCAGCCTGTACACCGTGGGATAGTTCGTGCTCGCAGGCGTCCTGATCGCGGTGGCCGTGGCCGGCGACGAGGAGGACCGAGAGCGGATCCTCCGCGCCTGGGGCGATTGGAAGTGCCAGGTCCCGATCGAGGTCTTGATCGACCCCGGCCGCTCGCTGATCCGCGCGGTGCTCGGCTACGTCGAGTCGATCGAGAAGAGCCGGGACGCGGCGATCACCGTCCTGATCCAGGAGATCATTCCGCGCAAGCGCCGGCAGGAGATCCTCTACAACCAGCGCGGGCGACTGCTCGAGGTCGTGCTCAAGTCGCGGACCAGCGTCGTGGTCGCGACGCTGCGGTTCCATCTGCACGAACGCTGAGGGAATGCGCGATGGCGCAGGCAGCGCGGGCGATCAGCCGCCGGCCAGCTGCAGGTACGACACCGGAACCAGATACTCCTGGCTACCGGCGGTGTAGGCGATCTGGGCGTTGCTCTGACCGGCCCCGGCGATAACCGCGTCGCCGGCGCCGGGACTCAGACCGATCACCCCCGGCACCGGCCAGCTCGCCCCGCCGTCGGAGCTGTAAACGAGCACGTATCCGCGGCGGTCGAGCCAGATGGCGTAAGCGCCGCCGCCGGGGTCCTGCGAGGCCGCCAGCCCCGTCGCCCCGCTCAGCGTCAGAGCTGTCTCGTCGGAGACGAGCACCGGCGCGGCGAAGGATGCGCTCGCCGGCACGAAGGCGCGGTAGTAGACGCCGTCCGAGCCAGATGCGGAGAGCCCTGGACCCTCGTTCTCGAGGACCCCGATGCTGCCGCCATTCGGACCCCCGCCGGCCAGCACGGGCGCCTGCGCCTGGCAGGCGAGCACGTGGAAGTAGCTCGCGCTCCACGCCGATTGAGTCTGGAGCGCCGCCGGCGTGCCGACCCCGACGCCGAATCCGGTCCCGAGCGAACCCGACGGGCAACCGGGCGGCGCGGCGGAGTCCCCGCCGACCGCGACGACGATGTACTGGCCCGGTGCACCGGGGTCGGGGATCGATGCAACCTGGGTACCGGCGGCTCCCTCCTGGTCGCCGAAGTCCCCTGTACGGTCGGCCACTGGGGTCGGGCTCGGCGCGGGCGTGCTCAAGTCGAAGTCGGTGAAGCCGCTGCCGAACGGGTACAGGTCGCCGTAGACGCCGATGTCAGCGTCACCCAGAGCGGTCGCGCCCCCGGACGGGGAGTCGCCCGTACGCGCGCTGTTGGCCAGCAACCTGCCGCCGTCCGCGAGCCCCTGATTCCCGCCGGCAAACGCGGACCCGCCCGCGGGTGAGCTCCACGCGACGACGCCGTCACCACCGTACCCAGCGGCCGCGCCCGCCCCGTCGAGCTGACCGAGGACGACCACCGCGCCACCGGGCTGGACCACCAGCGCGACGTAGAAGAAGGTGCCTGAGCTCCCGAGCGGGTCGACGAGCCGATCCGGACCGGCGCCGGCGTTGCAACTCGACCCGCCGGCGACGATCGTGCAGACATCGATCGAGCTGTTGCTGCTGTCGACCCAGGCGACGTACGTGTTGCCCGACCCCGGGTCGTACGCGACTTGGGGCGGGTTCGAGCCGGCGCCGAGATCGATCGGGTGAATCGGTGGCCGGGGAGGCGGCTGTTGCGGCGAGTGCGGGTACGCGGAGCTGACGTGCTCGAGCGGCTCATCGCCGCCGGCGAAGGAGGGGTTGCCGCTGGCCAGCACGTCGTACTCGCACTGGCGCAGCACGTTGGGATCCTTGTTCCCCCCTGCCTGGCACAGCTGGACCGCCTGTAGCTGCTTGGCCACTGGCGCACTGGCGGCGTTGAACGGCTCCTGCGGGAAGTCGGCGATCGTGTAGGAGCGGGTGCTCTTACCGCGCGCGTACGTGAACAGCGACTCGCGCTGGCTGACCCGCCAGCTCGCGCCGAACTGGTCGTACAGGACCTGCGCCATAGCTGGAGTGCCGCCGTCACCGTAAAGGATGTCGAGACCGTTGAAGCGCTGGCCGCTGCGACCGCGGAACTCCCGATCGAACGGCACGTCGGCGTTGCCGAGCAGTCCCGTCAGATGGCGCAGGCGAGAGTGCGCGACCTGGACGTTGACGCTGAGCGACGGCTCCCACTTGAGCCCGCCCCCGCCCGTGAGGTCGTTCATCGCCATCACGGTCGTCCCGTCGGACCACCTGACGTCGGCGACCGTGAAGCCCTTGGTGAATGCGCCGATCACCTGCTCGCACCCCTTCAGCTCCGGACCCGACTTCACGTTCTTCTTGCAGAGCGAGTCGGGGCTGTCTCCGTGCGGGAGCTGGAAGCCGGCGTGCACGAGCGTGACGCTGTCGCCGCCGGGCAGCTGAGCACTCTTGCCGTGCAGTCGCTTGTGATCGACGAGCACGGTCACGCCCTCCCTGCCGGTCGAGTCGACCTCGACGACCGACTTCCCCACCTGCATGGCGGCGGCCGTGTTGACCGCCACCGCCTGAGAGTGCGGGAAGGGCTGCTGGCGGACCTGGATCTGGAGGTTGTCCTTGGTCGACTTCAGCAGGGTGAACTCCCCCACCGACTGGAAGGTGAACAGACCGCCGTCGAAGTCGACCAGGTGTGGGTCACCGGCGGTGGTCGCCGTTCCGGTGGTCGTGCCGTGCGATGTGGGGGCGGGCACGCAGGTGCCACTCGTCGCCTGCACAACGGTCACCGAGGCGTATTCGAGAACCACCGTCGAGCCCGTCTGCGCCGCCGCCACCGCCAGCAGCGGATCCGCGGGTAGCGGCGTCGTCGGGGGCGGCGGGATGCTCACCTCCCCGGCGCCGCACCAGGTCGCCGGCGTGACCTTCTTCGGCCCGCAGCCCGATGGGCCGCCGCAGAACGTCATCGTCGCGATCTCGGGCGTCGTGTAGTTCTCGGTAACGCCGAAGCGTCCGTAGGCGCTGCCGAGCGCGATTCGCAGCGTCTCGATGCTGCCCGGGGGCGCCGCCGGCATCGAGATCATGAGCTGGTTGGTGCTGTACGGATCGAGCTTGACCGACACGGGCGAGTTCGGGCCCTTGGGCGTGATCGTTTGCGTGGGCGCGGCGAAGCCTGCCGAGGGGTCCGGGCTGTTCGCGATCCAGGGCGTGCCGCCGGCCAGCTGGTTGGCCGCGCTCGAGCCCCAGGTGTCGAAGAACTTCTCCAGGTTGAGCCCCTTGAGCGCCGCGTCGACGGCGTCCTGCGAGCCGCCGGCAGCCTGCGTCAGCGTGTACGGAATCCTCGCCCACAGGTTGCCCGAGTCGTCCTGGAGGTGGCCCCAGAAGCCGACGGCGTCGTAGCCGTTCAAGGGCGAGCCCGGCGGCGCCTTGCGATTGAACAGCGACACGGTCGAAGAGGCGAAGTAGGCCTGCAGGCTGGCGAGCGAGTACGGGATCGGCGGCGAGGACGTCTCCATGTCGACCCACCGCGCCAGCCCCTCCTGGAGCCAGGGCTCGGTGGCGGTGATCTCCGGATCGGCTGAGCCTTCGATCTGTTCCTGGTAGCAGTGGAACACCTCGTGGGTGACCACCTCCTGCTCCCAGGTCGGGTTGCCGACAGTGGCGCCGTCGAACAGCGGCTGGTCAACCGCGATCTGGCACCCACGGACCTTGTGCCCAAGCAGGTTCGTCAGAGTCTCCCCGCCGGTTAGCGCGATGCTCGTCTGGCCGGGGGCGACGTTCGTCTGCCAGCCGATGTCGATCAGGATGCTCACCCCCGGTGAGAGGTGGGCGTCCAGCTGCTTGACGGCGTCGTCCTTGAGCGTCGTCAGCAGCGCCACCGGGGGTCCGATCGTCGGCTTGAACGCGTACGCCGATCCGGCGGAAAGGAGCAGAGCTGCCGCCGCAAGGACAACCAACCGGGTGACGCGGACGCCGATCAGCGCAGCATATTCCTCGCACCCGGGCGTGTCACGGAATTCGGTGCGCGCCAACCGTCATGGCACCGGCGCGAACGTGTAGGAGTAGTGCGGCGGGACGTATGGCCCGACCTCGAGCACGATCTCGGCGTGCTGGAGGAGCTGCACTGCGCCCGGCGCACCGCGCCACAGGCGCCCGGCCACATGAAAGGGAAGGCGGACTGGGCTGACCTCGGCGTGAGCAATGACGGTCGCTGGGCGGTGCCTGGTCCGCTCCCCGGCAGTTGACAGTTCGCTGACTGAGTGTTGCCCGGACGCGATCGGAGCCGGGGCCCGGAGGGCCAAGGCGAGTCTGCCGGGCATGACGTACGAGATCGGAGGTGTGGGTCCTGACCTGGGGCCCTGACAGGGGGAACCCAACATCGAAGAGGCAAGGGCGCGGCCCGGAGTTCACCGGGCGGCTCGTTGGCGGCCGGTTGGGCTGGCGGGCTTCCGTGAGGGCGGGTCTGAAGGAAGCCACAGATGCGCTGTGGTGGCGAACGAGAGTGAAGCGCCGTAAAGGCGTTCCCCGGCTGAGACGTGCCCACGGTTGCCGGCCGGGCGCCGAGTGCGGAGGCCGCGGCGTGCGGTTGTCGATCCCTGGGTGAGACGGCCTAGAGCGCTCCGCGCACGGCTTCACCGGACACCGCTGGCGACGCCCAGACGCGTGCGATGGTCGGTGCACGGTGACGATGCCGCTGCGCGAGCGCAGTGCTGGTGAAGTGGTTCGGGTCGCGCTCTTGCGTCTGCTCGTCGCCGTTGTCGGACCGGCCGCGGTGGTCGTGGCCGGGCGGGGACAGCGACGGGTCGTCCTGGCCGGCCGCCCCACGCATCAGAACGGATGGACGCTGACGTTCCCGGGCTCAGGCCAGCGTCAGCCGATGGCGACCACGCGGGGCGATCTCGCGCCACTGAGGCCCGGTGGCGAGCCGGTCCGCTCATCCGCGCCGGCGGCTGGGGTCCTGATCGGCTACGCCTGCTGCTCGACGGACAAGCAGGACCTCGCCGCCCAGCGCCACACCCTGCGCCAACTCGGGGTCAGCGACGACCGGGTCTACCTAGATCACGGCATGACCGGCCGCAACCGCCGCCGCCCCGGCCTGCAGCAAGCCTTGGCCGCCGTCCGCCAGGGCGACACGCTCGTTGTGCCCAAGCTCGACCGGCTCGCGCGGTCGGTCCCCGACGCGCGCGCGATCGGCGATTCGCTGGCCGCCGCCGGGGTGCGGCTGTCGATCGGCGGGACGGTCTATGACCCCACCGATCCGATGGGCAAGATGTTCTTCAACATTCTCGCGACCTTTGCCGAGTTCGAGGTCGACTTGCTCAGGATGCGCACGCGCGAGGGGATGGCGATCGCGCGGGCCAACGGCAGACTCAAGGGCAAGGCGCCCAAGCTGAGCGCCCGCCAGCGTGTCCACGTCCTCGGGCTCGCCCGGACGGGCGATCACACGATCGCTGAGCTCGCCGAGCTGTTCTCGGTCAGCCGCGCGACGATCTACCGCGAGATCGCCCGAGCCCGCCACCACCCGACCTGACCGCGACGATCGCCCCCGTGGACATGCGCCGACCGCGTTTCGGGCTGCCCTGGAGGCGTCGCTGGGCACCAACTCGGGCGGACACCCGGCAGCGTGCGCTGGACCATCCGTCATGAGACGCTCGTCAGGCGCGGAGATGGTCGTGGTGACCGGCGCAGTGATCGTGATCGTGAGTTAGACGACGTCGCGCGGTGGCTGACCCAAACTCCGCCCCGCGCGGCCCATCTGCTCCGCTCGGGCCGGCTGAGCGCTCGCAGCTGGTCCGGGTGCGCCCGGCTCAGCGCCTGCCGGACCAGGGCTCACCCACGGCCCAGGCGTGCCACGAGTCGACCTCGATCCAGGCACTGACCCGCCCGCGATCGCGCTGGGCGTAGGGCTGGCCGATGTAGTGCTGCGGGAGCCGGTCGATGTCCGACAGGTCCGGGTCGGGCTCGAGCGAGACGACGCGTCCCCGCAGGGTCACGTGGTGATACCAGTCATCCTTGCCGAGCACCGTGATCGAGACGAGGGGCTCCTGGCGCAGATGCTCGAGCCGCTTGCGGCCCTCGTCCATGTTCACGAGCACGCGTCCGTTCTCCCACAGGTACCAGGTGGCGGCCGTGTGGGGACTACCGTCCTCGTCGTGCGTCGCGATCACCGACGGGTTGGGCTGCGCGAGGTACTCGTTGAACTCTGGGGGAAGCGGTGGTTTGGGCATGTTGTCTGCATCCCCACTACGGGGCGGTCTCAATCGTGGCCGGAGGCGCGCCGGGCGCCGAGACGCACGTGCGCGCCATTCCGGCCGAGATGCGGACCGCGTCGATCGCCGATGGAGCAGTCCGTCAACTCGTCGGGCGTGAACGGTTCGGCAAGTGACGATCACCGCGTCGCAACCTCGGTGTCCATCGTCCATGTGCGAGAAGTCGCAGAACCTCAGCTTCGCGGGTGGTCAGCTCGAAGCGATTGTGGCGGTTGTGCGCTGACGGACGGTGCCCGTTCCCCAGCTGAGAAGCGCGCCGAGCGAGGCGCGGCGGCCCAAACGGCCGTCCAAGAGTCCGGTGGTCGATCCCTTCTGAGACCGGCGACCCCGGGACCGTAGACCTCACCGTGCGACGCGGTGCGTTCGAGCGGTGTGACTGCGGTACAACACGAGGCCCCCGATCGCCTCAGATGGCGTGCGTGACTGAGGGCGATGGGGATCGCCTCCGTGCAAGCCTGGAGCGTCGCGATTGGCGCCGGCGGCCGTGATCGGATTCGGGGCGAAGCAGTCGCGCGACGGCCCACCGGCCGGACGACTCCTCGATCGCGCCAGAGCACTCGTGCGGCATCTAGCCCATGGATGGGTCCCTGCGTGGCAACGCGAAAGCCGGGGCACAGCGAGCCTACGGATGTAAAGGAAGCGTCCGTCGGGACGTGGAGAGTCGCCGCGGGACGCGGCGATGAGTTCGGCGTGGCGCGACAGTCTTAACCTACGGGCGTCGACAAGCGGCCGCCGACGATCCACGACTGCCGCCCATGCCGACGCGACGAACGCCAAAGGAGGTACCAATGCCCGACTACAAGATTGGGACCAGTGAGGAATGGCAGGCGGCTCGCGACGAACTTGCGAAGCTCGAGGCCGAGCATGCCAAGCTCGGTCGGAGGGTGACCGAGCAGCGTCGTCAGCTGCCCTGGGTTCCGGTGGAGAAGAAGTACGAGTTCGACACCGAGGACGGGAAGAAGACGCTCGCCGAGCTCTTCGAAGGCCGCTCACAACTCCTTGCCTACAACATCATGTTCGGCCCTGATTACGAGGTCGGGGCGTGCCCCGGGTGCACCAGCCTGGGCGACGGACTCGACGGCGGGCTCGTCCACCTGAACCACCGCGACGTGACGCTGATCTGCTTCTCGCGGGCGCCGATCGAGCGCCTGGTCGCCTACAAGCAGCGGATGGGCTGGCAGTTCCCCTACGTCTCCACCTACGAGACCGACTTCCCCTTCGACTTCGGCCTTGCGATGACCGAGGAGCAGGCACAGCAGATCCCCGAGGTGAAGGCGATGATCGACAGCCCGCCGGGCTGGCTCGAGGAGTGGTCGCACCAGATCGGAGCGGATCTCAAGGACGGCCTGCGTGAGGGGCCCGGCTGGATCGCGTTCGCGCGCGAGAACGGGACCGTCTACCACACCTACACGGTGATGGCGCCGGACCCGTTCGTAGCTCCGTACCACAACTTCCTACTCGAGCGCACGCCGAAGGCCCAGCCCGAGGAGCCTCGCACCTGGCGCAAGGACGAGTACCCGGACTGATCGCGCAAGGCGCCGGCATGGACGACGATCGCCTTCGCCGCGCAGCTTGCCGGCACCGGACGAGCGGGATGAACCGATCCGCTAGCGCTCGAGGAGGTCCGGGCTGACGACTGCTCCGGCGACCGAGGAGTCGTCCGCCCGGTGGGCCGTCGCGCGACTGCTTCGCCACGGATGCGCTCGCCGGCGTCGGACCTGGCGCACGACTCCTACCGCGTAAACGGGCTCGCCCGCCGCCGGCGCCCGCGCTGCCGATTGTCGAGCGAAGCAGTCGCCAAGGCTGTGTGACCGCTTCAGGCGTGGAGCAGCCACACTGGGCCCGGCTCGCCACGACTGACACAGACCTGCCTTCGTTGTCGGCGGGCATCTCGTTGCCGACGCGACGAGGTCCCGCAACGCACGCGGGATTCGCAAGTCTCGCCTGACCCACCGAGAGCTCTGCTTGGCAACGATCTCGGGGGCGCCGACCCCGCCGCAGTCCACGACCCGCAGGCAGCCGTGTCCACCGCGGATGTGCGGTTTCTATAACCAGCGCTCGACTGATGGTCTGGCCGAACGTCGCTCGGCCACGTTCATCTCGATGCTGGACTGGGCGGAGCCATCAACTTGGCCGCCGGACGCCCGCTTCTCCTCTGCGCCCGAAAGGAGCACTGCCGCTGTGCCGCCGACTGCGGCCGCCGACATATCTC
>OCTA010005868.1_pt1 | contig 10567 bp, 13 predicted proteins | sample 1538991 | NCBI WGS metagenome assembly OCTA01 (sample SAMEA3539302, study PRJEB22396) | soil metagenome | biome: tundra; feature: field; material: soil | place: USA | collected 2010-05 | depth 0.15 m | reverse complement strand
AGGAACAGTATAGGCGAAATAAAGGCGAATGTTCTTCACAGCCCATCATCCAAATCGTGAGCGACTATACGGCTGTCTTGATGGCAGTCAGGATACGGAGCCGTACACGGGCTTAGTAAGGTTTTTGTAATGTTTTTTCCAGCCGAGTGTACGGAGTTCACCAGCTTCTGGCTGTCAAAGTTGGGAAATTTTTCCTGTAAGCTTTTGAATCTAGTTTAGTTATGTTCTTGTCGCTGTGGACGTAGCCCAAACGTCCCCGTTGAGACCAAAGAGACTACAGCCTAAGACACGAGAACCTTGCAAGTGTTTGTAGGGCTTGATTTTATTGGGTTTATGACGATTTTTCTTGTCTTTTGGTGCGAAAGGGGGGACTCGAACCCCCATGGGTTACCCCGCCAGATCCTAAGTCTGGTGCGTCTGCCAATTCCGCCACTTTCGCTCGTGGTTCATCTATTGTAACGTCAACGTATTCTGTGTCCGAAATGCGGTCAGGCAAGCGTGTACGGTCGTCTGCTGAAGGTTCCTAAGAGTTGAATCCTCCACTGGCGTCCGTGCACCCGCGCTTCGAAGTTACTGAGAGGCTCAAGATGACTCAACCCGAAGATGTTGCTGCCCCAAGGAGCAATTGGCTCGACCGCCTTCTCACAAATCCGGTAGTAAGTGCCATCGGATGGGTTGCGACCGTGTTGGGACTGATTTTGACGAGTTATTTCTATGTTCAAAGCACCAAGAAACGTGACCTCGTTTACTTTGTAAACCTAGTTCAAGCAATCGTGGTAAAGACACGGGAATCCTCAAATCTGCATGTTTTCTATGGGAACCATGAGCTGAAATGACCTGCCCCCATTTTCCGCACGGTGATCTTACAGCTTTCGGGTTTTGGGTCAATCTTGAATCACATGGCAGGTAGCTGCCGGTAGAGTTTTTGCTATACAATTCGATGCCATCGGGCGAGAAGGGCACATTCTGCGAACCCCTCCGCCATGGAGGAACTTGTGTCAGCTCCCGATATCGTCTGGAAAGATGGCAAGTTTGGCCGAACATCACGGCGCGACGCCTGGTGGCTTTCTCCGACGGCAATCTTCCTTGGACTCGGCGCGTTTCTGGTCTATGCCAACTGGGCGGCATTTCAGAACAGTCATTACACTTACGGTCCCTACATCTCACCGTTTTATTCACCTGAGCTTTTCGGCAGTTCCGCGCACGCCTTGTTTGGTCCGAAGCCGAGATGGTACCCGAGCTTTCTGCCCTTTTCTCCCGCTCTGCTCATTCTTTGGATCCCCGGCCTGTTCCGCATCACCTGTTACTACTACCGTGGCGCATATTACAAATCGTTCTGGGCCGATCCTCCGGCGTGCGCGGTAAGCGAACCCCGCAAGAGTTATCTGGGCGAACGAACCTTTCCGCTCGTTCTGCAGAATTTTCATCGCTACTTTCTCAGGCTCTCTTACGTTGTCTGGGGCTTTCTGGTCTATGACGCATTAATGGCGTTCTTTTTCCCAGATGGGTTTGGGATTGGGATTGGTAGCCTAGTTCTGGTCGTGAATGTCGTCCTTCTGGGCGGATATATATTCGGGTGTCATGCGTTCCGGCATCTGATCGGGGGGACATTCGACCAATTCTCCGATCACCCCGTACGGCACAGGATCTACAAGTTCGTGAGTAGACTGAACGCGGGACATAAGAAATGGGCTTGGGCAAGCCTCCTCTGGGTTGCATTTTCCGATATCTACGTCCGCCTTTGTTCGATGGGCATCTGGCATGACTGGAGAATTCTCTAGATGCCGGAATTCCAACGGTTCTCCTACGATGTGCTGGTGATTGGGGCAGGTGGCGCGGGCCTTCGCGCCGCCATCGAAGCCGGAGCTACGGGAGCAAAGGTAGGAGTGGTTTGCAAATCGCTCCTTGGCAAAGCGCATACCGTGATGGCCGAGGGAGGCATCGCGGCAGCACTGGCCAATGTTGACGATCGCGATAACTGGCGTGTCCATTTCGCCGATACGATGCGCGGCGGCCAGTATCTCAACAACTGGCGTATGGCTGAACTCCACGCCAGGGAAGCACCTGAATGCGTACGCGAACTGGAGGCATGGGGCGCGCTTTTCGATCGCACTGCGGACGGCAGGATTCTGCAACGAAACTTCGGTGGACACAGGTACCCACGGCTGGCTCACGTCGGCGATCGCACCGGTCTGGAGATGATACGCACCCTCCAGGATCACGGCATTCACACGGGGATGGAAGTGCACATGGAGTGCACGGTGCTTAGCTTGCTTCTCGACGGAGACCGCATTGCCGGAGCTTGCGGATACGACCGCGAGAAGGGCCGCTTCCACTTGTGGCAGGCAAAGTCCATCGTGATGGCCACGGGCGGAATCGGGCGTGCCTTCAAGATCACCAGCAACAGTTGGGAATATACTGGCGACGGCCTTGCCCTGGCGTATCGCGCCGGAGCTGAACTTCAGGATATGGAATTCGTGCAGTTTCACCCCACCGGCATGGTCTGGCCGATTAGCGTGCGCGGCATTCTCGTCACCGAGGGTGTGCGCGGCGAGGGCGGCGTCTTGCGCAACAGCGAAGGCCGCCGGTTCATGTTCGACGACATTCCTGACCTCTACAAAGAGCAGACCGCCGACTCTGAAGAAGAAGGCTGGCGGTATACGCAGGGCGATAAAAATGCGCGGCGTCCGCCCGAGCTGCTTACCAGAGATCATGTTGCGCGGTGCATCAATCGCGAAGTCAAGGCTGGTCGAGGCACGCCGCACGGGGGCGTCTTTCTCGATATTTCGTGGATCAAGGAGCGCCTTCCGAAATCAGCGGAGTACATCAAGCGCAAGCTCCCCAGCATGTATCACCAATTCAAACAACTTGCCGATCTGGATATTACGGAAGAGCCGATGGAGGTCGGCCCCACCACTCACTACATGATGGGCGGAATCCGCGTCGGTGGCGACTCGCAGATGTCCAGTGTGCCCGGGCTTTTTGCAGCGGGAGAAGTAGCAGCAGGATTGCATGGCGCCAATCGGCTGGGCGGAAATTCGCTTTCGGATCTGGTCGTATTCGGACGGCGTGCAGGACGCTTTGCCGCAGAGTTCGCCAATGCGAATGGCACGGCAAAAATCGACGAAGCGGAGCTTCAAGCCATTGCAAAGGCGGCCCTCGCTCCCTTCGACCGCGGCCCCTCCGGCGAGAACCCATATCAGATTCAATACGATCTGCAGGAAACCATGCAGGACCTCGTGGGAATCGTTCGCGTCGAGAGTGAAATGCAACAGGCACTTGATGCGATTGGGCAATTGCGCATGCGGGCAGAACGAGCGGGCATCGCGGGAAATCGCGAGTACAACAATGGCTGGCATACATCGATCGATGTCGGCAACATGATGATCGTGTCTGAAGCGATTACCCGTGCGGCTCTGCTGCGAAAAGAAAGCCGCGGCGCGCAGTTCCGCGAAGACTTCCCCGGCAAAGACGCGGAGTGGGGAAAGTACAACATTGTCATCAGGCGAGGCGGAGGCGCAGGCGGTGAGATGCAAGTCGAGAGGCGTGCACTTACGCCGATGCCGGATGAGTTGAAGGCAGTGATTGAGGAGATGAAATAGCCGGGAGACAAAATAGATGGCCACATCAGCGACATTTCGCATCTGGCGCGGAGACAATGCGGGCGGCGTATTCCAGGATTACTCAACCGTCGTAGAAGAGGGAATGGTCGTTCTGGACGCCGTGCACCGGATCCAGGCGCAGCAGGCGCCCGACATGGCGGTGAGATGGAACTGCAAGGCCGGCAAGTGTGGATCGTGCTCCGCCGAGATCAACGGCATGCCTAAGCTGATGTGCATGACGCGGCTAAGTGACATCAATCTGGATATGCCAGTCATCCTGGAGCCAATGCACGCGTTTCCGGTCATACGCGATCTGGTCACTGATGTTTCGTGGAATTTCCGGGCCAAGAAGACGATCAAGCGATTCAAGCCCCGCCCACCTGACGCAGCCGATGGCACATGGCGCGTGCAGCAGGCCGACGTCGAGCGCGTACAGGAGTTTCGCAAGTGTATCGAGTGTTTTCTCTGCCAGGACGTGTGCCACGTCCTGCGAGAGCACCATAAGCACGACGAGTTTGTCGGCCCGCGTCTGCTCGTCTATGCTGCCGCACTCGAAATGCATCCGCTCGATACCGAAGACCGCGTCAGCGATTTGAGGCACACGCACAACATCGGTTACTGCAACATCACTGCTTGTTGCCGGCAAGTGTGTCCCGAGTCGATTACGATCACCGAGAACGCGATTATCCCGCTCAAGGAGCGCGTAGTGGACCGTTACTTCGATCCCCTGAAGCGGCTGTTCCGAATCCTCTGAACGAAACTTATTTCTCCCGATACCGTGGAGATTTGCTATCTTGGCGGGGTGTCCTGGGCGTGGAACGAAACGAATTCCTGTTCCAACCCATCCCATTCATAGGCCGGATTTTGAAGTAACCGTACGCATCGATTCCAGCGAAGGATGGCATCATCGTTTCCTGCCGGACGGATTTTCTCAGCCTCTGCGAAAGAGTGTAATGCGTGGTCAAAAAGTGCGAACAATGAACGAGGTGATTGCCCGGCTTTGAGCTGTGCTTTCGCGCGCCGTTCGTGCAGAATTCCCGTGTAGTAGAGCCGCTCGTATGGATCCTTGAGTTGCAGGAAGATTTCTTCGGTTTCCCGGTAACGATCGGACCCATGGCCTGTGAATTGATCTGTAAGGGCGAGCCCGAGTAATCGCAATGCCAGTTGATGCTGCGGCTCGATGTCCAGAATATCGCGACAGATCGACTCCGCCTCTTCTGGTTCGTTGAGTGAGCGATAGAGTTCCGCCTTTGCGATGGCTTCGGCGATTCCGGCTATCGAAATGTGCTTAATCGTATATTCCATGTGCCTACTCTCCATGCTCAGATTTCCATGGCGTCGTGAATCTTTGCGAACAAAGGTAGATCTTCCTGCCAAGAATTCCACCCGAACGGACTGATCCGAAGTTGTGCGCCTCGATCCAACACGCGCATCAATTGCAGCCGCGCGGGGACGAGCGGTACAGGATGGTCGGCTCCCGCTTTGCATCGCTAATCGCCCCGCAAACCTTCAGAATCGCAGCTTTGAACGAGCCTTCGGCCGTGTTCGGCTCCCCTCTTTTTCCAATATCCACTTCGAAGAATTGCGCCGTCGTCTTCAGGATATGGGTTTCAACGAGGGTCATCGCGCCGGCCTTCTTGACCACGACATTATGCTTCTTTCACCAGGCATAGTCCAGATTTGATTAAACAATGCGATTGGTTTTCCCTGCCACTGCGTACGAGAAGCTATACCCTTTTGACACTGCCGGATCGATGAGATCTGGCGTTGATTCTGTGCGGTTTACGGGACGAGTTTTTCGAGGGCTTTTGTCACAGCGACGACGCGCTTGTGGGTGTCATTGATGACGCGGCGTTGCTGATCGAGCGCATCTTGCAGGTCCGGTGTGCATGGTCGGCCGCCGACTGCGGTCTTCTCAGCACCGCTCTTGGCGACGCTCGGGAATTGGTTGACGGCCAAACAGGGCCAGGCACTTTGGCAAGCGCCAGACAACCGCCGCATGAGAGGAAAGCGGGACCGGGCACTTGCCGCCTCCCAGAGGCAGCTCGCCGGTGCCTTCTCCGAGGACATAGACGTTCTGGGCATTATCGACGACGACGGGCCCCAGAAAGCGGAGCGGCGCGTTCGACCCATTTCCAAGGAAGGTGGCCCATACCAGGCTGGTTCCGGAAGGGTTCAGTTTGGCGACATAGGCACCCTGATTGCAAAAAGTGGCAGCCTGGGTCGGATCGCACTGTGTTTGAAACGCGCCGGCGGTCGCGGGAAAGTCCGGAGCGTGCGTATCGCCAGTGACGTATGCATTGCCATTGCTGTCTCCCACGAGGCCGCCGACATCACCACCGGCGGCAGAGCCTCCGCCAAAGTAGTGCTGTAGATGAGGGTGGCCCGCTCGTTGTGACCGGGGCGAATTTAGCGACATAACCGTATCCGCCGGAGGCGTTGAGCAAGGAAGGGGTAGACGAGTTCGCCCCACTTCCGGAGGTGTTGAATGCTCCCGCGCTGAGAACCAGGTTGGCCGAAACCGTCCTGCCACCGATGTAGACGTTACCTGAAGGGTCCAATGCAATGGCGGAACCGTAGGTTACTGCGCCGCAATCAGTCAGGCATCCGGCTCCACTCACCGATACGCCTCCCTGGGTGTATCTCCAAACAACGTCGAGTAGACAAGACTTGTTCCCGTGCTGTTGAAGACGCTCATAAATGCCATATCGATGGAGTTCCCGCCGCCAATATCCGAGATGAGCGCGTCGGACGTGGTGGGAAAGCATTCGTATTGGGCACAGTAGGTATGCACGCCGCCGCCGCACAGTGAACTGGAGGCAACCCACCCGTCAGGTAGGCGCGGCCCGTACCGTCAACGGCGATGCCCGTTCCCCACGCCGCGCCATATCCGCCAAGAAAGCTCGAATAGACGAGCGTTGTTCCCGTCGGGTTCAGTTTCAGTGCAAATGCATTCTGGGAGTAGTTGCCGTTCCCGGTGTTGAAAGTGCAAGTTGCCACTGGGTTGCCGGTATTGTTGTCACGGACGGGCGCGCAGAGCGTCTGGAATGCTCCGGACGTTACCGGGAAGTCGTTGGTTCCCGCAGTTCCGGTTACATAGGCGTTCCCGGCGCTATCGACGGCCAGTGCGTAGGCTGCATCGTTTCCGCCGGTCGAGCCGCCAATGTAGGTCGAATCGAGCAGCTTTGAGCCGTCGGGGCTGAACTTCGAGACAAATGCCCAGCTTTCGCTGGTTTGCTTGGTGGTGATCGGGAGGAGGGCTCCGGCGATGGGAAAGTCTGTCGACGTGGTGCTACCCGCGACATAGAGGTTCCCCTGTGCGTCAATCCCCGCAGATTGCGTGGGCTCTGGGCTGGGTGAACCATAGCCCTGCGGGGCGGAGTTGCCGATGTAGTCGTTTCCGGTACCGCCGAGATAGCTGAAGTAGCTCAGCACAGGATCAATGATCAGGGTCTGGCTGTGGTCGTACTGTCCAAGCGCGAAGTGAACCGTTTCGTCCACGACGGCATAGGTAACTGAAACTGGTCTGCGTTCGCCAGCAATAATTTGATAGGCCACCGGCGCCAGGAATTGGACCGTCCCTCCAGTTTCGTCAAGCTCCAGGCTGCCATCCTGGTCCAGACGCGGCCGTGTGCCGCGAAAGGACCACGCGATGCGAGCGGGATCGCTGCCCGGGCTCAAGACGAAGTCGTATTCCAATTGACGCTGATTACCGTAGAAAACAAGATCGATGCCGGGATAGATGCCTGCATAGTTGACCTTGCCATAGGTCGGGATGCCGGTGTGCCATTTTTGGGGATCGTTGCCCAGGAAGTAATTCGTCACTCCAGGCTGCGGATCGAGTCCCGTGGCCGGTGCGGTTGTGTTGGCGCCGAGTAACTGCATTCGCAAGATATCGGCCCGCGGGTGGAGCAGGAATCGTTGTCCCCGGGTTCGCATTCGCTGAAGGATTCGGCCTCTTCAGGATCAAGACCGCTTCGGCCGGGGCGAGGAAGAGCGAGTATCGCGAGTTACGCGAGAGGAATTGCACATCCGGGCCGGATTGGCCCAGGTTGGGCTCGAAACTCAGCGGGACCTTGAAATAACTTGAGGCAAGTTTGGCACGAGCAGAGGCGGTGCTCGGCGAGGCGGGCGGCTGGGAAGGGTGGATGGCTGCTCCGTGCGCATTTAAGGTAACCATGCAGAGGAGAAGCATCAGGGCGAGCGTAGCGCAAACGAAGTGCCACGTGCTGATTTCGGTTGAGGAATCTTGAATCGAGTGCGAGCGCTCGATGGAACGCTCCCGATAGACGGTTCTGCGAATCATTTGCGTACCCCCTCAGGGAATCTTTTGGCTGTTCACTTGAGGAGGCGCAAACTCCGCACAGAATGACTCAACTATTTTTCGAAGGGGTGACTGCCGTGCTGGAGAAGGTGTCTATGTGGACCTCAGTCAGGCTGCCTACAACTACGAGGATTCCGCGGATCCAGCATTCGTGACCGATCCTGGCATTCGCCGACGTCAATTAGCCTTGGCCGCGCCCCTCTTGAATCAGGCTGAATCGATTGTGCTCCAACTGCTGAAACAGAATCCTTCCAACGATGACTGGAAGGCCGCACTAGCCGATATCCAGGTGCGCCTGGGCACTGTTGAACAGGGCCTGAACCCTTCGGAAGATTCCGCAACTCTTTCGGCGTCTGGTCTCGCCACGCTAAAGGAGTTGGCGGCAAAGAACCCGGATTCCATCCTGATACTCGATTCGGAGGTTGCCGCTCTTCTAACCGTGAAGCCCTTGACACTGCGCGACCCTCAGTTGGCCATCGCGTGTGCCCAGGGCGAAGTGCTTCTGACCAAGCGAAATGAACCGGACGTCTTCCTTTCCCTGGCTCAGGCCTATCGCTCAGCTGGTCAGTTCGAACAGTCCCGCGCGACGGCCACCGAAGGCCTGGCTTTACTGCCCCCTTTGACCGCGGGAACTCCAGCGTCACGCACTCGCAAACTCCTTGAGTTGGTGGAACCGAGACGCGCCCTGAAATGAATTGAAATCCGGGACTGGGCGAAGGCCAGATACCTATACGAGATCGCCCCGGAGCCGTCCTCAGGAAGCCTGCCACTTCCCGTGAACCTCTGTATCCTATGTTCCAATTCCGTAAAGTTGTGAAGATAATCCGTACCGACGCTGATCAGAGAGGTGGTGCCGCGGACCGCTTCCATCTGACCAGTGTCTGCAAAAACCGAACTCATCACCGACGTCAGTCGACCTGAGGTGTCCGTATTGCAAACATGCACTCTCCCCCTTGGTCTGGATGTACAAGTTTGCGACAGATGCAGCTTGAGTAGACCTTGTTTTGAGTGAAGACTGGCCCGGCGGAAAGCAGAGCGAAGAGAGTGCCTCGGCTATGCGCCGCTACGTTTTGGATGTAGGATCTCCATTGCAGTTGTTCAGTGAGTTGGGTGCGGAAGTATTGCAATACGACGATGAGCCAGTTCAGAGCCGAGCCCTCCAAAATGCAATCGCGTCATCGTTCCTTCTTCTCACAAGACACGAGCACTCGATCGTGTCAGTAGGTAGCCCGTCCGCCACTCAGGTCAAAAACCGCACCGGTCGTAAATGAGTCTTCTTCAGAGACCAGCCATGCCACCATGGCGCTGACCTCGTCTACCTCCAGGAAGCGTCCACGCGGAATTCTGGAGAGCATGAAGTCAATATGCTCCTTTGTCATCTGATCGAAAATGCGGGTGCGCGCGGCGGCAGGAGTGATGCAATTGACGGCAATGTTCTGCTTGGCAGTTTCCTTACCCAAGGATTTGGTGAGCGCGATAACACCGGCCTTGGAGGCGCTATAAGCGGAAGCATTGGCATTACCCTCCTTTCCGGCGATGGACGCAACATTCACGATGCGTCCGTAGCCTTGTTGCAACATATGCGGCACGATCGCATGGCAGCAAAGAAATACACCAACAAGGTTGATGTCGATGACCTGCTTCCAAGTGTTGATCGGGTATTCCCATGTCGTGTGGTTAGGGCCTGCGATTCCCGCGTTTGCGACGAGGATATCGATTTTCCCATATTTCTCGATGGTCGCGGCCGTCGCTGCTGCCACACTCTCGGCATCTGAGACATCAATCGCCTCGGACGAGACCAACTTGTTGTCTCCCAGTTGCTTCAGCGCCACTGAGAGTGATTCCTCATCTCGATCCCAGAGTGAAACCGATGCACCGGAAGCCAGTAGCCGGTTTGCAATCGAAAGTCCGATCCCTTGAGCGCCTCCCGTAACAACCGCATGGCGATGATTAAGGTCAATCTGATTCATGATTCTCCGTTCTCTACTTGCCTGCCTAGTTTTGGCCCGGCGCCGGCCTTGAAGGTGGCTTTTGAACAAGTCGAGTATATCCAGACCAAACATCATATGTATACTTATTCGCGTGAACGGAGAATTCAATTGGAAGTCCGAGACCTTTACATCCCTGGCCCGGCCTAGCCTGCACGATGAAGTCGCCGGCCATATTGGTTCTCTGATTGCCGAGGGCCGGATCGAACCGGGCTCGGTACTGCCAAACGAGGCTGCACTTGGATCGGAATTCGGCGTAAGCAGGACTGCTTTACGCGAAGCAATCAAGGTCCTTGCCTCGAAGGGACTCGTGGAAGTCCGACGCAAGACGGGGACCAGGGTGCGGCCTCGTTCCGAGTGGAACATGCTCGATCCCGAGGTCTTGAGTTGGCTATTTTCTGGGACGGGCATTCCTCCAGGGTTGAGTGACTTAATGGAAGTCCGAAAGGTTGTGGAACCGGCAGCGGCACGTATGGCGGCGATCCGTGCCACTGCAGAGGATCTGGCAGAGATGCGAGATGCTCATCGCGGGATGGAACGCGCAACGGGAGACTTGCTCTCCTCTGTCGAGTCGGATCTGCGGTTCCACCTCGCCGTGCTCGAGGCAACGCACAACGCCTTCATGAGGCCGTTCGGTGCGTTGATCCAGGCTG
>OCTA010005866.1_pt1 | contig 10567 bp, 9 predicted proteins | sample 1538991 | NCBI WGS metagenome assembly OCTA01 (sample SAMEA3539302, study PRJEB22396) | soil metagenome | biome: tundra; feature: field; material: soil | place: USA | collected 2010-05 | depth 0.15 m | reverse complement strand
GGCGATCCATCCATCACCGTAGAATCGCCCGAGCGCATGTTCGAGACCGCTGAACTTGGTCACACGATCGCGAAGGCCGTTTTCAACCGCGCGGTGCCGAAGCTGCGCGCCGACCTGCTGGATGCCCAATACCGCCTGAAAGAAAACGGCACGTTCCCGGTGATCATTCTGATCTCCGGGGTGCGCGGGGCGGGCAAGGGCGAGACCGTCAACCTGCTCAACGAGTGGATGGACCCGCGTCACATCCTCACGCGCGCCTTCGACACCCCCTCGGACGAGGAACGCGATCGCCCGCCGATGTGGCGCTACTGGCGCACGCTGCCGCCGAAGGGAAAGATCGGAATCCTGTTCGGCTCCTGGTACACGGCACCGATCATCGACCGCGTCTTCAGGAACACCGGCCGCGGCGACCTGCTGCAGTCGATCGAGGAGATCAACCGGTTCGAGAAGATGCTCACCGACGAGGGCGCGCTGATCCTCAAGTTCTGGTTTCACCTGTCCAAGGAGGTACAGAGAAGACGCCTGAAGGCCCTCCGGTCCAACCCCGAGACGCGTTGGCGCGTGACCAAACGCGACTGGGACTTCTTCAGGAGGTACGACCGCTTCTACAGGATCTCAGGGGAAACGCTACGCGCGACCAGCACCGCGGACGCGCCGTGGATCGTGGTCGAGGGCGCGGACCCGCCGTTTCGGTCCCTCACGGTCGGCAAGGCACTGCTCGGGGCGATGAGAAAGCGCCTCGACGCTCCAGCCGTACGCGGTCGCGCGGTTTCGAAGGCGGCGCCGATCGTCCACCCGATCGACAAGCGGGGCGTGCTCCCGCAGCTCGACCTGTCCAGGGCTCTCACCGAGAAGGCATACAAGACCGAGCTGCTGGTTTGGCAGGGCCGCCTCAATCGCCTCGCGCGCGATGCGAAGTTCCCGCGGCTCTCCGTCGCCCTCGCGTTCGAGGGTATGGACGCGGCAGGCAAGGGCAGCACCATTCGCCGCGTCACCGCCGGCCTGGATGCGCGCCACTACAACGTGATCCCGGTGGCCGCGCCCACCGACGAGGAACGCGCTCAACCCTATCTGTGGCGCTTCTGGCGCCACCTACCGCGCAAGGGCCGCGTCACGATCTACGACCGCACCTGGTACGGGCGTGTGCTCGTCGAGCGCATCGAGGGCTTCTGCGCGGAGGCCGACTGGATGCGCGCCTATACGGAGATCAACGATTTCGAGGAGCAACTCGAGCGCGCGTTCGACAAGCTCTGACCGTGAAACGGGCCGACGCAAGCGTTGCCTGTGTCGTAGTTCGACGTAGCTGCTCAGGCGATCCGCCTCCTCTGGTCTCCTGCGGGCAGCCGGTGCGGCACGAGCTCCACCTTCTGAAGCCGCGGGTGCTCCTCGTCGTGGGCGAAAAGGTGGCGGTCGCCGCGCTTGTCGTGGTCCGTTCACGTATCATCCAAAACTATGATCTTGATCACGGGTGCCTCCGGGCGTGTAGCCCGGCGCACCGCCGAATTGCTGGCAAGTGAAGGACACGCCTTGCGACTTATGACCCGTACTCCACAGCGCGCTCCCAGGCTAGAGCGCGCAAAGGTTGTTTACGGCGACTTCGCCGAACCAGCGTCGCTGGACAACGCCTTCGCTGGCGTGACTACGGCGTTGGTAGTCTCGGGCTTTGCAGAGCCAGGCAAACGCGCGCGGCTGCACAACAACGCCTTCGAAGCGGCTGCGCGTGCCGACGTCCAACGCATCGTCTATTTGTCGCTCCAAGGTGCCTCCCCCGACTCGAAATATCCTTTTTCTCGTGATCACGCCCTGAGCGAGCAATACCTTGCGACGACCGGACTCCCGTTCACCGTACTTCGTAATGCATTTTACCTGGACATGTTTCTCGACCTGTTTGATGTCGCTGGAGTCATTCGCGGACCGTCGAAGAAGGGGCGAGCCGCCTTCGTTTCCCGCGAAGATTGCGCCCGCGTCGCCGCGGCGACGCTGAATGCTTCGCCCGGCGGCACTTACGATGTAACAGGACCTCAAGCGCTGAGTCTTGCCGATGTTGCGAGAAGCCTCTCTGGCATCGTCGGCCGGGAGCTTCGCTACGAAGATGAAGCCGTCGAAACGGGCCGCGAATGGAGAAGCAGATCGGGCGAACCGGCGTGGCGAGTGGAGTTGTCGCTCGGGTGGCACGAGGCGATTGCGGCGGGCGAACTAGAGCGCATCAGCGACACCGTTCGGCGTTTCACCGGAAAACGCCCGTTGGACATTGAGAAGTATTTTACTGCGTTTCCCGACTTACTGCGTCCATTGCAACCGCCGGGTAGCGCATCATCACGACATGCATAGCAGCCGGCCAAAGAAGGCCCCGGCGTGTTGCGCCAGGTCCGAAGACGTCATGCGAGAACCCTTTCAGGAGAAAACATGAAAGCCTTGATTATCAGTGCCGACGATTTTGAAGACTCGGAACTGCTGGTTCCGTACTATCGACTGAAGGAGGTTGGCGTCGAAGTGGAGGTAGTTTCGCTCAGCCGCGGGGCGATCACGGGCAAGCACGGCTACGAAGTCGCCGTGGTCAAGACCCTAGACGAGGTCAATACCGACGACTATGCAATCCTGGTCCTGCCCGGCGGGAAGGCGCCAGCGGCCGTGAGAAAAGAGCCGAAGGCGCTGGAGATCGCCCGAAGCTTTTTTGCTCGCAGCAAACCGGTTGCCGCCATCTGTCACGGGCCGCAGATCTTGATCAGCGCCGGCCTTTTGCAGGGGCGACGCGCCACCTGCTACAAGTCGGTGGCTGATGAACTGAAAGCGGCCGGCGCGCTCTATGAGGACCGGGAGGTGGTTGTTGACGCCAATCTGGTCACGTCCCGGCAACCGGCCGATCTCCCCGCGTTCATGCGCGAGACCATGAAACAGCTCGGGCTTTAGCTTGCCGTTCCCGATTTAGCGCACAATTCTGCAGCGATCCGAGCCGAGTACGCTGGATCGATCAGGGCCGTCGGGCTCTCTGGCCTTTGTGGCCATGCTGGCTGCGCCTTCTTCGGGCTGCACTCCACCTCGCTCCGGCTTGTGTGACGGTTCGCCTCGCTCGCGGCCCCGCGCGCGCGATAATGAGCTCATGAATCTTCTGAACGCTCGTCTCCATGGCTTTCTCGATCTCGTCACCGTAGCCGTCTTTCTTCTCGCACCATTTTTCTTCGGGCTCGGTGGCTACGTCGCTGCCGTCGCTTGGGGGCTCGCGGTCGTCCATCTTCTGATGACACTTTTCACGCGCTTTCCGCTCGGCCTCGTCAAGGTGATCCCCTTCCCGGTCCATGGGGTGGTCGAGCTCGTCATCGGAGTCGTTCTCGTGCTCGCCATGCCGCGCTTGCTCGGCGCCGGCCTCGGCTCGCCTGCGCGAACGTTCTTCGTCGGTGCGGGCGCGGCCATTCTCGTGCTCTGGGTGCTGACGCGCTACCGGGAGTCTCCGCGGCCCTGACTGGCGGGAATGCGGATCAGGAGTTTTCTCGGCCTGTCGCAAAGCGAGACGGCGGAGATGTCACACCTCCAGCCGGTCTAGCGGCCGGGCGACGAGCGCGTAGAGCGCTGGCATCAGAAACACGCTGATCAGGAGTCGCGAGAAGAGTCCGCCCACGATGACGAGCGCGAAGGGACGCTGCGTATCGGAGCCGATGCCGGTCGACAACGCCGCCGGCAGGAGGCCGAAGGCGGCGACGAGGCCCGTCATCATGATGGGACGGAGGCGGAGAATCGCGGCTTCGCGCGCCGCCTCCATGATGTCCGAAGCTCGAAGAATCCTGCCGTCACGGGGCGGCCGGCCTTCGGAGCGCTCGCCGATAACCCGCGATGACGAGAAGCGCGGCTCCGAAGGTCCCGACGATGGCCGCTCCGGTCGGCATGTCGAACTGGAACGAGAACCACACTCCGAGCGCCGACACGACAGCTCCCATTGTCCAGCCGATCGCGAGTCTCGGCCCCAGCCGTTCGGCAAAGAGCATCGCAGTCACCGAAGGCACGATCAGGAAGCAGAAGACGAGGAGCACGCCGGCAATGGCGACCGACGACGTCACGACGAACCCGAAGGACATGTAGAAAAGGAAGTCCCACCAGCGGATGTTCAGACCCTGCCGCTCCGCTTCCGGCTCGTTCATCGAGATCAGGAGGAATTTCCTCCGGAAAATGTAGTGAAACAGGCCCACCAAGGAATAGAGAAGCGCGGTCTTCCCCAGCTCTCCCCATGTCACCGAGAGGATGTTGCCGACGAGCATTTCCTTCAGGTGCTCCGTCTCCTGCGTCGCTTTCGACATCACGAGGATGGCGACCGCCGCCGAGACCGCGTAAACGATGCCGATGATCGCCTCTTGCGGGATGCGCGTCTTACGGTGGACGCGCGAAAACGCGAAGATCGCGGCTCCCAGGAACGTGAAGCCGAGGGAGAAGACGTAGGCAGCGGTGGAGTGCAGATCGTATCCGGCGAGATACGCGACCGTCGTGCCGAGAGCCGCGATTTGCGCAAGCGAAAGGTCCACGAAGATGACGCCCCGTTCGACCACGTGAACGCCGAGATAGGCATGGATTCCCGTCAGGATGAGGCTCGCGACGAACGCGGGAAGCAGGATCTGAAGGATCGTCATCCGTCTGTCTCTCTATTTCTTTGCCTTGTTGGCCGCGACGAAGGCGTCGATGTTGTGATCGAAGAGCGAGAAATAATCCTTGATCTCCGGAATCCCTCCGACGGACGGGTAGAAGGTGACCACGGCGGCGCCCGTCTTCTCCCCGATGTACTTCGGCGTCTTGCTGTCGAAATAGGGCTCGACGAGGATCACAGGAATCTTCTGCGCCTGGATCAGGTTGATGATCTCGAGGGTGTGAGAGGGCGTGGGCGGAATGCCGGGCTTCGGCTCGATGTGCCCGGCGATATCGAGCTTGAAATACCTGGCGAAGTTCGGCCAGGAGTCATGGAAGGTCACGACCTTCGTCCCCAAGAAGGGACCCATCTTCGTGTTCCATTCCTTCTCCTTCTGGGTCAGACGCGCTTCGAACGCGGCGAGGTTCGCTTCGAAGGCGGCCTTCCCGGAGGGATCGAGCTCCGACAGCTTCCGGGCGATGGCCCGGGCGATCACTCGTCCGTTTTCCGGATCGGTCCAGTAGTGCGGGTTCCCGTACGGATGCACGTCGCCCATCGCGCGGGTGACCTGCTGGGTCGGCCGCTGGAGGATGTCGCAGCCGATTGAGGCATCCAGATATCCGGCGCTGCCAGGATGAATCTTGTCGTTGCGGCTTTGATCGATCAGCGGCGGCAGGTATCCGATCTCGAGCTCGAGGCCCGCGACGATCAGGACGTCGGCGCGGGAAAGCTTCAGGATGAAGGAAGGCTTGGCGTCCACGAAATGCGGGTCCTGATATCCCTTCGCCAGCGCGTACGTTTCCACCCGGTCGCCGCCGATCGCGTCCGCGATCGAGGCGAAATCTTGGAGGGACGTGACGACGTGCATCTTCGCCGCGAGTGGCGAGGCGAAGGAAAGGATCAGGGCAGCAAGGAGGGTCTTGGTTTTCATCATCGACATTTCCTCAGAACGGATGCGCGCCGTGCGCACCGATCGCAAATTGCACCTGGAGTAAGACCTCGTTGGCCGTGTAGATTTCTGGAGCGCCCGGATAGCCTTCGTAGCGGCGGCGCCGGAGCTCTCCGCGAACCTGGGAGAACTCGCTCGGCCAGAAGGTCAGGGTCGCGGCGACGCCGGTGTCGCGCTTCGCGGAATCGTCGGCATGGTCGGACGACTCGAGGCGCGCTCCGGCAAACCAGCGCTGGGCGAGCTGGTACTCGCCCGAGACGAACCACCCTTGCGCCGTCTGGCGGCCGTCGGGCTGGTCGCGCCTGCTGCGAACGAACTCCCCTCTCAATGAAGCGGAGCGGTACGTGCCGCGCACGAGCGGCTTCCAGCGGAACGTCGCATCGATTCCTTCGAGGCGCGTCATCGCGCTCGAGGCGGTTCCGTTCGGGCCCGCCCCGTAGGAAAAACCGAGGTCGAGGTTCGTGGAGTCGCTCAGGTCGCGGAAGATCCGATAATGCCCGTTATAGGCGAGGTCGCTCCGCTTCTGCGCGACGAACAATCCCGCCGAATCCCCACGGAAGACCTGTGCGGTGATCTCCGAGAAGGTATCTCCGGGCAAGGCCACGAGCTCGGCGAGAGACACACCGGTTCCGATCCACCCTTCCTCGCCTCCCAGGAGGTTGACGATCGGGAGGGGAGAATCCGGCCACGGGAGGACGTGCAGGTGAAGGGTGTTGATTTTGCCGAACGACACGCGCATCCGGCCCACCTTGGCGAGGAGGCCCCCGGGCAAAGAGGTGAAGGTCAGGAAGCCCTCCTCCACCTCGACGCCCTGCTCACCGAAGGAAAGGAAGAAATCGGCTCGCCCATACGGGTCGACGATCGCCTGAATGCCGAGCTCGGATTCACGCAGATTCGCGTTGGGCAGATTTTCCACCTGGTTCTGGCCGGCGACGGCAAGGAAGTTCCCGATCACCGAGATGCTGGGGTTGAAGTAGTTCGTCGCCTGGCTGCCGCCGCTTCCCGCCTGAGGCGGCGAGCTGTCGGGTGGGGGCGCCGCCGGGGGAGGTTCCGTCTGCGCGGCAACCGAAAACGTGAGCGTCGTGCAGGTGAGGGTTGCCACCAGAGAAAACAGGAGGAATCGATTCATTGCTCAATCTCCACTGGCCGTTCTTGCGGATCGCCTGCTCATGGGTTAGAAGTCTCCTCTCGTGAAGCGATCTCTTCAGAGAGGCACGCGCCTCCCTCCGAAAACGCCGAATGCGTCCGTCAGGCTGGAGACAGGGGTGGGGAGCGTCCGGGAAGCTCGGGTGTGTCGGGCGCCAGCGCGGGGCCCTCGGCGCACACCTCGAAGCCGGGACGGACGAGCGGTGGGACAAGGAAGACGGGAACCGCGGTCGGAACCGACAGGACCGCGAGCGCGCAGGCCACACAAGGGCGCTCCGGCTGCGGCACGAACGGCGCATGGGCCGGATGGTCGGGGGGGAAGAGGAACGTGCCATGCGAAAGCGTCTCGCCGGCGTGCTGGTGCTCCCGGCCTCCCCAGAGAAGCGCGAGCAAGGCGACGAGGACTATCAGCCTGCGGGAAAAGACCCTCACGTGCACCATTCTATGCCGGCGGGTAGCCTGGACGACCTTCAGTGATGAGCGTCGGCGGCGACGAGCAGCGAGAACGCGCAGAAGTACCTAGAACAGGCCCCTCCGCCTGACGTCGTCGAACTGGCGGGCCCTGACGAGCGGGGCCCCGGCCGCGGACCTCCGAAGAGGGTTTCGACGTCCCTCGGCTGACGCGGTACTGTTAACGCCTCCAGCGAGGCACACGGAGGACTCATGACGAAAATCGGGACCACGTCCCTCGACGTTTTCCCGCTCTGTCTCGGTGGCAACGTGTTCGGCTGGACGGCCGACGAGAGGCAGTCCTTTGCGGTGCTGGACGCCTATGCTGCCGCCGGGGGCAATTTCATCGACACGGCCGACGTCTACTCGGCCTGGGTGCCGGGCAACGCGGGCGGCGAGTCGGAGATGATCCTCGGCCGGTGGATGGCTGAACGGCGAAACCGGGACCGGATGGTCATCGCGACGAAGGTAGGCATGTTTCCGGGCCTGGGCGGCCTCTCCGCGAAGACAATTCGTGCGGCGGCCGAGAGTTCGCTTCGCCGGCTCCGGACGGATCGCATCGACCTCTACTACGCCCACAAAGACGACGCGGAGACTCCGCTCGAGGAAACCCTGAGAGCGTTCGATGCGCTCGTGCGCGAGGGAAGGGTCCGCCACATCGCGGCTTCGAACTACACCGAGCCGCGTCTCGCCGAAGCCCTGGCTGTTTCGAGCCGTATGGGCCTCGCCCGATACGTGGCGCTCCAGCCGCACTACAACCTGGTCCACAGAGCCGAGTACGAAGGCGGACTCGCCGCCCTCTGCGCCCATGAGGGACTGGCCTGCTTCCCCTACTACGCGCTCGCCAGCGGGTTTCTCTCCGGCAAGTACCGGTCCGGCGCAAAGGTGGAAAGCGCTCGTGCTTCGGGAGCGGCGAAGTACCTCGATGACAAGGGACTCCGTATCCTCGCCGCGCTCGATGTGATCGCCGAGGAGCGCAGGACGACCGTCGCAACGGTGTCGCTCGCCTGGCTTCTCACACGTCCGGCCGTCGTCGCACCAATCGCCAGCGCCCGCACTCCGGAACAGCTCGCGGACCTGCTGCCGGTCGTCCCGGTATACCTGACCGACGACGAGCAGAAACGGTTGAACGACGCGTCGGTGTAGCTCCCGACCCGCGCGTCGCCGCGGATCGCAGGACGATCCCGAGGAGCTACTGAAAAACGCTGGCAACGTAGCCGCTAACAGACCGTTATCTTCTGACTCCCCGGGTGGATGGCTCAAAGCGCGGTGGTCCGTGACTACCGGGCCCCTGAAGACCGAACGACGGCGCGCGAACCGTCTCATCTTATAGTAACCGTAGTGGGGTGAAGAGCTTCCCATGCCGGCTGGTGCCCAGCGGGTTCGAGATAGTCTCTCCCCAAGAAGAGAGAACAGATCGAGATGGCGCTCTCCGCAGGCACTCGTCTCGGCCCCTACGAGATCCTGTCCCCGCTCGGCGCGGGCGGGATGGGCGAAGTGTACCGGGCGCGGGATACACGGCTTGAGCGGACCGTCGCGATCAAGGTGTTGCTGGACCAACTCTCCGGGAGCGCGGAGGTTCGGCAGCGCTTCGAGCGGGAGGCCAAGGCGATCTCGCAGCTCTCGCATCCCCATATCTGCGCGCTCCACGACGTGGGGAATCAAGACGGCGTCGAGTACCTCGTCATGGAATATCTGGAGGGCGAGACGCTCGCGGACCGCCTCGTGAACGGACCTCTGCCGCTCAATCAGATGCTGCGCTATGGCGCCGAGATCGCGGACGCCCTGGACAAGGCGCACCGGCAGGGGATTGTCCATAGAGATCTGAAGCCCGGAAACGTGATGTTGACGAAGACGGGCGTGAAGCTGCTGGACTTCGGCCTCGCCAAGGCGATCGCGCCGGAGAAACCGACGTCTGACCTGACATCGAATGCGACGGCCGCCGCCCGCTCCGATCTCACGCGGGAAGGAACGATCCTGGGCACACTTTCTTACATAGCGCCGGAGCAGCTGGAAGGCAAAGAAGCCGACGCACGGACGGACGTCTTTGCCCTTGGAGCCACGCTCTACGAGATGGCGACGGGCCGGAAGGCATTTTCCGGTTCCAGCCGTGCGTCACTAATCTCGGTGATCCTGCGCGACGAACCGGCCCCAATCTCAACGATCCAGCCGATGACGCCTCACGCGCTCGATCGCGTCGTCCTCAAGTGTCTCGCCAAAGATCCCGAGGACCGCTGGCAGAACGCCGCGGATCTCGGGAGCGAGCTCAAGTGGCTCGCGGAAAGCAGCTCTCAGACCAAGGTGCCGATGACGGTGGCCGCGCGGAAGGTCGGCCGCCCGCTCGTCGCGTGGACGCTCGCCGCAGTGTTCGCGGTCGTTGCGGTGGCCGCGCTCGTCGCCTCGCGCACCGGGCGCGGCCCCGAGGCCCTCGTCTTCCGCCAGCTGAACTTCCGGCGCGAGGCCGTCTTCCAGGCCGCCTTCGCGGCCGGGGGAGAAACCGTCGTGTACAGCGCCGCGATCGACGGCAATACGCCCCAGCTCTTTACGGTGCGCCCCGACTATCCCGAGCCGCAACCGCTCGGCCGGCGCGGCATGCACCTGCTCGCGGTCTCGTCCCACGGCGAGTTGGCCGTTCTCATCGGCGCCCGGTACGTGTGGCATCGGCAGTTCACCGGCACGTTGGCGCGCATGCCCCTGGACGGCGGCGCGCCGCGGGAGATTCTCGAGGCGGTGAGGGAGGCCGACTGGTCGCCGGATGGATCGCAGCTCGCCATCATCCGGGAGGTCGGGGACCGGGATCGGCTCGAGTACCCGATTGGACGCGTGCTCGGCGACGGCGCTTACATGACCGACGTGCGGGTCTCGCCGCGGGGGGATCTTCTCGCGTACTTCGAGCATCCCCGGAAGTGGGACGACCGGGGCTCCGTGAACGTCGTGGACCTCGCCGGGAAGAAGACGGTTCTCTCCGAAGGCTACTGGAGCGCGCGCGGGCTCTCCTGGTCGCCGGACGGTAAGGAGATCCTGTTCTCCGCGAGCCTCAGCGGCGGCAGCTACATCGTCTACGCGGTGACGCTGACGGGGAGGAGGCGCGTCGCCTGCCAGCCGCCCGGCGGGCTCACGATCCAGGACGTGGCTCGAGACGGACGGTGGCTGGCGACCCGCGGGGACTTCCGCTACGCGGCGATCGTCCGCGCTCCCGGCGCAGCGGAGGACCGGGACCTCTCGTGGCTCAACACCTCGCACGCGCGCGCCCTCTCCCAGGACGGCGAGAGGCTCCTCTTCGCCGAGACCGCCGTCGGTACCAATTACGCCGTGTGCCTGAGGAAGACCGATGGCTCGCCGGTGACGCGGCTCGGGGAGGGATGGCCCGCAGACCTGTCCGCCGACGGCAAGTGGGCGCTCGCCGTGGTCCA
>OCTA010005861.1_pt1 | contig 10573 bp, 9 predicted proteins | sample 1538991 | NCBI WGS metagenome assembly OCTA01 (sample SAMEA3539302, study PRJEB22396) | soil metagenome | biome: tundra; feature: field; material: soil | place: USA | collected 2010-05 | depth 0.15 m | reverse complement strand
GGCCGGTGATGAACATCTGCGCATCGTGAGTTTGAATGATGAAGTCCGTCAACGCAGGGCTGTAGGCAGCGCCGCCCGCGCAGGGCCCGCAGATCAGCGAAATCTGCGGCACCACGCCGGAGAGCATGACGTTCTGATAGAAGATGCGCGCATACCCGGCCAGGCTGCCGACGCCTTCCTGCACACGCGCGCCGCCGGAATCGTTGATGAAGATGAACGGCGACCCGGTCTTCAACGAAGCCTTCATGGTGTCGGCGATTTTGTTGGCGTGCACCTCGCCCGCCGAACCGCCCGCCACCGTGAAATCCTGGCTGGCGACATGCACCAGCCGTCCGTCGATATGGCCTCGGCCGGTGACCACGCCATCGGCGGGCAGATCTTTGCCGTCCATACCGAACAGGCGTCCATTGTGTTTGGCGAACATGCCCGCCTCGCGAAAGGATTTCCGGTCGAGGAGCAGAGCCAGGCGTTCGCGCGCCGAAAGCTTACCGGAGGTGTGTTGTTTCTCGAGACGATCGCCGCCTCCGCCGAGTTGCAGGCGTTGTTTGACGCGGTCCAACTCGCGCATGCGCTCTTTCGTGACGGCTTCCATGACCCTTTCGAAACTTATATTGTAGCGGGTTTTCGGATAAATATATCCGTTATGGCAATAGTACGATAGGCGCTTGCCAAAACAAGATCGGAGAGCGCGACGCTGAATTGGACGGGCATCGTGAGTTTCGAACGCTTTCTTTTGCCTGGCACAAAGGCTCACAAACGCGATGAGCGGCCGAGCGCCGGCCTCGCCCTGCTCGTACGCTTGGAGATAGAAATAGATATCGCGGCCTGCATCCCGCCAGGAAAATCCGCCACACGATGACAGTTTCCGGCGCTCATTTCCGCCATTTAGGATGAGGGCAACCAAAGGGTTGCCTGAAAACAACAAAAAGGAGATTGGGTCATGAAATCGATACGCTTCACAATGCTGAGCTCTTTGGCGCTGGCCCTGCTAGGACCCTGCCTGGCAAACGCGCAAGGGCTCACCGGAAAATTCACTCTGCCATTTGAAGCTCGCTGGGGCTTAGCGACCTTGCAGGCGGGAGACTACTCGTTCAAATTGGATCACGCGACGGGCGGTTCGCTGCATCTCGCGGGACCAAAACCGTGGCGCTGATCTATGCTCAGAGCTTCGACCAGAAGGTGTCCGGCCACAACGCCTTGACCGTAGTCTGGCATAACATGACGCCTACGGTTCGCCAAATGACGCTGCCAAGCGCCGGGATCGTTCTCTACTACGCCCCGCGCAAGTTCAACCGCGGAACCGCCCAGGAAGAGCGGCGAGCCGGACAGTTCATTCCGGTCGCCGCCGGACAGTAGGGGCAGGGGTCGGCGCGGACCCCCGAAATTACACAACTCTTACAAAGGATAGACGGGTTCCCTGCTAGCGTGAAAGTATGGCACCCAGAGTATCCCCCGAAAAGCCCCGCAATATTGACCTCCGCAATATCGACCTCATCGAGTTTCCGGAGAAGCAAAAGCTGAACTGGGCAACCACCCTGGTGCTGGTGCTGTTGCACATAGGGGCCATTGCCGCGCTGTTTATGTTCAGTTGGGCCAATCTGGCGGTACTGCTGTTCCTGCTGTGGTTCGCCACGGGTTTGGGGATAAGCATGGGCTACCACCGGCTGCACACGCACCGGTCGTATCAAGTGCCGCTGGCCCTGGAGTACCTGTTTGCGGTCTGCGGCGCATTGACGTTTGAAGGCGGCCCGATTTTCTGGGTGGCCACCCATCGCATCCACCACCAGAAGTCCGACATGCCGGGCGATCCGCACTCGCCGCACGATGGCGGATGGTGGGCGCACGTGGGCTGGATCCTGATGGGCGAAGCCAAGCACAACAACACCCGGCTCATGTCCAAGTACGCGCCCGATCTGGCCAAGCACCGCTTCTACGTCTGGCTGAACAACTATCACTGGCTGCCCAACGTGCTGCTGGCTGGACTGCTGTTTGCCATCGGCGGCGTGTCGATGCTGCTGTGGGGAGCCTGTCTGCGGACGGTGATCGGGTTGCACGCCACCTGGCTGGTGAACTCGGCCACGCACATGTGGGGATCGCGGCGGTTCGACACGCGCGACGATTCGCGCAACTCCTGGTGGGTCGCGCTGATCACGTTTGGCGAAGGCTGGCACAACAATCACCACGCGCATCCGACTTCGGCGCGGCACGGTTTGGCTTGGTACGAGTTCGACATGTCCTGGATTCAGATCGAAATTCTGCGGTTCTTCGGCGTGGCCAAGGGCGTCAAGGTGGCGAAGGTCACTAGCGAGTTGGCCCAGCGGGACGCGGCTTAGGACTAGCTGACGTGCCGGGCTCAACCGTGGCGCACGCTTTAGCGTGCAGCGGCGAACTTCAGTTCGCCGTTGACGTCCAGCGCTACGCGCGCGTCGCGGGACTGTCGGCTGAAGCCGACAGCGGCACGCTGAAGCGTGCGCCACAGGGGTTCCGGGCTACTGCGGTGGATTCACGGGCGGTGCAGCCCCTTGCGCGGGTGGCGCCGTAGCCCCGCGGCCCAGCCGCAGATTCTGGAAATCTTTCCCGCCGATCACGTAATACCAGTCGGCGAAGCGGTCGTTCAACTCGCGTGCCGTGCGCTCGCCGGCGCCCGGGTCTCCGCCGTACGCCGCGGCTTTGGCGGCGTCAAAATGCACCATCACAAAAAGGGTGCGGTTGTCCGAAGGCGCGCCCGCCTTGGTGTCGCCCGCAGCCACCTCGCCGAACCGCAACTGATACATCAGGCCGTTGCCGGTCTCCACCGTCATGTCGCCTTCGCTCGAGAAAACCCGGCCCTGCGGCGTGAAGAAATAGCCCGCCTTCTGCAACGACAGCGCAGTTTCGAGCGTGAGCTGCAGCTCTTCGTGGCGTAGTCCGGCGGCCAGACCGGGCGGCTTCGGGCGCACGTCCACAATCTTCAGGCCATCCAGCGCGGCGGCCATGGCATGCACCGCGGACAGGTTCATCTTCTCGCCGGCGGCGGCTTTCCACTCTCCTTTATCTTGCGTGAGGACGGTGGTTTCCGCGTTGCTCATCCGGCCTGCGGCGGCGTCGATATTATAGCGGTTGATGGTCACCTTGCGAATGGAAGCGCTGGCGATGCGCAGCAGTCCGGCGTTCACCCAGTCGGCAAACCGCGCCGAAGGATCGGCGTCGGTCTTCACGGCGTAGGTGCGCTTCTGTCCGGGCACGCGCACGTATCGATAGCCAGGCTTGCCTTCGACTGGCTTGCCCAGGATGTAATCGGCCAAAACCCCGCCGTTCACGTCCCGCAGGGTGACGCGCTTGCCGCGCCCGGTGAGACCGCTGGCTTTTTCATCCAGCGGATCGACCACGCCGTATTTGGCATGATCCACCGGCGAATCCGAGCGGACCATATCCTTCTTCAGATACATGAGCGCCGCAGCGGTCTTGGCGAGGCGGTCGCCGATATCGACGCGGTAATTGTAGCGCGACGCGATCACCCACTTGCCCTGCAGGAACTGCACTTTGAGCGGCAAAGCCGTGGCGGTGGCATCGTCATAGTCCACCACTTCGATGGTGCGGGGCGCCTGCGCATCGGTGAAAGTCGGATAGAAGGCCTCGCCCTGATCGCTCATGATGGCGGGCACGCGGGCCTCCGGCTCTATGACGGCGGCGGAGATCGCCAGCACCAGCGCGGCGCCCGCCAGTGCGGCGGTCTTGACGCTTTCCGTCATGCGGCCTCCTTGTCCACCAGGCGATCCACGGGCACGCCGATGCGCTCGCGGCGCAGGCGGCGCACGGAGACGATCAGGAAAACGATGAACGCGGGGATGGGCGGCAGCGCCACGGCCATCAGCTTGATGGTGTTCTGGATGCCGCGAATGGAGTTCTCCATTTCGGCGCGGCTGTCTTCGATCTGGCGCTGCTTCTCGTCCTCGATGTTGGAGCGCGCCACTTCCAGGCGGCGGTTCTCGGCCGATTTGAGGTTGGCGATCATGACCTCTTTGGTCTGCTCGTCCAGGTCGCCGCGCTGCTCCACTTCCCGCACGGAGCGATCCAGGCGCGCCTGGGCTTCCTTGAGGCGCTGGTCGGCGAGGGCTTCGGCCTGCTCGGATTCGTGCAGCCGCTGGCCTTCGTAGGTGCGCGTGCGCGCCTCCACGGCTTCGAGCGTACGCTGCTTCGGCCGGCGCTTGCGCAGCGCGATGAAGGATGGATCGCCGGCCAGTTGATCGACCGAGTTCAACAGGAACGTGACGTTGTCGAAGTTGAGATTCTCCACGCCGTGCCTGCGCAGATCGAAGAACTGCTCGCTCATCATGTCGGCGTCGGCGATCACGATGGCATTCAGCGGGCCCGCGCTTCCCTTACCTTGAATCCGGGCGGCCAGCACGTGATTGCCTTCATCCGGGTTGTGCGGCGCATCCTGATTGATGGCGACCCCGAACATGCTGCGTTGCACCAGCTCGTCCCAGCGGACCAGGCCGGAATCGGCGCTGGTCTTGAGCAGAGGCACGAAGGGCGCGCCGCCCTGGCTCTTCAGCACGCCGGGGTACAGCAGCACGACTTCCTGCAATCCGGCGGTGATGGGGTCCTTCTGGTTGAATCCCTTGCCGACGAAGACGACTTCTTTGGGCAAGGTCTTTAGCTGCGGGTGCGGGTTGTAGTTATCCCAGGCGATGCGGTTGGTTTGCCAGGTGATGCCCAACAGGTCCAAGAGCGGGCGGAGATTGGTTTTCGACTCCTGCGGGGCGAGATCCAGATCGAAGGCCGGCATGGGATCGACCAGCAGCAGCGTGGGCTTGCCGCGCCCGACGTAGGCAGTCAGCCGGTCGGCCTGCGGCTGCGTAAGGCTCGAAGGCAGCGCCACCAGAAGCGCATCCAGATCGTCGGGATAATCGGCATCGGGCGAGACTTGCGCGACTTCGTACTGTTTTCTCAGTTCGGAAACGATGGACCACTCCTGGGACTGCGCGCGGCTCTGAAAATCGAGTCCGCCAAACAGCTTGGCGGACGTATTGAGGATTCCGATCTTCTTGCGTTTGGCGCGCGAGACCACGCGAATGGAACGCATCAGCTCGTATTCGACCGGCAGGCCGCGATCGAAGAACGGGATCACGAACTCCTCGGAGCCGCGCGTGAAGGCCAGTCCGAGAAAGATGTCGTTCATCACGCGGGCGCTTTCTTCGCTGGCGGGCACGCGAAACGGCTTGATGCCGAAGCGTTCCTGCGCTTCGCGGGCCTGCGGCGAGTACTTCACGGTCTCGACGATCTTGGCGTTGACGCCGCCATCGGAAACCGCTTGAAACTCGCGCAGCATGGCCACCAGACCGCTGCGCGCTTCCACGTAGCTGCGCGGGACATCCGGGCTGAAGTAGGCCTGGATGAAGACGGGCTGGCGCCGATCGATGGAGCGCAACAGGGTCTTGGTTTCGCCGGAGAGCGAATGGATCTGCTCGGAGGTGGCGTCCAGGCGCAGGCGGGAGTTCGACGCCAGCAAGGTGAGGCTGGCGACGATCGCAGCCAAGGCCAGCGCGCGGACGGCGAGATGGCCGCGCATCCAGGGCGATTGGGGTCCGGTGCGCCAGCGGCGGTGTCCCAGGATGACGACGTTCAGATAGAGCGTGGCCGCGGCGAAGGAAGCGAAGTAGACCAGCGGTGCGAGCGTGATGACGCCGGTCGAGAGATCGCGGAACTGTTCGACCACCGACAGCTTTTCGGCCAGGCGCTGGGTAGCGCCGGCGACGATCGATCCCGCGTAATTCAGGAAGACCGGGACGGAACAGAAGACCGCGCCAAGGATGAAGGCGACCGTCAGGTTATCGGTGAGGGCCGAGGCCAGCATGCCGGCGGTGAGCAGAGCGGCGCCCATCAGCCAGTAACCCAGATAAGTGCAAAACATCAGGCCGGGATCGGGGCTGCCGAGCCAGCAGAGCACCACGACGTGACTTAGGGAGAATAACAATGCCACCGAGTAAATGGCCAGCGCGGCGAGGTACTTTCCGAGTACGATCTGTAAGTCGCTGGCGGGCAGAGTTAGCAGTAACTCTTCGGTGCCCTGCTTCTTTTCTTCCGCCCACAGACTCATGCTGATGGCGGGGACCAGGAAAATGAGGAGATAGGGGAAGAAACGGTTGAGCTGATCGAGGTTGGCCAGGTTGGTGGCAAAGAAGCGCTCCTGCCAGAAGGCGGCCATGGCGCTCAAGAAGACGAACAGCGTGATGAAGACGTAGCCGGTGGGCGTGGCGAAGTAAGAGGCCAGCTCGCGCCGCAGGATGGCTTGGATTACACGCTTGCGGGGGTGCACGGGCCTCCTTTGTGGGGCAGGCCCGTGGCCTGCGGCGGCCTCTCAGGCCGCCAGCCGCTATTGCAAGTCTTTTTCATACTGCCTGCAGGGGCCTTCCTGCAGGGGGCCTTTCCTGCATAGGCCCTTCCGTGAGGGCGCGGAATGCGTCGTCGAGCGATGCGTATCCGGCTTGCATTTCGGCGGGGGTGCCGTCGAAGACCACGCGTCCGCGATTGATGAAGATGACGCGGCCGGCCATGGCTTCGACCTCCTGCAGGATGTGTGTGGAGAGCAGGATGGTCTTGTTGCGGCCGAGCTCGCGGATGGTTTGGCGGACCTCGCGGGTCTGGTTGGGATCGAGGCCGCTGGTGGGTTCGTCCATGATGAGGACGTCGGGCTCGTGCAGCAGCACCTGGGCCATGCCGGCGCGCTGGCGGTAGCCTTTGGAGAGCTTTTGGATGGGCTTTTCGATGACGGCTTCCAGGGCGCAGGCGGCGATGACGGCGTCGATGCGTTGCTGCAAGTAGGCGCCGGTGAGGCCGCGGGCGCGTCCGAAGAATTTGAGCAGGCCGAGCGGCGTCATGTCGGGGTAGAGCGGGCCGTTTTCGGGCAGGTAGCCGAGGCGCTCGGCGGCGGCGATACGGTCGGTGGCCACGTCGAGGCCGGCGATGTGCGCGACGCCCGAGCTGGGCGCGAGATAGCCGGTGAGGATCTTCATGGTGGTGGACTTGCCGGCGCCGTTGGGGCCGAGGAAGGCGGCCACCTGGCCTTGCGGGATGGAGAAAGTGACGTCGCGAATGGCGGCGAAGTCTCCATAAAATTTGCTGAGGCCGGCGGCCTCGATCATGGGTGCGTTACTGGATTCCGGCATGCTTCGAGGAGCCCTGCGAGACGTGCATTACTCAGATTTACCACATAACTGTTCCATCTTGTGGCGCAGCCAATACCTGCATGCCACCTTTTAGGTGGCTTCCGCCGGCTGTCCACACGCCTTGGACGCGCTGGAAAAGCGCGGGCGCATGCATGCGACAAACGGATAGCCCTTTGCCTGGCTAGTCACGGGACAAACCAGCGCCAAGCCCGACCTCTGGTTGTAGGCCTTGGGACTGAGCACCAGCGCCGGCCGCCGCCCCGCTTGCTCACGCCCTGCGTGGGGATCAAAAGTCAGCCAGATGAAATCGCCGGGGCTGGGACATGCCGGGACGTAGGTGGACGTCACCACGATTCCTGGCCGGCTGGCGGTCCCCAATCTGTCTCCGACTGCCGGTTCTTCGTGGTGATTCGCGATACCAGTTGCCGCAGTTCGTACTTCCGGCGGGCCGGTCGCAAGACGATGCTGCCATCGGTTGCAAGATCGAGCGTCAGGCGGTCGCCTTCCGCGAGACGTGCCTCTCTCGCCAAGGCCACGGGGATTCGCACGGCTAGGCCATTCCCCCACTTGGAAACCTGCGTATCGCTCGGCATACGTATCTGCAATGAGATGCGCTGGTGGCTACTGATTACGGCGATTGCGGCGGTCGTTGCGCGAGCCGAAGAATTTTCTGTACCTTCACAGCTCTACATCGTCTCCGTGTTCTTATCGCCCGACGTCTCGGCGTTTCACTATCGTGATCGTGTGGTCGATGTGAAGCCGGCCGGGCCGGACTCCCTTATCCGTTACTCGCGAGTCGCGACGGTTAATCTGAATTGCCCGCGGATCATCGTACAGAGCGCAACAGGGAGGTGCACAACACGTCTCCCGGCGAACTGGTCAAGGCCAATAATCCCTGCGCTGTCAAACCGGGCGCGCTTAACGCCCTGCTCAAGAGATACCCCCGGGCTGAGGGCGCGGTTGAGTTTATCACCTTTGGTATTGTCGCCCAGTGCGGCTCTTCGTCCATTGTCCTCGGGTTGCCGATCTCAGAAAAGGTCGACATGGACCTTTTGCAGCGGGAAAATCCCAAGCTGGCCCGCCTTTGGAACCTGGCTTCCGAGATTACCGATCCGGTGTTTGGGTCGAACGGACATATTTCACGGCCGCACGGAGGCGGATGACCTCATTCTCCAGCGCGATGGGGAGAAAATGGTACCGGAATTGGTTTCCGGCCGGTACGATGCCGGGCTGGCAGCAGCCTTCAAACGAAATGCCGGGACTTGGCGATCTCCGCGCTTTCGATCCTTGTTGACAAGCTATCGGTGTCCGGTCAGTGTTGCGGAAGCCAGCTTGAACAATGCTCCGCAGCTACTAAACGCTCAGGCGTGCCAATTCAGTCACTTCGTGACCCCAATATATCCGCCTCTGGCCAAGGCATTGCGCATTGAAGGCAAAGTCGAACTGCAACTCAGCCTGGAACCAGCTACGGGTGAGGTCCTCGGTGTCTTGGCCACCTCAGGCCATCCATTGCTGGAACCAAGCGCGATTGACGCCGCGAAGCGGTGGCGCTTTAAGCCGGAATCGATTGACTCCAAAACCCTGAATCTCACGTTGGACTCCGCACTTCGGTGTCGGTGAGGACGGCAGAAGCCCCCCGACTGAGGCCATGTGGTCGTAACGCCCGACCCTGTAAAGCGGCGCCTGCCGCCCTTGGAGGCGTCCGGCTGAACCTCGAGGGCGGCACCGAACCAGCGTCGCCATGAGGTATAGTTCACCGCACGGTTTCATCAGCCTGAAACCTATATCGGTCACGCAATTCAGTCCTTCGTAACCGACTGAAAACAACCGCTAAGCAAGGTGGATCTCTCCGATCTCCCGAAAACCTCGTGCTACTCTTATGTCGGGCAAAGATATCCACCCAGTCCGGATCGGCTCCCCGCACTCGCCGCAAGGTGTTCTGTCGGGAGCGCCCTGGTTCTTTGACAATTTCAACCGCAGCCGGGCGATCTAGGCGGCTCCGCTAACCCGCAATGCTTGCATGATGACCAACACTTTAACTAAGCCCCGTAACTTATTACAAACAAGTTAAACTTCTACGCAAGTTTTGAGAAATGGCTTTGTTCGGCAGATTTTGTTGTAAGTCCCAAAACCCGCGATCCCTGCACAATAACGCCCAACGATGCACAATCGAACCCCGGCCCGGCCCCCTCCCGGGTGGCACAACCACCAGCCACCAACCACGGCGAGCATAGCTCGCCTGACGGTGATGAGGTGGCGCACGCACTCGTGTGTAATGCCGCATACTTTTCCTGTAACCGGGCGCCTGCATTAATCGTGGGGCGGTCCCCCTGGACCGCGGCCGACGCCCTCGTCGGCCTGTCGCGGTTGTCGAAAGCCTTGGTTCTTCGAACGAAGGAGCGGGTCCAGGGAACCCGCGCACACCAGGGGGTGCGTGCGCCACTAACTAGCGGCGACGGCACAGCGGGCTTTGGCGTGGTGTACAAGCTGGATACGGCCGGCCAGCAGACGGTACTGCACAGCTTCGCGGGCGGGGCCGCTGGAGCCTACCCTAACGGAGTGATCCGCGACTCCGCTGGCAACCTCTACGGGACAACCGACATTTACGGCCCAGCGAACTTGGGCGTGCTGTACAAGTTGGATGCGGCTGGTAATGAGACCGTGCTGTACACCTTCGGGGACGGCAGGTTTCGCTGCTATCGCGACACTGTAAGGCCGTGCTTCTATATCCCACTGGCCCAGACCTATGGCGCTGACCTGCGCTATCAGGTCAGTCGCATGAACTTGGAAGTGCGCACGACCGGCGATCCCGCGCGGCTTGCGGCGGGAATCCGCGGCGAGATTCACGCATTGGACCATGCTTTAGACGAGGACATGCCGGCCAGGCAGGCGCAGACGCTGGAATCCTATCGGGATGCGGGGCTGGGGCAGGAACGGCTCTCCGCGGCGCTGTTGAGCGGCCTCGGCATGCTGGCGGCCCTGATTGCGGCGATCGGCTTTACGGAGTGCTGGCCTTCGCGGTGGCACAGCGGACGCGCGAAATCGGCATACGCATGGCGCTGGGGGCGGCGTCCGGCCAAGTCCTGCGGAGCGTTCTGCTGGATGCGCTGGGTCTAGTTGGCGCGGGAATCGCGATCGGGTTCGTAGGGGCGATGCTCCTCGCGCGACTTGTTTCCAGCCTGTTGTACGGCGTCTCATCGACAGATCCGGCGACCTGTGCGGGTGTGGCCGGAATCCTGATTGTGGTGGGCGCACTGGCGGCGTTTCTGCCGGCGCGGCGGGCTTCCAGAGTCGATCCCATGGTGGCGTTGCGCTACGAGTAGCGGCGAGCCTTAAGGCCTGCCCGAGTTCGAAGTGGCACAGCTCCTCACGATTCCAACCCCATCTGCGTGAGCCGATACCGCAGCGCATTGCGCGTCAGA
>OCTA010005860.1_pt1 | contig 10574 bp, 5 predicted proteins | sample 1538991 | NCBI WGS metagenome assembly OCTA01 (sample SAMEA3539302, study PRJEB22396) | soil metagenome | biome: tundra; feature: field; material: soil | place: USA | collected 2010-05 | depth 0.15 m | reverse complement strand
TACGACGCTCTTCCGATCTAGGGCGACCTTTTGCACTTCGATTCGGCATCGCAACGGATTCTGGGGCGACGATATGCTGCCGCTTTCTTGAAGCTGAATTGAGGTGTCCGCAGATCGCCATTTTGGCTGCGCTGGCCGCAGCGTCGTTCTTTAGACTCTATGCGTAATAGACAAAGCGCTCTAGTTGTGAGTAAACTACAGGCATGAACATGCTGCGCGCGTTGGAACAGCCGAAGGTGTTGCAAGCCCTGACCGGCTTGAAGCCGACCGAGTTTGCCGCCCTGACCGAGACGTTCGTCAAGGCGTGGGACACCCATACCCGGCGCACCTGTGCCGGCCAACCCCGCCAACGGCTCCGGGGCGCGGGTCCCAAGGCCGTCCTCGCCATCGCCGCCCACCGCCTGCTCTTCATCCTGTTTTACTTCCGCCACTATCCGATTCAGGAAGTCCAAGGATTTTGTTTTGGCCTCACCCAGCCGCAGGCCAATCGCTGGGTGTTGCGGCTGGCCCCCGTCTTGGAAAAGGCTCTGGGCCGTCAGTTGGCGCTGCCCGTGCGCCAACCCCGGCAACTGGCGGAACTGCTGGCGGCCTGTCCCGAATTGGGTGCCGTGATAGACGGCACGGAACGCCCCATTCGCCGCCCCAAAGACAAGGGGGGGCACCGGCGGCATTACTCCGGCAAAAAGAAACGGCACACCGTGAAAAATGTGGTGGTGACGCAAGGCCGGCGGGTGTAATTCCTCTCCCGCACCGCGCCCGGACGACGGCATGACAAGCACGTGGCCACCCCCATTGAGGTTCTGCCCTAGGGCGCACTGGTTCTGGGCGACAGCGGCTTCCAAGGCTGGCAGCCAGCGGGAGCCACGGTCATCGTGCCTGCGAAAAAACCGCGCGGCGGGGAACTGCACCCGGCGACCGTGGCGACGAACCGGGCCTTGGCGAGTTGCCGGGTGGTGGTGGAACATACGCTGGCAGGCGTCAAACGATGCCGAATCGTGAGTGACCTGTTCCGCCACCTCAAGCCCGGCTTCACCGATTTGGTGATGACCATCGCCTGCGGGTTGCACAACTTCCGCACCGCCGCCAGAGCCACCGCCTGAATGAATCCGCCACGCCTTCATACACGCTTTCAACTATTACGCATAGAGTCTATTGACTCCACCACTCAATCTGGAGGAGGTCGGCGGCCAACTGGAAACCAAAACAGCACTGGACTTTCATTGTAGGAACTTGGCTTTGCCCGACTGTCAGCGAATTTTCATAATTCCCGACTCACATTCGCGGAAGAGGGCGGATTGGTTCTTTGGGTAATTGAGCGATGATTCGTTCGACGGACGGAATGGCGTGCTGGAAGAATTTCTTGAATCCGCGGCAGAGATAATTCAATCCCGGTTCGCCGTCCGGTGTGCGGATGATCCGGTTCTTCGGACATTCCCCCCAACAATCGGTCTGATAAGAACATTGGCGGCAATATTCAGGCAGGGTTTCGCTCTTGGCCTGACCGAATCTTTTCTGCGGCGGAGAGAACACCATGTCACCGAGCCGGCTGTTTTTGAGATTTCCAGACGGTATTCGGGATACATATAGTGGTCGCAAGAATAGACGCTGCCGTCATTTTCCACGGCTACGGCTTTGCCGCAATTTTTGCTGTAAACACAAATCAGCGACGGGAGTCCCAAATGTTGCGCGACCAATGTTTCAAAATGATTAATCATGACCTTGCCGACATCCCGATCAAGCCATCGGTCAAAGACGCGACAGAGAAAGTAGCCCCAGTCATCAGGATCCACCGACCACTCGGTTACGATTGAATTTGGATAGCCGGGCCGGGCTTCAGGTTCGCCATCCCGTGGCAGGATGGCGGGATCCCAGGTCTGTGGGGCGGCCTTTTCAAAAGTTTTGTGTTCAACAATCGGAATGAATTGGATGTGAGTGGAATTGAGTTCCTGCGTAAGAAAGCGATAAACATCCAAAGGCCGCCGCCCGTTAAAACGATTAACGCAGGTGAGCGTGTTGAACGGCACGCCGTGGCGCTGAAGAAGTTTGGCGGCGTTGAAAACAATGTCAAAAGTCGGTTTGCCCCCTTTGGTGATGCGGTAGTAATCATGAATTTCTTTCGGACCGTCAATGCTCAACCCCACTAAAAAATGGTTTGCCTTCAAAAACTCACACCATTCCTCATTGAGCAGAGTTCCATTTGTTTGAAGATCGTTCTGAATTTTCTGGTTTGGCTTGGCGTGCTTTTTCTCCAACGCAACAACTTTCTGAAAGAATTCCAAGCCTAACAAAGTGGGTTCGCCACCTTGCCAGGAGAAGACCACTTCCGGGCCGGTGACGCCATCAATGTATTGTTTGATAAAAAGCTCCAACACTTCATCAGACATCCTGCCGGCGCCTGGACCATCAGAAAGCATGGCTTTACTCAAGTAATAGCAGTAGGTGCAATCAAGATTGCAGGTGGAACTGACCGGCTTAGCCATCGCGTGAAACTGCCGTTGTTGCCGATGTCCATTGGGTGATGGAATATCATGCACACCAATCGGATTGGCAAAGGAAGGTTTCATTGCAAAAGCACATTATACATCCGGCACACTTGTCAGCCCGTCGGTTCCGTTCTCATTTCTGGCGACTGCCGGCGCGCGATGAATCGTAATTTCACTGAGGTTGATCTGCCGGAATTACGCCCGTGGCCAAGTTGGTGGATTTGAATTGGTCCAGCCACTGTGTTTGCTGCCAGGCCTTGACCGAATCATTTGTCTGGGCCACGCCCGGTGTGCTGCGGCCGTTGATGATATAGTCACGTATCAGCCGCCCCAGACGGTTGACGATTTCTTGATGCTGACCGTAGACGTTGGTTTTTTCCTCCGGATCGGCGACGGCATCGAAGAGTTGAAACCGGGGCCAACTATCCGTGTTGTCTCTTCCGGGCCGCGGATAACTCCAGCCGCCCGAATCGGGGCAGAAAGCCAATTTCCACTGTCCTTTGCGGATGCCGAACGAACCGTTGATTGAACTTTCGACCAGCGTGTCGCGCGGCGGCGGGCCGGTGCGCCCTAAAATTACAGGAAGAAAGCTGATGCTGTCCTCCGCCGCGTTGTCGGGCAATTTGACGCCAAAGATGTCAGTGCAAGTGGCTATGAAATCGTCGAGACAGGTGAAATCACTGGTCTGAGTGCCAGGGGCGATGTGACCCGGCCAACGCACAATCATGGGGACGCGATGACCACCGTCGTAAATATCCGCTTTGTAGCCGCGCCGCCCCGCACTGGGATCATGGTCATGCGATAGAAGATATGGAAAATCAGCCTCCGGAGAACAACCGTTGTCACTTGCAAAAACAACGAGTGTGTTGGTGGTAAGTCTATCCCGGTCAAGCGCGGCGAGCACCTTTCCGATGTAATCGTCTGTTTCCATGACATAGTCGGCATAATAATTCAGGCCACTTTTGCCCTGCCACTTAATTGTCGGCGCGATGGGCGTGTGCGGTGAGGGAAGCGCAAGGTAGAGAAAGAACAGTTTACCGTTGCGAGCGTCGGCGGCTCGCTGGTCAATATAATCCGTAGCGTGTTGAGTCAGAATCGGCAGCACATCTTCGGCCTTGAAACCTGACGCTTGCGGCCCGATGCGATAGTGTTTGCCATCAGCACCATACACGGTCCCTTTCTGAATGGTGGGTTGTGCCGTGACGCGATCGTTCTCGATAAATGTGTAAGGCGACATATCCAGCGAGGCGCTGATACCGAAAAAGTAATCAAATCCATGCGTCGTCGGTCCATCACTAATCGGTTTTGTGAAATCAACTCCGGCGCCGGCGTTCCGAATCAAGTTGCTGCTTGCTTCATCCGTATCCGAACCTTCATTCGAATTTCCCCTTGCGTCCGGGAGCCGCGCCCACCCAAGTCCAAGGTGCCATTTGCCGATGGCGGCTGTTTGATAGCCACGGCTGCGCAACAACTCGGCGACCGTTAGTCGGCCTTCCTCGATCAACGGGCGGCTGAGACCGCCAAGCACACCCTTTTTCAATGTTGAGCGCCAGTTATAGCGCCCCGTTAAAATGCTGTAGCGTGATGGTGTGCAGACGGCGGATGAAGAGTGCGCCTCGGTGAAGGTCATCCCGTCAGCAGCAAGCTGATCAATCTGCGGTGTTTTGAATTGCGGTGTTTTAATTTTGTTGCCCGGATTCAAGCCATCGATGTCACCGTAACCAAGATCATCAGTGAGAATGTATACGATATTTGGTTGGGGACTGGGTGCGGTTTGCTGGGCGTTAGTTTGCGACGCTGCGAAAGCAAGGATTGAAAAAATAGAAAAACCTCTGCTCACGTTCGCCCGGGAAAGAAAAATGGATTTCATCGCAACATTTATAGGACGTTCTCCAGCCGGTGGCAAAAGAATCCAACTAGTTCAAAGTGCCTATATCAATTAAATTCGTGCTGGCTTAAGATTGCCAACAATTCTACTAGATGATCAAAGCGTCCTGCGCAAATGGTCATAATTGTGGAGAAAAAATTAAATAACTCACACAAACAACCCTTGAAACCCATGGAAAAAATACTGCTTCAGTTGCGAACGCTTTTAATGATCTCTGCCGTCTTTGGCGCGGCGCAAATGGCCAACGCTCAAAGTGTTTGGAATGCTGTCGTTGGCAGCAGTGCGAACACCAACTGGTCAACGGCTGTAAACTGGACGCCCAACGGCGTGCCGGGTTCATCCGCCGCCGTGGCGCTCAGCAGCATGGCCGCCGGGGCGGACACCACCACCAACAACGTGGTGGATTCCGGTTTTGGCGGCACGATTGCTTCTTTGTCTTATTCGGATACGACCACCGGCACTTTTCAAAACACGTTGATCGCCAATGGCGTCACTTTGAATGTCACGGGCACGGGCGGTTTGACAGTGGGAAGTGCGACTGTGCTTGGTTCAGACGCCGCCGTGGTCAATACAATCTCGGGTGCGGGCGGCGCGTTGGTGGTCAACAATGCGAGTGCCAACATGAACGTATTCTTGGGCGGTCCGAGCGTCGCCACCACCGCTACCTTGAACATGAGCAATCTGAACACATTCAGCTTCACCGGTGCCCGGCTGCTGGTCGGAGTCGGAGCTTCTGCTCCCGCCCGCGCTTCTGGCAGTCTGTTCTTGGCCAGAACAAATACGATTGCTTTATCTGGAACGTCGCCACAAATGGACATCGGTGAAAATACCGGCAACAGAGGAAGTCCAAGCAGCTTGTATTTGGGACAAACAAACGTGATCAGTGCAGGCAGTATTGCCGTGGGCAGGAGCAAACAAAGCGGTGCTGCCATTCAGTTCAACCCGTCTTTCACCAACAATAATCCAGTCGCTTATTTTCGCGGTGCCGATGGCGTCAGTCCCGTGGGGACATGGGCCATCGGCGATGGCACCACCACCACTGGCACCGTTGGTTCAAGCGGCACCGTTGATTTCAGTGGCGGCACGGTTAACATAGTGGCGACATCAATGTGGCTTGGCAGGCCTGCGGCGGTCAATACGTCCACTAGCACCGGGACACTGACACTGACCGCCGGCAATATCAGTGTGAACAACCTTACAAATGCGCTGTTAACTCTTACCGGCACTGAAGTGGCTACGGGAACAATCAACGTCAATGGCACCGGCACATTGTCGGTGGGTAATTTTGTCATTGCCAATAAGAACGGTCTGGCCGGCGGCACCGCCAACGGCACGTTGAACATCACCAACGGGACAGTGGCAGTAGGCACGTTGACCGCAGGCGGGGGCACGAGCACCGTCAACATGACCGGCGGCAACTTGGTTGTTACCAACACCGTGGGTTCAGTGGCGAACCCATTTTCTTCCTTGAGTGTGAACGGCGGTGCGACAATACAATTGCCGGTTGTTAACGGCGTGACTCCGGTCACGGTGGCGAATCTTTCCAGCGACAACAGCGGCGTAATCAACATCAGTTCATTACCAAATATTTCAAGCTATCCGTCCCAGCCATTACCGCTTATTACTTACAGTAGCAGCGGCAGCGGAGTCACTTTCTCCATGGGCACGCTACCGGGTACATTCACAGGTTACATTTCCAACGACAACTCCAGCACGGTCTGGGTGGTCGTGACCAACGGCCCGAGTCTTTCGAATCTTAATTGGGGCGGCGGTGTCAACAACCTTTGGGACACAAACTCGTTGAACTGGACGAACAACGGGGTGGCCGTGAAGTACCACAATCCGGATTTTGTGGTCTTTGGCGATTCGGCACAAACCAACAAAGTCAACGTGACGGACACCTTCATGCCCGTCGAGTGGACGCAAAGCAATAACATACTGAATTACACGTTCTCCGGCAGCGGCAGCATCACCGGCCCGGCCACTTTAATTATGGACGGCAACGCAAATGTGACGCTGGCTGAAACCGGTGGTGACAGCTTCAGCGGCGGAATAACTGCCAACGCCGGCACGATTGTCTTGGATGATCCCAATAGCGCCATTTCCGGCGGGCTGATGATTGCCAGCGGCGCGACGGTGCAAATTGGCAACAACGACACTAACGGCGCTCTGCCATCCGGCACATTGGATGACGAAGGGACGTTGGTATTCAACCGGACGAACAAAGTCTTAGTGGCGATCGCCATTCTTGGCGGTGGCGGCCTGAATCAGAACGGGAGCGGCACACTTATCTTGAGCGCCAGCAACACTTTCACCGGCAATACTATCATCAATACCGGCACGCTGGCGTTGACCAATTCAGGTTCGATTCAGAACAGCGCCAATGTTATGGTCAATGGCGGTGGAACACTTGATGTATCTGGTGCTGCAGGATCCGCGATGCTTAATAATCTCACCCTTCAAGGCGGAGTCAACCTCAATGTAAAGGTTGGTTATCTTCAGACGGATCTGAACATGAATAGTCTGGCTATGAGCGGAATCAATAACACAATTAATGTCGAATCGTTGCCGCCCATCGCGTATTACCCAGCCACAGTAGCTCTCCTTAACGCGTCAAGTGGTATCTCCGGATACAATCTTGTTTTGGGCACTCTTCCATCTGCGAGTCCTGCTTATGGTGGGGCCAGCATTGCTCAAATCGGAAACTCCGTCATGCTTACGCTCAATAGCGGACCAACCACCAACGCTCGACCTTTCGTATCGTGGAGTGGTATTGACGCTCTTAACGATGTCAATACAAACTGGTCCGACGCTCAAAACTGGCAGACTCCTGGAGCGCCTGTCGCTGCAGATTATGTGCAGTTTAGTGACATTGCAACTGCTTCTGGGTCTCCTTTCTCGACAGTGGGTAATGGTTTCGGCGGTATCGTCAGTCCCAGCTACATCAACAATATCGTAGGAGCCAGCACTACAATTTCCTACCTCGTCTATTCAAATGTCCTTGCAGATTATCAGAACACCCTGCTTGGAAATGGTGTAACATTAAATGTTGTTAGCACTAATGCCAACAACTCACCCCTGCTCTTTACCGTGGGCAGCGAAAGAGTGGATTTTGGGCCTAGCGCCAATGGCTTCGTGACGATCGCGGGAACCAATGGCACATTAAACCTTCATAATACAAATGGAACCGTTTTTATCTCCATGGGCAACGCGAACAGCGCGAGCGTACAGGCAACGTTGGACTTGTCAGGCTTGGGTACATTCAATGCTGCCGTGAGCACTATTCTGGTAGGTGTTGGTGGCAATAGCGAAGGCACTGACGGAATCAACCACCCTAGTGGCGTCCTTTATCTGGCCCAAACCAACGTCATTACAGCATCCGTCGCCACGAGTGGAACTGAAACCAGTGACAACGGCGCGACTGATGTATCCATTGACATCGGTGATGATAACGGTAATACAGGGCAAGCGAGTTATCTTTATTTAGGACAAACCAACGCGATTTATGCGGATGCCATTGGTGTTGGCCGACAGAAGTGTAATGGAACGATGGAATTCAATCCCAATCTCGTAAGTGGCGCAACCCGGCCTGCGGCTTATTTCCGAGGGTCCAGCGCCAACGCAGTGACGATCTGGAGCTTGGGAGACGGTGTGGTGAACAACGGCTCGCCGGCAACCTGCACGGGCACCAGTGATTTTACCGGCGGCTACCTTGACGCGCTGGTAGGCAGCATGTACGTGGGACGCGCCGCCAACAGTACCTCCGGCAGCGGTACGGCTACCGGCACATTAAACTTCGACAACGGGATTTTCAACGTAGGCACGCCTTATGTTGGCTACCAGACGGCCAAAGGCGCTAAAATCGGAATTGGAACAATCAATGTCAATACGAACACTATCTTGGGCAGCAGCGGAACATTGTCGGTGAGCGGCAGCTTGAATCTGGCTTTGACCACCGGCGGCACGGGCGCGGCCAGCACGGCAGGCACGTTGAACATTATCGGTGGCATCGTGCAGGCGGACGTCATTATAGGCGATACGAACATAACTGGCAGCAGCACCATCAACCTAAACGGCGGTACGCTCATCGTCACAAACACGGCTGGCACAGCTTCCGCGCCGATTACTTCGTTAAATCTGTCCAGTGGGTCGCTACATTTGAATGTAAATGGCATGCCTAATGTGACCAACATCGTGGCGACCACCATTACCACCAGCGGCACGACGACCATTGCGATTGATACCATTGTCAATGTCAGTGGCACGGTCCAAATTCCACTCATTAGCTATGTCGGAGCGGATCCTTACAGTTCTTTAAGTGTAGTAACTATGCCGGCGGGTTACACTGGCAGCCTGGTTGACAATACCGGCAACAGCAGTGTTGATTTGAGCATCACCAACTCAACCAAGCCGACGCCGCACTTCACCGGCATCAGCTTAAGCGGAACGACGCTGAACATCAGCGCGACCAACGGCGCGAACGGCGGGCAGTATGTGCTGCTCGGCACCACCAACCTGGCCAAGCCGCTGAACCAATGGACGCCGATATTGACCAACAACTTTGACGGCAGCGGCCACTTGAACTTGTCCACCAATGTCATCAATCCATCGGTGCCGCAGGAGTTCTACATCATCTCACAGTAGTGAATTCAAACTTGGGCCGCCGGGCCAATCCCCTTGCCCGGCGGCCCAAATCAAGTTCAGATTGGTTCCTGTTTTGCCGGAACCGGTATATGAATACTGAAACTAGAAGTTCAAAACTCGGAGCTTTCACGCTGATTGAATTGCTGGTGGTCATCGCCATCATCGCGATATTGGCGGCCATGCTTTTGCCAGCGCTGGCCAGGGCCAAGCTCAAGACGACCCAGGCTGCCTGCTTGAACAATGAAAAACAACTGGGGCTGGCGTTCATGATGTATGCTACCGACAATCAGGACAAGCTCATCGCGCTCACGCCGCCGGCAGGATACAAGAGCGCCGGCAGCTATTGGAATCTGGACAGCAGTGCTTCGGGGAGCTGGAACAACTCGCAGGCGACCGCCCTGGCGGATGTTCAAAGCAATTTGAAAACGAACAGTCTCCTCTTTCAATATGCTCCGAACGTGGGAGTCAACCATTGTCCCGGCGATGTGCGCTTCAACAATCCGGTCGGCTCCGGCTGGGCTTATGACAGTTATGCTGTGCCGAATAATGTGTCGGGCGGCGCGGGAGATGAGTATGTCAAGACGACGCAGATAAAGCGAAGCGCCGACTGCATCGTTTTCGTCGAGCAGGCGGACTCGCGCGGCTACAATGCCGGCACTTTTTCAGGCAGCGTCACCGTGGGAAGTCCCAGCACGTTTGGCTATGTGGACTTGTTTGCCACCTATCACGGCAACGTCGGCACGTTTTGTTTTGCCGACGGCCACGCGGAGGCCAAGAAATGGACGGATCCCGTGATTCTTGGAGCCGGAAAAACATCCGCCCAGGCCGGGAGTGGCGTTTACGATTATACGGTTTATGGGTCAAAGCCCAGTTCGACCGGGGCGGACACAACCTGGTTGATTCAACACTGGCTCACACCGGCCAATCCATGACGTTTGTGTTTTGGTTCAAGCAAGCAAGACCCTTTTGAAGTATGCCTGTCACCATAAGTTTGGTGGAAGATAACCACGAAGTGCGAGAGAGTTGCGTTGCATTGCTAAACCGGGCGTCCGGCTTGCAGTGTATGGGTGCTTACAGCACCGCCGAGGAAGCGCTGGAAAAAATTCCGCTGGCACCGCCGGATGTCGCACTGGTGGACATTCATCTTCCCGGCATGAGTGGTATCGAATGTGTGGCGAAGCTCAAGGCGGAGTTGCCCCATTTGCAGATATTGATGCTGACGCTCTATGAGCAGAGTGACTTGATATTCGATTCGCTTCGTGCCGGGGCCAGCGGTTACTTGCTCAAAAGCATGTCATCGGATGACTTAATCCGGGCGGTTGAACAGGTTCATGCCGGAGGTGCCCCGATGACGATGTCGGTCGCCCGTAGAGTGATTGCCAGTTTTCAAAATCACGCACAGCCCGTTCCGCCTAGCAAGGATCTTACCCTGCGAGAACGTGAAATTCTCGAACTGCTCGCCAAAGGATTTCGTTACCGTGAAATTGGCGAAGCTCTTGGCATCAGCCCCTTCCCAGTGCGGGCGAACTTGCATTCGGTGTATAAGAACCTTCATGTTA
>OCTA010005859.1_pt1 | contig 10574 bp, 5 predicted proteins | sample 1538991 | NCBI WGS metagenome assembly OCTA01 (sample SAMEA3539302, study PRJEB22396) | soil metagenome | biome: tundra; feature: field; material: soil | place: USA | collected 2010-05 | depth 0.15 m | reverse complement strand
GGCGGCTTTGTCGAGTCGCGGCGGGGAGCCGAAGGCGGTTACCTGCTGGTGCGCCCCCCCGAAACCCTGACGGCGGGGGAAGTGCTGCGTTTCGTGGAGGGTCCGCAACCGGGCCGTTCCCGCTCGCGGCGCAAGGGCGAATCGCCTTTCGCCGAGATGTGGAGCCGCGTGGATTTGGCCGTCTCCGACGTTCTGGACCACACCACCTTCGCCGAATTGCGGCGCGCCTGGGCCGAGCGCAATTCCAGGTTCGTTCCAAATTGGGAGATATAGGTTTGTTCTACGCGGACAATTCACTCAGCATCGGGCGTACGCCCTTGGTGCGCATCAATCGCATTACCGATGGCGCGCCGGTAACCATGCTGGCCAAAATCGAGGGCCGCAACCCGGCCTATTCGGTGAAAGACCGCATTGGCGCGGCCATGGTGTGGGATGCGGAGCAGCGTGGGATTCTGAAACCTGGCAAGGAGATCGTCGAGCCCACCAGCGGGAATACCGGGATCGCACTGGCCTACGTGGCGGCGGCGCGCGGATATGCCATCACGCTCACGATGCCGGAGACCATGTCGATCGAACGGCGCAAGGTGGTGCAGGCGCTGGGCGCCAGGCTTTTGCTTTCGGACGGCGAGCAGGGCATGGCCGGGTCCATTGCCAAGGCGCTGGAACTGGTGTCCTCCGACCCGGATCATTACGTGTTGCTGCAGCAATTCGAGAACCCGGCCAACCCGCGCATCCATTTCGAGACGACCGGGCCGGAGATTTGGAGCGACACCGCGGGCGCCATCGACGTGCTGGTGGCCGGCATCGGCACCGGGGGGACCATCACCGGCATTTCGCGATATATCAAGCAGTCGCAGAGGAAGAAGATCGTATCGGTAGGCGTGGAGCCGGCGCGCTGCCCGGTCATCACGCAGACGTTGAAAAAGGAGCCTCTGCGGGCCGGTCCTTCCAAGATCCAAGGCCTGGGGGCGGGCTTCATTCCGGACACGCTGGACCTCTCGATGGTCGACCGCGTGGAGACTGTCAGCGACGAGGAGGCCATGGAGACTGCGCGCAGGCTGGCTCGCGAAGAAGGCATCCTGTGCGGCATCTCCTGTGGCGCGGCGATGTCGGTTGCGCTGCGGCTGGCCCATGAAGAGCAGTTCAAGGGCAAGACGTTCGTCGTGATACTGCCCGATCTGGCCGAGCGTTACCTCAGCACGCCATTGTTCGAGGAGTAACTCATGGACGCTATCGCCGTTACCAGCTATCGGCAACTGCTGGATGAAATTAAGAAGCTGCCGCCTCCCGCGGAGGGTACTGTGCGGCTGTTTCGGGGCCAGACCAAGGACTACAGCGCGATCCTCAGTTCGCTCGGCAGAACCTTGCGAACGCGTCCCGCCGGCGAATGGTTCGAGACCCGCATCAAACATCTCTACATCAAGGCGGGATTGCTCTCCGTAGTGGGGGAGCTGTTACGTTTACCGCAACTGGGTCCGATCGACATCCAGGTAAGCGTCGCGAATTACGTGCTGGCTGACGCGCTGGTACAGCATTACGGCTACCAGACAAGCTATGTCGATGTCTCGCCGTCCATCGACGTCGCCTTGTGGTTTGCGACGCACCGGTTCGAAGGACGAATGGATGCACCGTTCGGGAAAGCGGAGCCGTTCCGGATAACATTTCCGGCCTGGCACGTGGCGGCGACGGAGCCCGGAGTCGTGTATGTGCTGGATGCCAAACCATGGGACCGCGTTTCCGCGATTGACGACGGGCAATACGTCGATCTTGTGCCCATTGCCCCGGAGGGGGTGAACCGGCCGCGGCGGCAGGTGGGAGGATTGCTGCATGCGCCAGCTTGGGGAGCAGGGCGGGGAGACGTTTCAGGCCTTCTGCGAACGAAATTCGCGATCCGGTTCCAGTGGGAGGAAGCGGGAAAAGAATGGTCTACCGACTACGTGTTTCCCGGTCCCGCCGAAGATCCAATCTATCAAGCACTGCTCCGGGCTCCGTTCTTTCGTACGGTCCGGCCAAAGCCTGCCGGCGGGGAAGAAACTATATTCCGCCGCACTTGCACCGTTCCGGAGTATTGCGCGGGACCGGACGATGCGCAGCGGCAGACCTTGTACCGGACCTACGACCGCAGGCTCCTGCCCACCCTCTACTACCCCTGGCTGATGCGGAACCTGGACCGGCTGCTGGTGAAAGAATGGGCTCCGAGCCTGCTCAATGAGTTCAAGCGGGCGGTCCCCATCATGCTCCAGCGGCCCGGAATTCTGTTTAACCTGCGCCGCGGGGGACCTGCCGCTCCTCCCGATAAGCCGCCGGGTGAAGTGCCCTTGCCATTCCGGAACTTTTTCCTGGAATACGCGCCCGAGTCGTATGCCTTTGAATACGACGAGAGCCGTATGCGGCGCGGTTTCTGGTGCTACTGGATGGACGGCAACAGCTTCCTGTTACAGAGCTTCGGGACGAGTGAAAAAAGGCCGGTCGGGATGGAAATCAGCGCCTATGAATGGCGGCCGGAGGGCGGACTGGTGTGCAAGTCCGAGCCCGAATTGATGGGCACTTATGTGACGGAGCCACTCGATCTCATTCAGATGACGGTGGATGGTTTACTGCGGCTGGTCCCGCCGGGCAATTTAGGCCATGGTTACATGGAACTTACTACCACCGAAAAGTTCTGGCCGGCGCGCAGCGAATGGACCGATCTGCTCTGAAAATCCGCTCAAATCGTTATAGGCGAAGAACGGGCGAACATCTTTCTGCTCGCCTGCTCTACTGGGAGGGCTCGGGCCGTTCGGGCCGTCGAGTCGCTTGATTGTTTTGTAACAAAGGAGTATTCTAAATCACTATATATGTGACGGCAACCGTGGGTGGGAACGGAGGACCCAGAGCAACCATCGTGATCGCCCGTTGTTCCGGGCGCAGGCGCGCTCTTGGGGTTCCGAATTCTCGCTATCCTTGGCTGTGATGAATGACCATTACTTAACAGTGCGTTTGCGGCAACTGCGCGAATATCTACTCGCAGGAGGCGTTCCCACCAGGGAACCAGGCTTCTTCGGCCGCATCCCGTACTTGCTGGTCATTCGATGTCTGGTCCTGATTGCGACGCTCGGCCGAATATCGTCTTACGGCTCAAGCTTCGCGCGAGTCCACGTCGCTTGGATGGCGTTGGCTTGCGTCGCGTTCGTCTTATTAGCCGCGGCTGCGTTTTTTGCAACTTATAGGCGCCGCTGGCGCCACTCGCTGCTTCTACAGCGGCTCTTCATCGGGGGCGACGTTGTTCTCATTTCGTTCTTTTATGCCAGCACGGACTATCCCCAATCCTTGTTCTTCCTCTTTTATTGCCTGCCCATATTCAGTGCAACCGAGTATTTGACAGGCGGGGCGCTCCTCGCCACCCTGATGGCCGTCCTGGCGGCATTTGCCGCCGTGCTTGTCTGGTTGACCGTCTCCGGCGGAGGCCCTGCAATTTCACCGATGTTTCTTCGGGTTCTAGCAGGCATCCTACCGCGCGCGGTGTTCTTCTTCGGCGTCATTATCACGGCATCGTATTTGTCTCGGTTTGAACGGCTCCAGATGCGGTCGCTGTTGGACCTCATGCGCGACATGGACGAGTTGCTTGGTATAGACCAGGTACTTTCGCTGGCGATTACGGAGGCGTTGAAGAGCACCGGGGCTGAAACCGGAGCCGTGGTCTTCCTGGATAGTTCTTCGCCGCATGGTTACCGTGTGCTCGCCCCCGGCGGGCGTTTCGAGGAGTTTGGGCTACAGCCTGTCATTGAGCTGATCACTGGCGAAATGGTGCGAGCGGGACGGATTCCTAGGCGAAGGGAGCTACGGTCTGCCGCCGGGAGCCTGAGACCTAGTTTGATCTGCGTTCCGCTAGCTGCACATGGCATCGTACGGGGAGCGTTGTTGGCAGCGAGTACGTCACGATACTTGGGCGAGGAAGCTGAGGCATTCTTGCACGCACTCGCCGAACACGCCGCGAGTGCCGTGGAACGAATCCGCTTGCGGGACACCATTGGTGAGGTCGGGAGCGTCACAACTGCTGGCACAACGAAACTGAACTCGGTCATTGAGGCAATTCTACATGAACTGTCTCAAATGGGCTTCCAACTGGCTACTGTTTCGCTCGTGGACGACTACCTGGGCACTATCGAAACAGTACGCGGCCAGAATGTCCCGCGCGGCTGGATTCGGCGCTCCCGTCACAGCCTTGCGGGTACTGATATACAAGCTGATGTCGTGAAGTCCGGGAAAACCGAGGTTATCGAGGGTTGGGATGACCGGTTTGACAAGGCTATTTATGACATCTTTGAGCATTGGCGCTACATTCGGATTTTTGCGCCTCTGGTGGCTGGCGACACGGTTGTTGGAACTATAGAGGCCGGCTGCAACAAGGAGCTCAAACCCACCGTTGTCTCGGCGCAGGCGGTTCAAGGGGTGACAGAGCTGGGACGGGTGAAGGGCATGGAAATCGCGGCCTGCCGTCCCCATGTCGTCCTGGAACGGATTGCTCGAAACGCGATAGATGTGATGGGAGCTGATTCCGCCAGTCTTCATTTTTACAGGGGCGGAGAACTGCTGAGGCTGGCGGGCGCGGGAAGAGCGGACCAGGAGTTCTTGCACGAATTTCTCCCGAGTGCCGGGGGGGTCGGGGAGCAGGCCATGCAAAGCCGCGAGCCTGTCACCTTGGACGACTCCGAGGAGCTGAGGCGAAGGAATCCGCGGTTGTATGATCGGGGGGTTCGCGCGATGGCGGCTTTCCCGCTGTCCATCGGCGAAGGCATGCGGGGCGTATTGTACCTGCACTTCTGGAAAGAGGGCGCGAGGTTCAGCCCCGCGCACAAGGAGTTGGGGAAGTTATTTGCCCGGCAAATGGAGATCGCACTTCAAAACGACATGTTGCTGAGGCAGGTCTCCGAGGAGGCGCAGACGGCCTGGGCGCTCTCCGACTTTCATAACGTGCTGTTTGCCCTGGCCAGCAGCCAGAACCCTGACCCCAGGGCCGTCCTCGAACAAATCGCCCGTCACGTCCTGCACGCGTTCGACGCCGATCTGGTGACTCTGTACCAGTATTTCGCAGAGGACAAACGGTTCGAAGCACAGTCGCCTGTCATGGCCGGCAGTTTCACACACCCGGATGCCATGGCCGGGAAGACAAACCCGGATGACATTCAGTGGCACTTGGTCGAGACCGGCAGATCGCAGTTCATTACAGACGTTTCGCCCGAAGAGTTTCTCCCCGAAGATGGGAAGGATAGCGCGTGGCGGCTGAAGTTCTTTACGCGCGAAGGGATCAAGTCCTGCGCCATGGCGGTGTTACGAGCCGGCGTAGTCGGTGAGGTGGTGGGGGTGATGTTTATCAACTACAGGACGCCCAGACGCTTCGGGGGCGAAGACAGGAAAGCGATTCAAGCCGCGGCGGCATCGGCGGCGATCGCCATCCAAACGGCGCGCTTGCACGCGCGCGCCACCAGCGGCATTGCACGACGATTCAAGGACCAACTTAGCGCCTTACTGGACCTGATTCGCTTGATTGTGACCAACTCGAGCATGGACTCGCTTGAACGGCTTGTCGAGGCCATCCTAAAAACGGCTCAAGAGCTGACTGCGGCGCCGGCTGGAGACATCCTCTGGTTCGATCCGAGTACTCAGCGGTTGATGCCGAAGGCCCAATACCCGGAGGGCCCATGGTCCCGGCCCCACTCGCTTGACGAGGGCATTGTCGGGATGGCGGCCAGAACCCGACTGTCGCAGTTGGTTCCGGATGTCAAATTAGAGAAATCGTACTACGAAGCTCTTCCCAGCACGCGCTCAGAACTGGCGGTACCCATCATCGACGGCAGGGAACTCCTGGGCGTCATCAATCTCGAGCATCCCCAACCCGATGCTTTCAAGGCGGACGATCAAACGCTGACCGAGATCTTGGCTGCCGAGGCGGTGCTTGCGTTTCATTCCTTTCAGCTTCTGCAGGACATCCGGCAGCAGGTGCAGCCCTTGAAGGCGTTGAACGAGATTGCGGCCCGGATCCGAGCACATCATGCCTGACCAGCTCGATACGGACCTACTTCTTTTGCTCACCGGCGTGACGGCCGCTCAGGGGCTGGCCTTCAGCCGTGCCATGCTGTTTCTGACTGACAGAACCCGGAAATGCCTACAAGGGCGCATGGGCGTGGGCGCCTTGACACGTGACGATGCCGAGGGCGCTTGGAATTGGGTGAAGGAGAGGACCGCCGGGTTTGGGGACCAGACGGCACTGGAATTCCTGCTCGACCGTGCGCAGGAGACCAAAGCCTCGGAATCGAGGTTTTGCGCCGCTGTGCGAGGGCAGCAGGTGCCGCTGGATCTTACGTCCGGCGCGCCGGCTCTCTCGGTCATCGAGGGCAAAGCGGTGGTCCGGCAGGGTGGCGTTGACGATAGGTTTCGCGATGTCCTAACGCGCCTGACGTTTGAACAAGGACTTGCGCATCAAGCCGCGGCAGGTGCCCATACGGTCTCGGCCCACACTACCGTGGAGCCTCCCCGGTATACCGGGGCATTCGCTTGCGTCCCGTTGGTTCGCGAGCCCAACGGTCCCGGCGTTCTCATTGCCGACCGGGCGTTTCTTCACGATAGCGGTCGCATAGACGAGGGGTTGCTCCATTGTCTGGAGACGTTCGCGGGGGTCGCGGCGCTCGTGATTAAGAACGCCGAGTTACAGGATCAAATCGAGAAACAGAAACTCGCAGGCTGGTGGAGAGTCATGAGGAGGGTGTGGGACCTCGCTGGCCCGCCACTGGAAAACATTCACAGGGAGGTACGATTCCTCGAAGGCTATATCCAGAACCATATGTGGGGCCAAGCCCGCTCGGCCTGCGAACAGGTCGAGCGGCGAATCGTCAGACTTAGCCAACGACTGAACGATGCTGCCAGGTTCCCACTGCCCGTCATCGGAGCAGTTCGGCTGGCCGACTTGCTGCAAAGGATTCGGGACGGGGCAAAAAATGAGCACGTCCGTTGCCAGCCGCAGCTCGATTGTCGCGATCCCGAGATCAGGATCGAGTGCGATCCAGAGATGCTTGCTGGAGTTATAGTCAAGCTGATCGTGATTCGCGACGACGCGATGCAGGAAGGGGGGAAACGACCTCCAATGATCCGGGTCTCGGGTGAGGCCGAACGGCACGATCATGCTGTGCGCATCGAGATCATCGACAATGGACCCCATATTCCCAAGGAATTAAAGGAACTCATGTTTAGCCCGTATTTCTTCCCCGAGAGTGACAATCACTTGGTGATTGTTCGGGATGTTATCGAGCTCCACAGTGGACATATCGAGGAAAGAGGCACGGTGGATTCTGGTGCTCATTTCGTCATCCATATCCCACAGCTTGCCATAGAGTCTTGACATGCAGATCCCGCAGACTCCCGAGGACGTTGAGAAGCTCGATCTAATGGTCCGGCTCAAGCAGTATGCCGATGGCGCCTCCAGTTGGTTCGAGGGCAACCCGGGTACTAGGGACCGGCATGCGTGCCAATCGTTGTACACAAAGATCTGCGATTTCGTGCGCAAGGCTGTGGCGCCGCTCCTCGACCAGATCAACACGCGCGAAATGGAGCACTTCACGATGCACGACCGGGTGCACGCGCTCAAGGTCGCGCACCTAATGTGGCACATTCTCCTGCCCGAGAGAAGGCAGCGATTGACGCCTCCCGAGATCGGGATGCTGGTTTTGGCCGCCCATTTGCACGACCTGGGCATGATCATTCCGCCGCGTGAGCGCGAGGAATGGCTTGGAGACAACTCCGATTTATGGAAACGATTGGAGTCGGATGAATCTACCAGGAAGCGATTCAGGCAACTCCAGAAGCGCTCGACCGATACATCCATCTCCGAAACCGAGCGCGCTCGTCTGCTAAGGCAGCTCGCACAGTGTGAGGAGGCCCTCCTTTGCGAGCACGTGCGCGAACGGCACGCCACACGAGAGCGGTATCACGAGGTCCTTGGGGTGTTGCGCAAGTTCAGTCATGAAAATCCGAACATACCCGACCCGATGTCTGTCCTTTCCTTCCAAGACGACACGTTTCAGGACCAGATCACTGACATATGCGTGAGCCATAACCAGGACGCGGATGTTTTTTCTCATTTCGAACGTGGGGAGTACCGCTTCCGGACAAGGCACCCTTTCGGTAATGCAGATGCGGATCTGCTGATGATCGCTGCTGCGCTACGACTCGCCGACATCCTCGACTTTGACCGAGAACGGACGCCACCAGCGTTGTTTCAGTACCTGATGCCCGGTCCGCTTGCTCCCGAAGGCGATCGCTCCGTGCTGGAGTGGAGCAAGCACATGGCCATTTCCAAATGGCACATCGAGAAGGAGGAGATCATCTACGACGGCAACTGCGACAGCCACATCGTTCATCATGCGATTGTGCAGTTTTGCAGGGAGATCGCGGCCGAAATTGAGAAAACGCGGCGGGCTTTTGAGCAGCGGGGCCACGACTGGCCGTTCCAGTTGCCGCGTGTGGTCAAGGCCGAGATCCATGCAAAGGACTACGTGTACATGCCATACCGTTTCGAACTTGACGACCAGCGTATCTACGAACTGTTGATGGGAGGCGCAATCTACCAGAATCCGCTAGTGGCGGTCCGCGAGTTGATCCAAAACGCAGTGGACGCCTGCCAGTACTTGGACGCACTGTCACAGTTAGGAGAGGCCAAGAGTGAAGAGGGTATTTCTCGCCCGCCCGATTTCAACAACAGGATTTTCGTCACCTACGTGGAGCCGGAAAACGCTTTCGCCCAACCTCGCTTGATTGTCAAGGATCGGGGACTGGGCATGAACCAATACATACTGGAAACGTACTTCCTGCGGGTCGGCCAGTCGATTTATCGGTCTCAAGAGTTTAACCGGCACCGGACGGAGCTCCGGGAACATGATCTCGACTTCGCACCGGTTTCGGAGTTCGGAATCGGCTTTCTCTCCTGCTTCCTGCTGGCTGACCGCGTCGAGGTTGAGACTGCCATGGCCGAACCTTGGAAGGGCGACATTCGCAAACACACACTGATCATCGATGGTCCCACAAGACTGATTCGCTACGCTGTGGACAAGAATGACGGGACCGAGCGCCTCAAGGGAACCGCGGTGACGCTCTACCTCGCGCGCGGTGGAAAACACAATCCGCTCGATCCGCCTTCGTGGTCCGAGATCAAGGATTACATTACGGAGATCTGTGAGGAGTTGCCTTACGACATAAAGCTCAAGCACGATGCCACCGAGGATGGTGTGATTCCTCGCGATGAAAAGCCCCTTTCCCTACGAGGCAGTCGGGACAATCTGTTTCGGGTTGAGGTAAGGGACAATGCTGTAGGCATCAAAGGCGAAGTCTACCTCGAGAGGAGCGGACGACGGGCTAACGAAACGAATTGGTCCAGGTCGACTCTGATCCGCGGTGGCCTCAAGATTGGCGACGTGCCGGGCATTCCGCATCGCGGAGTTGATGCGCGAGTGCGGATGACCTGGAAGAACAGGCCCTCACGCCGCTATATGCCTCCGAACCTAGCGCGGACCGGACCCGCAGAGATTGGACGTTTGCGTAAAGCGATCGCGCGCTGTTGGATTCGGTACCTGCTGGATAAACGCGACTCAATCCCGATGGACTACGCGGTTGTAGCATATCGGCCTGAACTTTCGGACCTCGATTGGCTTAGTAAGAGCGAGGACGACCACGGCCCCTACGACGGCTACGCCGTCTACTCCCTGGCGCGGAAAGGCTGGGCGGCGGTGCTCGGCATCGGCCTGGACCGACTTGAGGACTGGGAACACGGACGCGGCAGCGCGCTCAAGTATGATGATGGATTCTTCCTGCATGACCTTTTCTTAGGACTTCTGCTCCCGAGAATCTCCAAACAGGAGATCGATGGGAACGGAAATCTCCTAGTCAAACCGCTTCCGCAAGGATGGCGTGACATGTTGCAAGGGTGTGACTACATCAGCGCCCCCAGACCCTGGCCGGAATTTGCGGCGTTTGCGGGCCAGCATGAGCGGTGGCTCGCCGTACTGAATCCTCCACGCTCGCGCTTTAACGAGATTTACCGCGAAATCGTTCGGAAGGCCTTCCAGTCCGGTGAGATGCCCGAGCTGTTGGATACTCTCGACCGAGTGCTCCGCTTCAAGCAATATCAGGAGTGCCTGGGATGGACGCACCGGCATTCTCGCCTCTGGTGTCGCGCAAAGGATCAGTTCTCGCACCTCGCAATAGGGGAGACCGGACAGTTCCCCGGCTATTCCATTCGGGACTTGAGGGAGCCCGGCGGGGATTGCGCCCAGCCGCCGGCCGCGGATGGACCGCTCGATAGTAGCGATGTCCTTTAGACGCTTGTGCCCGCCGTCAGCTCTTGAACAGACTGGCTCCGCCTTAAGTAATCTCAGGCCGGCCCTTTACCACGAGACTCTGCAGGAAGACCGAGCCACGGCACGACCAATCTGACCGCCAGTACCTGACCGGCAGACCAGTCAACCTGCCAACGGGCCGCTTCCAGCTTAACTAAAAAGCGGGCGCGTTTGGGTGAAAGGGGTGAGTGCGCCCGCTTATCGTAACGG
>OCTA010005857.1_pt1 | contig 10576 bp, 7 predicted proteins | sample 1538991 | NCBI WGS metagenome assembly OCTA01 (sample SAMEA3539302, study PRJEB22396) | soil metagenome | biome: tundra; feature: field; material: soil | place: USA | collected 2010-05 | depth 0.15 m | reverse complement strand
GTACCAGCCCACCGGCAGCACCAGAAGGTAGGCGATGAGGATCTTGACGACGTCCCCCAAGTCCCGCGACCAATCGATGGCGAAGTGCATATGTGGGTTATACCACCGAAAGGGGCTGGTGGTCACCCCGGCCGATTACCTGATTGCCGCGTGTGGGCGCACGTCCTGGAAGTGGTGCGGATTCGGGCGTTTGGGGGGCGACCGCCGGGTCGGCTGATTTGTCGTGAGATTTTCGCGGTGCGTGGGGCACGATAGTTGCAGCACGTTCTATCGGCGGCGGCCGACCCTCTCACCGCGCCTTCGCAACAGGCGCGCTTGACGGATTTCGAGAAAAGACCCGGAATTGCACCGAGGAAAACCCACATTGGGCGGGGTGGCGAGAAAAGCCAGCCAGCATAGATGGTCGAGTACCTTGGGGGTGCCGCGCGACCGGCCACTAGCGGTGGGTTCACGGTACGCTCAGATTTGCTCGACGCCTCGACGGCGCTTTCCCGATAGACTCAATTCTCAACCGGGGGCGCTCTGCATTCCGTTCCATTGGACGGAAGGTCCGGTCTTATGAGCGAGACGGCATCGGGTTTGAGCCTGGTGGTTCGCGCCGGCGCACGATTATGCGCGCTGCCGGTTTCGAAGGTGGTGGAAGTCCACCGTCCCCTCCCGGTTGAATCGGTGAGCCAGGCGCCGGCAGCCGTGCTGGGCTTCGCCATCGTTCGCGGAGCGGCGCTTCCGGTGGTCGATCTGGCAGTCCTGCTCGGCGGCCCGAGTGGCGGTCCCTGTACGCGCTTCGTGATTGTTCGCGCGGGCGAACGAAGATTCGCCCTCTCGGTGGAGACGGTGCTGGGCATTCGCGAGTTTGCCCCTACGTTCTGGGGCGATCTGCCGCCGCTTCTCGGGCCTGCGTCCGCCGAACTCATCGAGGCGGTTGGCGCGCTCGACGCGGACGCGATTCTGGCGCTCGAAACCGGCCACGTCGTGCCCGGCGCGGTGTGGGACAGTCTCTGCCGACAGGAAGCGTCATGAACCCGCCCGGCCGCCGGGATGGGACCTGGAACGATTCCGAACCGTCATCGCGTCCCGGCTGGGCCTGCAATTCGACGATGGAAAGCTGGATGAACTCGGCGCGGTGCTCCGCCGGCGCCTCAAGACCCGAGGGCAAACCAGCACCGAAACCTACCTGGCGGGTCTGGCGGCGGGAGACCGCGAGCGCGAAGAACTGCGCACTCTATGCTCTCTGCTGACGGTGCCGGAAACCTACTTCTTCCGTGCCGCCGAACATTTTCGCGCGTTTACGGATGTCGCCGTTCCGGAACTCCAGCGGACCCGGAACGGGCGGCGGCACTTGCGGATCCTCTCGGCCGGGTGCGCCTCCGGCGATGAAGCCTATTCGGCCGCCATGGTGTTGCGCGAGCGGCTCCCGGGACTTCCGGCGTCCGATATCAGTGTTCTCGGCATCGATTTCAACCCAGTCATACTGGCAGCGGCCCGGAAGGCCCACTACACCGACTGGTCGCTGCGCGAGACCACGCCGGACCTGCGGGACAAATATTTTCTGGTGGAAGAGAAGCAGTTCGTCCCGATATCCAGCATTCGCTCCATGGTCGTTTTCGAGGAACGGAACCTGTGTATGGACGACGAGGTGCCGTGGACGCCAGAGCCGTTCGATGTCATCTTCTGCCGTAACGTCATCATGTATCTGGTTCCGGATGCCGCGCGGAAGGCGGTAGCACTGCTGACCCGGGTCCTGGCTCCGGGAGGGTTTCTGTTTCTCAGCCATGTGGAAACGCTGCGCGGGATCTCGCGGGACTTTCATCTCCGGCACACGGGCGACGCGTTCTTTTACCAGAAGCGGGAGAATGACGCGGAACGGGCTGAGCCCACCGAGATCGCGGAATCCTCGCCGGCAGTGGAAATGACCGGCGATTCGTGGGTGGACGCGGTCCACCGCGCCTCGGAGCATATCCGGAGCCTTTCCCGCGACCGGGCCGCTCAGCCCGCCTCGCCGCCCGTGCCGTCTACCTCCGAGGGCACCAATCCGCGCGCATTCGTGCAACTGAGCGGGACGCTGGAATTGCTGCGGCAAGAGCGGTTTCGCGAGGCACTGGAGACGGTGCGGGGCCTGCCCGCGGAATCGGCTGCCGATCGGGACGTGCAGTTGTTGCGCGCGGTACTGTTGACCAACTGCGGAGAGGTGCCGGAGGCCGAGGCGATTTGCCGGCAACTCCTGGCCGCGGATAATCTGAATGCCGGCGCGCGATACCTGGCGGCGCTTTGCCGCGAACACCTGGGCGATCCGGCCGGCGCGATGGAACAGGATCGCGCGGCAATCTATCTGGACCCGACCTTTGCCATGCCGCATTTGCACCTGGGGCTGCTGACCAAACGGACTGGGGACCTGCCAACCGCCCGGCGCGAGATGGAACAGGCCGCCGCGCTGCTGCCGCGCGAGGATGGATCCCGGATCCTGCTGCTGGGGGGCGGCTTCAGCCGTAAGGCGCTTTTGGATTTCAGCCTTGCCGAGTTGCAGGCCTGCGGAGGATCGCGATGAGCCCGGAGACGAATGCGGTAGACCCGCGCCTCGGCGAACTACGCCGTGCCTTCGATCGCTCGTTTGCCGCGCCGCCGCCCTCCCGTGCGGCCGATCCCCAATCGCTGATCGTCATTCGACTGGCCGGCGAAACGCTGGTCTTGCGTGCCGGCGACATCACCGGAATCGCCAGACGAAAACGGCTGGTTCCGCTTCCCAGCCGGACGCCGGAGTTGCTGGGACTCGCCGGGATTCGGGGTGCGCTGGTGCCGGTCTTCAACCTGGCGGCGCTCCTTACCCTGCCGCCTTGCGGGGGAGAGCCGGGTTGGTTCGCGCTGGCCATGCGCGAAGCGCCCATCGCCTTGGCCTTCGACGAATTCGAAGGACAGGTGGATGTCGAACGGACATGCCTGTACGACGACCAGACCGCGCCGGCGCGCCCGCACGTCCGGCAACTGGTCCGGATCGGGCCTCTGGTCCGGCCGGTAATTGAAGTGCCATCCATTCTGGAGGCCATCCGAAAAAACGCTGGTCTCCCCGGCCAGCCAAGGAGCAGCCAATGATTCGTTCGTGGACTTTTCAGAAGAAACTCGCCGCCGGCTTCGCGGTCACGGTCGGAATGGCGGTGGCGATCGCCGCTGTCGCCATCTTCGCACTCACCACTACGCTTGCCAGCAAGGACCGGGTGATTGCAGTCAATGCCCAGAACCTGATCGACGCCGCCAAAATGGAGGCGATCTGCGGCGAGCAAGGCGCCGCCTTCCGCGGATTTATGATCGCCGGGGAGGACCGTTTTCTGCGCGAAAGAGAAGCCGCCACCCGGGAGTTCCAGACCACCGTGGACGTTCTGGAGGGCCGGGTATACACGGCCGAGGGAAAACGCTTGCTGTCCGATCTCCGGCGCGCCGACGTGGATCTGCTCGCCGTGCAGGATCTGACGATTTCGGCGCGGCGAGGCGCGCGCGGGCCGGAGGCCAGCCTGCGGGTATTCGACGAGACAAATCTGCCCAGGCGGGAGCGCCTGGCGCAGGTCACGAGGGAATTTGTCGATCGCGAACGACGCCTTCTGGATGACGCTGAGCGTGCGTCGACAGCCCAGGCATCTCTGGCGATAACGGCTTTGGCGATTCTGGCCCTGGCGGCGGTGCTGTTCGCCGCCGTCACCGCGCTGTTTTTGTCCCGCGCCCTCACCAGCCAGATCGGCTCGGCCGTGCAACACGTCCAAAGCTCCTCGGCGGAGCTGCAGACCACCGCCAATCAGCAGGCCACCGGCGCTCGGGAAGCCGCCACTTCGATGAATGAGATCTCCACCACCATGAGTGAACTGCTGGTCACATCGCGCCAGATCTCAGAAAGCTCCCAACAGGTGGCTCACATGGCCCAGGAGACCGCCGGGGCGGCACGCACCGGCGGCGAGACCGTGGCCAAGATGCAGGAAGCCATCGAGGCGATTCATCGCCAGGTGGATCTGATCGTCAACCACATGCTGGATCTGGGCAAGAAATCGCAGCAGATCGGGGGCATTCTCGACCTGATTAACGAGCTTGCCGAACAGACCAACATCCTCTCGATTAATGCCACTATCGAAGCCGTCGGCGCCGGTGAGGCCGGCAAGCGGTTTGCCGTTGTCGGAGACGAAATCCGCAAACTGGCGGATCGGGTCACGAATTCCACCAAGGAGGTTCGCGTGCTGGTGGACGATATCCGGTCGGCGGTCAACACCACCGTGCTTGCCACCGAAGGCGGCGCCAAGGCCGTGGATGCCGGGCTGCGCCACTTTGAAGAGGTGACGCACGGGTTCAAACAAATCACCGGCCTGGTCGCCACCACGACGGAAGCCGCCCGCGAAATCGAGCTCAGCACCAAGCAGCAGATGACGGCGGTCCAGCAGGTGAATACCGCCATCGGCGGCGCGACGCAGGTCAGCCGGGAAACGGAAGCCAGCACCACCCAGACTTTGCAGACGGCAACGCAGCTGGCACACCTGTCGGAAGACCTGTCGCAGATCGTGCAGCCTCGCAAGGCGGCCTAAGCCCGTATGGCGAAGGATCCCTACAAATATTACCGGGTGGAAGCAGCCGAACTGCTGGACAACCTGACCCGCGGCGTCCTGGAACTGGAGAAGGGCGTGGCGGACCCGGCCATGGTCGCGAGCCTGTTCCGTCTGGCGCATACCCTGAAGGGCGCGTCCCAGGTTGTGCGGCAGCCCGGAATCGCGCAGGCGGCCCACGCGCTGGAGGATATCCTCTCCCCCTTGCGCGAAGGCGGCTCGCCTGCTACCAGGCAACAGACCAGTCAGGTGCTTGGCTGGCTCGACCAGATCGGCGCCCAGTTGGCCGCCCTGGAAGCTCCTGCCCCGGCTGGTGCGGCCGGGACCGCCGCATCGCCTCCGGCGGCCGATCCGCTGGAGACGGTCCGGGTGGAAGTCGAGGAGGTGGAAGACCTGCTGGCTAGTGTGTCGGAAGCGAGCGTTGACCTGACGGACATCCAAAAGCTGATCGAGCCGGCGGGTCGCGCGCGACAACTGGCGGACTGGATGGTCCAACGGCTCGGAGCTGCGGGGAGAGCGCCCGACAGCTCGGCCCGCATGCTTTCAGTCGGCGAGGAACTCCGCGGCTCCCTGGTGCGGCTGCAGCGTGGCCTCAGTTCCAGTGTCGAACGGCTGGAACGGGAACTCACGCGCTCGCGGGAGCGCGCCAGCCGTCTGCGCCTGTTGCCGGCCGGGGCGATCTTCGCATCCTTGACACGCCTGGCGCGCGACGCCGCCGGGACCCTCGGCAAGCAGGTGGAAGTGCGGACCACCGGCGGCGAGATACGGCTCGATGCTCAGGTGCTCACGGTCTTGCGGGACGCTTTGCTGCAGTTGGTGCGCAACGCCGTGGCGCACGGCATCGAAAGCGGGGAGGCGCGAGCCGCGGCCGGCAAGCTGCCTATGGGCCGCATCGATATCGACGTCCAGCGGGCCGCCGGCCGCGTCACTTTTACGTGCATCGACGATGGCCGTGGTATCGACCTCGCCGCCATCCGGCGAGCCGCGGCAAAAAAGGGCGTCATCTCCCAGGTGGAGGCGGAGTCGTTGGGCTTGAAGGAAGCCATCGACCTGATTCTGAAGGGCGGGGTCAGCACCGCCACCGTGGTGACTGGCGTGTCGGGACGGGGAATCGGGCTGGACGTCGTGCGGGATGCCGCCGCGCGGCTCAAAGGCGAGGTCTCGGTGGCGACCACCTCCGGGCGCGGCACTACGGTGGCGATCCGCGTTCCCGTCTCGCTGACCTCGCTGACGGCTCTGCTGGTGCAGGCGGGTGGCACGTCGGTCGCTCTCCCCTTGGACTCCGTGCGGCAGGTCCTGAGCCTCGCCGGCGCCGGGATCGCGCGTTCCGGCGGCGGCGAATCGGTTGTCTATGAGGCCAATGCGATACCCTTTCTCGCGGTCTCCGACGTTTTGAACCGCGCGGCTCACGCTGCCAACGGCCGCGAACGCAAGACCGCCCTGATTGTTACCGCCGGCGCCTCCATGGCCGCGGTGGGAGTGGAGAAGATCCTGGGGATCGAAACCGTGTTGGTCCGTTCGCTTCCGGTCGTGGCCTCGGCTGAAGCGGTGGTGGCCGGCGGGTGCCTCGATGCCGAAGGTAACCCGCTGCTGGTGCTCGATCCGGCGGGGCTGGTGGACGCCGCTCATCGATTCCGGGCTCGCCCGGAGACGTCTCCAGGGGGCGGCCGCACTCCCATCCTGGTCATCGACGATTCCCTGACCACCCGCATGGTGGAGCAGACCCTGCTGGAATCCGCCGGCCATCTGGTGGAGTGCGCGACCTCGGCCGAGGAGGCTCTGGAGAAAGCCCGCGCACGCCGATACGGCCTGTTTCTGGTGGATGTCGAGATGCCGGGAATGGACGGCTTCCAATTCATCGCCCGTGCCCACGACGATCCGCTGCTCAGTTCGATTCCCTCGATTCTGGTGAGTTCGCGGAACTCCCCGGAGGATCATCGCCACGGCAAACAGGTGGGCGCCAACGCCTACATCTGCAAGAGCGAGTTCGATCAGGGGCAGTTCCTCGAGACCATCCGGCGGCTGCTGGAGCCTGCAATGGCGGGGTGAATATGCGAACCATCCGGATTCTGGTTGTCGAAGACTCAGTAACCATCCGCAAACGGCTGATCGAGGTGTTCGCGGCGGAGCCGGGAATGGAGGTGGTAGCGGAAGCCGGAGACGGGAAAGCCTGCATTGAACTGTGCCGGGAGTTGCGGCCGGACCTGGTGACGCTGGATATGGTGCTGCCGGTCATGAGCGGCCTGGCGGCCACCGAGTACATCATGGCCTACTGCCCTACACCCATTCTCATCGTGTCCTCTTCGAGCAACCGGGGAGAGATGTTCAAAACCTTCGAAGCGCTGTCCGCCGGCGCCGTGGATGTCCTCGACAAACCCAGAGGGGACGAAGTGGATGGCGCCTGGGAACGGATGCTGCTCGCCAAGGCACGCATGGTATCGAACATCCGGGTGATTACTCATCTGCGCGCACGGCTGGCCAGAGCTGACTCGGACGTCTGTTCGCGGACCCTTAGCGTGGGGCGGCACCCGCCCGGCGCTTATCGGCTGGTGGCTGTGGGAGCTTCCACCGGGGGGCCAGCCGCCTTTCTCGCCATTCTGAAGAGCCTGCCGCCCGGATTCCCGCTTCCCATCGTAGTGGTCATTCATATCGGACTCACCTTCGGCACGTTCCTGGCGGAGTGGCTGGAGTCCCAGTCCCCGTATTCCGTGAGTTTCGCGAAAGATGGCGAGCCAGTGTCGGAGGCCGCTCCGGGACGTGTGTTGATGGCGCCGCCAGAGCATCACCTGGAGGTGCACGCCGGCCGCTGGCGGCTCAGCCAAAGCCCGGAACGCCACTCCTGCAGACCTTCCGTGGATGTCCTGTTTGAATCGTTGGCCCGCACCATGGGTCAGCAGACCATCGCCTGCTTATTGACGGGCATGGGCAGGGATGGCGCCAGCGGTCTGCTCGCCATCCGTCAGGCGGCAGGGCGAACCCTGGTGCAGGACCAGGCCACTTCTGTCGTGTTTGGGATGCCCCAGGAAGCCATCCGCCTGGGAGCTGCCGATCAGGTGCTGGGCCTGGACGAATTTGCTCCGGCGCTGGCGGCGTTGGTCCAGGGCAACGGGCGGAGGCCGACATGAAAGTCCTCATTATCGACGATAGCCGGACGGTACGGATGGATCTGCACGAGACCTTCGAGTCCGGTGGATTTGACGTTACCGCGTGCGAAACCCTGGCCGCGTCCCGCGATGCTCTTTCCAGACTCGACTTTGATCTGATCGTTCTAGACGTTCTGCTGCCCGATGGGGATGGGATCGATCTGCTTCGGGATCTCAAAAACAACCCGGCTACGGCTACGGTTCCGGTGATCCTGCTATCCACCGAGGCGGAGGTGCGCGACCGCGTGCGCGGACTCAAAACCGGCGCGGACGACTACGTGGGAAAGCCGTATGATACCGCCCACATGCTGGCGCGGGCCAACCAGTTGCTGGGATCTGAGAAGCAGACGTCCGCGCATCCAGCGCCGAGCCTCCTACTCGTGGACGACAGCGCGACCTTCCGCAACGAGTTCAAGGCGGTTCTGGAGAGCAGGGGCTATCGCGTGCTCACCGCCGAAAACGGCGAAGAAGGTTTGCGTACGGCCGTGGCTACCCGCCCCAGCGGCATCATCGTGGACGGTATTTTACCAGGTGGCATGGACGGGGCCACCATGATTCGAAGAATGAAGCAGGACGTCTCCCTCCGCGACACCCCCTGCCTGCTGCTCACAGCGGCCGAGACGCCGGGGGACGAGTTTCAGGTTCTGGAGGCGGGCGCGGACGCATACGTCCACAAAGGAACCGATGTCGAGATGATTCTGGCCCGTATCCGGGCGCTTTTGCGTGCCGGAAGCGCGCCGGCCCGGGTCGACTCTTCGGCGTCGAGTCTGCTGGGCCCCAAGAGGATTCTTACGGTCGACGACAGCCCCACCTACCTGCACCGTCTGGCAGACGAGCTGCGGACGGAGGGATACGACGTCATTCTGGCCGCGTCCGGCAGGGAGGCCATCGAACTGCTGGAGGTTCAACCCGCCGACTGCATCCTGCTGGACCTCGTCATGCCGGGACTGTCTGGCCAGGAAACCTGCCAGATCATCAAGCAGAGGCTGGCGTGGCGGAACATTCCGCTGGTGATCCTGACCGCCGTGCCCGAAGCCGAGGCGATGGTGGACGGAATCAACGCCGGCGCCGACGATTATGTCTCCAAGTCCAGCGATTTTGAAGTTCTCAAAGCCCGCGTGCGCGCGCAACTCCGCAGGCGGCAGATGGAGCAGGAAGAGCGCTCCATCCGGGAACAACTGCTACAAAAGGAACACGAGGCGGCCGCCGCCAGAGCGGCCCAGGAGGTAGCGGAGGCCAAAGCCGCCATCCAGCCGCTGTTGCGCAACGAGGCATGGCTCCATACGGTGACCCGGATGGCGCACCTGGGCGGATGGGACTGGAACATTGCAGCCGATACGATGACGTGGTCGGGCGAACAATACCGCATCTTCGGGCTGGAGGTGACGGACCTGCAACCCACCCACGAGACGTTCCTGAACGCGCTTGATCCAGAAGATCGCGACCGCGTCATCCAGACATGGAACGAGTCCGTCGGTGCGCAGAAACCGCTTCAGGTGGAATGCCGCATCGTGCGGCCCAGCGGGGAGATCCGGCACGTCGTTTGCCTGGGCGAAGTGTGCGAGAGCGAAGCCGGCCGGCCGCTTCGCATGGTAGGAACCGTCCTGGACATCACCGAGAGGAAGAGTGCCGAGGAATCTCTCGCGCGGCATACGGCCCAACTCGCGCGAACCAACGCCGAGCTACAGCGGTTCGCTTATGTGGCTTCCCACGATTTGCAGGAGCCTCTGCGGACGGTCGCGAGCTTCGCCCAACTGCTGGCCGAGCGGTATCGGGGCAAGCTCGATGCGGAAGCGGACCAATTCATCGACTTTATCGTGGCCGGCGCCAAGCGGATGCAGATGCTGATCAGCGATCTTCTGGCATACTCCCGCTTGGGCACCGGGGAAATGGTTCGGGTTCCTACCGAATGTGAGGCCGCCCTGAATGTGGCCCTGATGAACCTGACGACCGCCATAAACGATGCCGGAGGCCAGGTGACGCACGATCCTCTGCCCGTCCTGGACGGGGATGAGACGCAATTGTGCCGGGTGTTCCAGAACCTAGTGGGCAATGCCATGAAGTTTCACGGTCCCGATCCGCCTCGCGTGCATGTTTCCGCGGAGCGCGGGACCGGCGAGTGGCGCTTTTCCGTGCGGGACAACGGGATCGGTATTGGACCCGAGTTTGCCGAGCAGGTCTTTGCGGTTTTTCGGCGGCTGCATACGGCCGCAGCGTATCCCGGTACCGGGATCGGCTTGGCGATCTCGAAACGGATCGTGGAGCAGCTCGGCGGCCGTATCTGGGTGGAGTCGAAGCCCGCTCATGGCGCGACGTTTTGTTTCACCATTGCCGACTGGCAGGGGAAGAAACCCGCAGCCTGAGCTGAGATCGGACGCAGCCTCGGCGCACGCGGCGGGCAGGGCGGATCTGAACGGGTCGTGGTGCCGCCAGACCTGCCGGGGCGCGTGCTATCCTGATTCGGCGTCCCATGAAGATCACCAGCGTTCGGTCTTTTCTGCTGTCCTACCCCTTCCCGGAACCGGTCCGGCTCCCCTTTTACGGCGGCGAGCGCACGCTTCTCAAGCGCGACGCCATGTTCATCCGTGTGGAGGCGGACAACGGCCTGGTGGGTTACGCGCCGGGGCCGGGCAGCGAGAGTGTGCACCGCGCGATCGGGCGGACCATCGCGCCGTTCCTGGAAGGGCGCGTCCTGGCCGACCCCGACGCACTGCGCGTGCTCTTCCTCGAAGGGCCGGGCGCCGACGCCTCTCTCGCCAGAACCTATGGTGCGGTGGAGATCGCGCTGTTCGATTTGGCCGGCAAGGCGCGCGGGGTTCCGGTTTCGGAACTGCTGGGCGGGCGGGTGCGCGACAGCAT
>OCTA010005856.1_pt1 | contig 10576 bp, 5 predicted proteins | sample 1538991 | NCBI WGS metagenome assembly OCTA01 (sample SAMEA3539302, study PRJEB22396) | soil metagenome | biome: tundra; feature: field; material: soil | place: USA | collected 2010-05 | depth 0.15 m | reverse complement strand
GCAGCGCCACCGATACGGCGTGCGGCGAGGCTGGAATCGGGCGCCCAAGCTCCTCGCCCTGCCACATCGGGTTTTGTAATAGATCACGCGCCGGCATGTTGGTTTTGGCCAAGACCTTAAGCCGCCCGGGGCAGTAAAGCGAATTCAAATTGGGAGTGTGTCGGTGCGCCCAGACCCGCGCTTTTTGCTCGCGCGGTAGCTGGCAGGCTGCCGGATGGCCGCGGCTGGGAGTGGCAATAGCGCGAACCCCGGCATCCGAAATCAGCAGGAGAGAACTTTATGAGATCATCCTCAGTCCCACCGAGGCCAGACTCGGCATTCCCCAGATGGTTTGTTGATCCCCGGCGGTGTCTTGCGCCCTGGGTAATCCTCGCGGCAGCAGGTTGGCCGCTGCTGGCCGTCGGCCAGCCTTCCGGCACCGGTTTTGGGTGGGGCGCTTCGGTGATGATGCCGGGAATCCAGTTGACCAACAGCGCCGCGGGCTATCAAACCCGGGTTGCGTGGCGACACCGAAGAGCGACTGAAGTTCGCGCGCGTGTACAAGGGAAGTACAAGCGGAATATGAGCGGAATATGAGCGAATCACGAGCGATCATCTCCATACCTCCAGCGTCGCAATACGGTTGCAACACGCCGGCAACGCGACGCCCCGACGGTTGGCCCAGGCTGCCTGGACTTGACGAATTCCAACAGCAGACCGGCCACGGCCTCGGTTCGGTAAGATGGCCCGCCGCCTTTCGCGCTTGGCAATGCGGACTCAGCCTGATAGCAGAAGCACCTGTGAACAGCAGCACGGGTAACCAGAATTGAGGAAGGCACACTATGCGCAAATGCAACTGTTCGGGACACTGCGGGCCGCAGCCGCTTAACCGGCGCGAGTTCCTCGGGCTAGTGGGTGCGGGGACCGCAGCAACGCTGATGGGCAGCCCGGCGTGGGGGGCGTTCGAGCTCCCGGCTGACGAGCTACAGCGTTGGCGGCGCGACCTGTTCGTCCCGGCCCCACCACGGCTCTACTACTCCGACAAGCATACCGACGCCCGGATGCACCTGGGCGGCATCGGCACGGGCAATTTCGAGATCGGCGTCGATGGCCAACTGACCACCTGGCAGCTCTTCAACACGCTGCGCGACGGCCTTGTGCCGCTGCACTTCCTCATCCGCTCAGGCGCCACCTCGAAGCTGCTTCAAGCCGCCGGAGGCCCGGACTGGCCACGCGTCAAACAGATCGAGATGACCGGCGAATACCCGATGGCTGTGCTCCGCTTCCATGAACCGGACCTGCCTGTCCAGGTTGAGCTGACGGCGTTCAGCCCCTTTGCGCCGCTTGACCCACGCTTTTCGTCGATGCCTCTGGCTGCCTTCGTGTTTCGGATTAAGAACCCGACCAAGCAGAAGCAAACAGTGTCGCTGGCGGCCCTGATGCAGAACCCGGTTGGCTATGATGCCGCGGGAGAGAACAACAGCGCGACGAACGCTTGCTTCGGCGGCAACGTGAACGAGGTGTTGCGTGAAGGCGGTGCCGGCGGATTGTTCATGCGAGCGGAGGCCGCCGCCGAGCCGACTCTGGACAAGCCGGTCACCATCTGGACGGCTGCCAACCTGAAAGCCTTGCGCGAACCGCCGCCAGACCGCCCGAAGAATCTCACCATCGAGGTGCTGGAGGGCCAACCGCCGCGCGCGGACAAACTCGGCGATCCAACACATTCTGTTTTCTGGCTGGAGGAGGCCGGGTCGGATACGTCAGAGTCCCTCGTGCGCGCCGCACAGGCAGCGGTGCAGGCAGGCGCGACGCTCCTCCTGTCGGGCAAGGCCATGCCGTTACTGGAGGCGTACGCCTCGTGGACTGGCGGCAAGCCGGTCGCCGAGGTCACGGACCGGCCAGACATTGTGTTTGAGGACTTCGAGCACGGCTACGACAAGTGGAAGGTTACGGGGGAAGCCTTTGGCAAAGAGCCAGCCCAGGGCACGCTGCCATATCAGAACCCAGTATCTGGATTCCTGGGTCACGGCCTGGTCGATAGCTTTGTGGGCGGGGATGACAAGACGGGCCGGCTCATCAGTCAGCCGTTTCCCATTGAGCGTAGGTTCATACGGTTCCTGGTAGGCGGCGGGCACCGCGCGACCACGCAGATCCGCCTGCTGCTCGACGGGAAGGTTGTGCGCGCCACGTCCGGCAAAGACAACGAGCAGCTCCTGCCTGCAATGTGGGACGTGGGCGGCTTCCAGGGCCAGACCGCGCACATCGAGATCGTCGATGAGCAGCAAGGCGGCTGGGGGCATATCAATGTGGATCAGATCGAGTTCTCCGACATGCCCGGCAACCGTGCGCTGATGCAGTTGCTCGAGGAGTTGCTGCCGGCGCGCTTCAGCGGTGTTCGCGCGGCGGGCTACTCGGCTGGGGGCAGGAAGCTAGTTCAGTTTGATAACATGGTGTTGCAGTCGGGGGCGACTCGAACAACGGCTTCCGACGGCACCCAGTTGCTGACGCGGGCGGTCGGCGAAGGCAAGGTGGTCGTCGCTTCAGGGGCAGTGCTGGACCCGGCCCAGGCGGGAATCAGCCACCACCGCCAGCTTGCCTATGCGTTCATCTGCGGGCTGGTAGGTGCGAGTTACACCCGCTCCGGCGGGCTTCAACATCCGAAGGCGCCCGGATTTGGCACGCTGGCCCTTGCCGCGCTTGCCGAGGAGGTTACCGTCCTGCCGGCTGCGGCGCATCGGGATGAGGCGTGGCAAGCCTTCGCCGCGGAAGGCAGCTTTACTGCGCTGGAACGCGTTACCCCGCGCTCGCCGACTCCAATCGACCGCACCGTTTATGGTGCGGTAGCGGCAACCGTGTCCATCCCCGCCGGAAAGAGCATTGAAGTCCCATTCCTCCTTGCCTGGCATTACCCGAACAAATACAACGCGAAGCATGTCTGGATGGGTTGCCACTACGCGACCCAATGGCCCGATGCCCGGGCGGTCATGCGCGAGGCCGTCACGGGCTTCCCCGCGTTACGCGCTCGGACGGAACAGTTTCGCCAGACCTTCTACGACAGCACGTTGCCATACTGGTTGCTCGACTGCGTCACGGCCAATGCCGCCATCCTGCGGCACGTCGGAGTGGTGTTCCGCATTGCGGACGGCGACGCCTATGGCTGGGAAGGCTCGAACGGCTGCTGCGAGCCCACCTGCACGCACGTCTGGGGATATGAGCAGTCCCTCTCGCGCCTGTTCCCCACGCTGGAACAGGACATGCGCCGGATTGATTTCACGCATCAGCAGCGTCCGGACGGCGGCGTCAACAACCGGACCGAGGTGCCGTCGCCGCCGCGGCCAACGGGCGAGCAGCCCTTTGCCGACGGCCATGCGAGCTGCATCCTCAAGGCCTATCGCGAGGCGCTCAATCATCCGGATGACGCTTTCTTCAAGGAATACTGGCCGCACGTCAACCGCGCCGTTGAGTATCTCATTGCCCGGGATGCCAAGTCCGCCGGTGGCCAGCCCGTGGGCGTCTTGCAGGACGACCAATGGAACACCTATGACGAGGCGCTGCACGGCGTCACGACGTTCATCAGCGGCTACTATCTCGCCGCGTTACGCGCTGGGGAAGAGTGGGGCCGGCGCGTGGGTGATGGAGCGGCGGCTGACCGGTTCAGGGGCGTCTTCGAGAAAGGTCAGAAGAAGCTTATAGAGCAGTGCTGGAACGGAGAGTATTTCCAGCAGGACCTTCCGGACTACATGAAGCGCAAGGGGGAAGTCGGCCCCGGCTGTATGGCCGACCAGCTTCTCGGCCAGTGGTGGGCACACCAGCTTGGCCTGGGCTACCTGCTGCCAAAGGACAAGGTGGTCTCCGCCATGCGGGCGGTGTTCAAATACAACTTCAAGACCGACCTGACCGGCTGGCAGCACGCCCCGCGCGCGTTTGCCGGGGCGAAGGACAAGGGCCTGATCGTCTGCACTTGGCCCAAAGGCGGGCGGCCCAATAACGTGATGCTTTACTCGGACGAACTCTGGACCGGCATTGAATACCAGGCGGCGGCGCACATGATCTACGAGGGCATGGTCGAAGAAGGGTTCGCCATCGTGAAGGCCGCGCGCGACCGCTACGACGGCGTCCCCCGCCCGCCGATCTCGCGCAACCCGTGGAATGAAATCGAGTGCGGCGGCCACTACGCCCGCGCGATGTCTTCGTGGTCGTTGCTGTTGGCGCTGTCCGGTTGGGAATACGACGGGCCCCGGCAGGCGCTGCGCCTCACTCCTCGGTACACGCCGGAGAACTTCAAGGGCTTCTTCGCCGGGCCCGAGGGCTGGGGCAGCCTGTGCCAGTCGCGGCAAGGGACTGCGCAGCGGAACGAGCTAAGCGTCCGCGAAGGGCGCTTCGCGGTGACCGAGCTCACGCTCAATCCAACCGCCGCGCCCAGGCAGGTGAAGGTGGAGTGCGGGGGCAAGACGATTCAAAGCACATTCAGCCTCAACGCGGGTGCAGTAGTGGTTTCTCTAAAGGGGCCGGCGATAGTCGAAGCAGGCCAGACGCTGGTCGTTCGGCTTAGTTGAGCGGCAGGACGCGCGCAGCTCTGGCGTCCGGGATCAGGAACGGGATACGAGGGTCTGGTCTCGGCGCACCCAGCCGACTCTGCGCGGGCCGGCACTGACTTGGAGCCACTCATCCTTTTGATCCAGGACCCGCAGCTCAGCGCCGTCGTGGACAGTGAAGGCGGTGGGTGATTCTGCCAGCGGACCATAGCGCACTACCGCCTCCGGGGTAACGATAATGGCAGTGCGGGTGAAACGGGTTTCGCGCAGGGTGGCGGCAACGCAGGCGCATAACAATCCGGCGAGCATGGCCAGGGAGAAGACATACCCCCGCAAGGTGGGCCTGAGCGCCGGTCGCCATTGCAGCACAGCCGAAAGGAGCAGCCAAAGCCATACCGCGCCCGCGGCCAGCAGCGTCCATTCATTCAAAGTCAGCCGCCCAAGCCAGCGCTGCCATCGGCCGGGGGACAGCGTAGGGCCTTGCGCCTGGTTCCGCGCGAACTGCAGGTTGGCCCGCAGGTCCGGGTCGCGCGGGGTGAGTTGCTGCGCCGTGCGATAGGCGGCAACGGCGCGCCCGATTTGGCCGGACTTGAAGAACGCATTGCCGAGATTGAAATAGAGCGCGGCGGAAGTCTCGCCGGATTGGGCCAGTTTTTCGTAAGCGGAGGCTGCGTCGGTGAACTTGCCCTCCTCGTAGAGCTTATTGGCTGAATCGAAGGCAGCGGCGGAGACGGCGGCGGGCGATTGCGCAGGAAACGAAACTACTGCAACCCAGGCGAGCAGCACAGCAACGCTGCCGACACTGCAGCCTCGACTCGCGAGCCTCGCCGCCGCCGACGCGAGCCTGCTCACTCTGCCGCTCTGGAATGCATGCATCATGGATCGTCTCACGGCTTCAAAGCTTGGAGTTCGCGCAGGATGGCCTCCAGGTTCGGGATGATCGCGGCCAATTCCTGGCTGGTCTTGATAGGCGCATAGCGGGCGAGGTTGCAGGTTTGAAACAGCTCGTGCAAGGAGCCGAGGGTGGCTTCCGGCACGCCACGGGGGCGGAGGCGTTCTTCGATGACGGCTTCCGTGATGGCGGAGGCAGGCAGGTCGAGGCGCTCGCCCAGTTGTTCCTGCAAGAGGCGGACCAAAGTCGCAAAGAAGTCGTCGGACTTATTGTCGGAAGCGAGCTGCCGCAGCTCAAGGAGGCCCTGGCGGACAACTTGGGCCACCTGCCGCCGGCGGCGCAGGCGGGGATTGTTGGCGAGCATCTCTGTGCGGCGGCGCCAAACGACCGCCGACACCCAGGCCAGCAAGGGAATGGCCTGGAGCGCCAGGAACCAGGGCTGTTGCACCAGCGGCAGACTGATCTGCGCCACCGTTCCTAGCCGCGGTTTGATGTGGACGATGTCTTGCGCCGGCGGCGGATTATCCGGCGCAGAGCGTGTGTTGGCAGCCACCGTGGGCGCCGGGGCCGAACCGCCCGGCCGCACGATCAGCGGCACCGCCGGCTGTGTCAGCGTGCGATAGCTCTTATGGTCCGGGTCAAAGAAGCTAAACGAGACGGGCGGCAGGGCATTGATGTCAGGGTTCTGTGGCACAACCACCTGCTCGAATGTCTTGGTGCCCTGCAAGCCGAGCGCGTCGGTCGTGTCCAATTTGGTGGTCGGCGGGTAGGTCTTGAAGTCGTGCCAGGTGTTCTGCTCGGGCAACGCAAGTGAGTCGAGCGCGCCGCGGCCCGTGATCTGGATTCTGACGGTGACCGGATCGCCCGCGGCGACGTTGGTTGGCCCGGCGCTGACGGCCATTGAGAAGCTGCCCACGGCGCCGTTGAAATTGGCGGGCACGTTTTCCTTCGGCAGCGGGAGCGCGGATAGCGTTTCGGGTTCAGCGGACAGCGCCACAGGCCGTTCTTCCAACTGCTGGAACATGCCGAATGGGTCAAACATATCTCTCCGGCGATTACCCCCCACGGGAAGCTGCAGCGTGAGATTCATATCCATGGAGGCAATGGTCAATGTTCCCGTTTTGACGGGGGACAGCGAAGTTACCAAAGTGGCGACACCGTAGGTCGCATTGCCAACGCGCGCCCGCCGCCGCTGCGCGTGGGCGGTCTTGAAGATGCTCACGCCCTCGGCTTTCAAGGGGCACCCACCATACTGATCAAACCATTGCAGGATGTTCTCGGCATTGGCGACCCCTTCGCGAACATAGACCTGGAATTCAACCGCGAGAACCTCGCCCACATAGACCTCTTTCTTTGGCACAAACAGTTTAAACAAGGCCAATTTGTCCCCAGCAGCATTGGCTGCGGAGGAGCCGGCCTTCACAGCGGTCAATTTCAAGGGCTGCGTTGTCAGTACCTGCCCGCCAATTTCGGCTTTCAGGGCGGGGATAACGAACTCGCCCGGCTGGGTGGGAGTGAGCGCAAAGGTCTGGACGATACTAGCCGAGAACCGGCCGTTATCAATGCGCATGTTATGCGAACTCCCTCCGCCGGCGATTTGCAGATTGGGGAGTTGCGGGAGCGCAGGGATTGACCTGGGCTCGCCGCCTTCAAATGTGAGTGACAGAGTGGCGGTCTCGCCCACGGTCACGGTTTCGCGGTCCAGTGTGGCCGTAAAGCTCGCCGCGCGAAGAACTGACGGCGCGGACCAAAGCAGCAGGAGGAGAAAAGCGAACAGGAGCCGAAGCCCGGGTTGGCTGCGGCTGCGCGGATTGAATTCAGTCCACGATGATAACCTTCGCATTGTCACGTTCGCCTAGTTTTGCCTGGCAGGAATGCGCGATGCAAGTTTGACTTAGGCAGCGCGCCTTAACGCCGCCAGGCAATGTCTTGACGGTCGCTATATGGACAATCCCACCGCCATTTTGTTCGGGCGAATTCTCATGCAGCAGCGATCTGCGCGGCGAGCAACGCCTCAACCAACCCGTCGAGGGTGTGCTGTTTTGCTTCGATGGCCGGCTTCAATCCTAGCGCCGCCAGAGCTTTGGAGGTCTCGGGGCCGATGGCGGCGGCCTTGAGCCGTGGGAACTTGTCAAGCAACGCGGGTAAATCGAAGCGCGCATGGAAGTTATCCACGGTCGAAGCGCTCGTAAACGCCACCCAATCTGCGCCATCTTCCAGCAGGCGGGCCGACGTGCCGGTTGAGTCTTCGGTCTCGGGCACAGTTTGGTAACAGGCGACGTCATCCACAATGGCGCCCAATGCTTCGAGCGCCTCGGGTAACTCCCGGTTGGCCACCTCCGCGCGCAACAGGCAAATCTTCAGGTTCTCGATGGTCTCGAACCCGGCGAAGGCCGCGGCGATTTCCGAGGCCAGCGCTTCATCGGGCATTAAGTCCACCTGAAGGTGCAGTTCCTTCAGCTTGTTCGCCGTGGCCGGGCCGACCGCGGCAATGCGCGCGCCGCCAATGTCGCGCATATCGTGGAACTGCTTGAAGAAATACTCGAAGAACTTGCTGACACCGTTCGGGCTGGTAAACACCAGCCAATCGTAGCTGTTAATCGCCAGCAGCGCATCCACCAGGTCCTGACGGCGGGTGGGCGGTTCGAGTTTGATCGTGGGGACCTCCAGCACCTCGGCGCCGTGCTCCCGTAACCGGCGTGAAAGCTGGCCCGCCTGCTCGCGGGCGCGGGTGACGACGATGCGTTGCCCGAAGAGCCGCCGCCGCTCGCACCAATTTAGCTTGGCTCGCAGCTTCACCACGTTGCCAATGATGGCCATAGCCGCCGAGCCGATCTTTGCCCGGGCGGCGAGTTCGGCAATGGTGGCCAGCGTCCCCTCAATCGACTGCTGGCGACCGGTGGCACCGCCCGAGACTATCGCCACCGGCGTATCCGCCGCCAGGCCGTGGCCAACCAGCATCTCAGCGATCTGTCCAAGGCGGTCCGTGTCCAACCTCACAACCTTGGTCCCTGGGGTTTTCGCCACATGCGCCCAATCGGTGCCGAAGGCGGCTCGCGACGCGTCTGGCTGGTCAGCAAGAAGCGTAAGCTGGGAGGCGAACTCGCGATGAGTCAGTGGAACCCCCGCGTAATTGGGCGCCGCCACGAGCGATGAAACTCCCGGCACGACCTCGAACGGCACGCCCGCGTCGGCCAGTTGCTCGGCTTCCTCACCACCACCGCCGAAGAAATACGGGTCACCTTCAACCAGCCGCACAACGGTCTTGCCCGCGCGCGCCCTGGCCAGGAGCAACCGGCTCAGTTCGGCGGGGACTTTGCCACCACCGATGATCTCGGCTGACTTAGGCGCCAGGCGCAGGACCTCGGGATTGACCAGCGCGTCATAGACCACCACGTCCGCGCGCTCCAGCAATTCCGCCGCGCGCAGCGTGAGCAACCCGGCGTCGCCCGGTCCCGCGCCGACCAAATAGACCATGCCTTTTGGCTTCATGGGTCGATACTGTAGGCGCGAAGGCTACAACCCGCAATCCAACAGCAACCGGGGATTACTGACCGCCGGTCTCGGCTATCGCGGAGTTGATAGGAAGTAATCGCGCTGCTTCTGGCTGATCGGCAGGCCCAGTTTTTCCATCACCTGCAGCATGTCTTCCCAGACCCGCCGCTTTTCGCTGAGGGACTGGTTGCGCAGGAGGTACGCGGGATGATAGGTGGGCATGAGCGGGATGCCGCGATAGGTACGCCACTGGCCGCGCAGTTTGGTGATGCCGATCGTCTTGCCCAGCAGCCCTTCGACGGCGGTGCCGCCCAGGGCAACAATGACCCGGGGGCGGATCAAGTCGATCTGCTCGTGCAGGTAAGGAATGCAAGTTTGCATTTCCTCCGGGGTGGGCTTGCGATTGCCCGATGCCTGGCCGGGGGTGTTGGGCCGGCATTTCAGAATGTTCCCGATATAGACCGACTCGCGGCTGAGGCCCATGGTTTGGATGATCCGGGTGAGCAACTGGCCGGCCTTGCCGACGAACGGCTCGCCTTGGGTGTCTTCGTCGGCCCCCGGCGCTTCGCCAATGAACATGAGCTGCGCGTTGATGTCCCCCACTCCAAAGACAACGTTCTTGCGGGCCGCCACAAGGTTAGGGCATCTCACGCACGCTGTGGCCCGCTGGCGCAGTTCGGCAAAGGCAGCGGCCTTGGCTTCCGGGCTGAGCGCGGGCGCGGCGGCGGGGGTTGGCGTCAGAGTAGGGCAGTGCGTCTCGCCTGCCCCGCCCGGCGGGTTGCCAGCCGAAGACCGGGCAGGCGAGACGCCCTGCCCTACGTTGAGGTTCATGGGGAGGGTCTGTGCCGGCACGAGTTTGGGCTCCGCCAGCTTGGGGGTAGTCAGCGTTGGTTTGGCGGGCGTCGGCGCAACCGGGCGCGGGGCGGGCGCTGGCGACGCGGGGGGACTGCTGGCGCTCGCGGCGACACGGGGTTGCCTCAGCGCCGCCAGAGTCTCGGGCGAAAGAGAAACAAAGCGGGCGCCGCTGGCCTTGAGTTCCTGCAGGTGCTGAATGACCCCGTCGAGCAATTGATGATATGCAACGGACATCGCAGCCATCGTAGCCCGGGCGGCGCCTAGGCACGAGAGTTTTTTGGCGCATCCACGTCTCTGGTCCAAGGCGGATTCAAGAATAGGGGCGGGGACGGCTCGGCAGAGCGCCGCCGACTTTCTCTTCGGATAATTGCGGCGCTCTGCCGAGCCGCCGCTACGAGGTTACGGTTCATGGAAAACAGGCAGCCTGGCGGCTGAGAGCGGCAGCGGCAGTGGGGCGGGTATTGGCGGCGCGGTTGGCCACGAGAGCGGGCAGCAGAATGACGCCGCTTTCGATTCGTGCGCAAATGCGATGTCCTTTGAATAACGGCCAAGCCAATGCTGTCAAACCCAGGCCGGGGCTCGGTGGAGACACCGCAGGGCGACCGAAGGCCGCATAGGTTTACAAGGGATGTACAAGGGTTGTACAAGGGAACAACACGCTCACAACACGCTCACAACACCTGAACAACGCTGGAGCAACCCCGTGGCAGGGCGCTGTTGTCCTCAGGGCGCCGGGGCTGCCCCCAACCACCGGAAGGCGCGTTAATTCTAATTCGCTTCCAAGATGAGGCTAACAGTGGTAGAGTTGGGGCATGGCAAG
>OCTA010005855.1_pt1 | contig 10580 bp, 7 predicted proteins | sample 1538991 | NCBI WGS metagenome assembly OCTA01 (sample SAMEA3539302, study PRJEB22396) | soil metagenome | biome: tundra; feature: field; material: soil | place: USA | collected 2010-05 | depth 0.15 m | reverse complement strand
CCTTTGTCGACGAGCCGCACGCCGCGATCGAGGGCCGCCCGGTCGGCGAGATCGTGAACCTCACCGACAAGCGCGCGGCGGGCGCGCGCGACGAGATGATCGGCCTTTCGCGCGGCGGGCCCGAGACGGCGATCGACGGCCTCGCGCGGCTGCAAATGCCCGCGCACCACGACGTGCGCGCCGAGGACATCGACCTGCGCCGGCTCGGCAAGACGCTGGCTGCCGTGGCGGATCGCGGGGCCGAAGACTTCGCCGAGCTGATGCTGGTGCCGGGCGTGGGCGCGCGAACGTTGTTCGCGCTGGCGCTGGTGGCGGAGGTGGTCCACGGCGCGCCGTCGCGGTTCGCAGATCCGGCGCGCTTCTCGCTGGCGCACGGCGGGAAGGACGGACACCCCTTCCCGGTGCCGCTGAAGGTTTACGACGAGACGATCGGCGTGTTGAAGGCGGCCGTGGAGAAGGCGAAGCTGGGCGAGAGCGAGCGGCTGGCGGCGATCCGGCGGCTCGACGATCAGGCGCGCGTCATCGAAGGGGCGGCGGCGGTCACGGCGGCGGAGCTCGCGCAGGGGGTGGCGCGGGAGTGGGCGGCCAAGGCGGCGCTCGGCGGGCGGACGGTCATCGACGACGGGGGGCGAACCGTCATGGACGATGCGCGCCGGGGACAGCGCCCGCGGCAGCTCGGGTTGCCGTTCTGAGCGGCCGCCCGGCCTTCAGGCGGCCGGCTTCAACGGCGCGCTTTCGTGCAGCGCGAAGACGGCGAAACGGCCATGGGTTCCGGTGGTCATGGTGGGTGTTTTGACCGTCCTGCCGGAATCGCGGAAGGCGTAGCCGTTATTGCCGGTCGGCGGCCTTCCTGCCAAACTCCTATCCGTGACGCGCGCCGCACAAGAGCTCCTGCAGGATATGCTGGAACTCCCTGAAGGAGATCGCCTCGACATCGTCGCCGAGGTGCTGGCCCGGCTCGACGGTCCGGCCGATCCGGATTGGGAGGCGGCCTGGCTTGCCGAGCTGGATCGCCGTGACGCGAGCGAGCCGGCAGAGCCGTCTGCGGACGAGGAATGGCCGGCGGTTCGCGCCCGAATCTTGAAGAGCTGATCCCGAGGTGGCGGCTGAGCGGCGTTTCTATGTTCGCCGTTCTGCCGAGACCGAAATTGCCAGCGCGGTGGCCTGGTATCGGGGAGTTCCTCGCCGAGGTAGATCGGGCGTTCGCGCAGATCCGCTTGGCGCCAGAGCGTTGGCCTCTGTGGCGTCCAGATCGACCGTATCACCAGCGTCTTCTCCGCCGGTTCCCCTTCATGGTCCTCTACCGAGTCACAGCGGAGTATGTGCGCGTCGCGGCCCTAGCCCACATGTCCAGGCGGCCGGGTTATTGGGCCGCGCCCTGAGCGCAATCAGGTGCTGAGCGTGCAGCTGTAGCCGTAGGAGAGGTTCTTCGGATCCGGGGTCGGGGCGTTGGGATCGAGCGAGATCGCGAACGACAGTCCACCGCCAGGACAGTTGGTCGGGCTGGTGACGAGCACCCAGCAGGGTCCTTGGCCGGTCACGTCGCACGACTGCAGGGTCGTGTTCGTCACGCCGCCGTCGCCCGCCAGGTGCTGAACGACGGTGCACTGAGCCTCGCCGCCCACCAGCATCAGGGGCGCGGTGATGCAGACGGGCGCACCGCTCGCGTCGACCGTCCCGACGAGGAGACTCGAAGAGTTGACGTCGGTGAGGGTAAGTCCATCGGCGACGCCTCCATCGCCTTTCACCGCCGAGCCACCACACCCGCCGCAGAGGGCGGCAACCAGCAGGCCGATCGAGAGGGTTCGCGTGGTCAAGGTGAGCGGCATCCTACCTCTCGACACCGAACGTACGGACATCTTCGTTTCCCCTTCGGCGCTACCAGGCGCCCCCTACCACTACCCCGCCAGCCTCCGCCGTGACCCACGGCGCGAGGCTGACGGTGTTTGACCTCTCTGGACCCAATTGAGTGTGCTTTGACCCGTCTGGGTCCCATGTGAGCTACGGGCAGATTCCGGTCTCGATGACCTGCGCCGAATGCAAGGTGCTGTTGTAGTTCGATATGGCGAAGTTACCGTTGAGGTTGGTCATCCACATCGAGTCCTGCCCTCCCCCCTGAGCGAACACTTGGTATGGTCCTTGATGCCCCACACCGTCGGCACTCACGTAGGCGAAGCTGACCGCACCGGTGTCGGCGACGAGCGCTAAACCGACTCCGCCCTTTCCGCCTGTTCCAACGTCGTCGGCGATCGCACAGGCTTCGAGGAACTTCCCAGTGATAGTGAATGCGGGGAACGCCCCGACGCCGCCGTCAGCGGGAGCGCCGACGGTACCGGCGTCTGGTGCCGTCGACACGAACAATTCCCCGAAAACACCCTGATTGACCGTTGTGTAAAAGGAAACGAACCCCTGCGCGGTGCCTGCAACACTCAACACTGCGAGCTGCGTATCTATGGAGGAGCCGGAGGCCAATATGATGGGCTTTCCGACGACATTCTCACTTTCATCGAGGATCGTGAGGCCTTCAGCCGGTCCAACTCCATCGTCGGTGATATATTGGACGCCGAGAAGGTTTCCCGACTCACCAACTGCTCCATTCCTCTGCGTACCTTGGTTAGCGTTGAGCATGGGCACGGGTGAGATGCTGCCTGCCGCCTGACCACCCACGGCGAACTTGCTAACAGATATATGGTTGGAGATAGGGCCTTCATAATTAACGATGAAAGTCTGGCTCGCGTTCGACCAGATGACGCGAGGTTGAGCTGACCCACCATAAAATACCGTGGCCAGCAGCTGGACGTTTTGAAGCTGGAGCCCGTCCACACCTCCATCGTTGCTGGTGGAAGGACTCAGGAACGCGACATAAAGCGCATGACCACCGGAAAGCAACTCATAGACAAGCGCGATATCACCCGTCGGCGATACTGCCGCGCTGAAGAGATTCACTTGCCCACTAGCCATAAAGGTCCCGCCGTAACCCGTCAGTGGCGGCGAGAAAAGCGGCTTGGACGCTCCCTTGCTTACGCCCGTCTTTGGGTCGAAGGCCTGCACATAGACCTCCAGGCTGAACGCGCCTGCGTCACCACCTTGGGGGCCTACGAAGCCGCTGAAGATGTACATCACGTTCGGACCGAGCGCCCCAACGCCGGACCAGAAGTTCGGGTTCGAATCACCTTGGCCGATGAGTCCGAACGACGCCTGCGGGTTCGCGCAGGCGCTGCTCCCACCGGCGCCCGACCCGCCGTTGCCTTGAGCTCCCGCGGTTCCGGTGGCTCCCGAGCCCGCGGTGCCTCCGGCACCGTTGCCCGCACCACCCTTGCCGGCGGTGCCGGTTGATCCGGTTGTTCCCGCGGTACCCGCACCACCCTTGCCGGCCGATCCGCCTGTTCCGGTGTTGCCTCCACCGCTTCCCGCCGATCCGCTGCCCGGCTTCCCCGGCGGCGAGCCGGTGCAGGCACCAACCAAGGCCGCAACCAACGCGACCGAAATGACCCCCTGACCTCTCGACACCGAACGTACGGACATCTTCGTTTTCCTTCCGGCGCTACCACGCGCCTCCGACCACTACGCCGCCAGCCTCCGGCCGTGACCCACGGCGCGCGAGGCTGACGATGTTTGAGCTCTCTGGACCCATCGCGTGTGCTTTGACCCTGCTGGGCCGTTTTCAGCTACGGGCAGATTCCGGTCTCGATGACCTGCGCCGAATTCGTTGAGGGCGTGTAGGACGATATGGCGAAGTTGCCGTTGAAGTTCGCGATCGACATCGCCCCGGCGCCGCCCCCTGCTGGGATGACGGTGTAGGGCCCTTGGTGCCCCGCGCCGTCGGCGCTCACGTAAGCGAACTTGACTGGGCCGCCGTCGTAAACGAGCGCCACCCCGACTCCAGCGCTTCCGCCTGTTCCAATGTCATCCCCGACCACACGGCCGGCGATGGCCCTGGAGGCGAACGTGAACCCCGGAAAGGTGGTGACGCCGGCATCGCCGGCGACGCCGACGCCGACGCCGCCATCGGTGGATGTCGACACGAATGCTTCCCCGACAAATCCACTAGGAAATTGAGCCGATCCATATTGCCCATCGTAAACGTACACAAACCCTTTCGCGGTCCCGGCGACGCCCGCCCAGCTGTTTTCCCCAAGGTTGTTGGCCAGTATGATGGGTTGTCCTACGAGGTTCTCGCTTTCATCGAGGATCGTAAGGCAGGCGCCTGCAAGTCCGCCGCCACAACTATATGCGAACCCCAGCAAGCCTCCTGACTCGCCAACGGATCCTATGCTCGCCCCCACAAAATTGTTCGAGGCGTTCGTGGGTACGGGATCGGCACTACCGGCGGCCTGGCCACCTGAAGCGAACTTGTCCAGAAAATAGAAATCGTTATGTCTGCCGCTAGCAACGAAGGTTTGACTCGCGTTCGACCAGATAACCTGGGGACTACCATCTGCGGGGCCCCCGGGGCCAGTTGCGTAGGGGTAGCTGTCGTTCACCAGAACAACCTTTTGAAGCGTGAGCCCATCAACACTTCCCCCGTCTGAGTTTCCTCCTGCGGCGGAAGGACTCAAGAATGCTGCATAAAGCGCCCCTCCCCCACTAACCGCTAGGAAATAGAGGACCACAATTTCGCCCGACGGCGCCACAGCCGCACTGGTAACAAAGAACCCATCATTTCTGGTGATAGTGAGACCGAGGGGTGGCGCCACAAAAAGGCTCTTTGACGGCCCTTTGCTTGCGCCGCTCTTGGGGTCGAAGGCCTGCACGTAGACTTCGTAGTCCGTGCTGCCCATGCCTCCGTCACCCGGGGGGTTGTAGCTACTGAAGATATACATAACGTTCGTACCGAGCGCTCCCATACCGGAATGGAAGTTCGGGTTCGAATCGCCCTGGCCGATTGCTCCGAACGACGTTTGCGGGTTCGCGCAGGCGCTGCTCCCACCGGCGCCCGACCCGCCGCTTCCTTGAGCTCCCGCAGTTCCGGTGGCTCCCGAGCCCGCCGTCGCTCCGGTACCGTTGCCCCCACCACCGTTGCCGGCGGTGCCGGTCGATCCGGTTGTTCCGGCGGTACCGGTACCGCCCTTGCCGGCGGTGCCGGTCGATCCGGCTGTTCCGGTGTTACCTCCACCGCTTCCGGCCGAGCCACCCGGTTTCCCCGGCGGCGAGCCGGTGCAAGCACCAACGGAGGCCGCCATCAACGCGACCAAAACGAGCCCCTGACCTCGCGACACCGAACGTACGGACATCTTCGTTTCCCCTTCCGGGCGCTACCAGGCGCCTCCGACCACTACGCCGCCCGCCTCCGCCGTTACCCACGGCGCGAGGCTGACGGTCGTGTTTGATTCCTTTGGAGCTGTTGCGACCAGAACGATGCCGCCCACGAAAACGGCGGCGCCGACGCCGGCGATGATCCAGCCGCGCTGGTTCAGGCTCTTGCCGGCGTTGAAGTCCGGCAGATCGGCGTCGTACTGTGCGTCGGTCGTGGCGTTGGCCAGGCGATTGCTGGCGTCGCTGGCTTGGTTTGAACCGTGGTACGCCTCGATCCCGCCGTAGGTCGCGGTCACCAGGCCCCCGGCGATGACGACGATGCCGGCGATCCGCTGCCAGCCTATCGACGACTCGGACGCGCGCTGTGGCGGGGGCGACTCCCGTTCGATCTGCGCTTTGTCGGAGACGCCCGACGGTGGGGGCGGCGTCTCGATGATCACCTTCTCGATGACGGGCGGCGATGCCGGCGGCGCGGGCGATGCCGGCTCGACCGGAATCGCGGGCGCAATCGGCGCCGGCGCGGCGATCGCCTCCAGGGTCATCTCGATGGCGTTCTCCGCCTTGCCCGAGATCGCGATCTCGCGCGTCTGCGTCGAGTGGCCGGCGAGAATGGCCTCGACCGTATGTCGGCCGGCGTTGACCCGCACCGACTTCGGCAGAGGCGTCCGTCCGATCAGCGCACCGTCTATCCTGATCTCCGCCCCTTCGGGGAACGTGCGGATTGAAACGGTCCCGATGCGCGCCAGCTGCTTCTCGATCTCCTCGCTGACCTCTCGCCTCCGGTCGGCCGGGATCGCCGACGCGCCCTGCTTGAGATATCGGTCGAACGCGTCGACGGCGTCGACCGAGCGTCCCAGTGCCACGTCGACCAGGCCGATGTTGTAAAGGAGCTTGAACGCGGGCGACAGCCTGTAGGCCTCGTCGAACTCCTCCGCCGCTTCCGCGAATCGCTGGTCGGCGAAGGCGGCCAACCCCTTTTGGAAGTGCTCGCGGGCGGCGCCTTTCGGATCGCCCTCGGCGGCGAGCGCGAAACGGCCGCCCGGAGCGGCGAACGCGATCAAGAGAGAGAGCGATGAGACGAGCATGGCGACGGTCTTCATGAGGCTCCTCAGCAGCCTCCGTGCCAAAGCGTTCTAGGGTCCAAAGGGATCCTCCTTATCCAGCTCGATGCGGCGGCTGTGGGCGGGGGTTTCGGGGCGCGGCGCGGGTTTGGGGGCCGCCGTCGGTGTGGGCGGCGCCGTCGCAGGGACCGGCGCGGTTGGGGCGGCGTGCCTGTTCGAACCGTGGCGGGGATGTTCGGACACGGTTCGAACACCGCCGGAAGGCACCGCCCGTGGGACCGGAATGGGCGCTGGCGCGAGCGGCGGCGTGGGCGCGGATGCGGTCGGCGCGGGCGAAGCCGGCGGAACGGCAACCCCGACGACCGGGGCCTTTTCGGCAGGTCGACGAACGACACCCAGAACGATGGCCGCCACCAGGACGACCAGGGCACCAACGGCGAGCGCGACCTTCCGCGAACCACGTGCGGGCGGCGCGGAGGTCGCCGGAATTTTCTCACCCGCGACGACGCTGGGGCCAGCGCTCGGCGACGGCCCGCCGATGGCGACGCCGATGCCCAGATTGGTGCCCGGCGTCGGGAGCGTGGCTTCGAAGGCGGCCGCCGAACGAGGTGATTCGGCGGCACCCCGCGCGCCCACGAAGGGTGCGAGCGCTTCGGCCAGAGCGACGACCGAGGGCAAGCGCTCACGGAGATCCTTCTTCATCGCCGACTCGACCGCCGCGACGAGCTTCGGCGGAAGATCTGGCCGGAGCGTGGCCAGCGGCGGCGGGTCGAAACTGAGGATCTGATGAATGACCTCCAGGAACTGCTCGCCGAGGAATGGCTTGCGCCCGGCAAGCATCTCGTAGAGCACCACGCCCATCGACCAGACGTCCGTGCGCGGATCGACCTCTCCGGCTCCACGTGCCTGCTCCGGAGACATGTAATAGGCGGTGCCGAATGTTGCGCCCGTGCCGGTCACGACACCGGCGTCGGCCACCTTGAGCTTGGCGATGCCGAAGTCGAGGACCTTGATCAGATCGCTGCCGTCGCCCGCGTCGGTCACGAACAGGTTCTCCGGCTTGAGATCGCGGTGAACGATCGCCGCCTTGTGCGCGACGGCCAGACCCCGGCACGCTTGAACCACGATGTTGGCCGCGCGGGATGCCCCGAGCGAGCCCTGCCGGCTCAGCAGCTTCGCGCAGTCCTCGCCCTCGAGGAATTCCATGACCAGGTACGGCGAGCCGTCGTCGGCGCGGCCGAAGTCGGTCACCGCGGCCAGGTTCGGGTGCTCGAGCCCGCCGGCCGCCTTGGCCTCGTTCTCGAACCTGCGCAGGACCTCGCGGTTCGCGGCGAAATCGGGCAGCAGGAACTTGATCGCCACCCTCCGCGCGAGCTTCCAGTGGCGGGCTTCGTACACCGCCCCCATGCCTCCACGACCGAGAATCCGCACGACCGTGTATTTGTCGACGACCGTACCGATCCGAGCGATCGCCCCCTCGGGCTCCTGCCCGGCCGCGCCGCCGGTTCGCTCTTCGTCCGCCTCGCCCATCGCTATTTCTCGCGCACACCGTCGAGCGAGAGCTCGGGGTTGGCGGCCAGCAACCGGTAGGCGCGCGAGCGGTTCACCCCGATCGCGGCGGCCGCCTTGGCGACGCTGCCCCGGTGATCGCGCAAGGCCGCAATGAGCGCCTCGAGCTCCCCTTCGTCGTCGGTCTTTCGCCAGGGACGCCTCGCCCGATCGGCGCCCGACGCCTCCCCGGCCGAGGTCTCGGGCGCCGCGCGCGTCAGCAGCCGCTCGGGCAGGTGCGCCTTCTTGAGGGCGCCCCCTCGCCCGTGAACGCCAAGCAGGCGGCGCGCCAGCAGCAGGAGCTCGCGCACGTTGAGGGGCCAGTCGTAAAGACAGAGGGCCTCGATCAACTTGGCCTCGATCTCGAGCGCCCGCCCGCCGGCATGCCGGCGCAGAAACTCCAGGAACAGCGGCGCGACGTCTTCCCGGCGCTCCCGCAACGGCGGCAACACCAGCGTGAGGCCGTCGAGCCGCGCGTGAAGATCTGCCCGGAAGCGACGCTCCGCGACGGCATCGGCCAGCGGCTCCTGCGTCGCGGCGATGATCCGGACGTCGATCGGGACGTCGCGGGTCTCCCCCAGGGGGCGCACGCGGCGGTCTTCGATGACCCGCAGCAGCTTCGCCTGCAGCGCCAGCGGAAGCTCGAGGATCTCGTCGAGGAAGAGGCTGCCGCCCTCGGCCGCGCGAAACAGCCCCGGGCTGTTGGTCTCGGCACCGGTGAACGCGCCCTTGCGGTGGCCAAAGAGCTCGGCCTCCGCCAGCTCCGACGGCAGGGCGGCGCAATTGACCGCCACCATCGGACCCTTGCGCCGGCTCCAACCGTGAAGCGCGCGCGCCATCCCCTCTTTGCCGGTGCCGGTTTCGCCCTCCACGATGATCGGCAGATCCTCGGGGATGTGCCGGGCCGGCTCGAGCGCGGCGGACAACGTGGCGCCGCCGTACCATCCGGGGGCGATCTCCCCGAACCCGGCGGACCCGTCCTCCTCGCAGGTCACGACGCCGATCCATTCGCCGCAACGGAGGACGTCGCCGAGGTCGATCGGCGCGTCGTCACGGTGCTGGCCGTTGACGAACACGCCGTTGTGACTCTCCAGATCGCGAACGGCGACGACGGGACCATCGACCCGGAACTCGGCGTGACGGCGAGAGATCTCGGTCCCCCGCAGCACGGCATCGCACGAATCGTCGCGCCCCACGACCTGCCGGCCCGCCAGCGGCATCACGAGGGGCGTGGGGAACACCCACCGAACGTGGGTGGCCCTCCTCGACGATCGGCCTTCGTCCGTTCGGGCCGATGGGTGTGTCGTCGCGTTCAACCGCGCGCCCAGGCGACCGCACCCATGCGATTCAGAAATTCGCGAGCGGCGATTTCTGGATACATCTTCCGACCGCTCGCGACAATCGCACAATGAGCGACGGGGGTGCAAGGTCCCTGCGACGCTCGGTGACGGCTGTGAGCATGGTCACGCCTGAGTCCTATCCTCATTCCTTACAGCAACCTGGCGATCGTCTTCGGACGGTCGCGACCGCGACGTCTTGCGCTACGCTTCGGCGGGATGGTCCACAAGTCGATGGCCGGGCACGTCGCGCGCGGCGACATACCGGGAATCGTGACGCTCGTCGCGCGCGGCGACGAGGTTCAGGTCGACGCGATCGGCACGAAGGTTCTCGGCGGCAGCGAGCCGATGCGGCCCGATACGATCTTCCGGATCGCGTCGCTCACCAAGCCGATCGCGGCGGCCGCCACCCTGATCCTGGTCGACGACGGCGTGCTGCGGCTCGACGACCCGGTCGAGCGCTGGCTGCCCGAGCTGGCGAACCGCCGGGTGCTCCGGCGCATCGACTCGGAGCTCGACGACACGGTTCCCGCGCGGCGCGCGATCACGGTGCGCGACCTGCTGACGTCCTGCCTCGGCTTCGGCAGCGTCATGGCGATGCCCGGGACCTATCCCATTCAGCGGCCCATCCGCGACGGCAAGCTCGGCGGCGACGGACACCCGCACCCGTCGCAGTTCCCCGGCCCGGACGAATGGATGCGCCGGGTCGGAGAGTTGCCGTTGATGTACCAACCGGGCGAGCGCTGGCTTTACAACACGAGCTCCGACGTGATGGGCGTTCTGGTCGGGCGGGCGGCGGGGAAGACGTTCGGGGACTTTTTGGGGGAGAGGCTGTTCGGTCCGTTGGGTATGAAGGACACGGGGTTCTGGGTTCCGGCGGCGGAGCTTGGGAGGTTGGCGGGGTGTTATCGGTTCGACCGGGAGAACCGGACGTTCGAGGTGTTCGACGCCACCGGGCAGGACAGCGACTGGAGTGGGCCGCCGGCGTTCGAGTCGGGGGCGGGGGGGTTGGTGTCGACGGCGGGGGACTACTATGCGTTTTGTCGGATGTTGTTGGATGGGGGTATGGGGGCGCGGCGGCCGTCCGGCCGCGAACGGATTCTGTCGGAGGCGGCGGTCGAGGCGATGACGCGGGATCAGTTGACGGCGGAGCAGAGGCAAGGCGCGGAGATCTTCTTCGGCGACCACAGCAGCTGGGGGTTCGGGCTGGCGGTGAACGTGCGGGCGCGGGCGGACGAGCCGTGGGTGGTGCCCGGGCGGTTCGGGTGGGACGGAGGGTATGGGACGGCGGCATGGTCGGATCCCAAGAGCGACGTCGTGAGGATCTTGCTGACGCAGCGGCTGATGGATCCGCCGGAGCCACCGGCGGTGTTCAGGG
>OCTA010005854.1_pt1 | contig 10581 bp, 7 predicted proteins | sample 1538991 | NCBI WGS metagenome assembly OCTA01 (sample SAMEA3539302, study PRJEB22396) | soil metagenome | biome: tundra; feature: field; material: soil | place: USA | collected 2010-05 | depth 0.15 m | reverse complement strand
CGACGACGAAAGTGAAAGCGCGTACGGCGCGCCCGCTAGCTTTTCGCGCAGCCGTTTTGCGAATCTTACGAATGCCTATGTGCTTCCGCCATGGGCGGTTTACGCCGGGTTGATTTATGAGGGCGATGCACTGCATTTCAATAGCCCGGATCATACTTTCACCCAAGAAATTGAAATTGGTTTGCCATATCGCTTTGGCGTGGCGATGGAAAACTCCGTCGAGAGGTTTCGCGGATACACGCAAGACCGCAGTTTTAGTTTGGAAGTCCGATACGCTCTTGCCGACTGGAACAAAATTCCGCTTAATCCTACTCTCTTTGCCGAGTACAAATTTGGCATCGGCAATATCCTGCACGACGAAGGTCCGCCCGCGCCGCTCGGCCCCGGCGAAGCACTAGCATTTATTAACGAACACATGCCGCTTCCGGACGCTTATGAGCTGCGACTCCTCTTATCACAGGATTTCTGTGAAAAAATTGAATGGGCGTTGAACGCCTTCTTCGAACAAGAAATCGGAGGCGATCGTGGACGCGAGTACGGTTTTGCTCAAAGTGCGGTGGTTCCGGTTCTGCTGCCGCGCGAACAACTTAAAGTCGGTGTTGAAATGCAATTAAGCACTTTTACGGACGCCGGAAGCCGAGGCAGCCCTTCGTATCGCTTGATCGTCGGACCTACGATCGCTTGGAAACCGACCAAGAACACTCGATTGGATATCTCGCCGCTCTTCGGAGCAACTGACGATGCGCCGCGAGCCGCGGTTTTTGTCGTTTTTTCAATGCTCTTCGGCCCGCCTGGAGCACACGAGACCGAACAAGGAGAAGCGCCGGCCTCAACGCGCAATCGGTAAAAGCGCTCCTAGCTCGACGGGCTAGAGTGAGATGGTGTGTGTAAAAACAAAACTGCGGCAGCGAATCGCTTCGCTCAGCATTTGCACACCAATCCAGGTTGCGTATCGATCCAAACCTCGATAATAGCGGCCTTCGATGAGTCTAGGGGATATCACCGGACCAGGATATATTACAGTCCGCAATTGACTTGCGGTTGCCTGGCAGCGGCTATTCCGTTACGTCTCCGCAATGCCGCAGGATCCAGCGCCACGCCGCAAGAACCTGATCAAATGGTTCTTCTCGAGCCTCGGTCCGGGTGTGATCACCGGTGCAGCCGACGATGATCCGTCCGGAATCGCAACCTACTCATCGGCGGGAGCGCTGCTTGGAACAGGACAGCTCTGGACTGCGTTAATTACGTGGCCGCTTATGGCCAGCGTGCAGATGATGTGTGCGCGGATTGGGATGGTGACGGGTCGCGGGCTGGCGGGAGCATTCCAGCACAAGCTGCCCAAGCCGCTGATCACGGTCTTCGCGGCGGCTCTGCTCGTCGCCAATACAATCAATATCGGTGCTGACCTCTCCGGCATGGCCGACGCAGCTCAAATGCTGTTTGGATTTAACTCGCATTGGCTTGTGGTGTTGTTCGGACTTGCGATCGCACTGGCGACGGTTTTCTTTCGGTATCACAGCATCGCGAGCATTCTGAAGTGGCTCGCGCTCACGCTCTTTGCTTACGTGATCACTGCGTTCGTGGTCGGTCCGGATTGGCGCGCGGTCGCTCACGACACCTTCGTTCCGACGCTGCCGAAGGGACATGCGGCATGGGCGATGATCGTCGCTATCCTCGGCACGACGATCAGTCCCTACCTATTCTTCTGGCAGGCCTCACAGGAAGTTGAAGAAAAAAAGGCAGCGGGACGCCGAATGATTGCCCGGAGGGGCGTCAGCCGTCACGAACTGGGTGTGCGCGGAATGGATGTCGGCGTCGGCACGCTGTTTTCAAATCTCGTGATGTACTTCATCATTCTGACAACGGCGCTAACGCTGCATAAACATGGGATTACTGACATCGAAACTTCAAGGCAGGCCGCCGAAGCGCTGATTCCGTTCGCGGGAAAATTCGCGGCTCTCCTTTTCACTGTCGGTGTCTTAGGAGTCGGATTTCTGGCAATCCCTACGCTGGCCGGCTCGGCGGCCTACGCTTGTGCCGAGACGTTCGGCTGGCATCAGGGGCTGGACGCGAAATTCAAATCGGCACGGGGTTTTTATGGCATCGTCATTTGTTCGACCGTGGTCGGCATGGCTCTTGACTTCGCTAAAATTAGTCCTGTGAAAGCCCTCTTCTATACCGCCGTGATCAACGGACTCCTCGCGCCTTTCCTGCTCGTCGGCGTGCTTTTGATCGCCACCGATCGGAAAATCATGCGCAACCAGCCAAGCTCACCTTTGAGCATCGCCTCAGTTTGCCTTACGACGTTGTTGATGTTCGGAGCGGCAATCGGAATGTTCTGGTTCTAGAGGCCTCACTCATCATTCGGAGTTGGACGTTGAGCGTTGAGCGTTGGACGTTCTCTTCGTTTGCAAGAAGAACTACTTCCATATCAACATCCCGAACGGATTCGTGGAATGTTTGGATCGATCGCGAGGCGTTATGATCTCGCGAATCATCTGCTTAGCTGCGGCGTCGATTTTTATTGGCGGAAGTGCGCGGCTGAAATTGTGGCGAGCTGGCGGCCGAAATCAATTGTCGATCTGGCCACGGGCACGGGGGATCTCGCGCTTGTTCTGCAAAGAAAATTACCGGAGGTCGAGATTATCGGGGCGGACTTCTCTGAAGAAATGCTGGCGATTGCAAAACGCAAAGGTGTGCGCAAAACCATGGTGGCGGACGCGATGCGATTGCCATTTGCTGATAGATCGATCGATTGCGTGACGGTCGCGTTCGGCCTGCGCAACATGGAGAATTACGGCGACGCGCTTCGCGAAATGTCGCGCGTACTCAAGTCGAAGGGTCATTTGCTCGTGCTCGAATTCTCGCTGCCGGCAAGGTCGATCTTGCGTGGTGTCTACCGCTTTTATTTGCATCGATGCCTTCCGTTTCTCGGGTCGTTCCTGACGCGTAAAAAAAGCGCGTACGATTATCTGGGCGATTCGATCGAGGCTTTCCCGAGTGGAGACGCGATGATTCGGCTAATGGAGTCGAGTCGCCTAACTCAACCGTCTGTTTATCCGTTAACCGGTGGCATTGTGACGATTTACACCGCGGAAAAATTGTAACGGCTCCCTATGAGCGCCGAATCTAAATCTTCGGCGGTCATAGACCGCCGCTACAGGATCAAGGCTTCGCGCTTGTCGAGGGAATTGGCAACGCACTCACGCTCGCTGAAGGCGCCGGCGATGGAGAAGGCGGCGCGACCAGCGGCAATTTCAGCGCGTTGAAGTCCGGATTGTTGATCACAAATGTGCCTTCGCGGCCATCCACTTTCGCGAACCACATTCCATTGCCGGTCGGTCCGCCGACAATCAATTTGTGTGAAGTCTTATCATCCGGCGATGTCGTGAACGCGATTACGACCTGCGGCTTGTCGAAACCATGTTGCGGAATCGTCGATCCAATCCAACGAGCTGCATGCAAGTTCGACAAGGTGTTTAAGAGCGATTGCACGTTTACTTGATTGATCGGTCCGCTCCCTTTCGCCCAGATCCACGCATTGTTGGCGCCGCGCATAAATGTTTGCTCCGAGTTCGTCATGACGCTGAGCCGGTGAATCTGTTCCGGCTTGAACTTGAAGATCGACAATTCCTGCCACTGCAACGGATCGACCAGAATTTCGTCGAGAAACTTGCGCGACACCGCAACAATGAATGGTTCGTCGCCGAGGCGCGCATAAACATTGTCGCCATCTACTTTGCCGAAAGCGATGGTCGCGATCGGGTGTTCGCCGGCCTTCGTTTCGGCGGTGTTTTCGGAAGCAAACGAACTAAGCGTGACTTGCAGTTGCGGTTTATCGAGACCGAACTTCGGCAAATTGGAGGCGACGTCTTCAACGAACTTCGCGACCTGTTCGTCTTTCAACTTGTCGATCAAGCGATTCACTTCGCCGGAATTCGCGGGCGAATTCTTTTGGCTCGCAATTGTCCAGTTCTCCTCCTTGCGGGCGAGTACCGTTTTACCTTTGCCCGGCGAATCGACCGTGATCCGATCGAGGATATTCGTTTCGAAACGAACAAGGTGCCGGTCGCGCAAGTCGTTCGGTTTGGCGTTAAGGGTCTCTTCGACCTTTTTTGGCAAAGTGTAAACGAAACCGCGCGCGACGGACCGCACATAGACCTGGTCTTTTTCTTTCTCGGGCGCGCGGCCTATTTGCAACGCCTGCCCTTGCTTGTCGTCTTGTCCGAATAGCGTTACCGAACCGCGCGGCTCGGCCAAGCCGTAGGGATGCAGATCGCCGTGATCGTCGGCCACAAATTGTTGAATGCGCGCGGTCGTGACTTGCGCGATCAAGTCGCCGATTTTCTGATCGTCGCCGCGCGCGCGCATTGGTTTCGCGATTTCCCAGTGCTCGCCTTTTTTCTCGAGCTCCATCTCGCCCGCCGCGGTTTTTATGATCAGGCGGGAGACTTGTGCCGTGACCAGGTCGGTCAACTTCCGATCGCGAAACTCGTCCGCTTTTTTCTCGATCGCTTTCTTGATCGATTGCGAGGCAATAAAGGTTTCCTTCGAGTTTTCGAGGCGCACATACATCTTGCCCTCAAGCGCGGCGTCTTTGCCGAAGAGAATCGGCCGCGGCTCGCCTTCGCCTTGCAATCTCAATCGCAGCTTCGGTTTGTTAAGTCCGTATTCGTCGAGCTTGCTCTTGTCGGCCTTGATCTCTTTCGCCGAAATCACTGCGTCCTTTTGCCAAGCCTCCAGCTGGGATAGCAGGTTATCGATCAAAGCATTATCGGCTTGATCCTTGATCGGCGCGTCGAGCCGCCATTTGTTGTTGTCCCGTCGCATATTGATCTTGTCGTCGCCGTTCCAAATGACAATGCCGTTGATTTTCTCGGGATTGAAATTGACAACATTCTGGGCCCGGCGTTTTGCCTCAGCGGTGTCCGGCCGCTTAATTTCGTAGAGCTTGATGTAAGCGCCGCCGGCGATCGCAATTGCGAGTAAGACGATGGTCGTTTTCCAGTTCATAAACCGAATTGAAGAATCAAGCGCGCCGCCGCCACCAAACCGCTGTGCCGATTACAGCCGGAATGAGCGGAATCATCACGAGAATGATCCAGCGCAGGTTGCCCAATGCATTTTCGCTGAGACTAAACGTCAGCGGGTTTGGAACTTTCGGCGCGATGCCGATGAGTTGCTCGCGACTGAGCAGCCAGTTCACGGCGCCGGAGATGAAATCGAGCGCTTGTTGCTCTTGAGTAATCGCGTTGTCCTGGATGAAAGTCGCATTGCTGACTAACACCATGCGCGAGGAATTCATCTGCACCCGTTCGTCGGCGCTTCCGCCTTTTTCGATCGACACGGCGATGTTCAACGGCGCGGCGTGATCGCGGGACGGATCGAATTGCAACTTCGCCTCGTCGGTGGAGTTGTAATCGACTTCGCCCCAGTAACCTTTTTCGGCCTGCGCCAGCGGTTGCAATTGAATGTTCGCAGCGCGCACGCGATCGGGCTCGAGCGTCAGCGAACACGTCCCGCCGAGAAAAGGCGCGCGGACATCGGCCAAATGCTTCGTGATCGGCGTCTCCGGTAGAAACCGGCCGACAACGTCGCGCACGCGCGCGACTTCCTCGATCCCGGTTTTGATATTCGCCATTAAGCGGTCGTCGTTCACTTTCACGCCGAGATCGTTGAGAAAGGCGGTCAGCTTCGGTGTTTTTGCCGCGGGATCGACTAGCAGCAGGATGCGCCCTTGTTTCTCCCAGAAATCGCGCAGCAGTTTCATCTCGCGATCGGAAAAGTCGTATTGCGGTCCGACGATCATGATCATTTTCATTTCGGCTGGAATGGCGCCGACATCGAAAAGGTTCAATTCCTGAAACTTAATATTTTCATTCTCGATAAACGTTTTCAGGGTTGTGATGGGACTGCTTGTCGTGGCTTCCGTTGGCATTGCCACCGGAGACGAATCCGCGAGTGGCGGTTCCTTGTGACCGAGCACGTAACCGACAGTGTTCTTCTTGCCCTCGACCAGATCCATCATCGCGCTCGTGATTACCTGCTCGCCTTTGAACGCCGTGACGCGCGGCCCTTCGCCAAACATTTGGTTGCCGGGATCGATCTCGGCCATCTCCGAGGCCTTCACTGTCTTGTTGTGGCCTTGGTAATCAATTACGAGCAGACTCTCGTCGCTGACCACTTTGTATTTTTCGAACATTTCCTTTGCGCGCGAAAGGTTGCGCTCCGGGTCGATGTTCTCGATGTCGATCTTTCCCTTGGCCGCGTACTGATACTCGGTCAGCAAGCTTTGCACATCCTGGGTGATCGGCGTGTTCGCGAAGAAAACGGTGACGCGCATCTTGCCCTTGATCGTGTCGAGAAAGCGCTTCGTCTTATCCGAGAGCGCGTATTTCTGATCGCGCGAAAAATCCCAGCGTTTGTAATGCTTGAAAGCGAGGCCATTCACCATCGCCGCGAGAAAAAGGACGAGAATTACCTGCACCAAGACGTTGAGGCCGATCTGGACGCGGCGGATCTTTTTCGGCGGAAGCGGCGAGGTCTTTTCGTCGGCCATGTTTACAGCCTCCACTTGCGCGATTGGAACGCCTGATACGTCAAGCTCAGCATCACGATCGTCATGCTCACGTAAAGAACGATCGGGCGGGTATCGATTACGCCGCGCGAGAACGTTCCCATGTGTTCGATCGAAGAAAAATAGCCGAGCGATTGCCGCATCTCGGCGCTGACCTCGGTCAGGATGAATTGAACAAGGCCGAGGAAAAATAGCAGAGTGATTACGCAGAAAGAAATAATCGCGGCAATGATTTGGTTCTTCGTTAGCACCGACGCGAGACAACCAACGGAGAGATAAAACATCCCGAGCAACAACAGCATTAAATACGAGCCCCAATACGCTCCGACTGAGTTTCCGGCCGGTTGATGCGTGATCTTCTCAAAGATGGCGAAGTAAAACAGCGTCGGCAGCCAGAGGATGACGTAGAAAATGAGCGCGCCAAAAAATTTGGAAAGCACCACCTGCCAATCGCGTACCGGCGCCGTCATGAGCGGCTCAATTGTGCCGAGTTTAAATTCTTCCGAGAAAAGCCGCATGGTAATCAGCGGAAAAATCAGAATGAACGCGAACCAGAAAAAGATCGAATTGAAGAACGCTTCCTGCACCGAATACTGCACGGGGCGCTGGTTCATGTAGCCGATTTGGAAGTAGAAATCGACGCCGCTCACGAGCAGAAAAAAGACGAGAACGATGTAGGCGATCGGCGAGTAGAAGTAACTGCGCAATTCGCGTGCGAGTAGAACCCCCAATTTTTTCATACGCAAGACATGCGCGTCATTCTGTGCCGCGCAGACGGCGAGGGACCTCGCAATGGGTGCTTAGTTACGCAAAAGATCACGGCAGGATCGACGCAGTATATGGGAGGTCCTTCGCTCCGCTCAGGATGACACGCGTAATTGCGTGGAATGATCATTCCGACATTCATCAGTTTCACGCTTCGTCCGAGTGCGTAATCTCCACGAACACATCTTCAAGCGTCGCCCGACGTTGACTGAGTTCGCGCACGTTCCAGCGCCGCGCCGTTGCGAGTTGAAAAACTTCTTCGCGCACATCAATGCCCGATTCGACGCGCAGTGAAAATATTTCCCATTCACCATCCGCTTCGGCGGTCACATCGCGCACGCCGGAAATTTTTTTAAGCTCTTCCGGGCCATTGTCTTTTCCTGTTTTCGCTTCGAGGACCATGCCGCCGGCCCGCCGAATTTGGCCAAGCAAATTTTCCGGCGTATCGCACGCTTCGATTCGTCCCTTGTGAAGGATGGTCACGCGGCTGCAGGTCATCTCCACCTCGGGCAGAATGTGGGTCGAGAGCAGGATCGTGTGTTGCTTGCCAAGGTTCTTGATCAACTCGCGCACTTGCCGGATTTGATTCGGATCCAGGCCGATCGTCGGCTCATCGAGAATAAGAAGATCAGGCTCGTGCAGGAGCGCATCGGCCAGGCCGACACGCTGGCGATAACCTTTCGACAGCGTCGCGATCAATTTTTTCTCGACCTCTTTCAGGCCGCAGAGTTCTTTCACGTCGCCCACGCGTTCGGCCACGCGACGATGCGCCACGCCTTTCAAGGCCGCGCGGTAATCGAGATATTCGGTTACGCGCATATCATTATAGAGGGGAACATTTTCCGCCATGTAACCGAGATGCGCCCGCGCCTGGAGCGATTGCTCGAAAACGTCGAATCCGGCGATGCTGGCGCGTCCCGACGTCGGCGGCATAAAGCTCGCCAGGATTCGCATGGTTGTCGTCTTTCCGGCCCCGTTGGGACCGAGAAATCCCATGATCTCACCTTTCCCGACCTCGAAGCTCAGATCCTTGATCGCGGTATGACCGGCGTAACGCTTGGTAAGATTTTCAACCTTGATCATTTTGCGAACATCCCATGAGACAATCTAACCATCATCGCGTTTGAATTTTTTTTTCCCGATTCAGCGCGCAGTCAAGTTTACGGTTTCAATCCGTTGTCCCGCTCCGCCGGTCCGCATGATGCCGATGGCGAAGTCTACGCTCGTCCCGGTATTGGCGCGACCGAGTAATCCCTCGACTTGTTTTACCGAATTCACCTGATACTTGCCGATGCGATAAATAACCAGCCCGCGTTCGATTCCGGCTTGATCGGCCGGGCTGTCCGGTTCGACCGCGCTAATCAGCACGCCGCTGCCGGAAGCATAGCCGAGCGCGTCAGTAAGTTCTTCGGTTAAGTCTTGCAATTGCATGCCGAAGAGACGTTCCGCGTTTGATGTCGATGGAGAGGGGGCTTGGGTTCCGGCGGGTTGTTTCTGCGCGATTTTTTTGAATTGCGCGACGCTATCGCGAACAACTTCGGCGGAAATGGCAAACCCGAGGCCTTGCGTCGGAATGCCTTGCGGCGTGAATGCCATTTTGGCGGAGCTGATGCCGACGAGCCGCCCGGAGAGATCGATGACCGGGCCGCCGCTGTTGCCCGGATTAATGGCCGCATCGGTTTGAAGCAAGTCCTTGTATTCAACGTTGTCGATAGTGATCTCACGCTTGGTTCCACTGAGCACGCCCCGGCTGATCGAGCTGCCGTATCCGACCGCGTTGCCCACCACGATCACGGTTTGGCCAAGCAAGTTCGGCGAAATGTTTTCCAGGCTGATGAATGGAAAATCGGTCTTCGCATCGATCTTAATGAAAGCGAGATCCTTCTTCTCGTCTCCGGTGATGTAGTGCGCGTTGTAAGTCTTGTCGTCGTTTGTGGTCACTTGAATTTTCAGATCGGCCGCGCGCTCAACCACGTGCTGGTTGGTCACGATGTAGCCCGCAGGATCGACGATGAATCCCGAGCCTAGGCTCTGCTGCTTCTGCCGGATTTCTCGGGGCCGGCTCCGATAATTGCCGAAGAATTGTGCGTAAAAATCGTCAATCGGATCGCGCACAGTTCGGCGGACGATTCGCTCGGCGTTGATGTTTACGACCGCGGGCAAAGCTTTCGCGACCGCGAGCACTGATGGCTCGGATGCGGGATCGACTTGCGCAAATGAAGACGTGGGTTTTGCCAGGAGAGTTCCGCAAATCCCGATGAGACCGAGAGTCAGTGTTCGATATCTTCCCATTGCGCCGAGCAAGTAACGAGGCACCGTCCGCACTGTCAACTTGCCGCCGGACGTAATGGTTGCAGATTAAACTTGGAATGCGAACCTCGATCGCCGCTCGGGCAAATCTCGATTTGATCGAGGAGAATTACCGGCGCTGGCTGCAAGATCCGCACGCGGTCGATTCGGGTTGGGCCGCGTTTTTCGAAGGCTTTGAGCTGGGGAATCTGCCGCAAAAGAATGGCGCCACAGTGGCTGCCGCGCCGCGCGCGGACGTGCGCGAGAGTCCACTGCAAACGCGGATCGACGGTCTGGTTTACGCGTATCGCACTTTGGGTCACACAGTCGCGCGGGTGAATCCGCTGGCGGACAAGCGGCCGCAAAATCCGTTGCTGACTTTGCGCGAGCTCGGCTTCAGCGAGAAGGATCTCGATCTTGCAGTCTCCTCCAAGTTTTTCATGGATAACCGGCGGATGACGCTGCGCGAAATGATGGCGGAACTGGAGAAAATTTACGCGGACGCGATCGGCGCCGAGTTCATGCACATCCAGAACACGCGCATTCGCAATTGGGTGCTGCATCGGCTGGAATCGCGGCCGGATAAACGCGCGACGCCGCGACCGGTGCAGATCGCTTTGCTGCGCGCGTTACTGGAAGCGGAGTCGTTCGAGATTTTCTTGCACTCGCGTTACGTCGGGCAAAAACGCTTTTCGCTCCAGGGCTCGGAGTCGCTCATGGTGATCCTGGACACGATCCTGCACAAATGTCCGGGTAGCGGGATCGAAGAGATTTGCATGGGCATGGCGCATCGCGGCCGGCTCAATGTGCTGGCGAACTTCCTGCGCAAATCGCTCAAGGTGATCTTCACCGAGTTCACGGAAAATTACATTCCCGAACTGGTCGGCGGTGATGGCGACGTAAAGAGATCGGAAGAGCGTCGTGTAGGGAAAGAGTGTAGATCTCGGTGG
>OCTA010005853.1_pt1 | contig 10581 bp, 8 predicted proteins | sample 1538991 | NCBI WGS metagenome assembly OCTA01 (sample SAMEA3539302, study PRJEB22396) | soil metagenome | biome: tundra; feature: field; material: soil | place: USA | collected 2010-05 | depth 0.15 m | reverse complement strand
CCGCATCCACAGCCGTCTCCCGCTCCACCAGTGAAGCCATGGTCACCACTGCATGAACGTTTCTCTTCAAGCCCAGTTGCCCTGCCACCGTACGGAAGCGCCGCACCATCGCGGCGGCAATCTGTGCCGGACTTGCCTTGCGGGGAAAACGATATGTGTCTGGAAACAGATAGCCCTCCAGGCTCTTTGCTTTGGGGTCCAGATCGGCCACCAGTCCCGCCTGCTTCACCGCGGCATCCAGAAAATCCTGCCGCGCGCCAAGCCCTGCCTGCTCCAGCCGTGCGGCGACGTCAAAGATGCTCGCGCCCTCTGGAATAATTACCGTCCTCGTAAAAACATCCCCGCGCACGATCCGCGCATAAATTTCGGTCACCGGGGCCGGGTGATCGAACCGGTACTCGCCTGCCCTTAGCGTGCCCCGCTTCCACAAGCGGAGCAGATCGAAGGCAAACCGGCTGCGCACCACGCCTGCCGCTTCCAGTTGCTGGCCGATCAAGGTTGTGGAAGAGCCGGGCGCCAGCTCGACAAAGGTCTCGCTCCGCGGCCCGAACGGCGCCAGAACCAGCCAAGCCGCCGCGCCAGCCGCGAGCAGCGCTATGAGAAAAGCCGCCTTCAAGATTCGTGCCACGCCTGAACTCGCCTTCTTCCTGCTCCTCCGTCTGCGGCCTGCCATTCCCAGGTATCGACCCCTCACTTATTAAAGACGCGAAAAAATCCGGTGACGACTCTCTACTTTTGATTGTATCGGGTGAGTCGGCTTCGCCCGGCGAGCCCAGGCGCTCCCCGCTTGATGGTTTTCCAGCCGGTCTACGCAGAGCCAGGCATGGCCGCTTCTACTTCGCCAGCCACAATGCAGGCTTCCCTGATCGCGTCGGTGTGACCGCGGCTGACGAGGGAATGAGGCGCAGGGATACGGCCTAGCAGCCCGTGGTAGAAGTCCGTCGTGTGTCAGGGCACGACTTCAGTCGTGCCGCAAGCGGCTCAAAATGAACCGGCCTTTAGGCCCTGGGGTGAGAGTCGGATGGTCACAACATTCTCCGTTTCAACCAGATAGATTCCCTCAGGGGCTAAAGCCCGCGATCCATCGGACAGCTTCAACGGCACGACTAAAGTCGTGCCCTGACGCACTTCCCGCAAGCAGGAGACTTTCACCACGGCCTGGGCGTGAAGATCCCGCTCATTTCTCACCAAACAAGTGGATTCCAGGGAACAATTCGCACCTGGGTCGCGTAGATGAGATTGGCGCGGCCGGGCGTGGATTAGCGTCGCGCCGCCGATTGCAAAGGAGAATCCCATGCGGAAGTTTGTCAGCGTTGCCGGCTTGGCTACATTGCTTTGTCTCGCGGTCCCCGGTGGTTTTGCCAAGACGCCCCCGACCCCGAAGAGCGGCCAGGGCACGATCGTGATCGTCTTCAAGGATGGCCACCGTCAGAGCTTCAACCTGTCCGATATTGCGCGGGTCGAGTTTCCCGTGGCCCCTGCCGCGGCTGGTGAGACCGCGCCTGTCAACTCCTCGTTGCCATCACGTGGTCGTTTTCTGGGGAAATGGGAAGTTGGCGAGGGCAACGGAGACAACTTCTACATCACGCTCCAGGAGGATGGCGATGCCATGCGGTCGCTCGGCCACGTACACGGCAGGTGGGTCTACGTAGACGGCGAGGCGCGCGTCACCTGGGATGATGGCGCGCAGGATGCGATCCGCAAGGTCGGCTCCATGTACCAGAAGTTCGCCTACGGATCGGGCAAATCGTTCACGGATACGCCCGACAACGTCACCGGCGCCCACAACACCACGCCGCATCCCATCTAAGGAACCTCTGCAATAGCCCGGATTTGTGGCCGCTGGCTGGTAGTCGCCTTCAGCACGGAGTGACCGGCACGGTCCAGTTTTCCATCTTGAGGCCTTGAACGCGCCCGAATTCCCGCGTGTTGTTGGTCACCAGTGTGAGTCCAAGGCAGCGGGCATGAGCCGCGATGAGCAGATCGTTACCGCCAATCATCGTTCCGCGCACCTTCAGATCGGCGCGAATTCGGCCATAATCCAGAGCCGCCTCGCCGGGATAGTCCAGAACCTCCACATGCCGCAGGTACGCATCCAGCGCTGCCTGGTCCTGTTGCCGTCGCGGAGAAACCTCAACCCCGAACGCCAGCTCGGACTTGGTGATCGCGGAAATGCAGACGTCGGCGACGGCGACTGTCTGAAGCCTTCGCAACACAGCGTCGTTGGACCGCTTCATGATGTAGGAAGAGATGTCCGTGTCGAGCATGAAGATCGCCATCAGAGCGAACGCTCCTGCACCGGCAGATCCTCAACCCCCTCCATGAACTCTTCCGAGGCCACAGGGCTCGATGCCAGATAGGCAGACCAGTCCTTGGGCCGTGCGGAGAGAATCACCTCGCCGTCCTGCCTCCGGATGAAGACCTCGGAGGTCGAGAACTGGAACTCCTTCGGCAGCCGGACCGCCTGGCTCCGGTTGTTCATGAAAATCTTGGCTGTTCGCTGCATTGCACCCTCCCGCACGACTGGCATATACAAAAGTATATGCCACAATCGACCGAGGGTACAAACCGAAAATTCCGCCGCCTACCTCTTTCGCACGCAAGTCCCCGACAGCCGGTCGTGCCAGCTCAGATGGTCTTCGTCGAAGATGGCCCAGACCACGCCCAGCCCCACCGGCAGCAGCGACAGACCGAACGCCCATAGCCTGCCGCACCTTTGCCCGCGGGTCGGCTTCTCGCCGCCAAAGGTACACAGGGAGATTCGGGCCCACTTCATGCCCGGTGTGGCCGCGGCCAGCGTGAAGAAGAACACCTGGTAGAGCACAGCGAGGACCGTCAGCGTCACAGCCGACCCCAGCTCGATCTCCTTGATTGGGGGCAGGGCCTTCACCTTGTCCATGGCCAACATGGCCGTCGCCAGGAAGGCTCCCATGATGAGCGCGCCATCCACCACCGCCGCCATCAGCCGCAGACCCACAGGCGCCAGTTCAAAAGCTCCAGCCGCCGGAACCGCTCCCGCCTCTTCCGCTTTGGCCGCCATCTCCTCCAGAGATTGTTCGTGGAGGGATTGCTCGTCCAGGTGAATGCTCGACCAATCCGGACCCGGCCAAGCGGGCGCCTCCGCCTCGGCCACGGTCTCCGCTGCTGCCGGTTCGGTCGAGATGCTCTCAGGGTCCACCTCGAAGATGCTCAACTGCCCGACAGAATTGCCCACACCCCCATGCGACCCTTCGGCCAGCCGCGGGCGAATCTTGCGCGTAGCAACAAGCTCGCGAGGAAACTCGATCAGGTTGGCGTGAATCGGCTGGGAGGGTTCCACAACTTCAATGCCATCGCTCCTCCTACCATCCTGCGCCGATCTGGAACTTTGCCACCAGTCCTCCACGGAATTCTCAAAGACGCGAGGCCCATGCGTCGCACGGACAACCGCCCGCTCCGCCTCGCGCACCGGCATATCCGCGTCCCAGCGGATTCCAAACGATTGCCTCTCAGCCGTTTGGCTCGAATTGGGCGCGGCAGGCATGGCAGGCTGGACAGATGCCTCCCATGCCTGTTCCAGAGCCCGCTCGGGAGCCCCGCTATGAAAAACCTCAAGCTCCCGCGGGCGCTCCACCACGGCCGCAGCTTCCAGCCCAGCCTCCAACCCAGCCAGCAGGGATTCAGCTGCAGCCTGCGCTTCTAGCGCAGCCCTGGAGGCAGCCTCGGCGGCACGCACAGCGGCACGGGCCTCGCTGGCCAGCATCTCGCTGAAGCTGGGGGCATTGGCATAGCGGGCGGCCACACGCGCGACGGCCTCCGCAGCTCGGCTGCCTGCGCCAGGGTGGGACTCCGAGTGCGACTTCGGCTCCGCCGTTGAAAAACCTTTGCGGCTATGGTGCGCGGCAAGGCGCCGATTCACTTCCTGCTTCCACGAGGGTGAGGGGTCGGCTTGTATTGCGGATGTGCTCAAAGCTCCAGTGTCCCTTCTGATGCGGCTCTCTGGCCTGCATGCACGCCTGCGTGCATGCCTGTCCCGCTGTTCCGGTCCGCAAGCCCATCGTAGCCGGGGCATTGCAGACTTTGCAGTCAAAAAAGGAGGGAGGTATCGCGAGGGTACACAGGCGCGGCGCGGATCGTGAGAGCCGTGCGGAGCAAGAACAAGCCGATTCTTACCTGCTGCCAGAGCTGCGCGGCGCGCGTCCCATCCAAAATGGCTCGCTTTTGCTATCCTGAGCCTTGGGCCGGTCTTGGCCTTGGTCTTGGTCTTGGGATGCGTCCTCGCAAGCTAGTGTTTATCACGCTGCTGGCCCTCTGTCACCTCGAACTTGGGGGGCAGACGTTGACCAATGCGTTATCTCCCGCGCCGCAAAGCGCCGTCGGCGTCAGCAGCCCCAGCCCGAACAGCCCCAGCCCAGACAATTCCGGCGCGACCCTTCCTGACGACCCCGGCCAGGAGGTTCTGCCCGTCGCCCAGCCTGAGCCGGAGCCCGCAGCAGGGGTTCCCGTCCAGTTCGAGGCGGAGCGCCAGACCCGCGTCGGCGATCTATTGACATTCTCCGGCGACGTGGTGATCCACTACCGCGATTACATTCTCCGCGCCGACAAGGTCGTCTATCACCAGTCCACCTCGGAGCTGGAGGCCGAAGGCCACTTGCAGGTTGCGGGCGGACCCAACGATGTGCTTATCAACGCCTCGAACGGCGACATGCGCCTCAACATGCACACCGCGCGCTTTTACAACGTCAGCGGCTCCCAGGGTGTCCGCACCGCCGGTCGCAGCGTAGTCTATTCCACGGCCAACCCGTTCCTCTTCTCGGGCAGGGTTCTTCTGCAGAACGGCGAGGGCAACTACCGGATCGTCGACGGCTCGATGACCAACTGCCGCCTGCCCCGGCCAGATTGGCGGTTGATCGCCCGCTCGATCAACCTCGCCAACGGCAACGCCTCCACGTCCAATGCCTTCTTCGAGTTTCTCGGCGTGCCCCTCTTTTACCTGCCCTACCTCCGCCATCCCGTGGACGTGACGGGCCGCGAGAGCGGGCTGCTGATCCCCGTTCTCAGCAATTCGTCCATCAAGGGTTTCATCGTGGGCGAACAGGCTTACTGGGTCATCAACCGCAGCATGGATATGATCGTCGGCGCCGAGTACTACTCGAAGCGCGGCTGGGCGCCCAACGGCGACTTCCGCTACAAGGGCCCAGGCATCGACCACCTGGTCGTGCGCTGGAATGCCCTGCTCGATCGCGGCGTGGAACAGCAGGTAGGCGTTACCATCCCCACCGCCGCACGCCCTGCCGATGGCGCGCGACCAGCCGATCTGCGGCCTGGCCCGGTGGGCACGGAACTCGTGAACCAGGGCGGCGTCGATGTGGTCGCCCTTGGCCGTAAAGACCTGACTCCCAACACCCGCGTCGCCGGAAACGTCGAATATCTGTCCAGCTACGTCTACCGCCTGGTCTTCAACGACAACTACTCGCAGGCCGTCAGCTCCGAGGTGGCCAGCGACCTCTCGCTTACCCACGAGCACAATGGCTTCATCCCCTCCATCGTGCTGGACCGCTTCCAGACCTTTGCCAGCTCCATCAACGGCGACGAAGCGAGAATCATGCACCTTCCCAGCCTGCGTTACGACGTACTCGACCGGCCATTGTTCGCATCGCCGCTCTACTGGGGCCTTGGATCGTCGCTCAGCTACCTGAACCGCTCGGAGCCCCACTTCCACGCCCGCAACGTGGGCCGCATCGACTTCTATCCGCATCTCTCCCTGCCGTTTGCAGCCGGAGGTTGGAGCGTGGTTCCCGAGGCCGCGCTGCGCGATACCTTCTATTCCATCAGCCAAGTCCCCGACCTCACAGGCGCAAGGAGCGGCACTCCTTCCATCAGCCACGAATCGCTCAACCGCGCCGATGTCGAGGCCTCCGTAGACATCCGGCCGCCGGCCTTCGAGCGCGACTTTGCCCTCACCGGATGGAACCGGGAGCTGCGCCACGTCGTCGAGCCTGAACTGACCTACCGCTTTGTGGGCGGAATCGGCGCAAAGGCCCAAAACGTGCTCATGGTGGACACAACGGACATCGCCACCAACACCAGCGAAGTGGGCTACTCGCTCACGCAGCGCTTCTACCTGCGCCCCATCGTCCCGCGGCACTGCGCCCCTGAAGATGTGCAGCCTTCCGGCGACTGCCCCCAAAAACCGCGCGAGTGGGCCAGTTGGCAGATTGCCCAAAAGTTCTTCATCGACCCCAACTTCGGCGGCGCGCTCATCCCCGACCGGCGCAACGTCTTCGACTCCACTCTGGACTTGACCGGCATCGCCTTCCTCACTTCCCCGCGCAACCTTGCACCCGTCACCTCGCGCCTGCGCTTTGAGGCCATCGACAATCTTCGCATCGAATGGGACCTGGACTACGACCCCAAGGGCGGGCGGCTGGACTCGGATAACATCTTTGCCGGTTACAGTTGGGGCCGCACCACTGTCGGCGTGGGCCACGCCCTGCTCAACGCCGTGGACGAAAACGGCAGCGCCGCCTCCACCATCCAGAGCCAGCAGTTGCAGCCCTTTCTCTCCATCGGCAAGCCCAGCGGCGCCGGCTTCAACTTTGCCGCCAACGCCGGATACGACTTTGTGCTCGGCCAGTTGCAATACGGTGGAGCGCAGGCAACCTATAACTGGAATTGCTGTGGCCTCACCTTCGGCTACCGCCGCTTCCAGCTCGGCTCAGTTCGCGACGAAACCCAGTACCTCTATAGCTTCACTCTGGCTAACTTCGGTTCCGTCGGCGACATCCGTCGCTCCAACTCCGTCTTCCGCGACTCCGCGCTCCCACCTGCCTATTAGCAACTGCTGTTTCCGCCCCTCATGGGGCCTCATTTTCGGCTTGGGTTTCATCGCGCCCAAGGCAGAGGAGGCCTGGGAAAGCACAAACCTCAAACCACCACACCCTTCACCACCGTCTTTCCCTCCCACCCCAACCCATGCGATCCTGAATAGGCCATGAAAGTCCTCCTCGGCATTCTCGCTGTCGTTCTTATCGCCGCCGTGGTGGTGGCCGACTACAAATGGCGTCAATGGATGGCCGCCCGCCGCCGCGACAGGCAATAACTCCCTGCCTTCCCGCTTTTCTCCCGTTACAATGAGCCATAGGGAGCCGTCCAACCGCTATGTTTCTCTCTTTTCGCCTCGCCCAATCCGTCCCAGTTCGCCCTAACCGCACCGGCCTGCGCCCAACCGCACTGGCTTTGGGCCTCGCCTCCGTCGCGCTTTTCGCGGTGGCCTCCGCCGCCAGTGCCCACGCCCAGTTCGGCGCTCCGTCGCCTGGAACCCAGGTCCACGACCCCTCCGCCCTCCGCCCGCCCGCCGGCGCCCGCGTCGCCATCGTCGAATTTGAAGACATGGAGTGCCCCGACTGTGGCCGCGCCAACCCGGTCCTCAAAGCGGCCGCGGCCACGTACAAGATTCCCTGGGTGCGCCACGACTTCCCGCTCGCCTTCCATGCCTGGAGCTTCAACGCGGCCGTCAACGGGCGCTGGTTCGACGCCGCCAAGGGAAAGGCTTTTGGCGACGAGTACCGCGACCAGGTCTTTGCCAACCAGAACTCCATCGTGAGCCCCGACTCGCTTCGCCAGTTCACCCAAAAATTTGCGGACGGCCACAAGATCGAACTACCCTTCGCCATCGACCCACAAGGCAAGCTCGCCGCCGACGTCAAGGCCGACTACGCCCTCGGTCAGCGCGTCGGCATTGAGCACACTCCCACCATCTGGGTCGTCACCGCCAACAGCAAAGGCGCTCCCTTCATCGAGGTTGTAGACCGCGGCAAGCTCTACCAACTCATCGACCAGGCACTCGCCGACACTACACCCGCAAAGGCCCCCGCGAAGGCACCTGCGAAGAAGCCCGCTGCCAAGTAGCCTCCGCCTGGCCCCGAATCGCAAAACGGCGCATTCTCCTCGGGATGCGCCGTTTTTTTCGCAGCCGGTGAGGCCTGTACTCTCCAGAAATCACGGTGCGTCGGCTCTGCTGTTCCCTGTTCCCTACTCCGTGCTCTCGGTTTTGCTGTAGCATCCACCTATGATTGCGGGCGTTTCCTGGGTTTGGTGGCTGGGGTTTCACGCGGTGGTGGCGGCGCTGCTGGTGGCCGATTCGCTGTTGCCCGGCCACCGGCGCGAGACGAGCCACCCACAGGCCTTTGCGTGGCTCTGGACGGCCGTTCTGGTGCTGGCCGCAACCGGCTTTGCGGCGTGGATCGCCGTGACGCAGGGTCGGCAGACGGCGCTTGAATTCGTGGGCGGCTATGCCATTGAAACCTCGCTCAGCGTGGACAATCTCTTCGTCTTCCTGGTGATCTTTCAGGGTTTCCGCATCAGCCAGCGCCGCCAGCACACGGCCCTGCTGTGGGGCGTGGGCGGGGCGGTGGTGCTGCGCGCGCTGTTTATCGCCGCGGGCATCGCGCTGTTCAGGCGGTTCGACTGGATCACATGGATCTTCGGCCTGATTTTGCTCTATGCGGCCTGGCGGCTTTTGCGTGGCCGCTCGGCAAATGCGGCTGTGCCGGAAGCGCCCGCGGCCATTCGGGGATTGCTTCGCAAGCTGCAACCGGCTAAAGGCTCGCTGCTGCCGGTGATTCTGGCCGTCGAAGTGACCGATGTGCTGTTTGCCATGGATTCGATTCCCGCCGTGCTGGCTATCTCCCACAATCCCTTCGTGGTGTACACATCGAACATTGCGGCCATTCTGGGCCTGCGCTCGCTTTACTTTGCGCTGGCTTCGCTGCTTGACCGCTTCCGCTACCTGCACTATGGGCTGGGCGCGATGCTGGCCTTTGTGGCGCTGAAGATGCTCACCGCCCGCTGGATCGAGGTTCCGATTATCATTTCGCTGGCTGCGATGGGCGCGATTCTCACGGTCTTCGCGGTGGTGTCGTGGATCATGCCGGGCAAAACAGCGGCAGAATAGCCCCTGTTACCAGGCCTCGAAGAGGACCCGCCCATCGCTTTTCAGAATGGAGTGCTTGCGGAAGCGCTCGTCGTCGCGCTTGGGATAGTCGTTGCGGAAGTGAGCGCCGCGGCTCTCGGTGCGGGCCAGGGCCGAGTGCAGAATGGCGTGGGCAACGCGGCTCATGGCCTGTGCTTCGGCAAGGCGGCGGCTTGCTTTCCCTTGCTCCGCGAGCTCGGCCAGACTGGCTGCGCAAGCGGCCTGAGCGGCAAAACCCTGGCGCAAAGTGGACTCCTGGCGCAACAGGCCGGCATAAGCCCACATGGACGCTTGCAGAGCGGCGATCAACTTCTCCAAACGGGCTACTTCGTCGGCGCTCAGAGGCGTGGGGACCGCCGACGGCGCATCGGCGGCTACGAACGGCAGAGCGTCGGCGAGCATCGACTGCGCTGCGCGCGCCCCAAAGACGAGGCCTTCGAGCAGGGAGTTGGAGGCCAGTCGGTTGGCGCCGTGGACGCCGGTGCAGGCGGCCTCGCCGGCAGCATACAGACCCGGCAAACTGGTGCGGCCGGCCAGGTCGGTCTTGATGCCGCCCATGAGGTAATGCGCCGCCGGGCGAACGGGGATGAGGTCGTGGGCGAGGTCGAGCGAGTGCTGGGCCAAAAAGGCGCTGATGCCGGGGAATCGCTCGTGGAGGTTGATGCCCTGGATGTGGCGCAAGTCGAGATAGACCAGGCGGGTCTGGCCGGGTTCAGCGCCTATGCCTTCAAGGGCAATGGCGCGGGCGACTACGTCGCGGGGGGCCAGTTCGAGCAGCGGGTGATAGCGCTCCATGAAGCGCTCGCCGCGGTCGTTGCGCAGGTAGGCCCCCTCGCCGCGCAGGGCTTCAGAGAGCAGGAAACGAGGGACGCCGGGGAGCGACAGAGCCGTGGGGTGGAACTGATAGAACTCCATGTCGGCCAGCTCGGCGCCGGCCTGGGCAGCCAGGGCGATACCGTCGCCGGTGGCAACGGCGGGGTTGGTGGTGTCAGAGTAGACCTGGCCGGCGCCGCCGGCGGCGATGAGGACGGCGCGGGTGCCAATTCGATGGGGTTTACGGTCGGGAGCGAGGGAATCGGCGCTGGCCAGATCGGCGGCGATGACGCGACCATCGGCGACGACGAGGCCGGTGACCATGGTCCACTCGGCAAAGTGGATGCGCTTGTGGACGCGGGCAAAGGCGACCAGGGAGCGGCTGATTTCAGCGCCGGTAGCGTCGCCATTGGCGTGGAGGATGCGGGCTAGAGAGTGAGCGCCCTCGCGGGTGCGGAGCAGTTCGCCAGCCCCTGTGCCTCCCTCGCGGTCAAAGTTCGCGCCCCACTCGATCAGCTCCGCCACGCGCACCGGACCCTCGGCCACCAGCGCCTGGGCTGCTGGGCGGTAAACGATTCCATCGCCGGCGTTTACAGTGTCTTCCAGATGAAGCGCAACGTCCTCATCGCCCTCCATGGCGACGGCGATTCCGCCCTGGGCATAGTGAGTGTTGGATTCGCCGAGAGACTCCTTGGTGACCACCAGAACCTCGCCGTAGCGGGCCAGTTCGATGGCCGCGCGGAGGCCGGCAACGCCCGCGCCCATTACCAGAAAATCCACCTGAGAAGCTTTTGCCATAAGGATTCAGGCTACCA